>Ga0326728_10011128_pt1 | contig 20708 bp, 25 predicted proteins | sample MB3enrmetagenome_FD_207602 | JGI IMG/M metagenome (GOLD analysis project Ga0326728, IMG submission 207602) | Lab enriched peat soil microbial communities from McLean, Ithaca, NY, United States - MB31MN | ecosystem: Environmental > Terrestrial > Soil > Wetlands > Peat | place: USA: New York... | reverse complement strand
GCGAAGGGCGTTATCGGGTATTTGCGGATTTGCTGCGCAAGCGGGGCGGCTATCCTTCGGCGGAGATTTTCCTCGACGGTGCGGCACGGCCGGTGACGGTGTGGTGCTCGAACGACTATCTCGGCATGGGCCAGCATCCCAAGGTGCTGGCGGCGATGCACGAGGCGATCGAGGCGGTGGGCGCCGGCGCCGGCGGCACGCGCAACATCTCGGGCACCACGCACTACCACGTCGAGCTGGAAGCGGAGCTGGCCGACCTGCACGGCAAGGAAGCGGCGCTGCTGTTCAGCTCGGGCTACGTCTCCAACGACACCACGCTGGCGACCTTGTCGAAACTGTTGCCGGACGTGGTGATGCTGTCGGACGAGTACAACCACGCCTCGATGATCGAGGGCATCCGCAGGAGCGGGGCGGAGAAGCGCATCTTCCGCCATAACGATCTCGGCCATCTCGAGGAGCTGCTGCAGGCGATCGCGCCGGAGCGGCCCAAGCTGATCGCCTTTGAGTCGGTCTATTCGATGGACGGCGACTTCGGGCCGACGGCGGGTATCGCGGACCTCGCCGAGAAGTACGGCGCCATGACCTATCTCGACGAAGTGCATGGCGTCGGCCTTTACGGCCCGCGCGGCGCCGGGGTTGCGGCGCGCGACGGCGCCCGCATCGACATCATCGAAGGCACGCTGGCCAAGGCCTACGGCGTGATGGGCGGCTACATCGCGGCCAAGGCCGAGATCATCGATTGCATCCGCTCCTTCGCGCCGGGCTTCATCTTCACCACCTCGCTGGCGCCGGCGATCGCGGCCGGCGCGCTGGCTTCCATTCGCCATCTCAAAGAAAGCGAGGTCGAGCGGAAAATCCTGCACGAGAACGCGGCGCGTCTGAAGTCGATGCTGCGCAACACCGGCTTGCCGGTGCTGAACTCGCCGAGCCACATCGTGCCGGTGCTGGTGGGCGGGGCGGAGTGCTGCAAGGGGCTGGCCGACGTGCTGCTCAACGACTACGCCATCTACGCCCAGCCGATCAATTTCCCGACCGTGCCGCGCGGCAAAGAACGCCTGCGCTTCACACCCTCCCCAGTCCATACAAACAAAATGATGGACGAGCTCATCGCCGCGCTGGATGCCATCTGGACCAAGCAACACCTGCAACGCACAGCGGCGTAATAGTGCGATCCTCTGATTGAGCGCGGTGATCACGACGCCCCTTCAACCGACTTTTCGCGCCGGTTGAATTTGCACTTGACACTTTCATTATTTCGATATATGCAGAAATATGGAAGTAAGGAAGCTGATGATGCCCGCATCTTCCGATCTGACTCAACTTGTCCGTTTTGCCGACATGCTCTCGGCAATGGGCACGGAGCCGCGCCTGCGCATCGTGCGGCTGCTGTTGTCGGCGCATCCCACGGGAATGGTCGTCGGTGAGATCGGGTCTGAACTCGGCATCCCGAATTCGACGCTTTCGCACCATCTCGACAAGCTGAAGAACGAGAACCTCGTCACGGTGCGTCGCGAAGGCGTGTTCCTCCGCTACATGGCCAATCACGAAGCGCTGCAGGACTTGTTGGCGTTTCTCTACGCCGAGTGTTGCACGCGCAATCAGGTCGTCGAACCCGAGAAAATCATCTGTTGTTGAAAGGAAACGACATGAGCGCACCTGACGTCAAGGAAGTGGTCCGCGAGAAATATGCCGAGGCCGCGCTGCGCGCCGAAGCCGGACGCCATGCGGACAGCGGGAACGCGAAGGCCTCGTGCAAATGCGGCGATAAGATTTCATCGGGTCTCTACGACGTATCGCAGATCGGCACGCTGCCCGAGAAAGCCGTGCTCGCCTCACTCGGCTGCGGCAACCCCACGGCGCTGGCCGAGCTGAAGCCCGGCGAAACCGTGCTCGATCTCGGCTCGGGCGGCGGCATCGACGTATTGCTGTCCGCGCGCCGCGTCGGCCCCACAGGTAAGGCCTATGGTCTCGACATGACCGACGAGATGTTGGCGTTGGCGAACGAAAACAAAAAGAAATCGGGATTGACGAACGTCGAATTCCTCAAAGGTGACATCGAAAACATCCCTTTGCCCGAGGCTTCCGTCGATGTCGTCATTTCGAATTGCGTCATCAATCTGTCGGTCGACAAGGACAAGGTGTTTGGCGAGACCTTTCGCGTATTGAAACCCGGCGGGCGCTTCGCGGTGTCCGACATCGTAAGAAAGGGCGACGTACCCGCCGAGCTCCTCAGCAACATGGTGCTGTGGGCGGGCTGCGCGGTCGGTGCGCTCAAGGACAACGAGTATTCGGCGAAGCTCGCCGGCGCGGGCTTCACCAACATCGGTATCGAGACGACGCGGGTCTATACCGCCGAGGACGGGCACGCCTGGTTCAAGGACCTCGGACTCGATATCGACAAGATCGGGCCGTTGATGGAAGGCAAGTTCGCGAGCGCGTTCATCCGCGCCACGAAACCGAGCGGATGTTGCGGCTGAAGCGAAACGGTTGTTGGCGCCTTTTTGATCGGTCGCCGCGTTCCAAAAGGTTTCGGCGAAACAAGAACAGCGAAAGCAAGCGGAATTTCATCCGTTCGCTTTTCGCGGTGCGTTATCTTTGCTTCTATCCGCGGCGGCGGCCTTTGGTCACCGGCTTACCCAAGCCGATCTTCTTGGCGAATTCGGAGCGCTGGGCGGCGTAATTGGACGCCACCATCGGATAATCGGCCGGCAAGCCCCATTTGGTGCGATACTGGTCGGGCGACAGGCCGTAGCGCGAGCGCAGATAGCGCTTGAGCATCTTCAGCTTCTTTCCGTCCTCCAGGCAGATCAGAAATTCCGGCGTGATCGACTTCTTGATCGGCACGGCGGGCTTCTGCGACGTCACCAAGTCGCCGGGTCCCGCGCCGGACAGGCCGCCGAGCGTCGCATGCACGCTCTTGATCATCGACGGAAGCTCGCCAACAGGAATCGGATTGTTGCTGACATAAGCCGCAACGATTTCAGTCGCCAGCTTGAGAAGATTCTCGGAACTCGCGGGTTCCATGTCGTGACTAGGCATTCTTTCATCACCTCTTTTTGCTTGTGCCGAAGATATAACTCTTCAAGACTGCGGTATTGCCCGAATACGGCTTGAACGCAAGAAGAGATTATATATGATTCGCAACAGCAATCTGGATATCGTAGTAATCGGCTCTCGAATAATTGGTGTAATAGCCTTGTTCTCTTCAGGGTTGCCGGGGGGAATGGAGCTTTCACTCGCGAGCAATTCGCCACAATCTCAATTCAAAGTTGTAACAATCTTATCCAAATTGCCGGTGACATCATTACGCAACCCTGAGTTTTTCGCCGCGCTGGCCCTAGATTTGGTAAAGCGATAGGGATACCACCCCCGGGCTGGGACGGGCGCGCGGAACGAGAGACAGGTGCAATGGCGGACAAGAGAGCGACGGTGGATTTCTTCGAGCGTGGCCTCGGCGCGGCGGATCCCGAAGTGGCGCGCGCCGTCGCCCAAGAACTCGGCCGCCAGCAAGAGAAGATCGAGCTGATCGCCTCCGAGAACATCGTCAGCCGGGCGGTGTTGGAAGCCCAGGGTTCGGTGCTGACCAACAAATACGCCGAAGGCTATCCCGGCCGGCGCTATTACGGCGGCTGCGAATATGTCGATATCGCCGAGCAATTGGCCATAACGCGCGCCTGCCAGCTGTTCGATTGCTCCTTCGCCAATGTCCAGCCGCACTCGGGCGCGCAAGCCAATCAGGCGGTATTCTTCGCGTTCTTGCAACCCGGCGACAGCTTCATGGGCCTCGATCTGGCGGCGGGGGGACATCTGACCCACGGCTCGCCGGTGAATTTCTCCGGCAAATGGTTCAAGCCGGTGTCCTACGGCGTGCGCCGCCAGGATCAGCGCATCGACATGGACGAAGTGGAAGCCACCGCAAAGGCGCATCGGCCGAAGCTGATCATCGCCGGCGGTTCGGCCTATCCGCGCGTCATCGACTTCGCGCGCTTCCGCAAGATCGCCGACGAGGTCGGCGCGCTCTTCATGGTCGACATGGCGCATTTCGCTGGACTGGTGGCGGGCGGCGTCCATCCCAATCCGCTCGATCACGCCCATGTGGTGACCACCACCACGCACAAAACGCTACGCGGCCCGCGCGGCGGCATGATCCTCACGCGTGACGCCGATCTCGGCAAGAAGATCAACTCGGCGGTGTTTCCGGGCCTGCAAGGCGGGCCGCTGATGCACGTCATTGCGGCGAAGGCCGTGTCGTTCGGCGAGGCCTTGAAGCCCGAGTTCAAGCTCTATGCCAAAGCGGTGGTGGAGAACGCGAAAGTGCTGGCGGAGACGCTGCAAAGCGCCGGCCTCGACATCGTTTCGGGCGGGACGGATACGCATCTGATGCTGGTCGATCTGCGCCCCAAAGGCACCACCGGCCGCGCCGCCGAAAAGGCGCTCGACCGCGCCTTCATCACCTGCAACAAGAACGCGGTGCCGTTTGACACGGAAAAGCCCGCGATCACCTCCGGCATCCGCCTCGGCTCGCCGGCGGGAACGACGCGCGGCTTCGGCCCCGACGAGTTCCGCCAGATCGGCAAGCTGATCGTCGAAGTCGTCGACGCGCTCGGCCAAAAAGGCGAAGCCGGCGATCCCGAGGTCGAAGCGTCGGTGCGTGCGCGCGTGCTTGCGCTGTGCGAAAGGTTCCCCATCTACCGATAGAGACTGCCATGCGCTGCCCCTTTTGCGGTCACGACGACACCCAGGTCAAAGACAGCCGGCCCTCCGAGGACAATTCGGCGATCCGGCGCCGCCGCCATTGCCCGGAATGCGGCGGGCGCTTCACGACGTTCGAGCGCGTGCAATTGCGCGAGCTGATCGTCGTCAAGAAGAACAACCGCCGCGAACCGTTCGACCGCGACAAGCTCGAGCGCTCGATCAACCACGCGCTGCGCAAGCGGCCGGTGGAGCGCGAGCGCGTCGACCGCATGATCACCGGCATCGTGCGCCGGCTCGAAAGCCTGGGTGAAAACGAAGTACCCTCGCAGATGATCGGCGAGCTGGTGATGCAGGCGCTGCAAAGCCTCGACAAGGTGGCTTATGTGCGCTTCGCCTCGGTCTACAGGAATTTCCGCGAGACCAAGGATTTCGAAAACCTGATCGGCGAACTCGAAGGCGACAAAGACTGAACCGCGGTTCGGGCTGCTGCGTTGAGGAGCTTGACGGCCGACAGTTTAGATGCTAAACACGCAACATGACAGGCACGCATGACATCCTGGCGCTGTGGGAACGCGTAGCCAACCGGCTGGTGTTTCTGGAGAAGCATTATGTGTATCGCCGCGGCAGGCTCGCGCTGCATCCTTCCGAACTGCATATGCTCTTGGCCATCCGCGACGAACCGAAAGCTAACGCCACGAAACTTGCCGGCCGGCTTGGCATCACCAAAGGCGCGGTTTCGCAAGTCCTCAAGCGTCTGGAGGCCAAGAAGGTGATCAGCAAACGCTCCGACTCGGCGCAAAAGAACGAAGTCACTGCCTCTTTCACAGCGCTAGGCAAGAGTGCGCTTGCTGCGTTTCTGGCGGAACGCGCCCAGACCGGCGAGCGCTTTCACGGCTATGTGGCTTCGCTGTCGCGCGGCGAACAGGCGATCGTGCTGGGCTTCCTGAAGCAGATGGAGGCCGTCTTGCCCGGCAAGACATAGGCGGCCGCGCCAAGCGTGGATTGGCTGCGGCTTCTGTGTATACACGCTAAACACGACAATACTGGAGATGATGATGACGACAAAGAGATCGATCAGCAGCTACACGCGCCACATCGCGGCGCCGCCGGAAAAGGTATTTCCGCTTCTGTGTCCGGTGCGCGAATACGAGTGGCTTGAACCATGGCGGGGCGAACTGCTCTATTCGGATTCCGGCGTGGCGGAAACCGATTGCGTCTTCGCCGCCGCGCCGTTCGACGCGGTCGGTCGCGAAATCTGGACCTGCAGCCGGTACGAGCCGCCGGGGCGCATCGATTACGTTCGCATGTCGCCGCATACTGTAATCCGGCTAGAACTAAGGTTGGAGCCGGCCGGCAAGGGCACGCGTTTGACGACCATGTTAGTCATAACCTCGCTCGATGACCTGGGCGATCAATTCGTGGCCGGCTGCGACGGTGAAACGTGCGAAGCGCACTTCAAGGCATGCTGGATCATGCTCGACCATTATCTCAGGAACGGCGCGATGCTGCCCGCTGCGCATGCTGCGGCTCTCGCGAATGGGGGCTGTTGACCGCCGTGATATGTGCCTGTCGGCTGTTCATGGTCAGCGCCGTTCGCTCCAAGCCAAGCGCACGGCAAGTCCCAGCATCACGCTGGCGGAAATCCAGCCGAGCACCCGTCCGATCAGAGGATTGCGGCGCAAGCGGTTCGCCCAACGGCCGCCGCCGATCGCCATGCGCTTATTCCTACGTGACAGAAGGTGCCGAAAGTTCCGCCGCAAACGAACCGCTATTGATGCGACCGATACCTATTCCTACTGACCGAAACCGGTGTCGTAGCGATCAGCAGCCTGGCCGGAATGCTGCGCTGTTTTTCGACATGTTTTCAACCGGGGGGCGTGTGTAAGGTCGCTGGGAAACGTGACCGGGGGAAATTCATGCGCACGTTCTGGATCATCTTGAGCACAGTCGTCGTAACGCTCTTAATCGTCGCAGGAGGCGGACTTATCTTGCGCAACGCCTGGTTCGACGTGCCGATCTCCGCCGAGGTGAGCGAGTGGGGCCATCTCGATATCACCTCCCACAGTCCTCAGCCCGTCTACATCTTCGGCGTCGCCTTCAACGACAGACGGCGGAACGAATGCGCCACCCAACCGGGGTGGGTATTTTTCAAGAAGGTTTATACCGGGTTCGACCAGTACAATAACAAGTGGTCCAATTGGTGGCGGGTCAGCGACGCGGTTACGTTGGATGAGGGAGATAGCGTTACGGCTCAGTTCGACCGGCGCCGCTGCGGCGACCAGATCGTGAAAGCGGTCATCTTCACCAATCTTGGGACTTACACGTTCACCTATCCGCGGTCGCCGCACGGGATCGCTCCGAACCGCGTGATGCTCAGTCCAAGCTGGTGGTAATGCGGACGGGCGTGCCGGATCGCCATTGAATCCGGCTATCGTCGGTGACAAAAGGGCGGCGAACTTGCCCTCAGGACCGCCATGCCCGACGATCTGCAGCATATGCGCCATGCCTTGCGCTTGGCCGCGCGCGCGCTGGGCACGACCGCGCCCAATCCGGCCGTCGGCTGCGTGATCGTATCGGGCGAAGGGGAGATCATCGGCCGCGGCGTCACCGCCAAAGGCGGCCGCCCACACGCCGAGCCGCTGGCGCTTGCGCAAGCGGGCGAGGCGGCGCGCGGGGCGACAGCCTATGTCACGCTCGAGCCTTGCGCCCATCAGGGCGAAACGCCGGCTTGCGCGAGCGCGCTGATCGCGGCCGGCGTGGGGCGCGTCGTGGTCGCGGTGGAAGATCCCGATCCGCGCGTCTCCGGCAAAGGCCTTGCCATGTTGCGCGCGGCCGGCGTTGCGGTTACGACCGGTGTCTGCGCGAAAGAGGCGGAGGCGCTGAACGCCGGATTCTTTCTGCGTGCCCGCGAAGGACGCCCGCTCGTCACGCTGAAGATCGCCCAAAGCCTCGACGGCAAGACCGCCTCGGCAACCGGCGAAAGCCGATGGATCACCGGGCCTGAGGCGCGCCGCTTCGGCCATCTGTTGCGCGCCCGGCACGACGCGATCCTGATCGGCTCGGGAACCGCGCTTGCCGACGATCCCGAGCTCACCTGCCGCTTGCCGGGGCTGGAAGACCGCTCGCCGCACCGCGTGGTGCTCGACAGCCGGTTGAAGCTGACCGAATGGTCCAAGCTCGCCCAGACGGCCGCGCAAATCCCCACGCTGGTCTACACCACGGCCGCCGGCGACGGCGGCGCGCTCGCCGCTTGCGGCGTCGAGATCGTCAAGGCGGCGCGTGACGCGCGCGGCCGCCCCGACCTCGCTGCCGTCTTGGCCGATCTCGGCCGGCGCGGCATGACGCGGCTGCTGGTCGAAGGCGGGGCCACCGTGCACGCCAGTTTCCTCGACCGCGATTTGGCCGACCGGCTGGAGATTTTCACCGCGCCGCTCGTCCTCGGTGCGGCGGGACGCAATGGGGTCGATTCGCTGGCGGCGCTGACCCTTGACGAAGTGGCGCGGTTTATTCCCGCAGGCCGGCGCGCGCTGGGTGCCGACCTGCTAGTAAGCTTCGTACGACGGGATTAGAAGAAACCATGTTCACCGGACTGGTCAGCGATGTGGGGAGAGTTCGCAGCGTGGAACAGCGCGGCGACACGCACCTCGTCATCGCCACGCATTACGACATTTCCAAGATCGAGATCGGCGCTTCCATCGCCTGCGCCGGCGTCTGCCTGACGGTGGTCGGCAAAGGCACGGCCAAGGACCGCTGGTTCGCGGTCACCGCCTCGGGCGAAACCCTGTCAAAGACCACGATGGGGGACTGGAAGAAGGGCACGGCGGTCAATCTCGAACGGCCGCTGCGCGTCGGCGACGAATTCGGCGGCCATCTCGTCACCGGCCATGTCGACGGGCTGGCCGAGCTCACGAGCCTCAAGCCGGAAGGCGAGTCCGTCCGCATGGTCTTCAAGGTGCCGAAGAAGCTGGCGCGCTTCATCGCCGAGAAAGGCTCGGTGGCGCTCGACGGCGTGTCGCTGACGGTGAACGCGGTGAAGGGCCGCAGCTTCGGTGTCAACATCATCCCGCACACCACGAAGGTGACGACCTTCGGCCGGCTCAAGCCCGGCGACGAGGTCAACCTCGAAGTCGACCTGATGGCGCGCTATCTGCAGCGGCTCGGCGAGGGCTGAGCATGTTCCGCGATTACATCTCGCCGATCGAGGAGCTGATCGAAAACGCGCGCCAGGGCAAGATGTCCATCCTGGTGGACGCCGAGGATCGCGAGAACGAGGGCGATCTCTTCATCCCGGCCGAGAAATGCACGCCGGAAGCGATCAATTTCATGGCCAAGCACGGCCGCGGGCTGATCTGCCTGGCGATGACGCACGAACGCGCCAGCGAGCTGCAGATTCCGATGATGACGCAGATCAACGGCACTCCCAACCGCACCGCCTTCACCGTCTCGATCGAGGCCAAAGAGGGAATTTCCACCGGCATTTCCGCGGCGGACCGCGCCCGTTCCATCGCCGTCGCCATCGATCCCAAGAAAGGTCCCGGCGACATCGTGATGCCGGGCCACGTCTTTCCGCTGGTGGCGCGCCACGGCGGCGCCTTGGTGCGCGCCGGCCATACCGAAGCGGCGGTCGACATCTCCCGGCTCGCCGGCCTCAATCCCTCCGGCGTGATCTGCGAGATCATGAACGATGACGGCAGCATGGCGCGGCTGCCGGACCTGGTGCAGTTCGCCCAGCTGCACGGGATGAAAGTGGGCACCATCGCCGATCTGATCGCCTATCGCCGCCGCCACGACCATTTCGTCAAGCGCGCCATCGACACCGCGTTCAAGAGCCACAACGGCGGCGACTGGCGGATGCTGATCTACATCAACACGCTCGAATATGCCGAGCATATCGCGCTGGTGAAGGGCGAGGTGACGACGCCGGAGCCGGTGTTGGTGCGCATGCACGCCATCAACATCTTCGCCGACATGCTGGGCGACGCCGGCCACGCGGCCGATGTCTTGGGCCACGCCATGCGCTTGGTGGCCGAGGAGGGCCGCGGCGCCGTCGTGCTGTTGCGCCAGAACCGGCCGACCGTCGCCTCGGATTTGCTGCTCGGACGCGTCGCCGAGGACGCCGATCGCCGCCGGGTCAAGGAGTACGGCGTCGGCGCCCAGATTCTGCTGGACCTCGGAATCAAGGATATGATCCTGCTCACCGACACGCCGCAGAAACGGGTGGTAGCGCTGGACGGCTACGGTCTCAACATCGTGGGCACGCGCCCCATCACGGGAAAGGGCACCAAGTCATGACAGCGAACGTCCTCATCGTGGAGGCGCCGTTCTATCCGGAGATTTCGCGGCTCTTGCTGGACGGGGCGACGGCAGCGCTGGAACGCGGCGGCGCCCATTTCGACAGCGTCTCGATTTCCGGCGCGCTGGAGATTGCGCCCGCGATCTATTTCGCCTTCCGCGGCGGCGAGCGCGGCGGCAAGACCTATGACGGCTACGTCGCGCTCGGTTGCGTGATCCGGGGCGAGACCACCCATTTCGACATCGTCGCCAACGAATCCGCGCGCGGCCTGCGCGAGCTCGCCCTGCGTCACGGGCTGTGCATCGGCAACGGCATCTTGACCGTCGACAACGAGGCGCAGGCGCTGGTGCGCGCCGACCGCGAGCAGCGCGACAAAGGCGGCGACGCGGCGCGCGCCTGCCTGGCGCTGGTCGATCTGCGTGCCCGTCTGGGCGCCGCGCGATGAACGACGCGCGCCGCGCCGCGCGACTCGCCGCCGTGCAGGCGCTCTACCAGATGGAATTGACCGGCGAAGACAGCACTACGGTGGCCGAGGAATTCGCTGCGTATCGTTTCTGGCGCGACGACGCCATCGTTCCCGGCGAGCCGGACGAGGAGTTCTTCGCCGCGATCCTGAACGGCGTGCCGGCGCATCAGGACGAGATCGATGCCGCGATCGCCGATTGCCTCGCCGAAGGCTGGCGGCTCACGCGGGTGGATTCCATCTTGCGCGCCATCCTGCGGGCCGGCGCCTTCGAGCTGATTGCGCGGCCCGACGTGCCGGCCAAAGTCGTGATCGACGAATATGTCGAGCTGGCGCACGCTTTCTTTTCCGCCGACGAAGCCGCCTTCGCCAATGCCGCCCTCGACCGTCTGGCGCGCGATAAACGTAAGGCAGAGTTTGGCTGAGAGTGCCCCCTCACCGCAGGGGCCGTCCAATGACGCAGGAGGCGCCTGATCGGTGAGGGGGCCTGCGCTCCACGCAACTCAGAACCGCAACCACGCCGCGGCCATTTCGATCAGGAGCCATCCCGTCGCCAGGCTGAGCGGCAGAAGCCCGAACAGCGCGACGGCAAGGATCAGCCCGTTTTCCTCGGCAAGGGCTTTGCGCGCGGCGATGGCGCTCTGGCGCGGGCGGGTCATGGCGATCTCCTGCGAAACCTTTCGAACGCGATCTTGCCAAAAGCACCTTGAACCAGGCTTGAAGGAGCAGTTCATTTGCCGTTCAGCAACGCGGCAATTATGCGATAATGGACCCATGGCCCGTCTATCCGAGTTTTCCCTGATCGCCGAACTGTTCGCGCCCTTGGCGACGAGCCAAGGCGCCTTCGGCTTGCGCGACGACGCCGCCATGCTGCCGCCGCGGCCAGGCCACGATCTCGTGCTGACGACCGACGCGCTCGTCGAAGGCGTGCATTTTCTCGCCGACGATCCGCCCGAAGCCGTCGCGCAAAAGGCCTTGCGCGTGAATTTGTCGGACCTCGCCGCGAAAGGCGCCGAGCCGGTCGGTTATCTCTTGGCACTGTCGCTGCCGCAGCGGATCGAAATGGATTGGCTCGACGCCTTCGCGCGCGGGCTGGCGCTGGATCAAAAGACGTATGGGATTTCCCTGATGGGCGGCGATACCACCGCGACGCCCGGTCCGCTGACGCTGGCGATCACCGCGCTGGGATATCTGCCGGACGGCAAGATGATCCACCGCGCCGGCGCCCGTCCCGGCGATGCGGTCTACGTCAGCGGTTCGATCGGCGATGCCGGCGGCGGCCTTGACGTGCTGCAAGGCGCGGGCGAAGGGCTGATCGAAGCGGCGCGCGCCCATCTCATCCAACGCTATCGCCTGCCGGCGCCGCGGCTCATGCTGGGGCGCCTGTTGCGCGGGGTGGCAAGCGCGGCGCTCGACGTGTCGGACGGGCTGATCGGCGATCTCGCCCATATCGCCGAAGTGTCGCGCGTGCGCATCGAGATCGAGGCCGAGCGCATTCCGCGGTCGGCGGCGCTGATCGCGCTGTGGGGCGAGGACGTGGTGCGCGCGGCCACCTGCGGCGACGATTACGAAATCGCCTTCACGGCAAGGCCCGAGGAGCAGATCGGCAAGATCGCCGAACGCGCCGGCGTTCCGGTGTCGCGCATCGGGCGGGTGACGAAAGGCGCGGGCGTGGCCTTGCTCGACGCCAAGGGGCGCGAAATCGCCGTGCCGAAGGGCGGGTTTACGCATTTTTGACCCTCATGCTTCGACAAGCTCAGCATGAGGGCACGGCTAAACCCTCACCCTGAGCTTGTCGAAGGGTGAGGGTAGTAACCCTTCTTTAGTCCTGATTTGCGAGGCTCGGTCATGCGCCGGATTCTCGCCGCCCTTGCGATTTTTGCCCTGACCGCGCCGTCTGCCCTGGCCGCCGAGGCCGACAAGGCCGGCGCCCCCGGCACCAACGTCGAAATGCAGTTGATCGCGCCCATGTCGCAGGACGGCAAATTGCTCGGCTATGCCTATATCCAGGGCAATGTGGTTGCGACCTCGGAGGGGGCCGCGCTCGTCGTCCGCGATAAATTCGCCTTTATCCAGGACGCTTTCGTGCGCGACGTCAACGGTGCGCCCATCGGCAAGGCGGACGATCCCACCGCCGTCGATGTCGACCAGCTCAACATGCGACTCACCGCCGACGCCAAGCGCATCGCGGGCGATCAGAATATCGCCCATATGGATTTTATCGACGGTACGGGCAAAATCTCGATCCAGTTCGCCCCGCTGCATCCCGACGGCACCACGCTGAACCTGGTCCCGCCCCCGGATAAGGCGCCGCCGTCGCCCTCGGCGAATCAGTCCGGTTCCCCCGCGACATCGAATCCGGCGCCCGCCGCTTCTCCTTAAGTTGCTTTAAGTCATCGCATTTGGCATACGTTCGCCGCCCTTGAAGCGGCACTGCGCCGGCCATTGGGACCGGTCGCCTTCCGCGCCCACCATGTTAAGTCCACGCAAAAAGGACGAGGGGATATATCCATGAGCCTGGAGCTTGTTCTCATATTGGCCTGCGGCCTTCTGGCGATCCTGTACGGCGCCTTCACGGTGCGCTGGCTGTTGGCGCAGAACCCTGGCAGTGCCCGCATGCAAGAAATCGCGGCGGCGATCCAGGAAGGCGCACGCGCCTATCTGAACCGCCAGTACACCACGGTCGCCATGGTGGGCGCTGTCATCTTCATCCTGGCCTGGGTCCTCTTGGGCTGGCAGGTGGGGGTGGGCTATCTGATCGGCGCCACGCTGTCTGGCGCCGCCGGCTACCTCGGCATGAACGTGTCGGTCAGAGCCAATGTGCGCACGGCCGAAGCCTCCCGCAAAGGCCTGGCGAACGGTCTCAAGCTGGCCTTCCGCGCCGGCTCGGTAACCGGCATGTTGGTGGTTGGCCTCGGCCTAATCGGCGTCGCCGGTTACTACGCGTTCCTCACCCTCGGCCTCAAGCTCGACGCCGACGACGTGCAGCAAGGCCGCATCATCGTCGACTCGCTGGTGGCGCTGGGCTTTGGCGCCTCGCTGATCTCGATCTTCGCCCGTCTCGGCGGCGGCATCTTCACCAAGGGCGCCGACGTCGGCGGCGACATGGTGGGCAAGGTCGAAGCCGGAATCCCCGAGGACGATCCGCGCAATCCGGCCACCATCGCCGACAATGTCGGCGACAATGTCGGCGACTGCGCCGGCATGGCGGCCGACCTGTTCGAAACCTTTGCGGTGACGACGGTCGCCACCATGGTCCTGGCCTCGATCTACTTTACCGGCGCGACCAAGGCAGCACTGATGCTGTTGCCGCTCGCCATCGCGGGACTGTGCATCATCACCTCGATCATCGGCACCTTCTTCGTGCGGCTGGGCTCGAACAACAGCATCATGGGCGCGCTCTACAAGGGCGTGATCGCCACCGGCATTCTGTCGCTGGCGGGACTTTATCCGCTGATCGACCGGCTGATCCCCGGCGGCATGGACGCGGTCTTGAGCCCCGTGGGCACGAGCCTGCAGTTCAGCGGCAACGAGCTGTTCGTCTGCGGCGTGGTGGGGCTGACCGTCACCGGCCTGATCATCTGGATCACCGAGTACTACACGGGCACGCATTTCCGCCCGGTCAATTCCATCGCCAAGGCCTCGCTCACCGGCCACGGCACCAACGTCATCCAAGGCCTGGCGGTGTCGATGGAATCCACCGCCTTGCCGGCGCTGGTCATCTGCGTCGGCATCATCGTGGCCTATACGCTGGCCGGGCTGTTCGGCATCGCCGTCGCGGTGTCGACCATGCTGTCGCTGGCGGGGATGATCGTGGCGCTCGACGCCTTTGGTCCGGTCACCGACAATGCCGGCGGCATCGCCGAGATGGCGGGCCTCGAAGGCGACGTGCGCAAGATCACCGACGCGCTCGACGCGGTGGGCAACACCACCAAGGCGGTGACCAAGGGCTATGCCATCGGCTCGGCGGGGCTCGGCGCGCTGGTGTTGTTCGCGGCGTATACGGAGGATCTGAAGTACTTCACCCAGAATTCCAGCGTCTATCATTTCTTCGCGGACGTGGACCCCACGAAGCTGAACTTCTCGCTGGCCGAGCCGTGGGTGATCGTCGGCTTGTTCATCGGCGGGCTGTTGCCCTATCTGTTCGGCGGCATCGCCATGACGGCGGTGGGGCGCGCGGCCGGCGCGGTGGTCGAGGAAGTGCGCAAGCAGTTCCGCGAAATGCCCGGCATCATGAAAGGCACGCAGAAGCCGAACTACGGCCGCGCGGTCGACATGCTGACCAAGGCCGCCATCGGCGAGATGATCATTCCTTCGCTGCTGCCGGTACTCTCGCCCATCGTGCTGTTCCTGATCGTCGATCAGGTGGCGGACAAGACGGAAGCGTTCAACGCCGTGGGCGCCATGCTGATCGGCGTGATCGTCACCGGCCTGTTCGTCGCCATCTCGATGACCTCTGGTGGCGGCGCCTGGGACAACGCCAAGAAGCTGATCGAGGACGGCAAGTACGGCGGCAAGGGCTCCGACGCCCACAAGGCGGCGGTGACCGGCGACACGGTCGGCGATCCTTACAAGGACACCGCCGGCCCGGCGGTCAACCCGATGATCAAGATCACCAACATCGTCGCGCTTCTTCTCTTGGCAACATTGGCCCATCGCTTTTGATGTCGCACACGCGACGCCGAATGAAAGTCCGCTTGGCTGACTCTCATTCGGCCGCGTGATGCTCCGGCGTTGCTGCTGCCGGCGCAATCGTTCGGAAAAGCAAAAGGGGCGGAACGCCGGTTCCGCCCCTTTGTAATCGCCTCAAGGACCCGGCGGCGGGCCGGTTCCGGGATTCTGCTCCTGCTCCTGGCCGAAGCCGCCTGGCACGCCCGGCTGGGCGTTGAAGAGCTGCTGCAGGAAGGTGAGCTCGCGTCCGCGCGCCGGCGTGGTGCGCGCCTCGAAGGCCACCACATGGCCGTCTTCGAGGCCGTAATGCTTGAGGTCGACGACCTTGCCGTCCTTGTCGAAATAGACCGCCAGGATCGTGCGCTTTTCCACCGTCGGGGTGAAAAACGCCACCTCTTTCACCACGCTGGAGACGTAGTACCAGGCATCGTTGTTGAAGGTCGCGGACATCGACGGATCGCCGAGCTTGTCCTGGATGCTGGCCTTGGTGTCTTGGCCGACGGTGACGCTGGCTTCGGCGTCGATGTCCGGCAGATAGCCGCGCTGGTTGATCACGGGGCTGCAGCCCGTCAGCGTCAGGCAAAGCGCGACTAGCGCAAGTTTCCTCATGCGGTCCTCGGCCGGTTTGGCAAATGTGCTAGCCTTGGGCGCAGCCGGTTGCAAGGCTTTCCGAATTAAGGATTTGGACATGCTGAACGCGCTCAAGCGGGGCAAGGAAAGGCGGCTCTTGGCCGAGCGGCTTCATGCGGCCGTGGTGGCGCGTGCCCGCGAGCCGGTCTTTTTCGCCGCCTTCGGGGTCAAGGACACGCTGGACGGGCGTTTCGACCTCGTGGCCTTGCATGCCTGGCTGGTGCTGGAGCGCTTGAACCCTGGCGATGCCGCATTGTCGCAGGCCTTTGTCGATGCACTGTTCGTCGGCTTCGACGAAGGCTTGCGCGAATTGGGCGCCGGCGACATCGGCATGGGCAAGAAGGTCAAGAAAATGGCCGAAGCGTTCTACGGCCGCCTCAAGGCTTACGGCGAAGCAAAGAACGAGGCCGAAATGCGGGCCGCTCTGATCCGCAATCTCTATCGCGGCGAGGCCCATCCCGGCGCCGAGGCGCTGGCGCGTTACGTGCTCAAGGCCAAGGCCTATATGGCGGAGTCGGCGCCGGACCGGCTCGCTTTCGGGCCGCTGCCGGAGGACGGTCCATGACCGAGGCGCCACTGCACCGCCTGTTCGATCTTGGCGAATTGACCCAAGCGGGAAGCGAGATCGCCGTGTCCGCCGGGCCCGGCGAGCTTAAGCCGCTGGCGGAATGGCTGGACGTGGAGGCGGTCAAGCGCTTGTCGGCCGCGGTGACGCTGACAAGACTGTCGCAAACCCGGTTTTCCTATGCGGCGGAGCTGATCGCGGACGTCGTGCAAAGCTGCGTGGTGACACTCGAACCGATCGAGACGCACATCGTGCGGCCGGTCGCGCGTGAATTGCATCTGGTGAGCCATTTGCAAACGCAAGGCCGCGTGCACGTGCTGGCGCCGGGCGAGGAAGACGGTCCGGAAGAGATCGACAGTCCGCGTTACGACCTCTGCGCGCCGCTGCTCGAGGAACTGGCCTTGGCGATCGATCCCTATCCCCGCAAACAGGGCGTGGAATTCGCGTTACCCGCCGCGGCAGGAGAGCCCCCACAAAGCCCGTTTGCCGCTCTCAAAGACTTGAAAACCAAAGGCTGAATCCAAGGAAAATCTGGATTTTTCGCGCTTGCAAGCGGCGCCGGTTTCCCGTTTACTCCGCGCCTTGCTTTGCCTAGGGGAAGGCCGCTTGCGCCTTGACCCTTTCGTTGGAGAAGAGACCCGTCATGGCGGTCCCTAAGAGAAAAACCTCGCCGTCGAAACGCGACATGCGCCGGTCGCATCACCGTCTGGCGCCGACTTCGCACAACGAATGCCCCAATTGCGGCGAACAGAAGCGCCCGCATCACGTGTGCGCGGCTTGCGGCCATTACGACGGGCGCCAAGTGGCTAAGGCCAAAGCCTGAAAGGGCGAGGCCAGGGGCAGGTGAACATCGTGTCCCGCGACATGACGGTTTCGATCGACGCGATGGGTGGCGACGCCGGCCCAGCCGTCGTCATGTCCGCGCTGTCGCGGGCGATTCAGCGCCATCCCGGCGTGAAGTTCCTTCTGCACGGCGACGTGCCGGTGCTTGAGAAACTGTTGGCCAGGCGCAAGGGCAAGCTCGCCGAACGCGTCAGCCTGCGCCATGCGCCTGAGCGCGTACGCATGGAGGAAAAACCTGGCCTGGCCTTGCGCCGCGGCCGCAACACCTCGATGTGGCGCGCCATCGAAGCGGTGAAGCAGGGCGAGGCCGAAGCGGTGCTCTCGGCCGGCAATACCGGCGCGCTGATGGCGATGTCGATGTATCAGCTCGGCGTGATCGAGGGAATCTCGCGCCCGGCGATCGCCGGGCTGTGGCCGACCAAGCGCGGCCAGAGCGTGGTGCTTGACATCGGCGCCAACGTCGAATGCGACGCCGAAATGCTGGTCGATTTCGCCGTGATGGGCGAGGCGTTCGCGCGCGCCGTGCTCGGGCTGGAACGGCCGCTGGTCGGCCTGCTCAATGTCGGCGAGGAAGACGTCAAGGGTCACGACGACGTCAAGGAGGCCGCGCATCTGCTGCGCAAGGTCTCGCTGCCGATGGAATTCCACGGCTTCATCGAAGGCGACGACATCGCCGAAGGCACGGTGGACGTGGTGGTGACCGACGGATTTACCGGCAACGTCGCGCTCAAGACGGCGGAAGGCACCGCCAAGCTGGTGGTCGGTTTTCTGCGCAGCGCGTTGAAAAGCTCGTTCCTGTCGCGGCTCGGCGCGATGCTGTCCGGCGGCGCGCTGAAAGCCTTGCGGCGCAAGCTCGATCCGCGCGCCTTGGGCGGCGGCATGTTCCTCGGCCTCAACGGCGTGGTGGTGAAGGCGCATGGCGGCACCGACGCAATCGGCTTCGCCAGCGCGCTCGACATGGCGGTCGACATGGCGCAAAGCGGCATCATCAAACGCATCGTCGCCGACAGGGCGGGCGTTGGCGCGCTCGCCCCGGAAGCGCCCTCCGCATGATCCGATCGCATGTCCTGGGCTGCGGCCTCTATCTGCCGAAGACCGTGCTCACCAATCACGAATTGGCGCGGCGCATGGACACCAGCGACGAATGGATCCGCACCCGCACCGGCATCCGCGAACGGCGCATCGCGGCGGAAGGCGAAAAGACCTCCGATCTCGCGCTCGAAGCGGCGCGCGCGGCGCTGGCGCATGCCGGCGTTGCGGTCGGCGAACTCGATATGATCGTCTGCGCCACCACCACGCCCGACGAGACCTTTCCGGCGACGGCCACCGTTCTCCAGGCGCGGCTCGGCATGACGCGCGGCGCCGCCTTCGACGTGCAGGCGGTGTGCTCGGGATTCATCTTCGGCCTGGCGGTCGCCGACAATTTCATCAAGAGCGGCCAGGCGAAGACCGTGCTTCTGGTCGGCGCCGAGACCATGTCGCGGCTGATGGACTGGAACGACCGCACGACCTGCGTGCTGTTCGGCGACGGCGCCGGCGCGATGGTGCTGCGCGCCGGTGAGGGCGACGGCACCAACGCCGACCGCGGCGTGCTCAGCACCCGGCTTTATTCCGACGGACGGATGCACGATCTGCTTTACGTCGACGGCGGACCGTCCTCCACGCGCACCACCGGCCATCTGCGCATGCATGGCAAGGAAGTCTTCCGCCACGCCGTCAACAACATCGCCGCCGCCATCGTCGACGCGGTCGAGCCGGCCGGGCTGGCGCTGGACGAGGTCGACTGGTTCGTGCCCCATCAGGCCAATCAGCGCATCCTGGACGGGACCGCCAAAAAGCTGGGGATTAACCCCGAGAAGGTGATCACCACCGTCGCCTGGCACGGCAATACTTCGGCCGCTTCGGTGCCGCTGGCGCTGGCCACGGCGGTGGCCGACGGGCGCATCAGGCAAGGCGATCTGCTGGTGCTGGAGGCCATGGGCGGCGGCTTCACCTGGGGGGCATCCCTGCTGCGCTGGTAACCATTCTCGGTTTCATCGCCTATCCCTTTGATGTTGACGGCAAATCCCAACACCGCATAGGCTGAGGGCGAGGAAACAGAGTCGGCTTTGCCATGACCAGCACCACGCTGACCCGCGCCGATCTGACCGAAGCCGTGTTCCAGGCGGTCGGTCTGTCACGCAACGAATCCGCGCAAATGGTCGAGGACATTCTGGAAGAGTTGTGTGCTGCGCTCGCCCGCGGCGAGACGGTGAAGCTGTCGTCCTTCGGCACCTTCGCGGTACGTCACAAATCCCAGCGCATGGGGCGCAATCCCAAGACCGGCGACGAAGTGCCCATCGCGCCGCGCCGCGTCTTGGTGTTCCGACCGAGCCACGTGCTGAAAGCGGTGATCAACGGCCAGCCTTCCGTCGCCGAGGAAGACTGAGCGATGCACGCCGTCGCGGAAATCATAGCGCCAGCCAAATCGCCGCAAGCCTTCCGTACGATCAGCGAAGTGGCGATCGAGCTGGACGTGCCGCAGCACGTCTTGCGCTTCTGGGAAAGCCGCTTCACGCAAGTGCGCCCGGTCAAGCGCGCCGGCGGGCGTCGCTACTACAGGCCGGAGGACGTCGAGCTGCTGCGCGGCATCCGCGCGCTGCTTTATTCCGAAGGCTACACCATCAAGGGCGTGCAGAAGGTGCTGCGCGAGCGCGGCTTGCGTTTCGTGGCGGAGGGTGGCCGCGGCAAAGTGCGCCCGCCCGCGTCGGAGGCACCCACCGCCGCCATTTTGCGGCTCGAGCGTTCGGAGCCTTCGCTGGTCGAAGAAGAACGCGAGAAGCTGGAAATCCTGTTGGCCGAGTTGTTGCAGCTCAAAGCCCGCTTGCGCGCGGCGCATCGGGCGGCGTGAAAAAGCCGGCATGAAGCGAGCCGTTGTTGCGGCCGGACGCGACGACTATAGTCCGCCGCCCTCGGCTGGGAAGGCGCCGGGGAAATCCCCGATGCGGCATCGCCGCCAAAGGGTACGGAGCGTGGCGCAGCCTGGTTAGCGCACCAGTCTGGGGGACTGGGGGTCGCGGGTTCAAATCCCGCCGCTCCGACCAATTAAATCAAATACTTAACACAAAGTCTGTGGATCCACGACTTGCCCTAGCTGTAAGCTAGCTGCAAACCGGAGCGGTGCCCCTTGTAGAGCACTACACGTCCGGTTGAGATAGCTATGCGTGGTGTGTCTTCTTCATGAGCTGCGGGACGCTGCAAGGGGAAACTTGGTGGCTTGGTCTGATGGCCTTGTTCCGGGGTCGCCGGCGTACGAAATCGCGTCGAACGCAAGCGCTCGTATTCGCGTGGTTCCGGGTCTCGGAACAGAGAAATCCTTCGCCATGAAACAGCGTGTCGCTCGTCTTCCGGAAAGTGGCGTCGATGTGTCGACCATATTTCCGGTGACATTCATGTCAAATCGCTTCCAACCGTGACCCCTATTTCGCGCCCAAGAGTGACCCCTTTGTATGTGATGGTTCGGCAGGCCACGGAGGGACCCGCGCGCGCAGCGTAGCCTCTTGGGCGTA
>Ga0326728_10011125_pt1 | contig 20710 bp, 14 predicted proteins | sample MB3enrmetagenome_FD_207602 | JGI IMG/M metagenome (GOLD analysis project Ga0326728, IMG submission 207602) | Lab enriched peat soil microbial communities from McLean, Ithaca, NY, United States - MB31MN | ecosystem: Environmental > Terrestrial > Soil > Wetlands > Peat | place: USA: New York... | reverse complement strand
CCGTTCACGCCGCGGGAGGAAGAAGCGTTCGAAGCCCTCACCCGCGGCATCGTCAACAAGATTGCGCACGGCCCCATTTCCGAAATCCGCAGCCACGCCGGGCATCCCGAAGAGGCCCACGTGCTCGCCGTCATCCGCAAAGCGTTTCATCTCCAGGACTGAATCATGTACGGGAATGCCTCATGCTCGTGATCGCCTCGCGCGGTTCGCAACTGGCTCTCTGGCAAGCCCGCCACGTGGCCGCGCGCCTTGCTGAACTGGGCCACCAGTGCCGCATCGAGATCGTCAAGACCACCGGCGACAAGATCACCGACGTCCCGCTGGCCAAGGTCGGCGCGAAGGGCCTGTTCACGAAAGAGATTGAAGAAGCCCTTCTGGACGGGCGCGCCGACCTGGCGGTACACAGCCTCAAGGATCTCCCCACCGAGCTTCCCGCGGGCTTGGTGCTGGCCGCGGTGCCGGAGCGCGAAGACGCGCGCGACGCGGTGGTGGGACGCAAGATCGCCGATCTGCCGCCAGGCGCCAAGATCGGCACCAGCTCGCTGCGGCGCTCCGCCCAGCTTCGCCGCCTGCGTCCGGACCTGGAGATCGAATCCGTGCGCGGCAACCTGGATACGCGCCTGCGCAAGCTGGACGAAGGGCAATATCAAGCCATCCTGCTGGCCGCCGCGGGCCTGAAGCGTCTGGGGTGGGGCGATCGGATCGCCGAGATCCTGGAACCGGACGTCATGTGTCCCGCGGTGGGACAGGGTGCGCTGGCCATTGAAACACGCACCAGCGGCGAGGGGCTGGATGCGGCACGCGCGCTGGACCATGCCGCGACCCACGCCGCGGTAACGGCCGAGCGCGCCGTCCTGGCCGCATTGGGCGGCGGCTGCCAGGTTCCCATCGGAGCGCACGCCGTGGTGGAAGGCGCGCGATTGCATTTGCTGGCGGTAGTCGCGTCGCCCGCCGGAGATGCCCTGATCCGCCTGGAAACCGAGGGCTCCGCGGCCGATTCCGCGCGCATCGGCCACGACCTGGGCGAACGGCTGCTCGCGGCGGGCGCGCGCCAGATCCTCGATTCGGTCTATAAAGAAGTATGAGTTGTGGGGCAGCCAATCCTGCCTGCCCCACATCCATTTGCCTATGAATAAGGTCTATCTCGTGGGCGCCGGCCCGGGCGATCCCGATCTCATCACCATCAAGGGCCGCCGCGTCCTGGAATCCGCCGATGCGGTTCTCTTCGACCACCTAGCTCCCGCCGCGCTGCTCGATCTCGCGCCAGCCCATGCCGAGCGCATATACGTCGGCAAGAAGAAGTCGGATCACGTCTACTCGCAGGACGAAATCTGCGCCATGCTCATTCACCGCGCGCGCCGCGGCTTGAAGGTGGTCCGTCTGAAGGGCGGCGACCCGTTCCTGTTCGGGCGCGGCGGCGAGGAGGCCGAAGCGCTGGCCGACGCCGGCGTGCCGTTCGAAATCGTCCCCGGCGTCACCGTGCCGCTGGGCATCGCGGCGTATACCGGCGTTCCATTGACCCACCGCGACCACACCTCCGCCGTCACCTTCGTGACCGGGCATGACGTCAAGAAGATCGACTGGGACCGCGTAGGCATGTCCGAGACGCTGGTGATTTACATGGGCCTCACCACGTTCGCCGAAATCGCGCACGAGTTGATAGCCCGCGGCCGGCATCGCGACACCCCGGCCATGGCGGTTCGCTGGGCCACCCGTCCCGATCAGGAAACCTTGACTGGCACGCTCGGGACGCTGCCGGGGCTTATTGTGCGCCACGGCATGAAGCCGCCCGCCACCATCGTTGTGGGCGAGGTGGTCCGCCTGCGCGAGAAACTGAATTGGTACGAGCGTCTGCCGCTGTTCGGCCAGCGGATCGTGGTGACGCGCGCCAAGGGCCAGGCCGACGCCCTGTCTTCGCGCCTGGAGGCGCTCGGCGCGGGGGTGGTCGAGATGCCCACCATCGAAATCCAACCCGCCACGGATTACGGGCCGCTCGACCAGGCACTCTCGCAGCTCAGCTCCTACGACTGGCTGATCTTCACCAGCGCCAACGGCGTGCGCTTCTTCGTGGAGCGCATGGACCGGTCGCAGACCGACTTCCGCTCGCTCCACGCGCGCATCTGCGCCATCGGACCGGCCACCCGAGCCGCCATCGAAGCGCTGCACCTGAAGGTGGATCTGATGGGCAAGGATTACGTCGGCGAGAGTCTGGTCAAGGCCTTCGCCATTCACGAACTGGAGGCCACCCGCATCCTGCTGCCGCGCGCCGCCGTGGCTCGCGACCTGGTGCCGGCGGAACTCAGCCAGCGCGGCGCCAAAGTCGACGTGGTGGAAGCCTACCGCACGGTCTTGCCGGAGGATGCCGCGGACCGCGCGCGCGAGATTTTCGGCGGCAGCCCGAAGCCCGGCTGGATCACCTTCACCAGCTCGTCCACGGTGGAGAACTTCGTGTCGGTGGCAGCGCCGGAGGCGCTGGAAGGCGTGCGCGTGGCGTCCATCGGGCCGATCACCACCCGCACCGCGCGAAGCCTGGGGATAGACGTCACGGTGGAGGCGCGCAAGTTCACCATCGACGGATTGGTGGAAGCGATCCTGGGGTAAGAGGGCCGGCCCCACAAAATCGTCGCGGGCCAGCGAGGAGCTTACCGGTAGTAGTACCAGGTCCTCCCTACCGCTTCACCACCGTCAGCGTCACCTGCGACGCGTACTGCAACGAGTGATGCACCACGTTGTGCGCCACCACGCCCTTGGTTTCGTCGTAGTTGTGGCCGCCGGTGTTCATGTTCCGATCGAAGCGCGGGAAGTTGCTGCTGGAGATTTCGACGCGGATCCTGTGCCCGGCGGCAAAGTAGTTGCTGGTGTTCATGGGCTGGAACGACACTTTATAGACCTTGCCGGCTTCCATCCACACCGGCGGCTTCTGGTATCCTTCGCGATAGCGCAGGCGCTGGATGGTTTCGTCCAGGTTATAGGCGGTTCCATCCGGGTACACGTCGAGCACTTTGACCGTGAAATCGGTATCCCTGGCGTCCGACGAGACGAACAGCGTCACATCGATCGGTCCGCTGGCTTCCATCCCCTCTTTCAACGCCTCAGAGGTGTAGACCAGAATATCGGGACGGGCTTCCATTTTGCGCTGGTCGAAGGCGCCGCCGGTGACCGCGTTGCCGGTGCAGCACACGTTCCCTCCGTAGGATGGCACGGGGTTCATGGGGTCGTAGGTGAAGGCATCGGGGCTGTCGCCGTCCGCCTCGGCCGCGGCGAGCACGCCATCGCCATCCAGGGTGTTGGCCTTGCCGGCGCTCGAAAGATAGAGCGTCATGGGCGCGGCGCCGCGCGGCGGCCAGGTATCCGATGACTGCCATTTGTTGATCCCCATGGTGAAGTACCGCACCTTGGGCATGGTTTCCAGGACGCGATTGTTTTCGCCCTTCAGAAAATGGTCGAACCAGCCGTAGGTCAGCGCGTCGTAGTCGAGGCGCGCGTCGCCCATGCCGCGTTCGCCCACCACGGTGTTCTCGGTGGCCCGCTTGTAGCCGCAGTGCAGGGTGGGGGCGATCACCGCGTACTGTTCATTGGCGATCTCCGGCCGCGCGGTCTTGCGGACATAGTTGTAAGCCGCCAGATTCGGCCCCACCGAAACGTCGTACCAGGCCATGAACCAGAATCCCGGAACCTGGATGGGCATGTTGTCGTGCCACAGGCCGCCGCGGTACCACGCCGGATCGTTGGGCGTCCGCTGGATCATGGCGCCTCCGGTCGGGACTGCCATGCGGTCGGCGAAGATGCCGCGAGGTCCGCCGACCGCCTTGAGGATGTCCATTTCGGGAAGGTGGCGGAGCGCCTGGGACCAATCCACGGGCGGCACCTGCGGCGCCAGGTCGAACATCCTCGACGCGCGGACCAAGTCCTCCTGCGGGGTGTTGGGCGGAAACATGGGCCGCACCTGGTTCTGCTCGCCGTAGATCCACGTGATGAACAGCATCTGCACCGCGCCGCCGCGGTACCAGTTGCCCTGCTCGAAGTACGGAGCCACGCGGCCCACGCCGGCGCCGAAGCTTTGCGGGATCATGGCCGCGAACGCGGGATTGCCCCGCGCGGCGACGCCCAGTTGCCATTCGGCCGTCGACGAGCAGCCGATGGTGCCGACCTTGCCGTTGGACCACGGCTGCCTGGCCATCCACGAAATCGCGTCGTCGCCGTCGGAGAGCGGCGCGCCAAGGATGTCGTAGGAGCCCTCGGAGAAAAAGTGGCCGCGCTCGTTCATCTCCACGTAGGCGTAGCCGCGTTTGACGGCGTCCAGTTCCGCGCTCATGTCGCGCGGCGCGCCGTTGCGGACGTCCCAGAAGTTGAAGTTGTAGGGCGTGCGCACGAAGACGATGGGGTACTTCTTGGACGTGTCCTTGGGACGATAGACGTCGGTGGCCATGCGCTTGCCGTCGCGCATCGGCACCATCACCTTGCGTTCCACGACGGCCAGCGATTGGAGTTCCCGCTCGGTCTCGTTCCGTTTGGCGATGAGTTCCTTGTTGGGAGCCGGGCGCGGTTGTGCGTAGGCGCCCAGCGTCAGGGCCAGGACCACCCCGCCGCGGATTGCAATCCCTGGAAGAGCGGCACGCGCCCATCGGTTCGTTGGCATAGGTTCACTCGCTTTCTCCGCCCAAAGGCGTCATGGATTGCGCCCGCGGTTCTCACGCGAAGGGCAGGCTTACTATGACAGAGTTTAACCAATCCACGTTCAAGATTGCAGCCCATGTTCCGCGCCAGACTGAGGGCCGGTCCGGTTCTGCGCGAGAATGGAACGATGGCGCGAAATCCGCCCCGTTTCTCCGTATCCCAGGCCAAGCTGCTGGGGCTGTTGTGCCTGGTTACGCTGATCGTTTACGCCAACACGTTCAGTCTGGGTTTCGCATTGGACGCCGTCGCGTTAATCAAAGGCGACCCCCGAGTTCACGCCGCCACTCTTCCGAACGTCGGCCTCATTTTCCAGAACGATTATTGGTGGCCGAGTTCCGTCGACACGTTGTATCGTCCGGTATCCACGCTTTCGTTCCTGTTCAACTACGCCATTCTGGGCAACGCGGAGAACCCCACCGGCTATCACGTGCTCAACGTTCTCTTGCACGCCGCCAACTCGCTGCTGGTGTTTCAACTGGCGCTGCGGTTGTTCCGCGACCGCAAACCGGCCTTATTCGCGGCGTGCTTGTGGACTCTGCACCCCATAACCACCGAAGCCGTGGCCAACGTGGCCGGGCGGGCCGACCTGCTGGCGGTGCTGTTTGTGCTCGCCGCCCTGTTGCTGTACATTCGCATCGTGTCCACGGTGGACGGCCGGTGGCCTTACGCCATCGCGGCGCTGTTTGCGGTTGCGGTCTGCGGCTTCTTCTCGAAGGAAAGCGCGGCCGTCCTCCCAGGTCTGATGTTCCTCTGGGACATCACCTTCGGAACGGGATGGCGCGGAGGAGGATCCCGCCGTCTGGCGGCGTACGGCGCCGTGGCCGGCGCGCTGCTGCTGCTGGTTTGCGCGCGGCATTGGGTCTTCAGCGCCGCCCCTATTGGGGAGACGCCTTTTGTCGATAACCCGCTGCGCGGCGCGAGTTTTTTGGCGGCCCGATGGACCGCCATCCGGACGGTAGGCATGGACCTCCTGCTGCTGCTGTGGCCGCTGAAGCTGTCCAGCGAGCGCGGATTCGCCCAGATCGTGCCGGTAGCGGCTTCCGATCCGGGAGCCTGGCTGGCTTTGGGGGCCATTGCGGGAATTCTCGGTGTGGTGCTTATACGCTACCGGAAAGACAAGCTGATGTTCTGGGCCGCCGGCATGTTCGGGCTGGCGCTCCTTCCGGTTTCGAATCTGGTCGTTCCGATCGGCGCCACCATGGCGGAACGGTTCCTCTACCTTCCGTCGATCGGTTTCGCCGTGGCCGCGGCCGGCCTGTTGGGGCGTGTGAAAGCTCGCGCCCCGGCCCAGGCCGCGCTGATCTGCGCACTGGTGTTGCTGGCTGGCCGCACCTTCGCCCGCAATCGCGATTGGCAGGATAATCTCACGCTGGCTCGGGCCGACGTGGGCAGCGCTCCCCGCAGCGCGCGGCTGCGCGAGGTGTTGGCGTCGTCCCTCTTCGAGCGCGACCCGCGCGGCAACCTGGATGCCGCCATCCATGCCGGGGAAGCGGCTTGGGAGATCCTTCGGCCGCTGCCTCCCGTCGAGATCTTTCAGCAGACGCCCGCCCGTTTGGGCGCCTACTACCGGATGAAGGGCGATGCCGTCGGGGCGCCGGGCAACCGCGCGTGGTACGAAAGATCGCTGAGCGTCCTGCTGCCCGCCCGCGCAGCGTCGCAGGCCATCGAACAGGCGTACGACCAGGCGCAGTTGGCCCACCACAAGCCGCTGGCTACCCGCGTGGCCTATCAGCCCCTCTATCTGGAAATGGGCGTCACTCTCACGCGGCTGGGAAGAAACGCCGATGCCGTCGAAGCCTGGCGATACGGCAGGGAGATCGATCCTCGCAACCCGGCGGTCTACGACCTGATGGCGGACGCTTACCTGGCGCAAGGCGAGCGGGGACGCGCGGCCGTTACACTTCTGGGTAAGACGCTGCTTCTCGGCCCGACCGCGGAAACCCTCGATCGGCTCGCCGGAGTCTACGGAGACGGTTCCTGTGCCATCGAGCGAGGCCCAGGGTGGATGAGACTCAATGAAACCTGTCCGCGGGTCCGGCCGGATCTGTGCGCGGCGGAGGCCGAGCTGGTGGACGTGCTGCAGAGAGCCCGGCTGCCCGACGCGGCCCGGCAGTTCGTGGAGCGCGCGCAAACGCAGGGATGTCCGGAGCCATAAGCCATAAGCCGTCAGCTTTCCCGCTAACGGCTGATGGCCGCCCACAGCGTTTCGAGCGTACGCTCGGAGCCGCCAAACAGGTTCAGCGGAAACTGCCGATACCGCAGCATCTCGCTGTAAATGGCCTGTTCGGCGTTGGCATTCACCGCCAGGCCGGCCATGTATTGCAGGCGCAGATTGCCGTCGCGGTTGATCTCGGCGCCCTGCAGCCAGGGCTTCAGATCCGTGTCCTGGCCGGCATAGGTGGAAAGCAGCGCCACCGCGCTGCCCAATCCCACTTCGTGCAACGATTCGACCACGCGGGCGTGGTCGGGCCGGTCCAGCCGCGCCTGCATGGCGTCCACATCGATCTTGGTGGGTTCCGGCTGGCCCAGCAGGAATACGTCGTATCCGCCCCCGCTCAGCTCGTTGGCCCACACCGATCCGTTGGGGAACACTTCGAAGAAGGTGGCGATTTCGCTCTTGACCACGTCCGCGTCGCTCTCGTACAACGGCACCCACTGCGTCACCACGCCGCCCGGATTGAGGTGTTCCTTGACCAGCTCGAAATACTCCCTGGAGTACAGCGTGGCGCTGCCCTTCACCCACGGGTGAATCGGATCGCTGGTGACGATGTCGAACTTGTCGCGCGTGGTCAGCACGAAGTGGCGCGCGTCGTCGTAGTAGATCCGCGTGCGCGGGTCGCTCATCACGTTGTAGTTCTCCCGGGCGAAGTACCGCGTCGCGGCGGGGGGAATGATCGATTCCATTTCGCAGATGGCGATCCTGCGGATTTCCGGATGCAGCACGAACGACCCGGCCGTCACTCCCGCGCCGAACCCCACGATCAGCACCGATCGCGGCTGGGAATGCACCAGCGCCGGCATGTGGCCGAGCATGCGCTGCAGCCGCATGTCGTAGGGCTCGGTGGAAGCTTCCACTTTGCCGCTGACGTGAAACTGAATGGCGCCATCGTTCCAGCGCGTGATGGCGATCGAGGAATTCATGCCTTCGCCGGTGTATAACAGTTGCGAGCTGGCCGCGGACGTGATCATGCGGCGTCCATACGCGATCAGGTTTCCGGGCACGGCAGCCACTTCCGCCGCCAGGTAACCCGCCGCGCCCAGAGCCACCGCCAGAGCCGCCAGCGCGCCCAGTTTGCGCTTTGCCCGCCAGGCCACCGGACCGAGCACGCAGAGGGCGCTGAGCGCCGCCAGCACAATCAGCGCGCGCTGCGACTCCCTGGTGCCCACCCACGGGACCAGGATCATGCTGAAGGCCAGCGCACCCAGAATCGCGCCACCGGTATTGGCGGCGTAGACGCTGCCCACCAGGCGGCCCGGGTCGTCCCGGCGGTCCGCCGCCGCGGCCAGCGCCAGCGGGAAACTGGCGCCCCACAGCAGCGTCGCGGGGAGAATGGTCCATATCGCCCGCGCCATGTCCACCTGGAAGGTGATCCAGGGGCTGCCGGAGAGCAACGGGTTGACGGGCCAGTACGGCAGGGAGGTCGACAGCATGAACGCGGTCCAGGCGATCGCCCCGGCCAGCAGGAGCTGGCAGATTCCCAGCGCGGCGCGCGGCCGCATGGAACGGGAAATCATGGAGCCCGCGCCGCTCCCTATGGCGATCCCCACCAGGAAGATCGCCAGAATAATGGAGAACGTGTACACGGTGGCGCCAAAGAGCAGGCCCAGCAGGCGCGTCCAGACGACTTCCGCGCCCAAAGCCGTGGCCCCCGAAAGCGCAATGGCGACGTAGGCGGGCCAGAAACGCGCGATGCCGGAGGTGGCCGCGGTGGCGGCTGCCTCGGCCGGCGCACGTTCCGGTGTGGTCCTCGAGAGTTTCCAACTCCCCAGCGCCACCAGCCCGTTGATGGCCGCGGCCACGAACGTAGCGGTCGCCATATCGTATACGCGAAGCAGGTAAAACCCCGCCAGCAGGCAGCCGGCCACCGCGCCCACCGTGTTGCCGCCGTACAACATCCCCAGCCACGACACGCCGCGCGGCGAGGTTTCGATCCAGCGGGCGATGGCCGGCAGCGACGCGCCCATCAGCAGCGTGGGCGGCATCAGGCACACCGCGCAGACGATGGCGCGAAAGAGGATGGCCGGCATTCCATGCCCCACGGCCGCGCTGTAAATGCCGTCGACGAGTGGCATGCCGAACAGCACCACGATGCCGCAGACTCCGATTCCGGCTTCGATCAGGGCATACACCAGTAAGGGATGCCTCCATTTCCGGGCCAGCATTCGCGGCAACGCCACGCTGCCTACGCACAAGCCGCCCATGAACGTGGCTAACAGAACGCCGAGCGAGATGGCGGTCGAGCCGATCACCAGTTGCAGCAACTGGTACCAGACGATTTCGTAGATCAGCGCCGAGCAACCGCTGCCGGCGAACAGGAGCAACAGAACCGGGAGGAATCGCGAAGCATCGAACGCCGTGGTGGATTTCAGATCTTGCCTGTGCATAGGGAAGGCCGCCCGGGCTAACCGGAATTCCGCATCATAGCACTTCGTAGGGCGCTTCCCGTTCCAAGTGGTTCACAAGCGTTAATTCAAACCCTGGGCGCTACGCCTCCGAAAGACGCGATAAACGTACCGGAACTAAGTCATGAGCAAGCGGGATCATACGGAATTCAAATCCAACACAGGGGCCGTGGTGGATGAGGCGCGAAGCATAGCGCGGGGATGCAGGATTCAAGAGTAAGGGATCGGAGACCGATCCACGTTGCGCGGTTTCCGGTTGCTCCGCGCTGTCAGGGCCTAAGTCGAGGACTGCCCCGAAGGGGCGCCGGGCGTGGTGAGTCCGGCTGCGACAGCGACCTGGATCAGGCCTGCCAGGTTACTTACCCCCAGTTTCTTCATCATGGTCTTGCGGTAGCTCCGGATCGTACTATGTTCCAGTTTCAGAATGGTGGCGACTTCCTTGCTGCTCTTTCCCTCCGCCACCAGCCGCAGCACCTGCAATTCGCGAGGCGAGAGCAACTCCAGTGGACTCTTCTCCACTGCGTCCAGGGAGCCGCGCTGCAGGCGCTCCACCAACCGGCTGGAAATTGCCGAACTCAGATAGGTTCCCCCGCGAGCTACCACGCGGAGCGCATTCAGCACTTCGCCGGACGAGGCCTGTTTCAGCACAAACCCCCGTGCGCCGGCGCGGATAGCCCCCATCACCGAGCGTTCGTCGTCGTACATCGAAAGAATTACGACCTTGATTGTAGGGTATTGCTTTACCAACTGGACGGTTGCTTCGATGCCGTTCACCCCGGGCAAGCTGATATCCATCAGCACCAGAGCGGGATTCGTCTCCTGGCAGATACGCAATGCTCCCGCGCCATCATCCGCTTCCCCGACCACGCGAAACTCGGGATCGCGTATGAGAATGGCCCGGATGCCCTCCCGAACCACCCGATGGTCGTCGACTACCACAATGTCAAGAGACATTCACTCACCTAAGCGAGCTGGATTTTTGTCGCAACCAACTACTCATTTGGGTAGTAGTGTAACTCCAATCTCTCACTTTTCGACACATTAAATAGTAACTTTCGACAGACGGGCATGCCCCCGTCCGGCAAGGCCGCTCAAAATGCACCCGGCGCGGATGGAAGAGTACTTGCCCAATCTACGCTGCCTAAGGACGCATGCATTTCATGAAACGTGTCACACTTTCATGATGCCACACTGGCGGTGCGGCCGCGCGATGCCGGCGCCAGCCCGTACGCGAACCCGCCTCTTCGGGCCAACAGCTTGGGTCGCGCGTGAGGTTACCCCGCCCAAGCCCACGCAGTTTGGTTGCGGCTCTGCCCCGCATAAGCATATGGCGCGGCGCGCCCGCGCCTGTTAAGATCGAATGGCTTTATGCGACTTGCCGTTCTCGGGCTCGGTTTCATGGGCGCCACCCATCTCAAGGCCCTGCGCGACGTTCCCGGCGCGGAAATCGTGGCGCTCTATAGCGGCGATGAGAAAAAACTCTCCGGCGACCTGAGTTCCCTGCCGGGCGACCTCCGGGATCCGATCGATTTCTCCGCCGCGCGCAAGTACCACGACCTCGAACGGGCCCTCGCCGACCCCTCGGCGGAAGCCGTGGACATCTGCCTGCCCACCTACCTCCATGACGTGGTGGCCGTGGAAGCCCTGCGCGCCGGCAAACACGTGCTGGTGGAAAAGCCCATGGCCCTCGACGGATTCGGCGCCGACCGCATGACCAACGCCGCGCGCCGTTACAAGCGCGTCCTCATGACGGCCCACGTCCTGCGCTTCAGCCCGGAATATGTCTCGCTCCGCGAAGCCGTGGTCGACGGGCAACTCGGCAATGTGCGGTTCGCCGTGTTCCAACGCTGGTGCGCCGCGCCGAACCGCGGCGAGTGGTGGCGGAATCCCGACAAGAGCGGCGGCGGCGTTTTCGACCTGCTCATCCACGACGTGGACTTCTGCCTGCACGCCTTCGGCAAACCCAAATCCGTCGGCGCGTCGGGCTACCGCGACCTGGAACGCGGCATGGATTTCCTGAACGCGCAACTATTCTACGAGCACGGCGGCGTGGTCGGGATCTCCGGCGGCTGGATGGAGCCCGCGGGCTATCCCTGGTCGGCCGCATACCGCGTGGCCATGGAAGGCGGAACCATCGAGTACCGTTCGGCGGGGTGTCCGCCCACCCTGTTTGCAGGCAGCGGCGCGGGGCGTGCCCTAAGTCTCAACGGCGGCGATGGCTACCGCTCCGAGCTGCAGTACTTCGCGATCTGCTGCCGCACCGGCACCGCGCCCGAACTTTGCCCGCCCAACGAATCGGCCGATGCCGTGAAATTGATGCGCCTGCTGCTGGAGGCGCGCTCCCGCGCGGGCGCCAAACTGGTATGCCGCGTCTGAACCGTTCGCGCCCGGCACCAAGCGTCCTGCTGTGCCGCGCCGCGCTGCTGGTGGAAGCGCTACTGTTCCACCGCCACGTCCTCTTTTATGCGGGCTTCCTGTTTCCCTGGGATTTTCGCGCCGTTCACTTGCCGCTTACCACCCTGATCGCGGATTCGTTCCGCCACGGCCGTTGGCCGTTGTGGGACCCGTTCACGTATTGCGGCATGCCGATCTCCGCCAACATCCAGGCCGCGGTTTTCTATCCGCCCGTGCTGGCGGCGTCGCTTCTCGGGTCGTGGCTCGGGCCGGACGCCATCCCGCGCCTGCTGGCCATCTCCGTGGTGGCGCAACTGGTATTTGCCGGGTGGTGCACGTTTGCCCTGCTGCGGCGGTTGGAAGCGCGGCCGGCGGCGGCATGGGCCGGCGCCACGGTTTACGAGCTCGGCTGCTTTTTCGCCGCCCAGGCGGAGCACATGGGGGCGGTTCAAGCCGCCGTCTGGCTGCCGCTCATCTGGCTCTCGGTGGTAGAGTTGCGCGCGGAATGGAAACGCCGCTGGATCGTCGCTCTGGCCGTCTCGCTGGCCATGACGGTGTTTGCGGGACATCCGCAAACCGCGCTGGCGGCCTTCAGCTCGGCGCTGGTTCTGGCGATTCTGCTGGCGCTATTTCGACTGTCAAGCTGGCGGCTGCCCGCGATGGTGCCCCTGGTTTCCGTTTGGGCGCTGCTGCTCGCGGCCGTGCAGTTCGTACCCACCGCGGAGTTCACGCGGAACAGCGTGGCGAAGTACCGCGCCGAGTGGCTGGGTTCGGGAGGCGGAATCGCGCCCTCGGCCCTGTTCTCCCTGGTGGCGCCCAACTACTGGAGCGTCTTCGATCTCTCGAAGTTCCACGGACCCGCCGACCTTACCTTCCTGTATCTCTATTCCAGCCTTCTCGGACTCCTGTTAGCCGCCGCGGCCGCGGTCTGGAAGCCGGCTCCCCGGGTTCGTGTGTTCGCGGTCCTGCTGGCGGTCTTCACCTTCCTCATGCTTGGCGACAAGACCGCGCCGGGCCGCGCGGCGCTCCTGGCGCTGCCGGATTCGATCCGCATTGGAATCCATCCCGAGTATTTCTTCTGCGTCTTTTCGCTCGCCCTGGCCGTGCTCGCCGGATTGGGCGCCGAACGCTTCCTGCGCTCCCCGCGGCTCCAAGTGGCGGCCGGCATCGTGATCGCCTGCGACCTCATCCTGGTTGGCTCGGGCCGTCCCATGAACACCGCGTCGCGGAAACTGGAGCCGGGCTTTACATCCACCAGCGTGGACGGCAGCCGCGAACTGGTCCACAAACTCCGTGCGCTCACCGAATCCGCCGTGCCGCCGTTTCGTTACGATGCGCGTCCCGATATCCCCTTCACCTGGTCGAGCTCCGCTCCCATCTTGGGCATCCCCACCGCCAACGGCTGTGACCCGATGGCGCCCGAGCGCACCATCGAAGTCCGCCGCGCCTTCGCTCCCGGGCCGCGCTGGGGCGCCTGCTTCCAGGCGGTGGACCTCGGCTCGCCGGTCATCGGCCTGATGAACACGCGCGCCTTGCTCTCCCTGAAAGCCTTGGATGCACCCGGATTTCGTCTGGCCGGCGAAGCGGCCGGATATAAGATTTACGAAAATCTGCGCGTCCTGCCGCGCTTTTTCTTCGTGAGCGGCGTACGAACCGTGGGGAGCCTGGCGGAATCGGGACCCCTGGTTCGCGCGCCCGGTTTCGACCCGTCCGCGGCCGCGGTGGTCGAGGCGCCGGACGAACCCGCTGAGAGGCTAACCACGCTGCCCACGCTGCCCGCCGCGGGATTGGTCCGGGTGATCTCGTACCAGCCGGCGGAAGTCCGCCTGGAAACCGAATCCGCGACTCCCGCCTTTCTGGTGGCGACGGACAGCTTCTATCCCGGGTGGCTGGCATTCGCCGACGGCCGCCCCACCCGCCTCTACGCCGCCGACGCGGGATTTCGCGGGGTCCGAATTCCCGCCGGCCGTCACCGGATCGAGATACGATTCATCCCCGTCACGCTGTACTGGTCCGCCGGAGTGAGCGCCCTGGCGCTGCTGATCACCGCGCTGGCCGGGGCCTGGCGCCGGATCAAACGCGCGGAAGGGACCGATCGTCAAGGGTGACGCGCGTTGGTACAATCGACCAGACTGTATTCCCTTCAATGGCGACATCATTCTCTGGCGCAGGAGCCGCGCGGACCGGGTACAACCCACTGGGGTCCGTTTGGGAAGGAGAAGATGCGGAACTCCTCGAACGGATGCTGGCATTTTATCCCAGGAAACGGCCGAACCGAATTCTCGATGCCACAGTGAACGGTGGACGGTTTTGGCGGGACAGCAAGAGGCCGGTCTACGGGCTCGACCTCGACATCGCGCACCGGCCGCAAATCGTCGGAGACAACACGCGGATGCCGTTCGCGGACGCGGCCTTCGATGTGGTGGTGTACGACCCTCCGCACCTCCCGAATCAAGGCAGGGACAAAGAGAAGGACTTCAATTTGCGCTTCGGGCTGGTCATCCGCTCAACCAAGGAAAACCAGTACTGTTTCGCTCACACCTACCCGCCGTTTGTGGCGGAGGCCTACCGCGTACTGAAACCAGAAGGGATCTTGTTCTGCAAGATCACCGACTACGTACACCACCATCGCTACCATTGGGCCCACTTGGATTTCATAGACGCCGCAAGGAAAGCCGGGTTTCGCGCCTGCGATTGCATTATCAAAACCCGGAAGGGTCCGATCATCGATCCCCGGTGGAAAACGGCTCATCACACGCGAAGACAGCACTGCTACTGGCTGGTATTTCGAAAATCGAATCAATGCGAATGACCCGCGGCCAGATCGAGGTCCTCGAGTCCCGGCCGCAGATTGCCTTTCATCGGTTGTTTGTCTCAGCCCGGAAGAGCTGACTCCTGGATGCACTCAAGGAGGCGTTGAGCGTCGCGGACCCCAACGCGGTTAAGGAGCAAATCTCCAAATTCGTGCCGGCCGACGTTCAGAAGGTTCTTGCGGCCAACGGAATCCGCGACAAACTTGTGTTCCCGGTACCAGCTCTACTTGAGGCCAAACCTACGCTCACGATCGGGATCTATCCTCGACCTGTTCTCGTTGCTTAATGGACCGGGGCGTTGAACGGGGAGAGACGACTTTGGCGGCACTTACGCCACTGCCAGCTAAGCCAGGCGAGTCCCGCCCCTAGCAGGCCGATACTCGATGGTTCCGGGACCCCCATTAGCGGGTCCACGTCAAACGACTTGAACTCCGGGATCTGAACAATCACATCAAACCCGGCCTTCGGATCCCCGAGTTCGGTAAACTGCACCTTCAATGCGAGCGTGTCGCCGTATGAAGATGCCGCCGTCGTGGTCAGCGACCCACTTCCGAATACCGGGCCTGAGTTATTGCCGCCAAACGAGCCGAATGCGAGTTGCGTATTGGTCGTCATATCTGCGAGCGTGTAGGCCAAAGTCCAGACAGGGTCCGTTTGGCTTCCCACCTCTGCGGTCTCCATATCGAAACCCCACGAAAGCGGGATCACCGTGCCCAAAGGGATCGCCGGCCCCGGTCCTCTCACGCTCATGGTGATCGACCCTGTGCCGGAGCCCAAATCTACTCCCCCGTTAGACAGCCAGAGGCTCACACCGCCAATCTGGCCGGCAGAGCCTGCGATCGGATCCGCGCCGCCGCTGCAACCGCCGGATTGTATAGGCGCAGCAACATCGGAACTCTCGCCGGGCGCTCCCGTGCTCGTACCGGAACAACTGATAGTAAAGTTGCTAGTGGGCAGCGAGGTGATCAAGCCAGCGTGAGCGCTGGCAGCGGCCGCGAGCGGGACAATCACCAGTGCGCCGGTGCGCATGCGCGATCGAATCAGCCCTTTCGCGCGAGCGAGACAGCTTGGTTCTTTCAAGGTCGCCTCCTTTCGAGCGAGCGTGCCAGCCTTGTACAGACGGCGAGCAACACCAGGTTGACCGGGATTACCATTTTGGATTCCCGGCTCTTGTTTAGAGCGCACCCAGCCGCCCAGGATCGATCTCCAAATTGCAGGTTTTTAGAGCTGTTTCTCCTTAAGGATATTGGATTGCATTTGCAAGCAGATTCAGGGAGCTGAAACGTATACTTCTCGCCGCCATCTTCGTACAGGTGGCAGACGCCGTCGGGTGCGTCTGGGGCCACCATCTTTTGAAACTCTCCGGCCCTTGGCGGCCGGCAGCGAAGTCTCAAGGCGCCTTGGCTTGAGAGCTTCTCCTTATCCAGAATGTCCATTTTGGCTTCCCGGATTGCCTTGAGTTTACCACCGGTCTCCAACGTCTGATCTCCGAATTACAGTTTTTGAGAACTTTTTCTCCTGGCCCCGTCTTTTGGCTCAGCCAAACTCCAATTCCGCCCCGCCGGGAAGGCCCAGAACCCGGAAGCTGAGCATTTTCAGTGATTTCCACAAACACGTCTGCGGCCCCACCTTTCTGGTCGCATGATTTCGCCGCTCCCATCGCCCCCACTATCCGGTCGCCAGCGGCAACGCGTCGATCCGCCGTACCATGCTCTCGAACAGTCGCCTGGTCAGATGGCTCTCGGCCAGCATCAGCCAGTAATACCGGGCGTACTTGACCAGTCTGCCGCCGGTCTTCACCACCCGTTGTTGCAAGCTCGTCAGCGGCCAGTTCTCGATCCTCTGCGGCAGCACCCGGCCCAGAGGGCACCCCGGCCACAGGTTCCCCAGGTTATAGGCGATCAGGCTCAGCCAAAGCCGTACTTCGTTGGACCGCAACCGATGGCAACTGAGCCGCGTCATCTTGACCGCCTGCTTACCGTCTTTGATCCACTGCTCTGCCGTCCCCCGCTTGTTGTAGAACCGCACCACCCGACGGCTGTCCGTCTACAGGTTGGTCACTATGAACCCTACGCGCGGGAACAGTTCCCCGAAATGAAACTCCACCTTGGCCACCACCCGCCGCGCCGTCTTCCAACTGACTGCCTGGTAGAGGAAACCCTTGTACCAGACCAGCGGCTTGTGACCCGGCCTTCCCACTGGTCGCGTCGACAACTCGCTGATGTCCCGTTCCAAACTGTCGTTGTACGGGATGCGAATGGCGTACTTCACGCCGCGCTTCTCCCGCGCCTCGTAGATCTCCGGCTTAGCGAAGGCCGGGGCGCCCTCTGGGCCGGGCTCCGAACACGACCTCCTTGCCCAGCTTCTGCTGCCGCTCGATCTCGGGAAGCGGCAGTTCTTCCCTTTCCGTGAGTCGGTCAGGTGCTGGGCAATGAGTTCGCCGAAGCCCAAACGTTCATCGAGTTCGCGCACCAGGACGAGGCCGTCATCGGACGTGACGCGTGACCCCTGGAAACCGGCCTTCAGCGAAGCGTTGAACGGGAACTGAAATGGTTGCTTTTCTCTCTCACCCATTGGGCCTCGACCTCCGAAGCACCTTCATCACGTTGAAACCCGCATGAATAAAGGCGTCCGGCGATGTCAGGAGGTTATCAACTAAGTCGCGAAAACGGAAATCCAGGTTAAGAGCCGCTTTGCAGATGCTGCGGGCATCCCGCTCAACTGATCGGGGTATGGCGCCCCTACAGAACGCTCTTACAACAGGCGCCGAATTAGCTGCCCCACACCCGCGGCGCCTTCTCGACTATGCCGTGGCAAGAACGCCGGGTGGCGCCATGTGGACGGGCAATAGGTTCCGCTGAAGCCCTCGGACGCGGCGAGCGGTCTCCTGACGGCGGAGAAGCAATTCCGGCGGCCCCATAGTGGGTGAAATGGCTGAGCGTATCGGCGATTTCCGGCAGTTGTTCGCGCAGATTCCGGTTGAGATACCAGGCCCCGCAGAACGCCAGGAAGAGCCACATCGCGGGGAGTTTGTAACGCGCCACACCAAGATTATGGGGCCTGGCAACCGGTAGAATTAGAGCGAGGCTTTATGCCGTATCGTCTGAAGCGGCTCTTCCTCGACGAGATCGTCCGCCAGTGCGATTTTGCCCTGATCGGCTACCGCGACGCCTCCGACGCGGTGCAGAAGAACGAGGGCCAACGCATGTGGTATTCCCTGCATGCCACGATCGGCGCGGCCGTCCACCTCCATCAATTGCTGGAGGCCACAGCCGTGCTGGAAGGCGTATTGGGCGAGGCGCCCGCCGCGCTCGCGGACGCCGGCCTGGCTCGCGGCGCCGATTGGGCCGAACTGGCTCGCAACTGCCGCGGAGCGCGCTGCAGTTTCGATTCCCAGAGCGCCATCCTGATGCTGTTCGGCATCGTTTTCGAATTGCAGCCCCTGCTGGCCGCCATCGCCGATCTCCGCCAGAAGGCCGAAGCCCAGGTGCAGCTCTTGAAAGCCATCGTGTGATTGGCCCCGACACGGAACCGCGCCGGCCAACCGGGCCAACCGCCCCCCCTCATATCGGAATTCAACACCGTATATACTGTAATAGACCCCCGGCTCCGAACAGCGGGGGATTAGTCTACCCGAAGGACCAAACCGATGAGCTTGAGCCAACTGGCAAGGTGTATATCCGAGTCGCCCACATTGAAGCTCAATGAAACGGCGGCATTACTGAGGGATAAGGGCGAACCCGTCATCCACCTCGGTGGGGGGGAACCCAAGAGCAAGGCGCCCATCGACGCCATTGTGAACTGCTCGTCGCTGCTGCAGACCGGCGACGTGAAGTACACTCCGGCCGACGGCATACCGGCGCTGAAAAAAGCGGTCATCCGCTATACCGAGGAACAGTACGACCGGCTGGCTTCTCCCGAGAACGTGATCATATCGAGCGGCGCCAAGCAGTCCATCATGGTCCTCCTCCACGCCATCATCGACCCCAAGGAAGAGGTCATCTTCCCTGTGCCGTACTGGGTGAGCTATCCGGAGATGGTCAAAATAGCCGGCGGAGTGCCCGTGCCGGTGACCGCGGGCGACGGCGGCTTTCAACCCACCGTGGACGAAATCGCGGCGGTCGTCGGGCCCTACACCAAGGCCATCATCCTCAACAGCCCCAACAATCCCTCGGGCGTGGTCTACGCGGAGGATTTCATCGCCGGGGTGGTGGAGTTGTGCGAAAAGCGCAGCCTGTACCTCATCATGGACGACACTTACAACCGCCTGATCTTCGATGGCCGCACGCCCTCCAACTGCTACCGCTTCAGCAAGGCCCCCAACCTGGACAGTTCCAAGCTGGTGGTCATCAACTGCGTGTCCAAGATGTACGCCATGACCGGCTTCCGCATCGGCTGGACGGTGGCGGCCCGCGATGTGGTTCGCGCCATGACCAATATCCAGTCGCAGGAAACATCGGGACCGGCCGCGCCGTCGCAGTGGGCCGCGGTAGGCGCTCTCAACGGCGTGCAGTCCTGCATCGAGAGCCTGCGCCTCACCCTCGAGAACAACCGCAACGTCATGATCAACCGCCTGGAGGCTTTCCCCGGTGTCAAGGTGACCAAACCGGGCGGAACGTTCTACTGCTTCCCGGATTTCAGCGCGTATGAAAAGGACTCGCAGAAACTCTGCCGGCTGCTGCTCGACAAGGTCCGCGTGGTCACCGTGCCGGGCAAGGAGTTCGGCGTGGAAGGCCACCTGCGAATCAGCTATTGCGGCAGCCCGAAGGAAATTACCGAGGGCATCGAGCGCATCAAGTGGGCGCTCGATCCCAATGCGCCCAACGAGATGTTCCTGGGCGACCGCAAAATCGTGAGGGACTGGCAATGAACCCATATCTCGACCTTCCATCCCCGGCGCTGCCGGAAGCCGGTAAACTGGCCAGCGTCTATGGCCTGGGCAACCACGGCCTCTCCAACCTCCACCGCGTCTACTGGAATCTGCCCACGGCGTCGCTGTACGAAGAAATCGTATTCCGCGGCGAGGCGCGCATCTCGCACCTGGGACCGGTAGTCGTCACTACCGGCAAACATACCGCCCGCGCCGCCGCCGACAAGTTCATCGTGCGCGAGCACTCCACCGAGAATCGCGTCTGGTGGGGCGAGTACAACCGGCCCTTCAGCGCTGAGAAGTTCAGCGGGCTGCTGACGCGGATGCAGGGCTTCCTGCAGGGCCGCGACGTATTCGTGCAGGACTGCTACGCCGGCGCCGATCCGGCCTACCGGCTGCCCATCCGCATCGTCACCGAGAAGGCCTGGCACAGCCTTTTCGCGCGCAACATGTTCATGAAGATCCGCAGCACCGAGGAACAGAAGCGCCATATCCCCGAATTCACGGTGATCTGCGTGCCTTCGTTCAACGGCTCCGCCATCATCGACGGCACCCGCACGGAGACCTTCATCATTATCAACTTCGCGGAACGGCTGGCCTTGATCGGCGGCTCCGGATACGGAGGCGAAATCAAGAAGACCATCTTCACGGTGCTCAATTTCCTGCTCCCTCTGGAAGGCGTGCTTCCCATGCACTGCTCGGCCAACGTGGGACCGGAGGGCGACGTGGCGCTCTTCTTCGGACTCTCCGGCACCGGCAAGACCACCCTCTCGGCGGAGTCTTCGCGCCAGCTGATCGGCGACGACGAGCACGGCTGGAGCGAGAACGGCGTCTTCAATTTCGAGGACGGCTGTTACGCCAAGGTCATCCGTCTTTCGCCCGAAGCCGAACCCCAGATCCACGCCTGCACCCGCCGCTTCGGCACCATCCTGGAGAACGTGGTGGTCGATCCGCTCTCGCGCCGCCTCGATCTCAACGACGACCTGCTCACCGAAAACACCCGCGGCGCCTATCCGCTGGATTACATCGAGAACTACTTGCCGCCCAAGATGGCCGGCCATCCGCGCAACGGGGTCTTCCTGACGTGCGACGCCAGCGGCGTCATGCCGCCCATCTCGCGCCTCACTCCCGACCAGGCCATCTACCACTTCATTTCCGGCTACACCAGCAAGATCGCCGGCACCGAGATCGGGCTGGGCACGGAGCCGGAGATCACCTTCAGCACCTGTTTCGGCGGTCCCTTCATGGTGCACCGTCCCTATGCCTACGCCGAAATGCTGAAAGCGCGGCTGCTGAAGTACGGCGCCACCTGCTGGCTGGTGAATACCGGATG
>Ga0326728_10011123_pt1 | contig 20712 bp, 15 predicted proteins | sample MB3enrmetagenome_FD_207602 | JGI IMG/M metagenome (GOLD analysis project Ga0326728, IMG submission 207602) | Lab enriched peat soil microbial communities from McLean, Ithaca, NY, United States - MB31MN | ecosystem: Environmental > Terrestrial > Soil > Wetlands > Peat | place: USA: New York... | reverse complement strand
TTCAGCGACTTATGCGTCCCTGTACTGGCCGCAACCCATTGATTCTAAAGAGGTTAGAATTTAAAATACCTGGATTCAGCGGTTTAGCCGGTGATTCTGGGTGAATTCTGCCTTTTCGTGGAAATATGCTCCTTTCCGATTGCATTGAAAAGGCGTTGATGCTGCATACGGAGCTCGTCTGAAACTGGATTATGAAATGATTGTGCGCCAAAAGGGGTAAATAATCGGCAGACTTGGTGAAGTTTATTTTGCGCCTGTTTTCAGTGGGTTGGGGCGATTTGAGGGATGTCGGGCTCTTGACATCGCTGGGCGGCGCCCGCATGCAAACCACTGCTGCAAGAAAAAGCAGAAGCAGATCCTTCGGCTCCGCTTACCCCAATCACGACGAGCGTGATTGGGACCCCAGGCCACTCCGCTCAGGATGACACATTGCGGACTGCCGGGCCCTGCTTCGCGCGGCCCGACTATCTGCGGAGCCGGCGCGGGCATTTATTTTTGTTGCGGCGTTTGGACGACGGTTGCGGTGATTGGATTTTGTTTGGGCCGGGTGATTGCCTCTCGAACCCCGGCCAGCGGAGCCGAATCGGAAAACTCAACACCGTCCGGAGGGGTGCGAATCCCGAGCTGGGTCCAGAGCGCGGGCAGATCGTATTCGACGGGCTTGTCTTTCCATTGAGCATAGAGATAGGTGAGGACGTGCGTGTTGGTTGCGCGGTCGCCGACCGCGAACGCCTGGGGCAGCGTCCAATCGTGGTCGATGGTGCCGCCGTCGGCGATGGCGCGCAACGCGTCCTGAAGGCCGAGGCGGTTGTGCGTCTGCTCGCGGATCTCGACATCGGCAACCAGGCAGAACATGGCTCCTCCCCAATACGTGCGACCCCAGGTGTGCGTGTGGTCGAGGCCCTGGTCGCCGGGCTGCGGTTCGCCCTGCGGCATGTCGCGAACCATGTCGTGCCAGATTTTCGGAGCCGTTAGATCGCCGATCATGACGCGCTCAACGGGCTCGATGTAGGTGGCGAGGCCCTCCTCGATCCAGTGCTGGGGAGAGTCGCCATGGGGATCGTCCGGATTGGAGGGCATGTCAGGAAAGGCCATGTGGGTGAGCTCGTGAGTGATCATCCAGTCGGTGGCCAGTTCGGCGGCGGTGGTGTGCTCGCCGATGCGGAGGCGCGTGAAGCCGGGCCAACCATGCATATCGCCCCAGGTGGTGCCTTGCAAGATGCCGTGGCGATCGGGAACGGGAATGACGAGGATGCGTGCGGTGGCAACGGGAAATCTTCCGTAGTAGGTGGCGACAGCGGAGGCGGCAGTGGCGATGCGCGCAACAAAGGCCTGGCGGGGAAGATCGAATGGGCCCTCGGCGAAGTCGACCTGAAGGGTGGACGAGCCGACCTGGATGGAATCGGTTTCCGCAATGGGAAGGTGGGAGCCGGGTTGCGCGTGGAGCGGCGGCGCGGACAGAAGTGCCGCTGCGCAGAGCAGGAGGGCGAGGGAAGTCGCGTGGAAGCGGGAGGCCATCTTGTTAGTTGGACGAGCGAAAGAGGGGTGAGGACGCGGGGGGGGCGGGAACGGGGAAGGGCGATCAGTATGTTCTTTCGCCCGCAGACGCGGGCTCGGAGGTTGCGGCGCGGGCTAACCCCGGGCTGGCGCCTGGGGCTACCATCTGCCGCCCACTGACGCGGGCTTGAGCGCGATCGGAATTCAGATGGTGGAGACTCTCGGTTCCCGCCCTAACAAAGTTAGGACGGGGCACCCCATGCAGTGTTGGATTGGGAGGGCCAAAACCCTTGGTCAGGCTTTCGACGCGAGAATATCGAGCATCTCGATCTGCGGCGGCTTGGCCAGAAGCTCGTCGGCTTTTGCCATGAGCGCCTTGGCGATGGGACCGTTCAAGTGTGCGTCGCGGCCCACATTATTTGGGAATGTGTCGAAGATGCCAAACTTCGACGGGCCCAGCTTGACCGCATACCAGGTGGTGGTTGCGGGCTCAGCGACTGCCAGTGGCTGGGCTGACTTGAGAAATGCTTCCAGTTCCTTTTCCTTGCCGGGCTTGGCCTCAACCAATGCCAGGATTGCGCGAGTGTCCATTGGGACCTCCTACGGCGTTGGATGACGCGAAGCGGGCGAGAGTTTCGGAAGTGGTTTCGTGGGGCGGTTTGGTGAGCGTGGGACATTACACTGAAGAAGCTATGAAAATGCGCTCGGGAAATGAGATACGCGAGCTGTTTCTGCGCTTCTTTGAGACGAAGGGGCACCGGAGGGTTCATTCGTCTTCGCTGGTGCCCGCCAACGACCCTACGCTGCTTTTTACCAACGCCGGGATGAACCAGTTCAAGGATTTTTTCCTGGCTTTGGACAAGCTCAGTTATGTACGAGCAACCAGCTCGCAGAAGTGCGTGCGGGCGGGCGGGAAGCACAATGACCTCGAAAATGTAGGCTTTACGCGGCGCCACCATACCTTCTTCGAGATGCTGGGGAACTTCTCGTTTGGCGACTACTTCAAGCGCGACGCGATCCGGTTTGCATGGGAGCTGGTTACGAGCGAGGAGTGGTTTGGGATTCCCAAGGACCGGCTGTACGTGACGATTTTCGAAGGCACGGCCGAGGTTCCGCGGGACGACGAGGCAGAGAAGTATTGGATGGAAGTGGGCGTGCCGAAGGAGCGGATCGGCGAGTACGGGGTAAAGGACAACTTCTGGCAGATGGGCGAGACGGGGCCGTGCGGACCGTGCTCGGAGATTTTCTACGACATGGGGCTGGAGGCCGCCGAGACGCCAGGAGTCGACAAGCCCTTCGGGCACGACGATGCCCGGTACGTGGAGATCTGGAATCTGGTCTTTATGCAGTTCGAGCGTTCCACGCTTCCAGGTCTTGGAGGAGAGCCGGTGCGATACCAGCTCAAGCCGTTACCTAAACCGTCAATCGATACGGGGATGGGGCTTGAGCGCGTGGCGGCGGTGCTGCAGCGGAAGGTGAGCAACTTTGAGACGGATTTGTTCACGCCGCTGATTGGAAGAGCAGCGGAGCTGACGATACCCCGCCCTAGCGAAGCTAGGACGGGGCACCCAGATGGTGGCGAGTCAGCGGAATTGGTTAACAACGCGAGCTTGCGGATCATTGCGGACCACGCAAGGGCGGCGACGTTCCTGATTAATGATGGCGTTGTGCCGTCGAATGAGGGACGCGGGTATGTGCTGCGCAAGATTCTGCGGCGGGCGATCCGGCATGGGCGGCTGTTGGGGCAGGAGAAGCCGTTTCTGTTTGAGATGGTTTTTGCGGTGCGCGATCTGATGAAGGGCGCGTATCCGGAGTTGGTAGATTCAGCGGCGCGCGTGGCGAAAGTAGTTGAGGCGGAGGAGAAGCAGTTCGATCGGGTGCTGAAGATCGGGCTCACTCGGCTTGACGAAGAGATGAAGAGCGGCTTCGCCGGCGACAAGGCGTTCCACTTGTACGAGACTTTCGGATTGCCGCTGGACTTTATGGTCGATGCGGCGCGCGATGCCGGCATTGCATTTGATATGGAGGGATTCGAGCGCGCCAAGGAAGCAGAGCAGGCGAGGGCGCGGGCGAGCTGGAAGGGCGGAAGCCAGAAGACGGCAACGCCGGCATTCCGCGATTTGCCGAAGACGGTGTTTGAGGGTTACCGGTCGCTGACGTCGACGAACTGCGAGGTGCTGGCGATTGTGAAGGGCGGAGTGGGCGTACCGGCAGCGAAGGCCGGCGATGAAATTGAGGTGGTGCTCGACCATACGAGCTTCTACGGCGACTCAGGTGGGCAAGTGGGCGACCTGGGTTTATTCCTGACTGTGGACGGGAATTCAGTTGTCGCCGACATTGTCGGCTGCGTGCTGCCGGTGCAGGGAGTGCGGGCGCACAAGGCGATTCTGAAACAAGATCTCGCCGTTGGCGACCACGTAAATACCGTTGTGGATGGAGTGCGGCGCGACGCGATCCGGCGCAACCATACCGGCACGCATTTGCTGCACGCGGCACTGCGACAGGTATTGGGCACGCATGTGAAGCAGGCGGGGTCGGCGGTTCATCCTGACCGGCTGCGGTTCGATTTTTCCCACTTCTCTCAAGTCGCGGATGAGGAGTTGCAGGAGATTGAGGACATCGTGAATCGCGAAGTGCTCAAGAACGCGACGGTGGAGACGCTTGTGGATGTTCCGATTGACGTGGCAGTGAACGAATACCACGCGATGGCGCTGTTCGGAGAGAAGTACGGCGACAAGGTGAGGGTGGTGAAGCTGTCGGATGGATTCTCGACGGAGCTGTGCGGCGGAACGCACACGGGGGCGACGGGCGAGATCGGGCTGATGAAGCTGACCAGCGAGGAGTCGGTTTCTTCAGGAGTGAGACGCATTGAGGCGATCAGCGGGATGGGTTCGCTGGAGACGTTCAGGAAGGATTTTGAGTTGGCGAAGGTGGCGGGCCAATATGTCCCGTCAACAGAGAATCTGCAGGAGGGTCTGCGCGCCAAGTTTGCCGCACAGGATGACGAGCTGAAGAAGCTGCGGCGTGAGATTGAAGAGATGCGGATGAAGTCGGCTGCCGGCGGGTTGGATGATGCGGTTTCACGGGCCGTCGAAGTGAAAGGCGTGAAGGTGCTGACGCATCGCGCCGACGAACTGGAGCGCGGGCAGCTGCGGACGCTGGTGGACAACTTGAAACAGAAGCTCGGCGAGGGCGTGGTGGTGCTGGGATCGGCGCAACCGGAGGGAAGAGTCGCAATCATTGCCGGAGTGACGCCGGGCTTGGTGAAGCGCATTCAAGCCGGTAAATTAGTGGGCGCTGTGGCAAAGATTGTGGGCGGATCGGGCGGTGGAAAGCCGGAGATTGCGGAGGCCGGCGGCAAGGATCAGACGCAGATTGACGCGGCGCTCGAGGCAGCGGCGGGGATTGTGGGAGAGATGCTCGGGTAGTGATGAGTGGTTAGAAAACAGAATCCGGGCCTGACGGCCCGGATTTTTGTTGGAGTTTCACGCCTGTTTAGTAAATTTTGAAGTTATAGCCAATGCCGATGGACATGATGGGGTAGACCTTAAGCACGTTGAGGTCGTTGTTGTAGATGGCGATCTGCGCGTTGACGTCGCTGGTGAAGGCAGGGTATGCAGTGACGCTGGAGCATTCGGTTTGTGCCTGGTCTGCGCACACGACACCGTTGACGAAATTCAGTTTCACGGTTGGAGAGCCGACAAAGGCGGCGCCGATCTCGAAGGGCACCGAGAAGTGGCCGCCTCTGCGCGAGATGAGATTGCCCCAGCCAGTGGTCATGGTGAAGGCGGGGTTCGTTTTGTTGAGAAAGATGCCACCGCTGCCCGAAACGGGGCTGGTTGTGGACGACCAGAACTTGGTGTTGTCCATGGTGAACGAATCTCCGCCAGCCACGTTCACAGTAGCGGTGACGGCGTTCTGGTTATAGAAGAGCGCGCCGGGGCTGAGGCGCCAGCCGTGATTCGGAAATGGATAGAGGTCAACGGAAACGCCGCCCGTGGCGAAATTGAGCGTGCCACTGTCGTTTGTGCCGTTCACGGTCTTGGTGAGGGAGTAATTGAAGTAGTTACCAATGCCGCGAATGTTAATGAAGCGGTTGGCCTCAACGGCAACCTGCATATTGATCCCGTTCGCTCCGACGCCGCCAGAGATGGCGAGACGCGAGAAGGGAGCCGGTGACTCACCTTTCTCAGCTCTGGACTGGGGAGGAGCGGGCTGGTCGGAGTTTTGGGCGAACAGGCCCGCAGGTGCGGTCAGCAGAGTGAGCGTCAAAAAGAAAGCAAGATGTTTCATGATGTCTCCGATCGATTCGCTAGTGGATCGTACAAATTGCTTTGGCGACCCTTCAGCGTAGATGAACCGCAGTTATCTGGCCCACAAAATCACCCCTCGGCAGGCACACACTTGCCAGAATGGGAATTGAGTTCGAATTTAGCAATGCGCAACATGACGGGCAATACACAATTCTGGTCAGTGAGCCGGACCTGCCTGGCTCGCAAGTGCGACGCTGGGCCGCGCAAATGCCGTAATCTGAGCGCATGACACGGGCAGACGATGGGGGCGAGAAGTTGAGAGCGGCGAGCGCGCGTTTACTGGATTGGTACGCGCGCAACAAGCGTGACTTGCCGTGGCGACGCAGCACGGACCCTTACGCGATCTGGGTGTCGGAGATCATGCTGCAACAAACCCGCGTGGCGGTAGTGGTGGAGCGCTACCGGCAGTTCATGGGCCGCTTTCCGACGCTGGTGGCGCTGGCGCTGGCGCCGGAGCAGGATGTGCTGGCGATGTGGAGCGGGCTGGGCTACTACCGGCGGGCGCGCATGCTGCACAAAGCGGCGCAGTTTGTGAGCACAAATCTGGGCGGCAATCTGCCGGTGAAGGTGGAGGAGCTGCGTGTTTTGCCGGGCATCGGTGTGTACACGGCCGCGGCGGTGGCGAGCATTGCGCACGGAGAGCCGGTAGCCGTGGTGGACGGAAACGTGGAGCGGGTCCTGTGCCGCTTCGCGGGCTGGGGGGCGGGCAGCCGGAAGGGCGGTGGCACCGCGCTGCGGCGCAAGGTGGACGAACTGGCGCGCAAGCTGCTGGACCGGGCGCACCCGGGCGATTCAAACCAGGCAATGATGGAATTGGGAGCGACCATTTGTACACCGCGGAATCCGCGATGCGACGCGTGCCCGCTGACGAAAGATTGCAAGACGCGCGGCGAGCACAAGACGCAGCGGCGCGCGCCGATGACCAGCCGGACTGTGGGCTTCGCTCTGTCCGTGCGGACCAGCACAGCAGCGGGAAAGCGGCGGGGCCCGAGCACACGCGAAGTGCTGCTGGAACAACGGCCCGCACATATGACAGTGATGCCGCAGATGTGGGAGCTGCCGACGCTGCGCCATTCCGAGGTTCCCGAGAGCGAGCTGCGCATGACGCTGCGGCACGCCATCATGCAGGTGAATTATTACGTGCGCATTCGCACCGTGTTTGAGGACGATGTGGAGGCGGTAACAGCCGCAGCTGGAGAGCGGCGCTGGGTTCCACTGGGCGAAGCAGCGGGAATGGCGCTGACAGGCCTGACACGCAAGGTTCTGATGCGCGCACGCCTGCTGACCATGCCTGCGGCGGACGCAATTGCACGGCTGCGCGGTGAAACCGTAGTCTGATAAGTCAATCGACGAGGACTGGCTGGCGTATTGTGCAGGATTGTTGACATATTTTTGCGCGCCGAGTTGGTTGAGGAGGAAAATTCCATGCATTCGAGATTCATACCCGCTTTTTTTACGGCAGCCGTTTTGGCCGCAACTGTTTTAACGGCGCCGGCTCAACAACCGGCAGAGAGTACCGTGCCGGCAATTGCCGGGCTGCCCGCCGGAGCGCGCGTTGCAGCGGCGGCGATCGATGGCCAGAAGATTCGCGCGCACGTGCGGTTCTTGTCGCTCGACCTGCTGGAAGGGCGCGGGCCGGGGACGCGTGGAGGCGAGCTGGCCGCGGAGTACATCGCAACGCAGTTTGCGCTGGCGGGCATTGAGCCGGCCGGGGATAACGGCACGTATTTCCAGCACGTTCCGCTGTATGCGGTGCACACGGTGGAGGACAAGACGAAGTCCAGCTTTGTGCCGGCCGATGGGGCGGCGCTGGATCTGGCCTATGGCGATGAGATCGTGGCCAAGGATCAGACGGGGCAGGCGACGGCCGACATCGATGCGCCGATTGTGTTTGTGGGCTACGGCATTGATGCGCCCGAATACCAATGGAACGATTATGCGGGACGGGGCGGAAAAGACATCGACGTGAAGGGGAAAGTGGTCCTCGTGATCGTGAACGAGCCGCCGTCGAACGACGAGAAGTTTTTCAAAGGCAAGGCTCTCACTTATTACGGGCGTTGGACGTACAAATACGAAGAGGCTGCGCGGCGCGGAGCCATTGGCGTTCTGATCATTCACAGGACGGATCTGGCCAGCTACGGCTGGGCCGTGGTGCGTAACTCGCAGGCAGTAGAGAAGAGCTACCTGGAAGGTGATCCGAGCGCGACGCTGCGTGCGGCGGCATGGATCCAGCACGACGTGGCGCAGAAGCTGTTCACGATGGCGGGGCTGGGCGATCTGGATCGGGGGATCGACCGCGCCGGGGTCCCGGGGGCGTTCCACGCAGTTGAATTACCGGTGCGATTCCACGCGCACATCGAAAGCCAGGTGCGTCACTACGTAAGCGCGAACGTGGTGGGGCGGGTGGCAGGCGTATCTCCCGGCGGGAACGCCGTTCTTTACACGGCACATTACGATCATTTGGGCATCGATCCCGGCATGAAGGGCGACAACATTTTCAACGGCGCGGCAGACAACGGAACGGGATGCGGAATCGTGCTGGAGCTGGCGCGGGCGTTCGCTCAGTCGCCGGTGAAGCCGCCGCACGATGTGTACTTTGCTTCAGTTACGGCCGAGGAACAGGGGTTGCTGGGGTCGCAATTCCTCGGAATGCATCCGCCTGTTCCTGCTGGACAGATGGATCTGGATTTGAACTACGACATGCTGCTGCCGATCGGGATTCCGCGCTCGGTGAATCTGGGAGGCGCGGAGCGGATTGATTTTTTCCCGACGGTGCAGCGAGTGGCAAAGGCGTTCGACCTGGAATTGCTGCCCGATCCAACGCCGATGGCCGGCCACTATTACCGGTCGGATCACTTTTCGCTGGCGCGCGTGGGGATTCCGGCGTTTTCCATCGACCAGGGGGATCTGTTCGCAGGGCACGACCTGGCATGGGGTGAAGCGCAGACGGCGGACTACGTTGCGCATCACTATCACCGGCCTTCCGACGAATACAGGGCAGACTGGGACTTCCGCGGCAACGCGAAACTGGCGCGGTTCGGATTTGTTTTGGGCTGGCTGGCCAGCGAGCAGACGAAGCCGATTGAGTGGCGGCCGGGCGATGAGTTTGAGGCGGCACGGAAGGCGAGCGAGAAAGCTGGGAGTAGCCAATAGCTATCAGATGGAATTCCAGATTGGAGACGATGCATTGCAATGGAGCTGATGAACGAACAGGAAGCGTCGGGCCTCCTCGGCTGCGCCGACATCAATTCGTTTTTCACGAGTGGCCTCTACCGACAGGACTCAAAAATGCTGCAGTTCAGGCTGCCAAGAGAGGCCTCAAGACAGACGATTTTGGCAAAGTATCTTGCGACGCTGTTTTGTTCCGAGAATCGGTGCTGGCTGCATATCCCTTATTGGAATGACAACAGCGTTGGAAATGAGGAGCTGTTCTACGGATACCGACGAGGTCGTGGCGATGCACGCTGCTTGTCGGACGCATCCGTCTATAAGTTCTTACCTGAGGACGCCGAGCAATTCACGAGCATCGTTAGCATGATTCTTTATTTTTCATGGGATGGGCGTGTCTTCGATGCTGAGGGGACATTCTTTATCAACATAAGTCACGATGAGATCATTGATTGTGTTGTTTCGTCTAGCACTTCTCTAGAGTTTCTTATCTCTGAGTTTTCGCGACTGGAAATGCGTCCCTTATAGCAGCAGAGGGCCAGAAGGGCGTGTGGCACCGCATAGAAAGCCGTGAACGGGCAGAGGGACTGAGCGCTTTGTTGACGACGCCAATCAGTAGTAGTCGGCACAGCTGAGGTAGTAGCCGCAGTGGGCGCAGACCAGCTTGCAGTGGTGGCCGGTGAGGTGATGGCTGCAGTTGGGGCAGACCTGGCAGTGGTGGTCGATGGGCGGAACGACGGCGGGAAGCGCGCCGAGATCATCGGGGCCAGACGGGGCCAAGCCAGGCGGAACGAGGCAGATCGCACCACTTTGTGAGATTTCCTTGACCGAATCGGCTTGAAAGCCAGTATTCAGGGCACGGGGAAGCTGCGGTAACATGCCCGACAGATTAGCATGGAGAAGTGGCCGCCTGCGATTTGAAATCCCTGTGGGCGCCCGAGAGATCAACAGGACTCCGGCGCACGGTCTTCCCCGAAGTGAAGCGCCCCAAGAATCCACTGACAACCCAGAAACGATGCATCCCAAGGAGGGACTATGGCAAGCAAAGCGAGTGCAGTTTGGACTGGATCACTGAAAGAAGGCAAGGGCACGATTTCAACGGCGACAGGCGTACTGAAGGACGCCAACTATTCGTTCGCCACGCGGTTTGAGGGAGCAGCAACCGGGACGACGCCCGAGGAGCTGATTGCGGCGGCGCACGCAAGCTGCTTTTCGATGGCGCTGGGCGCACAACTGGGCGGCGCGGGATTGACGCCAACCAAGATCGAAACGCAGGCGGCGGTGACGCTGGCCAAGGTGGATGCGGGCTTCGCGGTTACGAAGATCGCATTGACGACGACGGCGAGCGTTCCAGGCGCGACGAAGGAAGCTTTCGACAAAGCCGCGGCAGACGCCAAGGCGGGCTGCCCGATTTCGAAACTCTTCGCGAATAACACCGAGATCACGCTGGACGCGAAGCTGGTGTAAGAGCAAAACGGATACGGCGGCCGGGTGGAAGATCCCGGCCGAATTCGCAAGCAGAAATTTGACACCGCAGAGCGCATTTGCGAGACTCAGAGTTGCTGCCCGCTCGGCGGATCCCGCCTGAGCAGTCTCTCCCGTGCCGAAGTGGCGGAATTGGCAGACGCGCGTGGTTCAGGTCCACGTACTCGCAAGGGTGTGGGGGTTCGAGTCCCTTCTTCGGCACCAAATCTTTCAGGCCCAATGAATCGCCAGGCGTGCCCGCAAAGGGCTTAGCCGAAGTATCCCGCTCCTCTGCCCTTGCGCAGTTTCGCCCGAACCATGGCTGCCGCCTCTTCTTTGGTTACATTGCCGTCTTTATCGGTGTCGAGGCCGGAGTTTCGATCGTATTGGGCACTCGGTTTGCTGAAGAGGATCCATGAGTTTGGCTTGCCGATCGCGGCTGGCCAAAGGATGGCCATGTAGACATCCTCGATGGTCGCGAGCATGTTCTTGTACGGTTGAAAGTACTTCTCGACATAGTCCATTTGGTCTTCGGCAGACATCCCGGCCAGGTCGTCGGTGGTTGTGCCGAGCTCAATTGCTGTGGCAGGTGTGAATTGAATCAGGCCGGTGGCGCCGTTGGGGTTCTTTATCGAAGGGCTGAAGGTCTCGCCCGTCTCAAAGGCCATGGCCGAGATGAGGCAGTTGGGATCCACGTCGATATTTTCGGCAATCTCAATCAGCTTCGCCTTGAACGCGGCGCTGACCCTTGCTCCCCACGCGATCTGCTCGTCGAGAGCTTCGGGCGCGAAGTCGCGTGCGAGAAGGTCGAATGTGGGGTCGTTCGGTTCGACAGTTCCAGTCGGCCGCTTGATGTGGAGATGATGACGCTGAACGGTTTCGATCGCGGAAACTGTCGCCGACCCGCAGAGTCCGTCAACGTCGATCGGGCGCTTCGGAATCTTCAGGTTAATAAGCCGCTGGATGACTGTCACGTCACCGAAGAGGTTTGCGCCAGACCGTCCGACCGAGTTGAAGATATTGAACTTGCCAGGCATGGTTGACGTCTTTCACCCTCCGATGACACATCCGAGGCATGGCGAAGTGCTTCTCGCCCGGTCATCCTATGAGAGTAAATCACAGGGAAACGATGCGTGAGCTGCGTAAGCCCTTTGGAGCGCGGTCGAGCCGTTGGTAAAAAGAAGATGAAGTGTATATTGATTGCATCGGAAGCCACAAAAAAAGACTTGCGCGTCGAGGCGCTCGTGCAGGGCTGCTTGAGCCGCGCGCAGGTTCAACGCACGAAGGGTTTTCAGGTTAAGAGCGCGCGACAAGTGAAACCATCGATCAAGAGCTTTATCGAAAGCCCGAATTCCTCGTCGCGCAACGGGGCCGAGATCGACATGATTGTGCTGCACTGCAGCACAGCGGCCACGGTCGAGGGCACCATCCAGTGGTTTCTGAATCGCAACTCGCGAGTATCCGCTCATTATGTCGTCGACAAAAACGGGGATATCTACCAAATGGTCCGCGACGACTGCTCGGCATGGCACGCGAAGACCGCCAATTCACGATCGATCGGTATCGAGCATGTGGGCACGGCGGCCGACCGGCTGACGGGAGCCCAGAGCATGGCGAGCGCACAGCTGGTTCGCTGGCTTGCCGCGGAATATGGGATCGCCGCGGCGAATGTGGTGGGACACAAGTTTGCGCCGGGTAACGAAGGAACCACCAACTGCCCGAATCATCTCTTCGGCGAAGAGACGGCCGAGGCAGTTGCGGGATGGGTGACGGCGAATGTCGGGGACGCCGCGGGATCGAATGAGCTGCGAAAGAGGCAGCAGATTGCGGCCGAGCCGGTTCGGCGCAGGGCGCTGGGACTGCCAAACTGGGCCAGGCCGGCGACGTGGTTCGCCAGGCTACGAAGCGATTTGCGGTGCATCGATCAGAATGTTAGGGTGATGCCGCAGACGCGGACGCCCGAATTGACGGCTCTGGAACTGATGACCATAGCCCTTGAGGACAGAAGGTTTTTTCATCATCCCGGCGTCGACGCGCGATCCGTTTTGCGGGAGACACTCAGGGTGCTCACCGGTCGCAAACATGGCGGGGCGAGCACCATCGATATGCAATTCGTGCGGACCGTGACGGGATTCAGGGCACCGACTGTGAAGCGGAAAGTTTACGAGGCATTCCTGGCATTGGCTATCCAATTCCGGCATACGAAGCTTGAGATTCTGCGGTCTTATCTGGCTTGCGCTTATTTCGGGTCAGGGCTGATTGGCGCGAATGCGGCCGCGCAGAAGACTTTCAACAAGAACGCCGATCGATTGAGCATCGACGAGGCATCACTCATCAGTGCGATGCTCGCTTACCCTCGGCCACTGCATGGATTGCCGCGTTGGGAACAGCGAGCGCGGCGCCGGGCCGCTTATGCGGTGACGGTGTTTGCTCGGCGCAAACGCCGTTTGGCTGGGCCCTATGAGATGGCTCGGATGTATGGCGAGCCGATAGGAACTGAAGACTGCGCACTGCTGCCGCGTTGAGGGCAGCGGGTAGAAGCGTCAATCGAGCGCGCGCTTTAGCGCCTCGTCGATTCCCACCTCGGCGAGCGGCGCCATAATGGCGAAGCCGGCCGCTACTGGGTGCACGCCGTCTTCGCTCAGCGCGGGCGGAAGGCCGCCGCGATCATCCGTCATCGCCGAATAGTAGTCCACGTAGATATAGCCCTTTTCAGCCGCATATTTCTTTATCCACGCGTTGAGTTCGACGATCTTCGGCGCAGGCCTCAGTTCCGGCGACCACGCGAATTCAGACGACGGCAGCACTGAGCACAACACCACCTGAATGTTGTTGGCCGTGGCCAGGTCGGCCATGGAGGCAATCATTGCGCCGCTCTGCTCGGTCGTCATCGGACCGGTGTTTTCCATGATGTCGTTGGTGCCGGCGAGAATGAGCACCACCTTCGGTTTTAAATCGATGGCGTCCTGGCGGAAGCGCACCAGCATCTGCGGCGAGGTTTGTCCGCTGATGCCGCGGTTGATATAGGGCTTGCCGGGGAATGATTTTTCGAGGCGCCAGTCTTCCGTGATCGAGTCACCCATGAAGACGACGCGGTTCTCACCAGGTTTGGGTGCAGGCAGCGCGGCGTCGGCCTCTCGGAAGCGGTCGAGTCCGCCGAAGTCGATGAGCAGCTGCGCGTCATGCGCCTTCTTCCAAGCGTAGTACGCGGGCGGATGGGACCCGGTGTTCGAGGCCGTTGGCGGGGCCGCGGGAGAAACGGCCGGTTGCTGGGCGCGCAGGAGCGATGGGGAGGAGAGTGCGGCCACCGCGGTTCCGAGGATGATCGCTTTCGAGAGATTTTGTCGATTCACTGAAGGGCTCCGTTTCCTCGCGCCAGGCTTTGAAAGAATCCTCACATTCGTCCGATGGCGCAGAGGCAATGATGAGGCTGGTCGGACCGATTATAGGCAATGGTACCTGCGGCGCGCGAAAGGCGCGCGCGACGAAGAAAGGCGATTATGATGGCGTTTACAGCGATTCTGAGCATCGAGCGAAACCCTGTTTCCGGAGAGTGGCGTGTCGCAGATCTTTATCAGTCATTCGAGCGCGGATGGAACGGAAGCGGCAGAGCTGCTGGAGTGGCTGCGCGCCCAGGGATTCACCTCGACATTTCTCGATTTCGACGACGAGCGGGGCATCGCTCCGGGAGAGAAGTGGGAGAGCACGCTGTATCGCGAGATCTCGGCATGCGATGCGGTGATCCTGATCCTGACTCCGAACTGGTTCCAGAGCAAATGGTGCTTTGTGGAGTTTGCGCAGGCGCGGGCGCTGGGCAAGGCGATCTTTCCGCTGGTGGAGACGCCCACCAAAGAGAAGTTCATCGGCGACGACATCCAACTGCTGGACCTGGTGAAGGACCGTGAAGGCGGGATGGACCGGCTGCGCTCGGAGCTGACGCGCATCGCATTGAACGCGCGCGGTGGGCTGCACTGGGACAGCAAGCGGCTGCCCTATCCGGGATTGATGGCCTTCGAGGAGGCCGATGCCGCGATCTACTTCGGGCGTGACGACGATATCCGTGCGCTGATTCAACGTTTGGAAGCCAGGCGCGTGCAGGGCGGCGAAAAGCTGGTGGTGGTGCTGGGCGCTTCGGGATCGGGCAAGTCGTCGCTGCTGAGGGCTGGAGTTGCGCCGCGGTTGAAACAGGACCTGCACAACTGGATCGTGCTGCCGCCATTTCGTCCTCAGGGGGAACCTCTGGATGAGTTGGCGCTGGCGATCGCGTCGGCGCTGGGCGACGCGAAGAACTGGCGGCAATGGCGATCCGAGCTTGAAGGAGAGAATCCGACGCGCGCGCTGAAGGATCTGGCGCGCGACCTGCGCGCGGCGCACGGGCAGAACGAAGCGCACATTCTGATCACGATCGACCAGGGAGAGGAGCTGTTCGGCGGCGCGGACGCTGGACAGACAGAGCGGTTCTTCGCGGTGCTGAATGCGATGCTGAGCGCGCAACTTCCGTACCTGGCAACGATGACCTTGCGCTCGGACTACCTGGGCCATTTGCAGCAGGAGACGCGGCTGGCGGCGTCCTTCGAACAGTTTTCGTTAAAGCCGATGCCGCTGGATCGAGTCCGCGACATCGTGCTGGGACCGGCAAAGCTGGCGGGCGTCACGGTGGACGAGGCGCTGGTGACGGAGATGATGGCGGATGCGCGGACTGACGATGCGCTGCCATTGCTGGCATTCGCACTGCGCGAACTGTACGACCGGTCGGTTTTCGACAAGACGGGCGGCACAAAGCATATGACGGTAGACGCCTATCGCGCGATGGGCGATGCGCAAGCGCAGCTATCGCCGCTAGAAAATGCGGTCCGGCGCAAGGCGGATGAAGTGCTGGCCCAGGCGAATCTGACAGCGGAGGATTTGCAGGCGGTCAAGGAAGCGTTCATTCCCGGCCTGGTGCGAGTCAATGCGGAGGGCGAGTATGTGCGGCGCGCGGCAGAGATGTCGAAGATCTCAAGCGGCGCGATGCCCATGATCGAGCGGCTGGCCAAAGCCTACCTGTTGTCGGTGCGCCACGAGCGCGGCGTAACGCTGGTAGAAGTGACGCACGAAGCATTGCTGCGCAAGTGGCCGCGGCTGAAAAACTGGCTGGACGAAGAGAAAGAATTCCTGACCGGCAAAGAGCAATTGGACCAGGATCTGGCGGACTGGGAGGCTGCGCCGGAGAAGCAGAAGAAGGATGCACTGCTGTGGGGCTTGAAACTGGCGCGGGCGCAATCGTGGCTGACAGCAAATCCGCGGCAGTTGAACGAAGCCGAACGGAGATTCATCGAAACTTCAACCGCGAATGTGGAGGCGCTAAGAAGGCGGGAGCTGATACGCACCGCAGGCGCGCTGGCAGTGGTTCTCTGCCTGATCTTCAGCTTTGTGGTCGCGTACCTGGTGAGCAAGAGGCACGATGCGCAGGCTGCGGCGGCCACCGCGCGCCTTGCGGCGAGTGAAACGGACTCGGAGTTTGCGGCCACGGAGATGGCGCGGGGCGAGGAGCCGGTGTCACTGGCGTACCTGGCGGATGCCATGAACAAGAACCCAGGGAACCAGAAGGCGATTGCGCTGGCGGTGTCGGAGCTGCGCAACGCGGCTTTGCCTGTGGAGACGCTGCACCACGACGGCGAAGTGCAGGATGCGAGCTTCAGTCCCGATGGAACGAAGGTGGTGACGGCTTCGGCGGATGATACGGCGCAGGTGTGGGACGTGGCGACGGGGCAGAAGATCGGTCAGCCGATGCGGCACGCAGATTGGGTGCACACGGCGGAGTTCAGTCCGGACGGCACGAAAGTGGTGACCGCGTCATGGGATGGGACGGCGCGGGTGTGGGATGCCAGGACGGGCGCACAGATCGGCAACGCCATGCAGCACAATGTTTCGATTGAAGGGGGCAAGGTGAACTCGGCGTACTTCAGCGCGGATGGAACGGAGATTGTAACCGCGTCGTGGGACCACACGGCGCGCATCTGGGACGCGACGAATCCCGCGCATGCGCAGATTGGAAGGCCACTGGTGCATGAGCTGCCGGGCGCAATATCGGAGACGGTATGGACAGCAATGTTCAATCCCAAGGGCGCGCCGCAGGTGGTGGTGACGGCGTCGGCCGATCATGAGGCGCGGCTATGGGACCTGGCGACACAAGCAGAGAAGGCCCACAAGCTACACAAAGACGAAGTGAATAAGGCGGTGATGAGCCCCGACGGGCGATGGGTTGCCACCGCGGGTGATGACGGCGCTGGATACATTCTGGATGCGAAGACGTTTCAGCCTGTGGGCCGGCCGCTTACCGATGGGAGTGGAGAACCGATCCGTTTCGTCTCTTTCAGCCCGGATAGCCGGAGCATTGTGACGGCGTTGCAGGACAACACAGCACGGCTTTGGGATGTTCCGTCGGGTAATCCGATCGGGCAGCCGATGGTTCACGAAGGGTGGGTGGAGGCCGCGACGTTCAGCGCGGACGGCAAATATGTGGTGACAGCGTCGGCGGACCGGACGGCGCGGGTGTGGGACGCGCGAACGGGGGAGCCACTGAGCGAGCCGATGCGGCACAGCGGAGATGTGTACATGGCGCGGTTCAGCCCGACGGATTCGTCGCTGGTGGTGACAGCATCGTTCGACCACACGGCACGCATCTGGAAGTGGAATCGGGTTGCGGAGTTGCCGGTGATCAGCGGCACAGGCGCGCTGAGAACGGTTTGCCTGAATGCAGACGACGAGAGACTGGTGACGGTGACCGAAAGCGGCACGCAGATGTGGAATGCACGCACGGGTCAGGCGGCGGGACAGATGACGGCGACAGGACCGGTGGCGCTGGCAACGTGCAGCGCTGACGGAACGCTGATGTTCACGGCCACAGGCAAACAGGGCCAGATTCGCAACGCGATGACAGGCGCACCCGTGGGAGCTGCAATCTTGCTCAAGGAAACGCCAGAGGCCGCGATGATCGATGGTCACGACCATTGGTTGGCCGTCGTGTCGCCGGGCGAACTGGAGATATGGGATGCGGCGACAGGGCAGGAGAAGGGAAACCCGATCCAGCTTGGCGGAGACGCCACCAGCGCGGTCTTCAGCGGCGATGGAAGCATGATCGCTACCTGGTCGCATGGCGGAACAGTGAGGATTTGGAATGTTGCGACGGGCGCGGCGATCGGCCAGCCAATGCTCCACAAGGGAGAGGTGAAGAGCGCAAACTTCAGCCCGGACGGGCAGCTGCTGGTGGCCTCCTCGACGACCGGCCACGAAGCCAGCTTGTGGACGGTGCAGACTGGCGCGGAAGTGGGGGTTCTGCAGGCTGATAACTGGGTGCCCGATGCAGAGTTCAGTCCCGACGGAAAGTGGGTGGCGAGCTCTTATGGAAGCGCCGCGCAGGTGTGGGAAGTGGCGAGCAAGGACCGGTTGAGCCAACTGATGCAGGAGAAGGACACAATTCTGGTTTCAACTTTCAGCCCCAATAGCGAGTGGATACTCACGGCGTCACAAGATGGAGTGGCGCAGGTGTGGGACGCGCGGACCGGGGTGGAGGCGGGCATGCCGATCAAACGGGCTGCGCCGGCAGCGCAGAGCCTGCCGGTTCGCGCGGCATTCACAAATGATGGCAAGTGGATCCTGACGGCGTGGCAGAATGTCGACCAGAATGAAGCGCCGACGGGATGGGAGGTGCGCCTTCAGGAAGCGCCCATCGTGACTGGCAGCGCGCCCAATTGGCTGATTCAACTTGCGGAGATTGCGGGCGGCGAGCAACTCGACACTCACGGGGTGTTGCAACCGGCTCCTTCAGACGAAGACTCCACGCAACTGCGCCAAAGTTTGCTGGGGCTGAGCGGCAGCGATCCCGTGGATGAATTTGGAAAATGGCTGGCATCCGATCCGCGCTCACGGGCGATTTCACCGTTGGTGGCGAGGTAGCGGAATGGTGAAGCAGGCGGCTGTGGTCGTGTTGCTGGCGTTTTTGACGGGAGCGGCGAGGAGCGCCGGCGCGCAATCGTTGCGCGGACTGCGCGGGGAGACCGAGGAAGCGCGGACCGACCAACAGCAGCCAAGGCGAAACGCGCATCCAGTCGTTGCCATCACGTTTGACGACCTGCCGGCGGTGGGCACTTTGCCAGCAGGAGAAACATACGTCGATGTGGCGAAGTCTCTCGTGAGCGAGTTGAAAGCCAACGGGCTGGAGGGAACGTACGGGTTTGTGAATGGCGACAAGCTTGCAAGCCGTCCAGGAGGGCCGGAAGCATTACGAATCTGGCTCGATGCGGGCATGAACATCGGCAACCACAGCTGGTCGCACATGAGGCTGACCACGAACACCGCCGAAGCTTTCGAGCAGGACATCGCGCAGAACGAGCCCACGCTTAGGCAGTATGGCGAGGTACGCGACTGGCGCTGGTTCCGCTATCCATACTTGGAGGAAGGCGAATCAGTGGAGAAGCGCCGCGCGGTCCGAGCCTATTTAAGCGAGCACGGATATCGCATTGCACAGGTGACGCTACAGTTTGCGGATTACGAGTGGAACGACGCGTATTGCCGGTGCCGGGCGAAGCAGGATGAAGCGGCGATCGCGAGGCTGAAGCAAAGCTATCTTGACGCCGCCGCGGAGGACATCACGCTGGCGCGCGAAGAAGAGCGATTGGTGTTCGGGCGCGAGATTCCCGACGTGATGCTGCTGCACGAAACGCCGTTCACTACGCTGATGCTTCCGGATCTGCTTGGCCTGCTTCGCAAGCAGGGATTCAGCTTCGAGAGCCTTTCGCAGGTCGAGAGCGATCCGGCCTATGCCGATGACACGGATGCGGGCTCGGAGTCGGGCGGCACGTTTCAGGGGCAATTCATGGATTCACGCCACTTGCCGTACCCGCCAGTCGAGCCTGACCCGTACCAGCAGGTTTCGCAGTTGTGCCAATAAGGCAGTCGAAGCGCGCGTACACTCTTTGGGGGCCGGTTTCCTTCTTCATTTCTTAAGCTGACGGCAGCCGGAGCATGTGGCTGTTTAGCGTTGCGCGGACGTGCGTGCTCTAGGATGAGTTTATGGGGCCCCTTCTCGACATTCGCGAGCTTGAAGTACGGTTTGGCGCCGTTGATGCCGTGCGCGGCGTGAGCCTGAATGTGGACGAAGGCGAAGTGCTGGGGCTGGTGGGCGAGTCGGGATCGGGCAAGAGCGCGACGGCACTGGCGATCATGGGATTGCTGCCGCCAACGGCCAGAAGAGCCGCACAGATTTTGTGGCGAAGCGCGGACGAGGGAAGCGCATTGGACCTGTTGCAGAAAGGGCCGGAGCGGATGCGGCACATTCGCGGACGCGAGATCGCAATCATCTTTCAGAAGCCGATGACGGCGTTGAACCCGGTGATGACGGTGGGCCGGCAAGTGACTGAATGCGCAGAGGCGCACGCACAGCGACTGACGCACAGAGAGGCGAAGCGCAAAGCAATCGCGGCAATGAAGCAGTGGCGATTCCCAATGCAGCCGAGCGGTACGGCGATTATCCGCACCAGTTTTCAGGCGGGCAGCGGCAGAGGATTCTGATTGCCATGGCGTTAATCAACCGGCCACGGCTGCTGATTGCCGACGAGCCGACGACGGCGCTGGATGTGACGGTGCAGGCGCAGATTCTGAAGCTGCTGGCAGAGTTGCAACGCGAATATGGGCTGGCGATGCTGTTTATCTCGCACGACCTGGCGGTGGTGGGGCCGGTGGCCGGGAGGGTGGCGGTGCCGACGCTGCGGACGGATCGCGCACGGCCGCTGGCGGAGGTGGAGAGTTGGCAGCGGGGGCCAGCCGGCTGAAGCCGAACCGGTAAATCCGGCGATGCAAAATTCACAGAACAGGGTTGCGTTCAGGCGAGCACGGTGTATAGTAGTTTCCAAGCTGTTCCCCCCCATCATCCAAGGCCGTTTCTTGATTCAGACAGGGCCATAAAGGCTTAGAGTGAGCCGGTTTCCCTAATGGGAAAGCCTCTCGGCGAGAGGTTTTCTGTCCCTGCCCAGGAAATGCCTGCGGACCATGCGTACCCGGGTTTCATGAGGCGGTTACCCGGGTCGAGGAGCGGATGTGGAGAATTGGACGTCACGGCCGGCATTGACAGCTCTGTTGCTTTGTTTTGCTGCGCTGCTTACGGGGCAAACAAATCCAACAGCAACTGCAATCAAGGCTCCTGATCCTGCTGCGTTCCTCGGCCGGAAGAAGGTGGCCATCTTGGTCGGCATCAGCGCCTACCCCGCGGAAAGCGGCTTCCCCCAGTTGC
>Ga0326728_10011122_pt1 | contig 20713 bp, 18 predicted proteins | sample MB3enrmetagenome_FD_207602 | JGI IMG/M metagenome (GOLD analysis project Ga0326728, IMG submission 207602) | Lab enriched peat soil microbial communities from McLean, Ithaca, NY, United States - MB31MN | ecosystem: Environmental > Terrestrial > Soil > Wetlands > Peat | place: USA: New York... | reverse complement strand
TTCATCGTGGATCCTGTCCTTCGATTTTTGCTCTACCGCCTTGAGCAGCGACACAGCCGGGTATTGCCCCACTTGCGGGTCGACCGGCCCCAGAACGGCATGTTCGGTCATGATGATCTCGTCGGCCGCGAGTGCGATCAGGGTACCGCCGGACATGGCGTAGTGCGGCACGAGAGCCGTGACTTTTCCCTTGCGCCGGTTTATGGCGTGGGCAATCTGTGTCGCGGCCAACACCAGGCCGCCTGGAGTGTGCAGCACAATGTCAATCGGAACACTCGGGTCGGTCAACTGAATGGCGCGAACGACTTCCTCCGAATCGTTGACGTCGATGTAGCGTACCAGCGGGAAGCCTAGAAAACTCATAGTCTCTTGCCGATGCGCCAGCAGAATCACTCGCGATTTCCGCTTCCGCTCAATCTGAGCGATCAGTCTGCGCCTGGACGCCTCAAGCAGACGCTGCTTCAGCACCGGCTGCAGCGAGGTCAGCACAATGAACACCCAGAATAGGTCCGAAAGGCCCGCATTCATGACGCCCGCTGTCATATTCGCCTCCTCCTAGCGCTTCGGCACAAGGCTTCTTCCGCTCGAAGCGTGCTCTTAGAGCTTTGTAGAAGCTGCTACAGAGCAACTCGGAGGCCAAACGCCGATGATGCCCTAACATCGTCCGTGTTCTGCGCCGCCCAGGGCCAAGTCGGAATCGGGCCTAATGCCTGCGCCCGAAACTGAGCAGCACATTCGCCAGCCCGAGGCCGCCGATGGCAACCCCTGCCACTCGGTTCATCCAGCGCATGGCGTGATCCGAAATCCGGCCACGCAGAAGGGTCACACCACCGACCAGGATGGTCCACCAGGTCATAGACCCGCAGAATATGCCGGCCACGAGAAGCGCGGTCTGCCACAGCGGCCGCTGTTTTCCTAGACCGAGCATGGCCAGCACCGCCAGAAAGGAGAGTATGGTAGTAGGGTTGGTCGCGGCCAGGAGAAGCGTGGAGACGACGTCCGAATTGGCGGAGGAGTCGTCCCCGCGTGCTTCGATCGACCGCGGCGGCCTGCGATAGTACACCACTCCGATACCCACCAGGAAGAGCCCTCCGATCAGGCGGATCCAGGACTCTTCGCGTATCAGAAACCGAACCACCAGACTGAGGCCGAGGCCGGCGATGGCGCCGTACAGGGCGTCGGCGAGCGCCGCGCCGAGACCGGTGAGCATGCCCGATTTCCAGCCCTTCTCGAGAGTCCGCCGAATGCAGAGCAGGTTGACCGGACCGACCGGCGCCGCGATGATCAGACCCGCTGCCAGGCCACGGACGGGCAGTTCTAAGTCCATCACCATGGCATTGGGTTCCGGAATCGCTGAAGCCGGGCCAACTGCCCAGCCACTCCCGTATTGTGGTCCACGCCCATGCGTGGAGCAATCTTTGTTCCAGTCCGTGCTTGGCCTCCGGATTGCACGTAACAGGTGCGAAGCAAAGGTCCGAAGGATAGGAGATTACTTATGAAGACCGATGAACAATTGAAGTCCGACGTCGAGCAGGAATTGCGCTGGGAACCCAGCGTTCATGCCGAGCAGATCGGCGTCTCGGTTAAGAACGGCGTTGTGGAACTGGACGGTCATGTCGACAGCTTCTACGAAAAGTGGGCTTCCGAACATGCCGCCATGCGCGTTTCCAACGTTAAGGCGGTCGCCAGCGAGATCAAAGTCGAGCTGCTCTCTTCGGCGGCCCGAACCGACGAAGACATCGCGCGTACCGCCATGAACCATCTGGAGTGGAACTACTCGGTGCCCGATACCGTCAAGGTGCAGGTGACCGACGGATGGGTAACGCTGCAAGGCACAACCGAATGGCAGTATCAGAAAGACGAGGCGGAGAGGGCGATTCGACCGCTAAAAGGCGTGAAGGGGGTTCTCAACGAGATCACGGTCACACCCAGAGTCAGCGCCGTCGACGTGAAGATCAAAATCGAAGGCGCGCTGAAACGCAACGCGGAGACCGATGCCAGGAACATTGCGGTCGAGACATCCGGCGGTGAAGTGACGCTTCGCGGTTCCGTCCGCTCCTGGACGGAGCGGGAAGAAGCCGAACATGCCGCCTGGGCAGCTCCGGGCGTCACGGCCGTCGAAGACTTCATCGCGGTCAGCTAGTTCGGGAACTCGGAAGATGGCGCGCTCAGACGCGGTTCCCGTGTGTGATAGGAACCGCGTCCCTCTTGGCGGCTCTTCCGCCGGCTGCCGGGCCACATCGCTCCAGCTGGGAGTTAGCGTGGCCGAGGATCAATGCCGGCTTGGTTCCCGATGGCGCCTGGGCTGGCGCCTTGCAGCACGTCCAGGCTTCGATCCTCAATGTGCCCCGGCGAACACCGCCTCACCCTCGGGCTTCGGCGTTTGTATGCTGTTGTCTTCAGCGGTCAGCCAGGCGCTGTCCAGCACCCAAAGCACCTCGGTCGCTTGAAGTGGTTTGTTCAATATATCGTGGCCACCCAGGTTCAGCACCTCCGCCCAGAGGTATTCGTCTGCCTGCCGCGCGGTGACGACGAGCAGTGGTTCATGAGGTAAGCGCTGGATGGCTGCCAACAGGTCTTTCCAATCCCCGAACGGCGAATTCCGCTCGGTGACGACTACCGGAATGGGATTATCGCGCAGGAAAGCCAGGGCAGTTTCGGGCACTCGGGTCGTGTAGAGCAGCCAGCCCTGTTGGGAGAAAACACGACCCAGGAACTCCCGATCCTCTTCGACGGCACTCACCAGTAAGGCCGATCTGGTTGTGTTCGCAGAAATCCTCCAGCGGGATCGGCACAGGCCACGCGCCTGAGCCACGTCCAGATCGCGGTATTGTCGGAAGAACGATTGCGGAGTTAGGTTAAACATGTTTCCACCGTCGACATGAAGCAACTCGTGGGCCAAACGGAACTCCGACGGAGCTTTGCCGCCGAGGGAGACCACTTTTGGACTCGGTGTCCAACACTTGGTCAGGCCGCCACAGCTTAGAACCGAACCGGCGCCCTCCTGCCATAGATGAAGGCGCTGTCATCGCGATCGGACCGCAGAGTTGTACCGCCGGCGGCGGCCTCCGCGAACACGCCAATCTAAGTGCCCCGCGTCAAGCTTCTTTGGCGCGCAATCGTGGAGTTTCGCTGTTGCCGAGGATTCTGCGGATCGTGGGCGCCGACAGGAATGTACGTCGAAGCGGCGCTTCCGCCGGCAGGGAATCCGCCAATTTCATAATCGTGTCGCGGCTGAGCGCCAGGTGGCGTTCCGCTAAACTCCGCTCGCCCGAGTTCCGGTAGAGGTCGAAGGCCGTCGCGTGAACGCGCCAGGCGGCCAGCGGAACCTCAAAGCCTTCCATCGCAGACAATCCCTTGGAGATATAGTCTTGTGCTTTCGTCGGGTCGCGCTCCGCCGCAGCGACGCGGGCATTTACTTCCCAAGCCAGCGCCTGCCACATGTGTTCCGCACTCGCCAACGTAATCGCCAGACATCTCTCCGCCTGCTGCCGCGCTTGAGCCAGATCGCCTTTCGCCAGCCAAAGTTCTGCGAGAGCGTGTTCGAGCGGCATGCGCCAGTACCAGGTGCACGTAGGCCCCGGCCGATCCATGTCGGCCCGCGCCGCCAGCAAGTGCTCCAGCGCACTTTCATAGTTTCCTAAAGCCATCTCCGCCGAGCCCATCAGAAAGAGGCGCTTCCACAATCCAAATCGATAGGGAGCCGAATCGTCGGGTGGGGGGCCAAGCCCGGGATCTCCGACCAATGGGAGCGCCGAGTTACAAAGCGCCAGCACGCCGGCAAAGTCCATGGCCTGCAGATGCAGCCAGGCCAGGTGGGGTCGCACTCCCTGCCCCCAGTGATAGTCGGCGTTCTTGTCCAACATGGCAATGGCGGCTTCGATCTCGCGCAGCGCCTCTCCCCACTCCCCCACAAACATAAGACTCAATGTGAGGGGCAATTGACCTCGTATATACGCAGTATCCAGATAGGGGTTCTCCTCAGCCGCCTCGAATCTGATAGCGCGGGTCTCGATCAAGTTCCGGTGCGACTCGACCAAATAGGGGGCGAGTTTGGGGCGGTCGTCGGAGTTGCGAATCTCCGCGAATGCACTCTGGAACTCCTGCGCATCCTCGGGATTCCAGCCTTGCCACAGGCGCCAGGCAAAACAGCGCGCCCGCATCCTGGCCCGCAGGACCGGATCTTCCTGCCGGGCGTTGAGCCGAAGCGCGCGTTCCAGGACTTCCAGCGAACGCCGAGGACTGATCCACGACAACGGCCAGGCCATGTCGATGAGCGCACGCACCTCCACATCGATCAGGCCACGGTGAGCCGCGCGTGCAACCAGAGCCTCATAGGTTTGGATGGCGCGCAGGCTGTCGCCAACTACCGCGTAGATGGCAGCCAGCTTCTCCAGGATCTCGATTTCGATCGCCGTTCGCTCGGCCTCGGGCAGTTTGGCCGCCAATTCGAGAGCGTGCTCGAGAATCTCCGTCGTCAGCCGAGGTTCAAACCGCCGCCCGGCCGTATCCGCCGCCAGCCTCAGGTACTTGATGGCACGCCGCCAATCGCCGCCCTGTTCGAAATGGCCCGCCAGTTCAGCGGCTACTTGGCTTTCATGCTTCGAGAAAAGCTGCTCCAGCCGCTCCCCGAGGCGCAGGTGCACCTTCGCCCGGCGCCCGGGCGTCTGCCGCCGGTAGAAAACCTCCCGGTAGAATGCGTGCACAAACCCGTAGGACGGGGAGACGGTTCCGTCCGGGAACTGACGAGATCCCACCCAACGCACAATCTGGTGGCGGCGCGACAGCTCGTCGCAAAGGTCTTCAAACTTCTCCTCGTCCAGATTCGCGGGAATGGCATTGACGCTGGCCGAGAACAGAACACCGTCAACGCTAGCCACCTCTAGCATCCGCTGCTGTTCACCCGTGAGCCGCTCGATCTGAGCCTCGATCACCTGACGCAGAGTCTCCGGCACCTCGATATCGATCTGCTCCAGAGGCACTCGGAGGCGCCACTTTCCGTTGTCGCGCGAGATCAGGCCTTGCTCGGTCATATGCTCCAGTGTGGCGACCATGACCAACGGAATGCCCTCCGAGTGCCGATGGATCAGTTCCGCAAAGCCCTCGGGCAGGCTGCCTCCCGGCGACTCCGCGTCCAAGTATTCGGCCACGTCGGCTTTCGCAAGCGGCGCGAGGCCGATCTCCTGGCACAAGTGGTGAACCAGCAGGTCCTGCTTGAGCCTCTTCAGCGGATGTTCGGGAGGCGCCAGGTCCACCGGCCGCTTCGTGACGATCACCATAATCTTCGCCGTCGTCCGCTGGCGGGCGAAAGCCGAGATGAGATCGACGCTCGAGGAATCCACCCATTGGAGATCCTCGAACACGAACAGCAGGGGCGCTTCCAGGTTGAGCGTGTCGATCGCCTCCCGGATCTCGCGCAACATGCGATCACGGGTCGCCCCCTGGATCTCCCGCTGCAACGTCTGGCGCTGTTCGCGCTTGAGCAGCGCGGGAAACTGGACCAGCCAGGTCGGCGCCTGCGCGGCCAGGATCTCAACCATTCGATTCCCCTCCGGACCGTGGCACAACTGACCCAAGGCATCCAGCATGGGGTAATATGGCTCCGCGCCTCCGAAACCTTCCACGCATTGCCCGCGGGCGATGCGGAGGGATGGTTCCTCCTCGGCGGCGTGGCGTTGGAATTCGTCGACTAGAGCGGTCTTTCCGATCCCCGGCTCTCCCGTGATGAAGACCATCTGGCGCTGGCCGCTCAAGGCCCTTCGAAGGCAGGCCTGCAACGCGCCTAGCTCGCGGAGTCTTCCCACCAGCTTGCCTCGGACCGCAGTCCTCGACGCCGCGGGCTCCACAGATTCCCCGTCGCTTACCGCGGCGATGAACCGATACCCTCGCCGGGGCCGGGTCTCAATGAAAAGGGGGTTCTTCGGGTGGTCCCCGAGCGTGCTCCGGATGTCGGCGATCTGATACTTCAGGACCTCCGGCTGGACGAAGGTATCGGGCCACACCGCCTCCAGGAGCTGATCCTGGGTCACCAGGCGGCCAGCGTGCTCGACAAGGTAGCGCAGGACGGCAAAGGCCTTGGGAGTCAATAGGATGCGCTCGTCCTCCGCACCCTCCCCGCGCCGCCAAAGGCACTGGTTGACGGCGTCCAGCCGGAATGGGGCGAACTGTTTCATGGGCTCGGCCTTGCGTCCCCTCCTCGGTTCGTCTCTTGCTTCTTAGCATACCCGCGCCGGGCATGCAAGCGATCTTTCCACCAAAACCTGACCGCAAGCTCACGACTGCGGTCCTGAATTCCCGTAATCTCAGTCCAGGATAGGGAGGAACACAATGTCAGTAGTCAATTTCGACCCATTCATCGCCGGCATGGAGGAGATTCGCAGGTTCTGGGGCTGGTTCCTGGTCCTTGGGATCTTACTCACTGTCCTGGGCGTGGCCTGTATTGTCTTTGACGTAATCGCGACCTTCACTACCGTGATGGTCTTCGGCTGGCTGCTTCTGATCAGTGGCGTCGTCGCGCTGGTTCATGCGTTTCGGGTCGGGGCCTGGGGCGGATTCTTCATGTATCTGCTCAGTGCGCTGTTCCGGGGAGTCACGGGATACTTGCTCATTCGCTATCCCATCTCCGGAGCCGAGGGCCTCACCCTGGTGCTGGCCTCGTTCTTCATTGTGGGCGGGCTGTTCCGAGCGATCGGCTCCGCAGCGGTGAAGTTCCCTCGCTGGGGTTGGGCCGTCTTCTCCGGGGTGGTCTCGGTGGCATTGGGGGTCATGCTACTTGCCATGATGCCGCTGTCCGGCATCTGGTTCATCGGGTTCGCCGTCGGTGTCGACCTGATCGTAGACGGCGTAGCGGTAGCCGGTTTCGCCACCGCAACACACGCTTTGCTCAAACGGACGGCTTGCGGAACCGCGTAAGCGTCAACACAAGGAGACTTCAATGGAAAGAATGCTGGTTGTAATCTTCGACGACGAATCGAAGACCTATGAAGGATCGCATGCCCTCAGACAACTCGATGCGGAAGGCAGCATCGCGATTCACGCCGAATCGGTCATCAAGAAGAACGCCGATGGCACGGTCACGGTAAAGCAGTCGGAAGACGACTTTCCCATACGCACCTTAGGTGGAACCGCGATTGGCGGCCTCATCGGACTCCTGGAAGGACCGGTAGGCTTAGGCATCGGCGCCGCGGTCGGCGCACTGGCGGGCAGCATCGGCGACCTGCACGTGGCTGGAGTCGACGCAGAGTACCTCGACGAAATCTCCGCGGCGCTCACGCCCGGCAAGTGCGCGGTGATCGCGGACGTCAGCGAGGAGTGGGTTACTCCGGTGGACACCAGAATGGAAGCGCTGGGCGGAACCGTATATCGCACGGCCAGAACGGCCGTCGAGGACGACGAAAGGGCCCGAGAGGTAGCGGCGCTTCGCGCGGAGAGCGACGAGTTGAAGGCCGAGTACGCTCAAGCTCGCGCCGATCGCCGGGCTGCGCTCAAAGCCAGGATCGACAAGCTCGAGACCAAGATTCAAGCCAAATTGGATCAGGCCAAGCAGAGGTCGGAGCAGATCCAGAGTGAAACCGAAGCCAAGGTGCAGGCCCTGCAGAAGAAAGCCGAAAAGGCCCAGGGCGACATCAAGGCCACTCTCGACGCCCGCGTGAAACAAATACGCGGAGACTACGAGCAGTCGCAGGCAAAGCTGAAGCACCTGCTCGCCGGCAAGTTGAAGGCCGCGGCCGCAACATTGGAGGAATAGGAATGCCGGCAACTCGCCGCACGCGGGTTAGCGGGCGGCGGGCGAGCGAGGTGGCGAGTAGCACGGGACGCAGGCGTGGCTCGTCAAACCACAGGGTTCAGAGGCAAATGGAGGGCGGGGCGCCGGTTGCCGGATGCGGACCGGCGCCCTTGCGGGGGTCGGGACTGCGAGGAGAGGCAAGCATGGCCAAAGAACGTGCGCCACAGCATGCGACAACAAGCCGAGCTTCAGTTGGCGCTGGGCGTTCCGAGCCAACTCTGCACCAGCGCACAGGAGAGAACCAACCGGTTGGAAGGACCGCTAAGCTGCCGATCGCCCTGGACGAAAAAACCTGCGCGGCCAGCCTGGAACTGCTGAACCGGATTGTGGCCGATTCGACGACCTTACTGGATCTCTATAAGAAGCATCATTGGCAGGCGGCAGGCGAGATGTTTTATCAGCTCCACCCGCTCTTCGACAAGCACCTCAACGAGCAGTTGGAGTTGGTGGCCGCCATTGGCGAGCGGATCCGGCTTCTGGGCGGGGCCGGCATCGCCATGGCAGCCGGCGTTGCGGGAACCACCACGATCCCCCGCCCGCCGCGGGGATGGGAGGACGTTCCCGTGCAACTCTCCCGCTTGCTGGAAGCCCACGAGCGCGTCTTGAAGCAGCTTCGTACAGCAGCCAGATTGACAGCCGAAGCAGGCGACTACGGCACGAACGACCTGTTGGTTAGCGACGTGATCCGAACCAACGAACGGCAGGTGTGGTCTATTGCCGAGCATCTGGTCGACGCTCCGCCGGTCCGTGCGGAGGAGGCAGAGGCCGCCGGAAGGTGAGGGAGCCGAAATGCGGGACAACACACATGCCGCCGGCGGGGCTCCCGGGGATGGTGACAAGGTCGCGCTTCACGGCCGGATCACCATCGAGAACTCGGGCGAGATGCGCGCGGCGCTGATCGAGGCCTTGCGCGCCAAGCCGGCGAATCTGTCCGTGGATCTGTCCGGGGTTTCGTACATCGACACTTCCGGGCTGGCCACGCTGGTGGAGGCGGCGCGGATCGCACGCCGACAAGGCACGCGGCTGACTCTAGGCGGCGCCCAGGATCAGCCGCGCTACCTTCTCGAGATCACCCATCTCGATCGACTTTTCGACACGGTTGAACGGGAGCCGGGCACATGAACGTTCTGGAAGCCATCGGCAGCGGCGTGACCCGCGGACTTGCGTATGTCGGCGGACTCACCATTCAGTTCTGGTACGGGCTGTGCGCCTCGCCCCGCGTGCTCCCGGTGATGGGCAAGCGTGGACGCTGGCGAACGGCGACGAAGCAGATGGCGGCTATCGGAGTCGATGCGCTCCCGACGGTCGGAATCATGTCCGTGTGTGCGGGGTTCATCCTGGCAATGCAAACCGGATCCGAACTGCGGAGGTTCGGGGCGCTGCAGTATGTCATGGACGTCGTGGGCGTCGGGTTTACGCGCGAGCTGGGCCCGCTGTTGACGGCCCTCGTCGTGAGCGGCCGGTCGGGATCGGCGTTTTCGGCCGAAATCGGAACCATGGTTGTGACCAGCGAGATCGACGCGCTCCGGACCATGGCTCTCGATCCGATCGAATTCGTGCTTGCGCCGAAGTACGTCGCTGCCATGATCACAATCCCCTGCCTGACTATTATGAGCAATGCGTTTGGCATCCTGGCCGGCGCCGGGTTCATGTACATCAGCACCCGGTACACGCTCGCCATGTATCTGCGATATATCGCCAACTCGATCTCTTTGCATGACGTCTTCACCGGGCTGCTGAAGAGCCTCGTGTTCGCGGCCATTATCGTTAACGTCGGCTGCATGGAGGGTTTCCGGGTGCGCGGGGGACCGGACGCAGTGGGGCGGTCGGCGACTTCCGCCGTGGTGTGGTCGACCTTCCTCGTCATCCTCGCGGACGTGTTCTTCACGGCGATCTTCTACCTGGTGCACAAGGGGTAGCGTATGTCGGACCCGATGATATCGATCGATGGCTTAACGGTTTTCTATGGGGGACGCCGCGTGCTGGACGGGGTGAACCTGGATATCGAACGGGGCGAAGTGATGGCGCTACTCGGTGGCAGCGGCTCCGGCAAGACCACCATGCTGCGGCACATTATCGGACTCGAGCGGCCGAACTCCGGGACGGTCCGGATTCGGGGCGTCGACATCAATCGTTGCTCCGCCAAGGAACTGAAGGCGATCCGGCGCACCATGGGCGTAGCTTTCCAGGAATGCGCGTTATTCAACTCGATGTCCATCGAAGAAAACGTCAGCCTGCCCCTGCGCGAATTGACGACTCTGGCCGACCCTATCATCGAGATCATGACCTACATGAAACTCGCGGCCGTGGGTTTGGGCGAGGCCGGCAAACAGATGCCTCAGGAACTATCGGGGGGCATGAAAAAGCGCGCGGCCGTTGCCCGGGCGACCGCGCTCGACCCCGAGATCTTGGTATTCGACGAACCGTCCGCGGGCCTCGATCCGATTGTCGCGGCCGGATTGGACGATTTGATCCTGCTCTTGAAGCGCGCTTTTCACATGACCATCCTGGTCGTGACGCACGAGTTGGCGAGTGCATTCCGCATCGCCGACCGTATGGCCATGCTGCATAACGGCTCGCTCATCGCCGTGGACGGCAAGGAGTCGTTCCGGTCGAGCGCCAATCCGCACATCCGGCAGTTTCTCGATCGGGTTGCCGATCCCATCGCGCAAGGCACGGCCGTTCAGGACCGCTTTCGCGAACTGGTGGGCATGGAGGGAGCAAAGGGATGAAAACAGAAGCCAAGGTTGGCGCCTTCGTTTTGGCCTGCGCGGCGATACTGCTCGCAACCATCTATCACGTAAGCAGCGCACAGATCCGGGGCGCGCGCGTTTCCTACAAGACCTACCTGCGGTATGCGGGCGGATTGGAGCCGGGAGCGGACGTCCTGTTTGGCGGCATCAAGGTCGGCGCCGTGACCGCCGTACGGCCCGACCCGCAGGATCCCACCCGGATTGAGATTCTGATGGATGTGAAGCAGGGCACCCCGCTGAACGCCAAGTCCGTGGCTAAGCTTGGATCGGTAACCGTGATTACCAGCCCGTGCATCTCCATCAGCATGGGATCGAATGACGCGCCCCGGTTGCCGCCCGGCGGCGCGATTGCATCGACAGAGACGATAAGCCTGGACGACACCCAGCGCAAAGTCGTGGCCCTCGCCGATTCCGCGCAGACGCTGCTCGGGTCCGTGCAGAAGGACGTGAACGACCTCACCCGCGATGCCCGAAGCCTGATTGCGAACCTGAACGGCGTCGCCGGCAAGCCAAATCAGCAGCATGTGGCGGCGATACTTGCGAACGCGGATGCGATGGTTGCGCGTTTGTCGCCGAAAATCGACCAGATCGGCGACCAGGCGCTGAAGCTGACCACCGACGCCAACGGCGTCATGGCGAAAGTGGGGCCGGCCGTGGACAACGCGAACGCAACCGTGTCCAATGCGAACGAGACGATTGCCTCGGTCCGCGAGCCCATGCAGACGGACCTTGCCGAGGTGCGGAAGACGCTCGATCAGACGCGTGCCCTGGTCGCCGACCTCCGGGCCGCGATGCGGGCGAAAGATCAAGACGTGACCGACACCCTCGAGAACGTTCGGATGGCTACCGACAACCTGAACGACCTGACGGAGTCCGTGAAAGAGCGTCCCTGGAGCCTGATACGGATCAAACAGCCAAAGGACCGTAAAGTTCCCCGATGAGGAGGACCCTATGATCGCGAGAACACCGCTGCGCATGAGCGCCTGTGCGGTAACGCTGCTGATGGCCGGTTGCGCAGGCAAGATCCGGTATCCCAACTACTATGCACTGGAAGTCGCTCCTGCGCCGCGACCGCCGGCCAGCGACGCGCGACTTCCGGGCACGCTGGCGGTGCGCCGGTTCGGAGCTCCGCCGTACTTGCGCCAGGGGCGGATCGTATACCGGCCGGCTCCAACAGAAATTGGTTTCTACGATTATCACCGGTGGGCGGCCGAGCCGGCGGAGATGGTCACGGCATCGATGATCGATTCACTGCGCTCCTCGCGGCTGTTCTCGTTCGTGAAGCGATACGACGGTCAGGACCAGCCGGACTATCTCATGGTCGGCCGGCTGGAGCGGCTTGAAGAGATCGACTACGGTGGCGGCATCCGGGTGGAAGCGAAACTGTCCGCTGAACTGGTCAACCTCCGAGCCGGCGCCACTGTGTGGACCGGCGACGCGGATGAGACCTTGAGCGTTGACACCCGCAGCGTGAGCGCTATGGTCGCGGAAATGAGTCAGGCCATCCAAAAAAGCGTTGATCGGCTCGTGGCCAGCTTGGACCAGCAGCTTTCTGCAAAGGGACAGGTGACGAGATGAGCGCACGGGACCTACCCCAGCCCGCTGCCCAGGCGGTGAGGTCTCCTGCGATTGCCAGTGGATTGACATCCCAGGAAGCCGAGGCGCGACTCAAGCAGTTTGGCCCTAACGACCCCGCTCCCCCCAAGCGCCATTCCGCCGTCCTCGACCTGCTGCGGCTTTTCCTAAACCCACTCACGTCGATACTGCTGATCGCGGCCCTCGCTTCCGCCTTTCTCGGCGAAACCACGGACGCGGGGATCATTATCGCCATTGTCCTGCTGAGCACCGCGCTCGACTTCGCCCAAACCCACAAATCGCAGCAAGCGATCGAGCAGTTGCGGCAGCGGGTCGCGCCCACCGCCACTGTGTTGCGCGACGGGAAGTGGCGGGAAATCCGTCGAAGCGATGTGGTCCCCGGCGACGCGGTACGGCTGTCGGCCGGGGACCTGGTCCCGGCCGATGCACGCCTCCTCGAGTCACGCGATCTCTACATTCAACAAGCTGCGTTGACGGGCGAGTCGCTGCCGGTTGAAAAGCAGGCGCGGGGCGAGGAAGTTTCCACCCGGCCCGATGCGGAAAACATGGTCTTCCTGGGCACCTCGGTCGTCAGCGGAACCGCCAGCGCCGTGGTGGTCGCCACCGGGGCCGGAACTTCTTTCGGCGACATCGCCGCCCGCCTCGCCGCGAACCCCGAGCAGACCGCGTTCGACCGGGGTCTGAAGGATTTCAGCCTGCTTCTCACCCGCACCGTGCTGTTTCTGGTGATCTTCTTGATCGTGGCGAGCCTGGCCAAGCATCGGGACCTTGTTCAGTCGCTCCTGTTCGCAGTTGCATTGGCAGTCGGCTTGACCCCGGAGTTCCTGCCCATGATCGTCTCCATAACCCTTTCCAAGGGTGCGCGGGCGATGGCTCGGAAGAAAGTGATCGTCAAACACCTGACCGCGATCCAGAACTTCGGCAGCATTGACGTGCTGTGCAGCGACAAAACCGGGACGCTCACCAGCGGCAACATGATCCTCGACCGCTCTCTCGATCCCCTCGGAAGTCCCTCGCAGCGGGTATTCGCGCTGGCTTGGCTAAACAGCAAGTTCGAGACGGGGATTCGAAGTCCGCTCGACATGGCCATTCTGCAACGCGCTGAACCGGAGGAGGCGGCGGGCTACGAAAAGCGGGATGAGATCCCCTACGATTTCGAGCGCCGCCGGCTTTCGATCGTGGTGGAGCGGCAATCGCGCCGGCTTTTGATCACCAAGGGCGCGCCCGAGGGGATTCTGGCACGCTCCGTCACTTATGAATCTGACGGCCGCACCGCCCCGTTGGATGCGCCCACGCTCGAGCGCTGCCGAAAGACATACGAAAGCCTGAGCCGGCAGGGATTCCGGGCGCTCGCGGTGGCTTACGCCGAGGTCGAGGCGCGTTGCAACTATTCGGCGGACGACGAGAGAAGCCTCGTTCTGGCAGGTTTTCTGGCCTTTTCCGACCCGCCTTTGCCGGATGCCGCCGAGGCCCTGGCCGCGCTGCGGCGGGACGGGGTGGAAGTGAAGATCGTCACTGGCGACGGGGACCTCGTCACAGCTCACGTTTGCAGCCAGGTGGGTCTTGAACCGGGCAAGATCGTCCTCGGCGACGAACTCGAGCGGATGAGCGACGCCGCGCTGGAGCACGTCGCCGAGGCGACGGCGGTGTTCGCGCGAGTGTCGCCGGCACAGAAGAACCGCATCATCCTGGCGCTAAAACATCGCGGTCGCGTGGTCGGGTTCATAGGCGATGGAATCAACGACGCTCCGTCGCTTCACGCCGCCGACGTAGGCATCTCCGTCGCGTCGGCTGTGGATGTGGCCCGCGAAGCCGCGGATATCATTCTTGTCGAGCCCGGCCTGAACGTTCTCGCGAGCGGCATTCTCGAGGGGCGCAAGGCTTTCGGAAACGTCATCAAGTACCTGCTGATGGGCACCAGCTCGAACTTCGGCAATGTGTTCAGCATGGCGGGCGCTTCAGTATTCTTGCCGTTTCTCCCTATGCTGCCCACGCAGATCCTGCTGAACAACTTCATGTACGACCTGTCGCAAATCACCATCCCGACCGACAATGTCGACGACGACTATCTGCGAAAGCCACAGCATTGGGACATTGGCCTGATTCGGAGGTTCATGGTCTTCATCGGGCCGATCAGCTCGATTTTCGATTTTCTGACCTTCTACGTCCTCCTCCATTTCATCCACGCGGATCAAGCGCTTTTCCATACGGGCTGGTTTGTCGAGTCGCTGGCCACGCAAACACTGGTGCTCTTCGTGATTCGGACCGCGCAGAACCCGCTGCGCAGCCGCCCCAGCGGCCCCCTGACGGCAACCACGCTGACCATTGTGGCCGCGGGCGTTCTACTGCCCTTCAGTCCGCTGGCGGGTCCTCTCGGCTTCGCGCCGCTGCCGGCGAGCTACTTCGCCTATCTCGCAACAGCCACGATCGCGTATCTGCTGCTGGTGGAACTAGGCAAGCGCCTCCTTCTCGGCCGCACCTCCCGGGAGGAGCATGGGACGGCTGTGCGGCCCTCGGCGGCCACAGCGGAGTAACCTGCTACAGGATCAACTCCGATCGAACTTCATACCGCTCCTGAATCGGCCTTACCAGTTCGCCGCGCAGATCGCCAACGTACCCGAGGCGGTATCGCTGCTCCACTTTGCGAACATCCGATGCGAGAGGATGATCGTGGAACACCTCCGCGATCCATCGCGAGAAATCTCCTCGATGCGCATGTCCCTCGAGCACTCCACTCGACACGCTCCCCAGTGACGAGACAAACTCCTGCAACGTCCTGCTCGGCGGCGCAACCGGCTTGCCGTCCGCCGTGAACACGAACTCATGTCCACTTTGCATCGGTACATCGAGGTACTTGGACCGGTGGCGGACGTGTGAGGTCAACCGAGGCGACAATGAGAAACGCTGTAATCTCCCTTGTGCTTCTTGCGCGCTTGGCAAAAGAACCGCTTCACCATCGGCCAATCCCGCAAGCGCAGCGGCCCAGTCTCCAGCGCCGTCCCCAAACATCGTCTGGATCGCCTTGGCCTCTTGCGGATCCGTCGTGCGCGTGACGACGACGGCTTCCATGGCTTTACGGACGTCGGGGTGAAGGTCCGATGGCCGGTAAGTGACCAGCGTGTACGCGCCCAAGTCGAGGTCCAACAACTGTCCCACGTTCGAATCGTTGAGAAAGTAATGAGCTTCATCGACGACGATTCTGTGAGGCAGGCCCGTGTTTCTTCTGAGAGATGCGAGCATCGGCAGAAGGGATTTCAGGTAAGCCACCTTTTCCTTGTATTGCACGTGCGAGAGGTTGATCACCACGCTCATGTCCGGATGCCGCAGCATCCGAGCCAAATCGGGAAGCGATGGCGGCGGCTCGTCCCCTCCCCACGCGACCACGCGGGGCAAAGCTTCCAGTTGCTCGTAATCGCCTTCCGGATCGATGACACACGTGCAGTAGTCGTGCAGCATGAGCTGTTCGCAGAACAGCCCCGTGACCCAGGATTTTCCGGATCGTGGGTCTCCCGCGACGAGGAGGTTGCGGCCGCGGACCGCGAACCCGAATGGCCCGCCACTGTCCGTCACGCCCACGATGATTCTGTCCCTGCCAATCCGATCGGGAGGCAGGCGCATGCTTCTTGCGGCCTGCCGGATGTACGGGGCAACGGCACTGGGACCGTCTCCGGGAATAACCTCGTCCGCACTCCTCTGGAGAGCCAGACTTCCCCAGCCAACCGCGGCGCCGATCTCGCAAGCCGCGAGGAGATCATGATCGTTTTCGGCGTCGCCAATGGCGATCGCGTTGTGAGCCGACAGACGCAGCGCGGTGAGGGCCTGGCGAAGCCCGGTGGCTTTGCTAATCGCCTGCGGAAGCACCATGAGGCGGCCACGATTGAACGACAGCACAAGCGGCAGTTCGAGCTCGCGGATCACGGCCAGAATCCGGGGAGCCAATGTCGCGTCCGTTTCCACGATACACTGGCCCGCCGCGAAGCCGATCGCACGACGACGGAGTTCGTCCAGGAATACCGGCGGCGGCGGATGGCCGATCAACCAGGAATGACCGTTGGGAAAGGCGAGTAACGCCCCGTTTTCCGCCACTGCGGCATCCACGAACTGAAGATCTCCGGCGACCCGCTTCAGATCCGAAAGAATGCGGCCGGTCACTAGAATGACTACGATTCCGCGCGCACGCACCTCTGCGATGGAGGTCCTGACGTCCGCATCGAGGACTCCATCGTGTGCGATCGTCCCGTCGTAATCCAGTGCCAGGACGCCGAACTTCAACGATCCTCCTTGGTATCGCTCCGTTAAACGTTCAACGGGCGCGCCCCAAAGGGCGATAGAGAGACTCCGGTACGAGACTATCACAGCGAACAGAGCAATTCTCGTGCCACGGCCGGTCGATTCCCCGCCCCCCGCCAGGCGGTGGTTTGAACCTCTGGCCGGGGGGTCGTCGAAGGCCCCCGGCGAACCCATCCTTCGGAGCCTGGCGACTGGGGTCACGCATCCCGAACGTCGGTTGATGTGCAAGCCGGTGGGCGGGCGCGCAGGGGCGGAAATCCCGCTTGAACAGCAAGCGGGACGCGGAGAAGGTGCGATCTCGCAAACGGCGATCCGCGAAGTTTCGCCTGCCTGCGCGACGTGTTGGAGCGGCTTAACACCTACCCCAGGAGCCGGATCGAGAAACCGTTGCCGGACCAGTGGCTGGCGCGAACGCCTGCCCATGGGTTCACCGGACGGGTGCGGCCCGGAGGCGACCGGTAATGGGGTAGCCGGACGCCGACTGGCCCGGATCCGTCCCGGTTTGCGCCGATCGCTTCTGGGAAGACAGGCAGGCGATGGAAGTTGGATTCCAAAATCGGATTCAACTGTAGGGACTTCTGTAGGGAGTCTCCTTCAAAACCGGTCGCAAACGTGATCATCGGCATTGTTGGAGCGTCAGGATCGAGTGCCAGAACTGCTTTGTCTTTAGCAACTTCGCTCAATCCTTCCGATTGCCGCTGCCATCCTCCCCCTGGCTGTTAACCGAAGGGTTGTAGGTTCGAGTCCTACCTGAGGAGCCAAACCTCTCCCCCGCGATGCCCTCTGGTTATGGCGCCGCCGCCGCTTGAGGCTTGAGCAGGCTGGGAAGCTGCTCGGCGGTGTGGCCCAGCGCGCGAGCCAGACTCAGTTTGGCCAGATTGTGGGCGAAGACGCTGTCGATCAGGTCCAACTGCGCGCTGGCAACCGTTTGCTGCGCTTGCACGACCTCCAGCGTATTGATCACGCCGGCTTCCATGCGGGCGCGGGTCATCTCCAGAGTTTCCTGGGCAATCTCCAGATTCTTGCGCGCCACTTCCACCTGTCCGGCCGCGGCTTCCAGATCCAAATAAGCCTCCCGGACTTGGGCTTCGATCTGCCCGCGGGTGTCGTCCAACTCGGCCTGGCGCTGCGCCAGCACCGCTTCGGCCTGTGCGATGTCGCCGCCGACTCGCCCGCCTTGCCACAGCGGAACGCTGAGGGTGCCAACCGCGGTGAAGGCTCCATGCGATTCCGCCGGATTGGCGCCGATCACCTGGTAGTCGCCGTTGAACGCGAGCGACGGCAGGCGCTCGCTACGCGCGGCCGCCAGGGCCTTCGCGGCCGCCTCCACCTGGGATTGGGCGGCTTTGAGGTCGGCGCGCTGTTGTTCGGCCTGGGCCACGGCATCCTCCACGCTGGGGACTGGGGCCGGGCTGAACGGGAAGCTGTCCGTGAGCCGATAGCCGGCGTTAGGCGCGAGGCCGGTGAGCCGCGCCAGGTTGATCTTCTGCTTTGCGAGATCGTTGCGCAGCGTGGCGATCTGCTGTTGCTGGGTGAGGGTCCGCACCTGGCTTTGGTCCACGTTGAGCTTCCCCAGCACGCCCTGCCGGTGTTGTTCGGTGGATTGACGGAAGACCGCGTTGGCGGTGTCGAGTTGGGCTTGCGCGGCGTCCACGCGGGCTTGCGCGGCCAGCGCCTGCAAGTAAGCGCCGCCCACCGCCAGCGCGATGAGATCGCGCGCATCCTGCAGGCTGTATTGGCTGGCGCGGGCGGTGGCTTGGGCGGAGCGGTAGTTGTGGAGCGCGGTCAGGTTCACCACCGCCTGGCTGAGGCTGGCCTGGAGGCTGAAGTAGTTGAACGGACCCACTACCGTCGGAATGTGGAAGCCGGGCACGCTGATGCGCAATCCCATCGCGGCCAGATCGGTTTGCTCCACGGTCTCGCTCAGACTGCCGTTGATGTTCGGCAGCAGGGCGCTGTGCGCCACTCTTACCTGCGCGCCGCTTTGACGCACGGCTTGCGCCAGACCGACGGCGCCCAGGTTGTAAGCCAGGCCGCGCTGGAGCGCCTCCTGTAGCGACAGCGCGCCGGAAAAGGGCATGGCCGCGGTGCTGCGCGCGCTGCCGCTGTAAGGCCCGGAAATCTGCACGCTGGGATTCAGGGTGTTGACGCTGGCGGTGGTCCCCGCCACGGGCAGTTCGGTGGCCCCCACCGAGCCGCCCTGGTTGTTGCGTCCCGAAGCCGGCAAGACGACCGCGGACGCGCCGCCGCCGGAGGAAGACTGCGCCCAGGCGCCGCCCGCGCCCGCCGCGAGCGTCAAGAGCACAATGCGGCCGAATGGTTTCATGGCAACTCTCGTCATTTCGAATTCATTACCAACTTACGCATGGCAGACACCAACTGGCGCTGATGGGCCGCCGAAAGCACCGCCAATTGCCGCGCCTCGGCGCGTTGGGCGCGTGGCAGCGCCCGGGCGAACAAGCGGTCGCCGGCCTCGGTGCGCCGCACCCATTGCATGCGGCGGTCGCTCGGGTTGCGCTGCCGGTGCAGCCAGCCGCGGCGCTCCAGGTCGTCGAGCACGGCCACGAGCGAGCTGGGGTCGATGCCGCACAGGTCGGCGATCTGGTGCTGCGAGACGTCGCCGGCGCCGGCGATGGCCAGCAGCCAGAACTCTCTGGTACGCAGCCCCAGCGGCGCGAGGGCGCGATCCAGACGCCGCCGCGCCTCCAGCCAGATCTCCCAGTTGCAAAACCACAATCCGGGCGCAGCCGGCGCCCACGCGGGTCTTACTTTCGTCGAGTTCGTCCCGGCGGCGGCGCGAGGCATAGTTACAACGTCCGCCGGAACAGCAGCGTCGATCCCGCCAGCACCACCGCGGAGGTCAGCGTCAGGGCGAAGATATCGGTGGCCACCGCGGCGATGCCGACGTCCTTGAGCAGAAGGGTGCGGAAGCCGTGGACGGCGTAGGTGAATGGATCGCAGTTCGAGATCAACCGCAGCCACTTGGGGAAGCCGGCGACCGGATAGAAGGCGCCGCTGGGAAAATACAGCAGCGTGTTGAGCACGCCGAAAATGGCGCGCGGCACCAGCGGGTCGCTGATGCGCGCCATGATGAAGAACATCAAGCCGATCAGCGCGATCGAAGTGAGCGCCACCATCAGAGTCAGCTCCAGCAGGCGCACCGGCTGGAAAAAGTTGGGAACCCCCGCCACGACGGCTCCCAGCACCATGACGGTCTCTCCCGCCAGGATCGCCTTGATCACGCCCGACACGTTGAAACCGAGAATCAGCTCCCACTTGGTGATGGGGGTCACCATGTAGCCTTCGTGCAGGCCGCGCGACTTGTCGTCGATGAATAGCAGGCCGCCGCCGATCATGGCGGTCATGAAGATGGCCAGCGCTATCGAACCGGGCAGCAGGTACTTGATGTAGTCGACGTAGGGATAGACTTCCACCACGTCGAGGGCGGCCTGCGCCGGTTCGCGGGGCGCGACCTGGGGCGCGTTGATGGAGGCCACCAGGTCCGACATCTGGGCGCCCACCGCGCCCGCCACCGTGCGATCGGTGTTGTCGGTAATCAGCGCCAGGCGCGGCTGGCGCCGTTCCAGCAGGTCGCGGGAATAATGCTGTGGAATGATCAGAACCCCGCTCAGCACGCCCTTGCGCAGGTCGCCGACGGCGGCGCCCTGGTCGTCGTAATCGGCCGGCAAGAAGGTGCGCGCATTGGCGCCCACCGCGCGGACGCGCTCCAGCACATCCACCGATTGCGGTCCCCGGTCCAAATTGACCACGCCCAAAACGACGTTCTTGATATTGCCGCCAAAGGCGTTGCCCAGGATGATCAACTGCAACAACGGCATCACCAGCGAGGCGAACAGCAGCGCCGGGCTGCGGAAAAACTTGCGCATATCGCGCTCGACCAACGCCAAAGCTCGCTTCATCGGGAACCGCCTCTCTTCCCTGGGCCCGCGGGAACGGCGGGTTCGGCCATCCCCTCCAGCCCGTGGCCGGTGTAATGCATGAATACGTCGTCCAGACTGGTGGATTCGACCGAGAGGCTCTTCAGCTCCAGCTTGAGCTCGCGCGCCAGTTCGATCAGTTCCTGCGCCGAAGCCGGACCGCGGTCGCTCGAAATGCGATAGGAGGCCGAGCCCAGCGCGTGCACGCTCTTGACCGCCGGCAGCGCCTCCAGGTCGGCGGCGCCGCGAGGCAGATCGGGATCGAACTGCAACTCGATGCGGCTGGCGCCCGGCACCGAGGCTTTCAGCGCCACCGGCGTATCCAGCGCTACGATGCGGCCGCTATCGAC
>Ga0326728_10011121_pt1 | contig 20714 bp, 17 predicted proteins | sample MB3enrmetagenome_FD_207602 | JGI IMG/M metagenome (GOLD analysis project Ga0326728, IMG submission 207602) | Lab enriched peat soil microbial communities from McLean, Ithaca, NY, United States - MB31MN | ecosystem: Environmental > Terrestrial > Soil > Wetlands > Peat | place: USA: New York... | reverse complement strand
TCGTAGGCGAGCGCACCGGGCAGTTGCTAGCTGACCACTTCGGCTCGCTTGATAAACTTGCCCAGGCGACGCAGGAAGAATTGGTCGGAGCGGAAGAGGTGGGCCCGCGTGTAGCGGAGGCCATCCAGGAATTCTTCTGTGAAAAACGCAATCGGGAAGTGATCGAGAAACTACGCAAAGCTGGCTTGCAGTTCGAGCAGGCGAAAATCCATAAGGCCGAGGGCCATTTAGCCGGAAAACAGTTCGTGCTCACTGGCACGCTGCCTCGTTATTCCCGCGACGAAGCGAAGAGAATGATTGAAGAAGCGGGCGGGCGCGTGGTCGGCTCCGTGAGCAAGAAAACGGATTACGTGGTAGTGGGCGCCGATCCCGGGTCGAAGCTCGAAAAGGCGCGGTCGCTGGGCGTCAAAACGATTGATGAAGATGGGTTGGTCAAGCTGTTGGGTTAGTAGCGCGGCCCCCCCGTTTTGATGGGGTCCGCGGCTTGTTCGCCGGTCAGAATGAAAACCGCGGACCGCAAAGGCGGCGGTCTGCGCTACTTCTTGGCCGGTGCTTTTCGACTCCCCATTGTTCTAATTCTGAATTCGCGGTAGTGTATCCCCCGGCCGGTTGATGGTCCGTTCGGCCCGCAGCGCACCTTAGTCTTTAGGGGTGGATTGAATGAAGCAGCACTTGATTCTTGCACTGTTATTGCTGCCTTTCTGCCTTCCCGTTTTTGCGATGGACAAGAGCGAATTATCAGAACGCTATAAAGGGAAGTATCTGGTGGTGCTTCGAGACGGTTTGGCGGTAGGGATGTGCGCCGATCTTCCCGGCGTGCCTCCCGGGAGCGCTCTGGATGTTAGAATCGTGGGCGAATCCGTTGCTTTTGGCCCGCAAGCCGGTGTGGGCAGCGGCATGACGGGCTGCGGAGAGATCATCCCGGAGCCTCTGCACAAGGGCGAGATTGTTTTTGCCAAGTACACTTGGTTTCGACGGCTGAAGGGCGGATTCTTCACGATCACTGTGCAAACCGTTGCGGCGCACCAAGTCAAGCGGAGCGAAGGCGAGTCTCGCCACGAGCATCTGAAATATGGCAAGGCTGATCTCATCTTCGAGACCAGCGATAACAAGGACTACGACGCGATAGCTGCGCTGGTTGAAAAGTGGGTGAGGCCCTTCGACACGCGCGCGGAGGCCGCTCAGCACGGAAATACCGCCAGCGGCGTGTATGTGAAAGAAGTAAAGCTGGGCATGTCCTTTGCGGAGGTTGAAGCGGCGCTCGGGCCGCCACAGACCCGAGCCGACCTGGGCGAAAAGGTCCTCTACAAGTACAAAGACATGACCGTGGAGTTTCACGACGGCAAAGTCAGCGATGTGAAATGAGGAGGCAACTAACATGGCAACAAAGACGGCAAGACCGGTAGCGCGGCCCAAGCGCGCCAAGGCTGAGATCGAGGAGGAATTCTCCGAAATCCGTGAGGAGGTCGCCGCGACAAGGGAAACAACCGACAAGAAAGCAGAGGAAACCTCGAAGCTGCGAGAAGCTGAAATCCGTCAGTCGGTGGAGGGGATATCGGTGGAGGATGTAGTCAAGGGCATCTCCGATCTGGGGCTTGATTTATCCAAGGCCCTGGCGGGCATCTCGGAAAAGCTGGTTCAGGAAGTCAATCGTCTTTCCTCCGCTCGCGAGGCGGTGGAACTCGAGAGAAAAGAAATCGAGAGGCTTCACAAGATCGACGTCGCTTCCACCGCGCTCGATCAGCTCGTACAGGACTATGCGCGCAAGAAGGAGGAACTCGAATCCGAAATTGCCGCTCAGCGCCTTTCCTGGGATGAGGAGCTGAAACGGACCGAGCGCGACCGGAAGGAGCAGGAAGAAAACCTTCGCAAGCAGCGGCAGCGAGACATCGACGAGTACGAATACAAGAAGACGCTGGAGCGCAAGAAGGCCCAGGATAAGTATGAAGAAGAGATAAAACTCCTGGAAAAACAGAACCGGGAGAAGCAGGAAGCACTCGAGAAGAGCTGGCAGCAGCGCGAGGCGGCGTTGAAAGTGCAGGAAGAGGAAAGCGCTCGCCTCAGGAGCGAATCCGAGGGCTTTCCGGCTAAGCTCGAGAAGGCCTGCGCGCAGGCGGCGGCGGAGGCTACCCGAGCCACGGCGCAAAAGTTCGAGCAGCAGATTCTGTTATTGAAGAAGGAAAGTGAAGCCGAAAAGCGGCTGGCCGAGCTTCAGATCAAGACGCTCGAGGATACCCTTACGCGGCAGTCGGCGCAGATGGCATCGCTCCAGAAGCAACTCGATGAAGCGAAACAGCAAGTCCAGGAGATCGCGGTGAAGGCCATCGAGGGAGCCTCCGGGGCCAAGGCGCTCTCCCACATCAATGAAATTGCCATGGAGCAAGCCAAGCACCGGGCGCCACAGGGGTAGGAAATCAGGAGTCAGAAGTCAGCAGGGCCACCGGTGAGGGCCGGATTGAATAACCTGTGACTTGGCGTGACCAAGGGGTAGCGTTATGCTGTGATCGAGGAAGTCACAGCCCAGGAGTCAGAAGACTCAAGCCAGAAATCGGAGCATATAGACCCGAATTCGTAAGTTGACCGAGGTTCCTGGTTTCATGGAATGGAAAAACCCCGCACCCGCCCTCCTCCGTCGGGCACCCTCTCCCCAGGGAGAGGGCTGTCATTTCTGCTGCGCGTTGAGGCTAGGAAGACCGCCCTCTCCCTTGGGGAGAGGGTGGTCCGCTGCCGGCGCTTTCGCCAGCCGGAGCGGGCCGGGTGAGGGGTCAGTTAGGAGGGGCTCAAAGCCCACAGTGAAGCCATTGTCAAGGTCACGGTTCTGTTCCTGCGCAAGTTTGGTCCAAGCGGCCTTAATCTAACAGGTTGGAACGGAACAGTGCCCCTCAATTTGCGAATCCGGGTAGAAGAAAGCAGGCATGTGTCTTCTGACTCCTTCTTAGCTAACGGGAGTTCAACCAATTCAACATAGCGTCCGATTGCGCCGCAGGGATTCCTTCCGCCCAAATGCACTCGTCGCCTTTGCGGAGAAGGATGACCTGCCCGCTGGCCGCCTTGCCGATAAAAAGGTCGGCGGCAGAGCGCGGATCGGCCGTAAGTTCGGGGTATTTGTGCGCCAGAATGGAATGATAATCGCGGAAAAAGGCGAGAGCCGACTCAGTGCTCGACCAGCGAGTCCGCGCGATAAGGACGTACTGCCTGTTGGCTTGCGCTGCGGCGGGCTTTTCATAGAGCAGATACCGGTCGGCGAGCCACTGTTTCGCCACCGACTTTGCTTCGTCCTCGGAGATGAGTTGGCCCAACAGCGCATAGTAGCCCATCTCTCCCATGGTGTTTTCGGCTAGAAAACTCAGCCCATGAACCCCCGCGAGCGCAGAGGGTTGGGGCAGGGAAACCTTGGGCAACGGTTGCTTCCCAAAATACACCTCCGGCTGGAAAATCTCCTTGGTGGTTTGGGGAGGATCGTCGAATAACGCGTTCAGCCTTTTCCAGCCGCCCGCCTGGAGGCCGGATTGCATGAAGCCCATGCCTTCGATATAAGGAAACAGCGCCTGGAAACGAAAGAAGAAAGGGGCGTGAGTGAAGGAGGGGAACTCCTCGAGTTGCTGCTGGATTATGGGGGCCATCAGCGGCTCGAGGGTGGGCATATCCTCCAGCTTCATCGGCGCAATCATTTCCTGAAACATGGCGGCGGTGGCGTGACCTTCCACCACCGCCTGGCGAGCGCCCGAAGCATCATCATCGTCGCGGGCGGCCTTCAGGAATTTCTCCAAGTCGAAGTTCTGGTCCTGAAGCGCGTGGGTCAGTTCGTGAGCCAGTACAAGGCGCTGCATGTCCGGCTCGACCCAGTCAGCGATAAACATGGTCTTGCGGAGGGGATCGTAAAATCCCGCAGCCTGCTCGGTGTAGAAGCCGACCAGGAACTTCTCGAGGTTGAAGTCGGCGGGGACAAGGCCAAAAGCCTGGAGCGTGGCTTCCTGGACGTGGATTTCTCGCGGCGTCATCTCCGCGTGCAGAGTCTCCGAAATGTACTTCGAGACTTCCGGCCGGCTGATGATCTGTTTCTTGAGCGACGACTTGATGGCCAGGCCGGTCAGCTCGCTCATCTGCTGAAAAACTGAGTCGGCCTGGGAAAGTAGGTCCGGGGTACCTTGCGCGGCGGTCGCAAGCCAGGCTGTCGACGCTGCGTAAGCCAGGAACAGGAAGATGAGAACGGCCGGCGTCTTCGACCTGGGCTGGCGTCTTTGACGCGTTTGGCGGGCGGTGTTCATGATGCCTTGATGGCCTCCATAAGCAATTGGCATAGTCCCTTCCCGTAAGTCGTCATTCCCGCGAAGGCGGGAATCCACTCCTCAACTATTCGGAGGGTGCACCGGCGCGAGGATCAGTTTGACCCCACGCACTGTCAAGACTATCATGAAACCTGCGCGAGCAAGCCGGGTGATCGCTGCCTCGCTCGAGCGCCCGTTTCGGCGGGCAAGCAAGGGCGAGGGAGAGGAAAGTCCGAACTCCGCAGGGCAGTGTGCTCGCTAACGGCGAGGGTTGGAGGGGGATCCCCGATGTGTTGGGGCGTACGCCTCCAATACGGAAAGTGCCACAGAAAATATACCGCCCCGATCTCTCGGGGTAAGGGTGAAAAGGTGCGGCCCCGATAAGTCGGGGATTAAAGTAAGAGCGCACCGCCCCGGTGGTGACACCGGGGGCATGGTAAACCCCACACGGAGCAAGACCAAATAGGGGAGGAGGAGCTGCCCGCCCCGTTACAACTCCCGGGTAGGTCGCTTGACCCCGCCAGCAATGCCGGGGCTAGAGGAATGATCGCCGTCCCGCTGTCGCGGGAAACAGAATTCGGCTTACAGGCTTGCTCGCGTTCTTGCCCTTTCTTTCCCGATAAATCACTGAACCGTACCCTTCGGTTGTGAGATGGGCGTGATAGGTACCTGCTTCCAGGATATGACGAGCACGCCCCGTCAGGCTGTGCTAGGGTTTGATTGCAACATGTGTCGCTCGAGGAACAACGAAAAGGCCGGACATTCCTGCCGGGCCTGGTGGCGTAAATCTTGGCCTCTGTCAGACCCACTATCGGCAGGAAAACAGCAGAAGTCAAGGCAGAAAATCTTGAGCGTCATCAATGATCCTGTCATCGCAGCAACTCCGCACAAATCTCCTAACTAGTGATGACAGGGCATTTAAATAGCAAAGGTGCCAAGGATAAATTGCATTGACTTTGAATCTGACCATTATTAAGATGTCAGCACGTCGAAGAAGAGTGGTCAAGCCAAGAAGCTGTTCGAGCAGCGCGAAGTACTGGCCTCGGGTCTTCCTTCTTTCGCGGAGATCGTTCGCGGTAGCCTCGTTACCCGTTACCGGCGCTGTGGTAAGCCGACCTGCCATTGCGTGAAAGGCGAAGGGCATGGCCCGGCGCATTATCTGGTGGTCACTCTCAAGCCGGGCAAGACCGAGCAGATTCTTTTATCGGAGGAAATGCTGCCGGTAGCCCGGCAATTCCTGCACAACTATAGACGATGGTGGGCGGCCGTGGAGAAGGTCTCGGCGGTGAACCGCCGTCTGCTGCGTCTGCGGGTGCCTGGGTTGGCGGGGCAAGCGAAGCGCATACTCTCCGCCTGAGGGAAAAGCGCCGCCAGGGTGGGGGAGACAGAAAATGGTTTACCTATTCTGACATTTATAAGATGGTCAGATAGGACTCCCTGAGATCAGGAGGGTAGCTTATGGCCTACGGGAGCATGCGGCAGATGCGCCGCTATGCGGATAAGGTGTTTGAAAAGGACGCCCGGCTGGGGCGGATGACCGACGGCCGGGTCGATCCCTCCCTCCCTCTGTCGGCGGTGCTCGCCACTTGGCAGTGGGGGTTGATACGCCGTACCCCCTCCACGGAACAGATGGGAGAGCTGCTCCTCGACCGGCGTTGGCGGGCGCGGCTGGGCTTGCAGCCGGAACAGGGCGGAAGTCCGGACCGGCTAGCCGAGGTTCTCGATAGCTTGTCCACTGAGGAATGGAACGGGATGATGCTGGAGGACTTCTTCCTGGCTCGCCGCGCCGGCATCCTGAGCGACGAGGGTCTTTACGGAAAACGTTGCGCCGCCTTGGATCTTAACGAGCTGTTTAAGAGCGAAAAGATGCACTGCCCGCAGTGCCAGGTGCGGGAGAAAACGGTCAAGGATGAGAAGGGGGAAAAGCACACGGTAGAGGAGTATTACCATCAGGCCGTGGCGCTGAGTTGGATGAGCGGGGCGACCCGGTTCGTGCTCGGATGGGAGGTGCTGGCGCCGGGGGAGGGAGAGCTGACGGCCGCCCTACGCCTTCTGGCCAGGCTTCTCCCCCGCTTGAACAAGAGCCTGGATCTGGTCCTGGGCGACGCTCTGTATTGTTGCCGGCCCTTTTTCCAAGCTGTCTGCGGAGCCGGGCTGGAGGGCTTGGCGGTCAGTTCCGAGGGGACCGAGATGGATGAGGAGATCGATTTATTGATGCAGACCGATCCCCCGCGGCTGGTCCCGGGGGTCAACGTGGCCGTGTGGGAGATGGAAAGTGAGGCCTGGAGCCAGGACATAAAGCCTAAACTTCGCGTCATTCACTGTCAGCGCCGCTATGAGGCACCCGCCTGGAAGCATGAACGTAAGCAACTGCGGGTGGTGACCTCAGTGCCCGTCCAGATTCTTCCCGCTGGGCAGGGGTGGAAGGTGGGACGGTCCCGTTGGCAAATCGAGAATGGGACCTTCAACACCTTAACCCGCGATCACGCCCTCACCCACAACTACCATCATTCGGTGGCCGCCATCGTCGCCCTGCTGGCGATGCGCTCCTTCGCCTGCTTCCTGGCGCAGGCTTACTGGAGCCACGCCACAGCGCGCTCTCGAAATGCCCCGGCAAGATTCCTGACTTGGTTTCAGTCCCTGGTCATCGAGGACTGGGTCCGTTACCTGGACCAAGCCTTGGTACCCGACCGGCCCGCCGGTTAGCTCTGTCCTTGGGGCGCGTTACTGGCCCGCCGATGGCCGGACCTGCGGGCGAGGACCGGCTATCGTTAACCTGACCAGCCCGGACCCCCGCGTCTCTGGGAAGGAGGTGTGCCGCTAAATTTCGGTCATTGTGATTCGGAAGCCGGCAGGCTGAGGTGCTGTCTGCTCGCAGCCTGTATTCGGCTTCGCACTTCTAGAGTGCGGCGCAATCGAACACCCCCTGTTGCGGAGTTGCTGGCCAACGACACAACTGTATTGCGGTTCGGCAATCGGAATGTGTATGATGCCCCTCATTCACGTCGATGAACAAGGAGAACGCATCCATGCAGACAACCAAACCGCTCGAAGGTTGGGATAGGCGCTCCTTCTTGCAACTCCTGGGCGCTAGCGCCCTCGGCCTGGTGATGCCGGGCTCAAAGTTTCTCGCGGCTGCAAGCTCGGGCTCAAAACCCTTGCGCGGAATCTTCCCTGTCGCGCAGTCGCCTTTCACGGAATCGAACAAGCTGGACTTGGACTCCCTCATAGAAGAAGTGAGGTTCATCGACCGGGGGGAAGTGCACGGGTTCGTGTGGCCGCAGATGGCCAGCGAATGGATGACGCTCAGTGAAGCAGAGCGCCTGGAGGGAAGCGAAGCCATCGCCTCCGCCGGCAAGAAGCTGCGCCCGGCGATCGTGATCGGCGTGCAGGCTCCCAACCGGGCCACCGCGATCAAGTACGCGAAGCATGCTGAACGGGTGGGGGCTGACGCCATCATTTCGCTGCCTCCTTCCGAGAACAGTGATCCAGCCACCGACCTCGAGTACTACAAGGCCGTGGGAGCCGCGACCGAACTTCCGCTGTTTGTGCAGGCGGTGGGGAACATGAACGTTGACTTGTTGATTGAGATGTATCAGGCCATCCCTACATTTCGCTACGTCAAGGACGAAGCGGGGAGTCCGTTGATGAGTGTGGCGCCGCTTCGGGACAGGAGTTCGGGTCAGCTCAAGATATTCTCCGGCAGCCACGGACGCGATCTGATCGACGAGATGCGGCGAGGGTTTTCCGGCTGTATGCCGGCAGCCCCCTTCGCCGATCTCTACGCGCAGACCTGGGATTTGTGGCACGAGGGCAAGCATGATGAAGCCATGGCCATGCATGCAAGGACTCTTCTTCTGCTTACCGAAATGCTGAGCCACGGCCCCGAAGCGGTGAAGTACGTTCTGTGCCTGCGCGGAGTGTTCAAGACTTACAGATTGCGCACGGGGCAGTCGCCGGGCTTCAGCGCGGCCGCCAAAGTGGCCGCAGGGGGCGATCAGCCTGACGCATATCTTGATGAGGAAGGTAAACAGGCGTTGCGAGATACGCTGGCTTACTTAAAGCCTTACCTGAAGGCGTAGGCGGCTGGACAGCCGAAATTCGAAAATCGAAAACCGAAAATCGAAAACCGAAAATCAAAGCGCGAGATTTTGAAATGCGTTCTGAAATCTGAAATTCGGAATCTGGAATTTGACATCGGTTGGGGAAGGGGAAAGAGATGCCCGGTAGCACGGTCTCACGTCGCGCTTTCTTACACACCTCCGCAGGGAGTGCCCTGGCGGGCGCGGGATCGCTAGCCCGGGCTGATCCGGCCGGCGCTGCTGCCCACGCCGTCGGGATCAGCCGCGAGGACCTGCCCGACCTTACGATTAAGGAAGTCAAAGTCAATGTTCTGGACGCGAGGAAATTGAGCGAAGCCGCCGGCGACGGGTCGAGCCGTATTGCGGCGATCGTGACGGAGAGCGGGATCGAGGGCAGTTATACCCTGGCCGAGCGATACTGGCACCCCAACTGGAGCAATCTGGGATGGCTCGAGTATGCAAAAGGCTGGATCAGTTGGATTATGTTTCCTACGAGGACCCGATACCAACCAGCGACATCGACGGCCTGGCGCAACTCGCTCAGGCCTTGGATGTGCCGATCACTATCGGTGAATTCATTGTTTCTCCCTACGACTATGCCGAATACATACGGCGGGGAGCTTGCGATGTGGTGCGATTTGTTGTGGACAATATCGGCGGGATCACCGGCGGCATGAAGGTTGCCCGATTGGCGGAATGTTTCGGCATGGAGTGCCAACCGCACAACTGGGGCACCGCGCTGGACCACGCCGTCCACTTCCATTGCGAACTGGCCATGCCGAACAATGTCTGGTTCGAGATGACCCAACCTCAAGGCATCACCGATCGGCCTTACTTCAAAGACCGGATCCGCATCGATAAAGAAGGGTACGTGCCCGCGCCCACCAAGCCGGGACTCGGTTACGAGATTGACCGAGATGTTCTAGACAACCTGACGAAGCAAATCGAGCGATAGTTGGGTGGGTAAGAGGCAGGCCAAGGTTCTAGGTGCTCAAACCGGAACTGGCCGGCTTCGTAGAGTTGTATCAGGAATTGATAGGTCGTTAGGTCGTCGAATTCCACTTCAGGAAGGGAAGGGTAAATCGTCACTGGGCGAGCCGGCGAAGTAACTCGGGATGAGTGGCAATGAATTCGTCAATCGCCGCCTGGAAGGAGGTCTCGGGCAACTTCCCGTTGTGCTCCTTCGGGAAGGTGATGAACTCTTTAACGACGGATTGCTCCGCCGCGGAGAGTTCCGAAACGAGCATAAAGACCTCAGCCGTCACAGTGCGCCTGGAGCCGGAACTCCAGAAGCTGCTTGACAGGGTGTGCAAGCAGTGGGGCCGCACTCGTAGCGACATTCTCCGCGAGGCGCTTAAGCGCCAGTTGTCGATTATCCGTTTCGAGCAGTTGCGCCGTCAGGTCTTGCCCTTCGCGGAAGCCCGTGGGTTTCTTGCGGACCAGGATGTGAACAAGGCCGTGTCGCGAGGGTTTTCCTCGACACCAATTTGATGGTGGGCGCTTTCGCCACCCGCGGCTTGTGCGCAGACGTCCTGCGGCATATCCTCTCGCAACACGACCTTATCGTTGGTGAGGTTGTTATCGGCGAACTGTTCAGGGTTCTCCGCGACCGCATCAAAGTTCCCGCCCCTACCATCGCCTCCATCGAACAATTGAGAAGAGGCTTGACAGGCAGAATCGATCTATGTAGACTTTCCCTATGAACACTCCTCGAATTTCACCCGAGACTCTCCGCGTACTCGAAAGCTTCCTTGAGCGCCCTACCGGCTGGCACTATGGCTATGAGCTGAGTCATCAAACCAAGCTCAAATCCGGGACGCTGTATCCAATTCTCATGCGCCTGGAAAAGTACAAGTTGCTGGAAGCTCGCTGGGTAGCGACGCAGGAGGGCGTGCCACCTCGCCACACCTACCGGCTGACGCCGAATGGATTGGAATTGGCTCGCACCCGATTGGCCGAGGCGCAATCACGCTGGCTGGTTCGACAGCCGGCTCTAAGCAGAGGGTAAGTGCAATGCTGGAGTTCCCGCTCCGTCACGTTGCCACCGTGCTCCTGGAATCCGCGATTCGCATCGCGCCGGCCGATACGCGTGAGTGGGGCGAAGCCATGCGCGGCGAATTGAGCTTCGTGGATGGCCAATGGGCAGCGCTAATGTGGGCCTTCGGCGGGGCGGGGATGATGGTCAAGTACGCCCTGATCTCCATCTTCATTCCGGGCCGCGGCCAGGGCATTCCGCCGGGTGATGAGCTGTTCGCGAAGAATGTATCCCTGGGCAAGGCGGCGCTGGTCGGCGGCGCGGGATGTATCCTGGCGTCGCTGCTGTTTTTTGGCGCTCCGCCCTTCCGGCAGGCTTTCCGAGTCGCACTCAGGCCGTGGTATTTCATGTTCCAGATAGCTTCCGGGGATTCACAGCACGGCTTCCAGGCTCTCGCTAAGCGGGCAGACTCGCAGCGCGATCCCGAGGGGTTGGCTTTCTGTGCCGTGCGCATCGAGAATTCCCGTGAAAGCGCGCGCCTGGCAGAGGAAGCCGTCCGCCTCAACCCGAACCTTCTCTGGGTTTACGCGGTCGTCGGCATGCGTCACCCCGAGCTTCCCCAAATCGGCCCGTGGATGGCGAGGCTCAAGCAATGGGACACGCAGAATTCCCTCTTTCACTTGATCGAGGCGGAGTCAATTGATCGTTCGCATTTTCGCCGGGGCGTGTGGACGCCGTCGACTCAAGAGCAGGAGCAAGCTTGGCACACCGCCATGGCCGCGGCTTTCCAATCTCCAAGATTTGACGATTACTTCGACCGGGTCGCGGAACTCAACCGCGAGGTCATTCCTCGTTACGGCTTCTACGACCCGTATGAGGTCGAATCCCGAGAGCAACTCGAGCTGCCTGTCGCTGCTTTCGAAAATTCTCAGCGCTTTGCCAAATCCCTCCTTCGCTCCGGCGAAGATTTCGAGGCGCGAGGTGATTGGAAGAGTGCCCGCGACAAATACTGGGCGGTAGCGCGTTTTGGCCAAATAGTCGATTCCCAGGGACGCACCGGCTTCGAACACTTGACGGGCACCTCCCTGCAGGCCATGGCCTACAAGGCACTCCAGGCCTCTTCCGAAAGAGGAGATAATCAGGCGGAAGCTGCGCTCTTCGGTTACCTGGCGGCAAAGTTTGATCCCATCAGCGGAGAACACCCAGGATTCCCCAAGGAATCGGCGTTCGGGCTGAACACTGCCCGGCGCAACGCCGCGGTGGTACAGATTTCAGGTCTCATGATCCTGGTCTGCTCGGGACTTTTGGTAATCGCCGTAGCCATCCTGATCGTTGGCCGCTCCTCGAGCCAAGGGACGCGGCCTTCGGTCGAGCGCGCCAAACCCGTGGCGACGTTGATTCTCTCCAGCAGCGCGGTGGGGCTGCTGTTCTCCTCCGTCACACTCTACCTGACCTACCGCCCCTATTGGTACATTTTTCAAAGCGCGGTTCTGAACGGTGGCAGGAGCCAAGCCCGCGACCTCATCTATTTCCTGAACGAAACCAAGCTGCCTGCCGGAGTTTCTCCCCGCTCCTACTTGTTGGTGCACTCTCTCGTCTACTCCGGCTCGCCGAATTTTCTGTTTTATGTTTGGACAGGAGTGACCCTGCTTGGTCTTATCGGACTGGCTCTCATTCTGCTGCGACACTTCCTGAGCCGCATGCGAGTGAACAGGCTTCAGAACCATCCTCGGGTACCGTGACGTCTAGTTGCTAGGAAGCCCGCCTACTCTTTCCCGTCCGTGCTTGCGGGCTGTGCCTGCTGCGCCTGCACGCTTTGTTTGGCCCTTGCAAAGGCGCTTGCCGCATCACCCGCCGCTCCGGAGCGCGAAACCATGGGCAGGGCAACCAGGAACGACGCGAGTGCGCCCGTGAAGACGCCGGCGAGAACGGGAAGAAGTCCACCCTTCGGCGCCATAGCGATAAACGCGAAGATGCTTCCCGGCGCCGGTGTGGCTACCAGGCCCGCGTGCATCACCACAAAGGTTGCCGTCGCGGACATCCCTCCGGCAATCATGGCGAGCACGGTGGGGGGATTCATCAGGACGTAGGGGAAGTAGATTTCATGAATTCCACCAAGAAAATGAATCACGATGGCGCCAGGAGTCGACTGCTTCACGTCACCCTTGCCGCGCAGCCAGTACGCCAACAGCAGGCCAAGGCCGGGTCCAGGATTGCTCTCCAACAGGAAGAAGATGGATTTGCCGGCTTGCTTTGCCTCGGCGATTCCAAGCGGCGCCAGGACGCCGTGGTTGATGGCGTTGTTAATGAACAGGACTTTTCCGGGTTCAATGATGAGGGAAATCAGGGGTAAAATCCCGGCCTGTGTAATGCTCTTGGCGCCGCTCCCAAGCGTGAGGGTCAAGGCTTCGATGAAGGGTCCTGCGAGGGTGTAGGCAAGTAAGGTGAGGCCCAGGCCCACCAGTCCGGCGGAGAAATTCGCCACCAGCACTTCCAGGCTTTGGGGCGTTCTTTGCTCCAGGAACTGGTCAACCTTCATGATGGCCCATCCTCCGAGTGGGCCCAGAACCATGGCGCCAATAAACATGGGGACGCTGCTACCCACCGCGACGCCCATCGTGGCCAGGGCGCCAACCACGCCCCCACGGATGCCATAAATCAGCCGGCCCCCGGTGAATCCGATCAGGACCGGCAACAAATACATGATGAGCGGAGACACCAACCTGGCCAGGTGCTCGTTCGGGATCCAACCTCGAGGAATAAACAGGGCGGTGATCAACCCCCAGGCGATAAGCGCGGCAATGTTCGGGATAACCATGCCCGCCAGGAAAGCGCCCAGCCTTTGCAGCTTTTCTCGGACCATTCACTTACCTCCCGGAAGGATTCAGGATTCAGGAGTCAGAAGGAAGGGTGAAGGATAAAGAGTGAAGGGTAAACGGCAAAAGATGAATGTTGAAGCCTATATCTTAGCCCTCGTCAGTTGGACCCCGTGTCATTTCTTTTCGCTTTACGCGCTGCCCCTTGCGTCTGTACTTTACCCTTGAACCTTTACCCTTTGGCCTTCGCACGTATCGCCAGCCATTAAGCACCAGGCACTACTTACTGCCTTCCGAAAACGATGGCGGTTCGTCGCCGGGTTTCGTTCCCCACTCCTTATTGGCGGTGTTCCCAAGTTTGAATCGCAAAGTGGCGCCGTGGCTCAGAAGGTCGTAGCTTAGCCAAGTCTTCTCGTAAGGCCGTCCGCTGACCGTGAGACTCTGCACGTAGGGGTTCTGCGCAGACGCACTCTCGGCCTCGATCTTGATGAGCTTACCGTTGCCAAGTTGAATTTTGGCTTCGGGGAAGAGCGGGCTGTTGAGGGCCAATCCACCCACACCCGGAATGGCCGGGTAGGCGCCCAGTGCGGCGAAGACGTACCAGGCGGACATGGCTCCCAGGTCGTCGTTCCCCGGCTCACCATCGGGACGAAGGGTGAACAACTCGAGTTCAACGCGCCGAGTAACCGACTGCGCCCCCCAGGGGGCTCCGGCGAAATCGTATGCCCAGGGAATAGCGAAACAGGGTTCATTCCCCATCCAAGCGTAAGGCTTGGTATCGTAGACATTCAGTTGGGTGAAGAACTCATTCAGCCTTGCCACCACTTTGGCGTTTCCGCCCATCAGGTCGAACAACGCTCGCAGGTTGTAGGGGACCATCCAAGTGTATTGCGCGGCATTTCCTTCCACGTAATAGTCGTTCGCCGCGGGGTCCACGTGGATGAAAGAGCCGTCCTTTTTACGTGGCTCGATGTAGCCACTTTTAGTGTCGAAAATGTTCTTCCAGAATTGCGCCCTTTTCATGAAGGTCTGGTAGGTGTTCGTGTCACCCATGGCTTTCGCTAATTGGGCGATGGAAAAATCGGCCGTAGTGAACTCCAGGGTTTGAGACGGACCGCTATGGAGCTTGTCAGAGCGAATCGTGTCAGGGCCAACGTAGCCGTGTTTGAGATACTCGTTGAGGTTGTCCCATTCCGGGCAAGACTGCGCGCGCGCACTGGGGTCCGTGGCGCCCTTGAGCATGGCCGCAAGTGCGGCCTTGGCGTCAAAGTCGCGGGCCCCGAACGCATAGGCGTTGGCGATGATGGGTGAGGAGGGATTCCCCACCATTACGCAGGCCTCGCTATTTGCGACGGGCCAGACGGGCAGGCCTCCCCCTTGTTGCGCGTCCAGCACCAACGAGTTCACCATGTCACTCGTTTCCTTGGGGAAAAGCATCGCCAACAGTTGCACTTGAGTCCGGTAAATATCCCAGCCCGAGTAGTTCGCGTAAACATTGAAGCCCTTGGCTTGGTGCATTTGCTGGTCAAAACCTACGTACTGGCCGTCCACGTCGTTGAAGATGTTCGGGTGCAGCAGAGCGTGATAAAGAGCGGTGTAAAACACCCGCTTCTCATCCTCCGTCCCGCCTCTTACCTTGATCAGGCTCAGATCATGATCCCACTGCTTGTGGGCCGCTTGACGCACGGCGTCGAAACCCCAATCTGGAATTTCAGCCTCCAAATTTCTGCGCGCCTTCACTTCGCTGACGTACGACAGCGCCACCTTCATCTCGACAGGTTGCCCGGCGTCGAACTCGACGAAGCCGCCCGTTTGCGCGCCGCTCACCGAACGCTGGCCCGGGTTCAGCGTGGCGCCCCGCCAAGTGCCGGATTGGGTGAAGGGGCGATTGAATTGGGCGGCGAAATACACCGTGACTGGGTTTTGCGCCAGGCCGCAGAAACCGCCGCTGGAAACGCTTCCATAAACGTTCCTGTCTCCCGTGATTTCGATTGTGGCGCTGCTCACCTTGGTGGCAGCGCGACCCACATTGAATAGAAGACTCGAATGGGACGAAGCCGGGAACACAAAACGGCCAATGCCGGCCCGTGTCGTCACCGTCAGTTGCACCTTCGTCCCGTTATCGAGCGTCACGGAGTAATACCCTGGAGAAGCCTCTTCGCGCGCGTGTGAAAACTTCGCCGCATAAGCTTTGGGGTCCGTAGCCGGCGACACGGTAATTGTCCCGGGCACCGGCGCGATGAGAACATCGCCCATGACCGGGCAGCCGGGGCCGCTCAAATGGGTTAGGCTGAAGCCACGTATTTCATCGTCGTCATATAAGTAGCTTCCGGCATGTGAGTCGTCGAATCCCCTCAGTGTGTCCGGACTCCACTGGATCATCCCAAAGCGCAGCGCTGCTCCGGGAAAGGTGTATCCCATGTCTGACCCGGCGGTCCCGACATACGCGTTCACGTATTCTGTTAGGCCGGGGTTCGCGGTGGAAGAACTTGGCGTGGTTCGTGCACCGCCCTGCTTCTGCTGTCCAGCACTGGATGCGCTGGTTCCGCAAAGGAACAAAGCGAAGAGCAGGGATGCAAACAGGGATGATTTAAGGGCATTACGCATATCGTCCTCCACGGAGTGGCCACTAATCAATTTCCTCGATCTGAATTTGAGGAAGCAGCCTCTGCACGGCCGCGAGGTCGGCCGCTTTGCTGCCTTCCATGGTCACGGCGGCGGCGCTGGCGGCCATGGCGAGGCGAAACGAGTCGCGAAAGGAAAGATGTGTGACTTCGCCAAAAGCTAAAGCGGCCACCATCGCATCGCCGGCTCCCACGCTGCTTTGCGCCGCCACTGCCGGTGGGCGGGCCGCAAGTGAATCACGTTTGGCCGCCGCAACCGCGCCATCTGCCCCCATTGAGATCACCACTTCATCGGCGCCCATTTCTCGGAGTTTCCGGGCTGCCTCGGCCAGTTCACGGCGGGTCCCGAATTGGGCCTGAAGCAGTTCCTCAACTTCGGCTCGGTTTGGTTTGACAAGAAGGGGTTTGGTTTTGAGGCCGCATCCGAGCGCCGGGCCTGCTGTGTCGAGCATGCACTTTGCCCCTCCGGCGCCTGCTATGGTCATTAGCTCTGCATAGGTCTCGGGTGGGGCCCCGGGCGGCAGGCTGCCGGAGAAGATCATCAGCTCGCAACCGGAGCCGTATTCTTTGATCTTTTGTTTTACCTGTTGCAGGTGTTCGGGGAACACTCGGAAGCCCGGTTCGTTGATTTCGGTTTCTGTCCCGTACACAGGATCATGAATTTTCAGGTTTACCCGCGTCTCGCCTGGGACGTTCGTGAAGTCCGCCGGAATGCCACTGGCGGCGAGGGCCTCGAGAATGAACTGTCCGTTTTTTCCCGCCACAAAGCCCAGCGCGCACACTTCCAAGCCTAATTGCTTAACTGCCATTGCGACATTCACTCCTTTGCCGCTCGCATCGGTTCGCCTTACTTCGCCACGGTTGGTCTTGCCGACCTCGAAGCGCGGAACCAAGAGGCTCTTGTCAATAGCCGGGTTCAGTGTGACGGTCGCAATCATGCTGCTCATAGAAACGCGAAAAGCAAGTCAAAAGGCACAGTGCAAATGGCAAATGTCAAAGCCGCGGCGGATGATTGTACCGAAACCGCGGCGGAGTTGGGAGAGGAAATTCAGCGCTGGTTGGCCTCGAGCCTGCGTCGTGGGCTGCATCGAGACCACGAGAAGGCGTAAAGAACCAAAGCGGCTCGACCCGAGTCAAGCCCGGCCTCCAGCTTAAGACGTGGGGTGCGACCGGTCCGAACCGGAAGGACCATGAACCGGGAGGAGGATGCCAAGGTGCGGCCTCAGGTTTGGGTGAGTGCGCTGAGCGGGCCGGGGAAAAAAGACACCATGTGGCTTCAAGGTGCGGAATTCGAACCATGACAATTAGCCCGCAAAACCGAATCTTCTTGTATAACCGATTTCGACGTAAATGTGCCCGAACCTTTTGCCAACTATTGTTGCATTTATCCACACTTAATCCAGTTCTTGCGAACATCTTTGGCCTAAAGGTTGCTAGAGTGAGTTCGTGGTGTGTTTGAGGCACAATCCAGCGGCCAAGCGAACCTGCGAAACCTTCCCGGCGATTTTCCCTCACTTACCTGGGACCGACAAATCAGAGCGCGGCACGTGGACCAAACCGAGAACGAAGCGTTTCGGTGTTTTCCATGTCTTCGAATGCTTAGACAGGGTAAACACTTAACACCACAATGAACTCTGTGTCGAGGCTTCTGTTGGCTGCCGAGCACACGGAGGCGCTAACCGCTCGAGGAGAAATCTTCGCCGCTAGGAGGCTCGATTCCCATGGCACAGGACCTTCCCCGAATTTCGGCGAATGTCGTCTTACCCAAGCCTTCATTACAGAAAGTTTTTGACAACCTGCGGGCCGCCGGCTTCGGCCTCATTGGCCCGACGCTGCGTGATGGCGCGGTGGTGCTCGATGAGATCTCGGGAATCGAGGACCTTCCCGTGGGTTGGACGGCGGAACAAGAGCCGGCCAGGTATCGCCTGAAGCAGACTCAGTCTCAAGACTACTTTGCTTACGGGGTGACGCCGCAGAGTTGGAAGAAGTTCCTCTTTCAACCGCGAATCAACTTGTTCTCGATCGAGAAGACGGACGGAAAATGGCAGTTCAAGCCGGCGAATGAAACCATCCCGTTGCGAGCTTTCATTGGCGTTCGCGCCTGCGAACTGAGCGCGATTGCCGTCCAGGATCGGGTTTTCCTCAGCGGTGAATTCAGAGACCCGCATTATGCGCGCCAACGGGAGCGTATTTTCATTCTGGCGGCACACTGCGGGCGCGCCTTTTCCACTTGCTTTTGCAACTCGATGAAGACCGGTCCCAAAGCCACGGAAGGCTTCGACCTGGCTTTGACCGAATTGCCGGATACTTTCGTAATGGAAGTAGGTTCCGAAATGGGCTCCGAGATGTTGCGCAACACCTCGTGGGAGCGCGCCTCCGCTTTCGATCTGGGGCGCGCCGCGCAGGCCCTGCAGAAGGCCGAAAGATCCATTGAGCGCCAGCTCAGAACCGAGGACTTGCCCAAGCTGCTCTACGAAAACCTCGAGCACTCCCGTTGGGACGAGGTCGGCGCGCGCTGCTTGAGTTGCGGTAACTGCACGAGTGTTTGCCCCACCTGCTTCTGCGTCACGGTGGAAGACACCTGTAACCTGAACCTCACGACGGCGGATCGGACACGCCTCTGGGATTCGTGTTTTGTGCGGGAGTTTTCGCACGTTCATGGCGGCAACATCCGGCCCACCATTCGGGCTCGCTACCGTCAATGGTTGACTCACAAACTGGCTTCCTGGATTGACCAGTTCGGGACTTCTGGCTGCGTCGGCTGTGGCCGCTGCATCACTTGGTGTCCCGTGGGAATTGACTTGACCGAAGAAGTTAAAGCTATTCGCGAGAAGGTTCAACGATGAGCTTAGCACCTACCGCTGTAGAATTGCGTATGATGCCGGATCCCATGTTGCCTCATCGGGCTGTGGTCGAGGACGTTCAACCCGAGGCCTACGGCATCTCTACCTTTTCCCTGGTCTTTATGGACACGGCCCAGGCCGCGACGTATCACTTCCTGCCCGGACAATTCAACATGATTTATCTGCCGGGGTTCGGAGAGGTCGCTATCTCGATTAGTTCCAACCCTGCCACCCCGCAGGTGATGGGCCACACCATTCGTTATGCGGGCAGCGTCACGCGCGCCATTGGGCGTCTCAAAGTCGGCGACACGATAGGGCTACGCGGGCCGTATGGCAGCGCCTGGCCGATGGAGAAAGCCGTAGGCAAAAACGTGGTTATCGTGACGGGTGGAATTGGTTTGGCGCCACTTCGCCCTGCATTGTTCTCAATTCTGCGCCACCGCGAAGACTTCGGCAGGGTGGTGTTACTTTACGGCGCGCGCACGCCTGCCGACCTTCTCTACACCGGCGAATTTGAACGCTGGCAGTCCGGCGGCATCGAGGTCCATACTACCGTGGACCTAGCAGACGAGAACTGGCACGGTCAAGTGGGCGTGGTCCCCGCTTTGTTCTATCGTATCCGGGTTGATCCTAAACAAACCGTGGTTATGACCTGTGGTCCGGAAATCATGATGCGTTTCGTGATCTACGAGGCCCTGGCTCGCCGCATCCCGAAGGAATCCATCTTCCTCTCCATGGAGCGGAATATGAAATGCGCCATCGGATTCTGCGGCCACTGCCAGTTCGGCCCCACATTTATCTGTAAAGAGGGCCCCGTGCTCAATTTTGCGGCTATCGAACCTTTCTTTGGTAAGGAGGACTTCTAAGATGCCTCCCGATGCTCGTCCTAAGCTTGCAGTATACAAATTCTCCTCCTGCGATGGCTGCCAGTTAGGCCTCTTGAATCTCGAAGATGAATTGCTGGCTCTCGTGGGCGAGGTAGAGGTCGCCTATTTCCTGGAAGCTCGCTCGCAGATTGTGCGCGGGCCGTACGACGTCGCCTTGGTGGAAGGGTCGATTACCACCGCCGAGGACGTGGAACGCATCCAGGCGGTACGGCAGGAGTCGAAACTTCTTGTCACCATCGGCGCTTGTGCTACGTCAGGGGGAATCCAGGCCCTGCGAAACTGGCAGGATGTAAAGGAATTCGCTCGGGCGGTCTATGCCACCCCCGATTACATCCACACCTTGGACCAATCCACCCCCATCTCCTCTCATGTGCCGGTGGACTTCGAGGTGCCCGGGTGCCCGATCAATAAGATGCAGCTTTTGGAAGTGATCACCCAGTTGCTGGTGGGACGCGTCCCTCATGTGCCCATGCATACCGTCTGTGTTGAATGCAAGCGGCGCGGCACCGTGTGCGTCATGGTGGCTCGTGGCGTGCCCTGCCTGGGACCGCTCACCCAAACTGGTTGCGGCGCCATTTGCCCCGCCTACAATCGGGGATGTTACGGTTGCTTCGGCCCCCTGCCTGCCGCCAACGCAGATTCATTGTGTGCCCAACTCGTGAAAGACGGCATGCAGCGGAGCCACTTGGTGCGCCTGCTTCGCGGGTTCACATGTTACGCGGATGTATTCCGGGCGGCAAGCGATAAGTGGGAAAAGGCGGCGTAGATTCATTGCCGCCACCCCAACCCCTCGTTACCAAGGAGGGGAGCGGAAAGAGGTCAATCGCCATGACGAATGGAAAAACGAACGGGGAAAAAACGGTCAAGATCGACTACCTGACCCGTGTTGAAGGCGAAGGCGGAGTCTACGTCCGGTCGGAGGGCGGAGAACTGCGCGAAGTGAAGATCAACATCTTCGAACCTCCCCGCTTTTTCGAAGCTTTCCTTCGGGGACGCTATTTCCAGGAAGTGCCTGACATCACCGCCCGCATTTGCGGCATCTGCCCCGTGGCTTACCAGATGAGCGCGGTACACGCGCTCGAGGCCGCTCTGAAGGTTACGCCTCCTCCCGAAATTCGCGCCTTGCGCCGCCTGCTCTATTGTGCCGAATGGATCGAGAGCCATGCCCTGCATATCTACATGTTGAACGCCCCGGATTTTCTGGGCTACGAAAGTGTCA
>Ga0326728_10011120_pt1 | contig 20715 bp, 18 predicted proteins | sample MB3enrmetagenome_FD_207602 | JGI IMG/M metagenome (GOLD analysis project Ga0326728, IMG submission 207602) | Lab enriched peat soil microbial communities from McLean, Ithaca, NY, United States - MB31MN | ecosystem: Environmental > Terrestrial > Soil > Wetlands > Peat | place: USA: New York... | reverse complement strand
GCCGTCGACGCGCACGTAGGGGCGGTCGAGGCGCTGCGTCTTCAGGCCGTCGACGACATGGCGCGTCTTGTCGGAGATCCACTCCTCGTTGATCGCGTCGTTGACGCGCGGCAGGATGCGCACCACTTCGCGGCCGCGCGAGTCGACGCGGATCGCGCCGCCCAGCGCGTCCATCACATCGACCGTCTCGGTCTTCACGTATTCCCACGAGCGCGCGTGGAAGGCGGTCGGCTTGGAGGTCAGCGCGCCGACCGGGCAGAGGTCGACGATGTTGCCCTGCAGCTCGGAAGTGAGCGCGCGCTCAAGATAGGTGGTGATCTCCATGTCCTCGCCGCGGCCGATGGCGCCGAGCTCGGCGACGCCGGCGACCTCGGTGGCGAAGCGGACGCAGCGGGTGCAATGGATGCAGCGGTTCATCGAGGTCTTGACCAGGGGGCCGAGATATTTGTCCTCGACCGCGCGTTTGTTTTCGTGGAAGCGCGAGCTGTCGAAGCCGTAGCCCATCGCCTGGTCCTGCAGGTCGCATTCGCCGCCCTGGTCGCAGATCGGGCAATCGAGCGGATGGTTGATCAGCAGGAACTCCATCACCCCGCGGCGCGCCTTGCGCGCCATCGGCGAGTTGGTGAGGACGACCGGCGGCTCGCCCTTGGGGCCGGGGCGCAGGTCGCGCACCGCGGTCGCGCAGGAAGCGGTCGGCTTCGGCGGCCCGCCCTTCACCTCGACCAGGCACATGCGGCAGTTGCCGGCGACCGACAGCCGCTCGTGGAAGCAGAAGCGCGGCACCTCGGCGCCCGCCGCCTCGCACGCCTGGAGCAGCGAGTACTCCGGCGGAACGTCGATCTCCTTGCCGTCGATGACGATCTTGGCCATCGCCCTACTCCGCCGCCTTCATCGTGGCGCCGCCCCCGGCGCCGCGCGCTTCGCCAGCTGGAAGCAGATTGGCCAGCCGACCATGAGAATGAGCAGATTGGTCAGCCCGCGGCCGGAGTGCCCCGTGTGGCGCTTGATCACGATCGCGACGGCGAGAACGACGATCGTCGCCAGCCAAACGACGCCGCTCCAGCCGAACCGCCGCCACAGCGGCGGCGATCCGGCCGGCTCGCTCATCCGCCCCGCCAGCGCGGCGGCGACCAGCTTCTCCAGAGATTGCGTGACGAGATTGGTGAAGACCAGCAAATAGCCGGCGACCGAGGCCCCAAGCCTCGGAATCGCCATCGCGATCAGAAGGATCGCGACCACCCAGACAGCCCACGGCATTGTCGACCTCTCGAACCGCCATTGTCTCGGGCGCCATCGCCCTACTCCGCCGCCTCGCGCGCAGCCTCGCTACGCGAATTGGCCGCATATTGGTCGATGCGTCTCTCGATCTCGGAACGGAAATGGGCGATCAGGCCCTGGATCGGCCAGGCCGCCGCGTCGCCGAGCGCGCAGATCGTGTGCCCCTCGACCTGCTTGGTGACGTCGAGCAGCATGTCGATCTCCTCCTTGCGCGCGCGGCCTTCCGCCATGCGCGTCATCACCCGCCACATCCACCCCGCGCCTTCCCGGCACGGCGTGCACTGGCCGCAGCTTTCGTGCTTGTAGAAATAGGCGAGCCGGGCGATCGCGCCGACCAGGTCGGTCGACTTGTCCATGACGATCGCCGCCGCGGTGCCGAGCCCCGAGCGCAGCTTGCCGAGCGAGTCGAAGTCCATCGGGCAGTCGATGATCTGCGCCGCGGGGACCATGCGAACCGAGGAGCCGCCGGGAATCACCGCGAGCAGGTTGTCCCAGCCGCCGCGCACGCCGCCGCAGTGCTTCTCGATCAGCTCGCGGAACGGAATCGACATCGACTCTTCGACGGTGCATGGCTTCTCGACGTGCCCGGAAATGCAGAAGACCTTCGTGCCGCTGTTGTTGGGCGCGCCGAAGCTCGCGAACCACGCCGCGCCGCGCTTGAGGATAGCGGGCGCGACGGCGATCGATTCGACGTTGTTGACCGTGGTCGGGCAGCCGTAGAGCCCCATGGCGGCGGGGAACGGCGGCTTCATCCGCGGCATGCCCTTCTTGCCCTCGAGCGACTCGAGCATCCCCGTCTCTTCGCCGCAGATATAGGCCCCGGCGCCGTGGTGGACGTAGATGTCGAACGGCCAGCCGTGGATGTTGTCCTTGCCGATCAGCTTCGCCTCGTAAGCTTCGTCGATCGCCGCCTGCAGCCGCTTGCGCGGCAGGACGTATTCGCCGCGCACGTAGATGTAGGCCACGTTGGCGCCCATGGCGAAGCCGGCGAGCAGGCAGCCTTCGACCAGCGTGTGCGGGTCGTTGCGCAGGATCTCGCGGTCCTTGCAGGTGCCGGGCTCGGATTCGTCGGCGTTGACGACCAGATAATGCGGCCGTTTGGGGTCGACCACCTTGGGCATGAACGACCATTTGAGACCGGTGGGGAAGCCGGCGCCGCCGCGCCCGCGCAGGCCCGAGGCCTTCATCTCGGCGACCGCCCAGTCGCGGCCCTTGTCGATGATCGCCTTCGTTCCGTCCCAGGCGCCGCGCGCGCGCGCGCCAGCGAGGCTGCGGTCGCCGAAGCCGTAGAGGTTGGTGAAGATGCGGTCCTTATCCTCGAGCATCGCCGGCGGCTCCCGTCTTCACTTCTTCGCCGACGCCGGTCCGCTGACGCCGTCGACGCCGTAGAGCGTCGTCAGCGCGGTCAGCGGGCCGCCCTGCGGCTCCGAGGCGACGCGCCCGCTCTGCGAGCCGGTCTTCACCGGCCGTCCGGCGGCGAGGTCGTCGAGCAGGGCCGCGAAATTCTCTGGCGTCAGGTCCTCGAAATAGTCGTCGTTGATCTGAGCCATTGGCGCGTTGGAGCAGGCGCCGAGGCACTCGACCTCGACCCACGAAAGGGCGCCGTCGGCGGCGACGGCGTTCTCCGCGCCGATGCGCTTGCGGCACACCTTCTTGAGCTCGTCGGCGCCGCTGAGGACGCAGGGCGTCGTGCCGCACAGCTGCACGTGATGGCGGCCGACCGGCGCGAGATTGAACATCGTGTAGAAGGTCGCGACTTCGAGCGCGCGGATGTAGGGCATGCCGAGCGAGTCGGCGACCTTCTCGATCGCCGGCTTCGGCAGCCAATTGCCGCTCTGCTCCTGCGCGCGCCACAACAGCGAGACTATCGCCGAAGCCTGGCGGCCGGGCGGGTACTTGGCGATCTCCTTCTCCGCCCAAGCGCGATTCTCCGGCGTGAACTCAAAGCTCTCGGGCTGGACCTCGGCGAGACGGCGACCGGACATTCAGGGCGACCCCAATTTCATTTCCTTCGCGCCGGCGCGCGCCGACGCGAAATCGAGCGGCTCGGCGCCGCCTGCGGCTTCTCTCCGCCGCGATCGTTCCTGTCGTTCATGACATAGAACCCCGCGACGAACGCGAAACCAAGCAGCAGGCCGAGATCGGCCGCCGGCTGCGACAGCGTCTCCCCACTCGACCAGCGCAACAGCCCGACCGCCGCCACGACGGAGACGAACCCCGCGAGGAGGAAGCGCGCGCGACGCTTGAAGGCTTCGATGACGCTCATCGGTCGACGTCGCCGAACACGATGTCGATCGATCCGAGGATCGCGCTCACGTCCGCCAGCATGTGCTTGCGGCAGAGGAAGTCCATCCCCTGGAGGTGGGCGAAGCCCGGCGCGCGCAGCTTGACGCGGTAGGGCTTGTTGGAGCCGTCGGAGACGAGATAGACGCCGAACTCGCCCTTCGGCGCCTCGACCGCCGCGTAGACTTCGCCGGCGGGAACCTTGTAGCCCTCGGTGTAGAGCTTGAAGTGGTGGATCAGCGCCTCCATCGAACGCTTCATCTCCTCGCGCCGCGGCGGCGTGATCTTGCCGTCGTCGGCGACCACCGGCCCCTGCCCGTCCGCCGACTGCAGCTTGTCGCAGCACTGCTTGATGATTTTGACCGACTGGCGCATCTCCTCCATGCGCACGACGTAGCGGTCGTAGCAGTCGCCGTGCTTGCCCACCGGAATGTCGAAATCCATCTCCTCGTAGCATTCGTAGGGCTGCGCCTTGCGCAGGTCCCAGGCCGCGCCCGAGCCGCGCACCATCACGCCGGAGAAGCCCAGGGCCCACGCGTCGGCGAGGCCGATGACGCCGATGTCGACGTTGCGCTGTTTGAAGATGCGGTTCTCGGTGAGCAGCGTCTCGATGTCGTCGCAGGTGGTGAGGAACGGGTCGCAGAAGGCGCGGATGTCGTCGATCAGCTTCTCCGGCAGGTCTTGGTGCACGCCGCCGGGGCGGAAGTAGGCGGCGTGCATGCGTGCGCCGCTCGCCCGCTCGTAGAACACCATCAGCTTCTCGCGTTCCTCGAAGCCCCACAGCGGCGGCGTCAGCGCGCCGCAGTCCATCGCCTGGGTGGTGACGTTGAGCAGGTGCGAGAGCAGTCGGCCGATCTCGCAATAGAGCACGCGGATGAGCTGGGCGCGGCGCGGCGCGGTCACGCCGAGCAGCTTCTCGACCGCCAGCGCATAGGCGTGCTCCTGGTTCATCGGCGCGACATAGTCGAGCCGATCGAGATAGGGCACGTTCTGCAGATAGGTGCGCGCCTCCATCAGCTTCTCGGTGCCGCGATGCAAAAGGCCGATGTGCGGATCGACGCGTTCGACGATCTCGCCGTCGAGCTCCAACACCAGGCGCAGCACGCCGTGCGCGGCCGGGTGCTGCGGGCCGAAGTTGATCGAGAAGTTGCGCAGGTTCTGTTCGTTCATGCGGACGGCGACGATTCCCTACTGCCTACTGCCCCTTCGCCTTCTCGTCCCCGGGCGGCGGCGCGCCCTCCCAGGGGCTCAAGAAATCGAACTGCCGGAACTCCTGGGTGAGCCGCACCGGCTCGTAGCGCACCCGCTTCTCCTCGTCGTCGTAGCGCAGCTCGACGAAGCCGGTCATCGGAAAGTCCTTGCGCAGCGGATGGCCGTCGAAGCCATAGTCGGTGAGGATGCGCCTGAGATCGGGGTGGCCCTCGAACAGGACGCCGAACATGTCGTAGGCCTCCCGCTCGTACCAATCGGCGGCGGGGAACACCGAGACCACAGAAGGGACCGGCGTCGCCTCGTCGGCCTCGATCTTCACCCGCACGCGGCGATTGAGCTTCGGCGACAGCAGGAGATAGACGATCTCGAAACGCTTCTCGCGCTCGGGATAGTCGACGCCGCTCAAGTCGGTGAGGCAGACGAACTGGCAGGCCGGGTCGTCGCGCAGGAAGGTCAGCGCGTCGACAATTCGCGCCGCTTCGGCGGAGAGCGTCAGCTCGCCATAGGCCTCGCGCGCCGCCAGCACCGCGCCCGGCAAGCTCGCCAGCGCCTTGTCGCCGATCGCCTTCAACGTTTCGTCCATCGACCCCGTCCGACTCCGCCGCCCTGCGGCCTCCCCGGCCGCGAACGGGCGCCCGCGTCTCCCAACCTCGCGCGGCCCGACCGTCGCGGGCCGCGCGCCTTATCGCTCGATCGTTCCTGTGCGCCTGATCTTCTTCTGCAACATCAGCACGCCGTAGAGCAGCGCCTCTGCGGTCGGCGGGCAGCCGGGAACGTAGATGTCGACCGGCACGATGCGGTCGCAGCCGCGCACCACCGAGTAGGAATAGTGATAATAGCCGCCGCCGTTGGCGCACGAGCCCATCGAGATGACGTAGCGCGGCTCGGCCATCTGGTCGTAGACCTTGCGCAGCGCAGGGGCCATCTTGTTGGTCAACGTGCCGGCGACGATCATCACGTCCGACTGGCGCGGGCTGCCGCGCGGGGCGAAGCCGAAGCGCTCGACGTCGTAGCGCGGCATCGACAATTGCATCATCTCGACCGCGCAGCAGGCGAGGCCGAAGGTCATCCACATCAGCGATCCCGTGCGCGCCCATTGGATGAGCTCGTCGGTCGAGGTGACGAGGAAGCCCTTGTCGGCGAGCTCGTCGCTCATCGCGCCGAAGATCGGATCGTCCGCGCCTGCCGGCTTGCCGGTCGAGGGATCGAGGACGCCGCGCGGCGCCGGAGCGACGACGGGGCCGGCGTTCAATCCCATTCCAGCGCTCCCTTGCTCCACTCGTAGACGAAGCCGATGGTGAGGACGACGAGGAACAGGATCATCGACCAGAAGCCGAACGCGCCGATGTCGCGGAACGCCGCCGCCCAGGGAAAGAGAAACGCCACCTCGAGATCGAAGATGATGAAGAGCAGCGAGACAAGGTAAAATCGCGCGTTGAACTTCATCCGCGCGTCGTCGAACGGATCGAAGCCGCATTCGTAAGCGGAGAGCTTCTCCGCGTCGGGGTTCTTGTAGGCGACGACGAACGGCGCGATCAAAAGCGCGCCGCCGATGAGGAGGGCGAGCGCGATGAAGACCACGAGCGGCAGGTAATCGCTGATCAGACTGGGCACGGAGCCTCCGAGGATCGTTCCGATCGGCGGCGAGCCGCCTTCTTCCCGCGTCGCGCCTAGCGCCGCCATGCAGGCGTATCGCAGCGCCGCAAGGCGCGCAAGACGTAACCCCCGTCAGCGCGTTCGCTACTTTCGGCCGAAGCTGGCGGCGCCGACGAACGAGGCGGCGGCGAACAAAAAAGCGCCGCGCCGGCGATAACGTCCAATCAATCGCATCAAGAGAAATGGCGAGAGAGACGGGACTTGAACCCGCGACCTCCGGCGTGACAGGCCGGCGCTCTAACCAACTGAGCTACTCCCCCGCGGGAGAGTTGTGCCGATAAGACAGCGGCGGCCGCAAGTCAAGCGCGCCCCGGCGCCAAGCGCGGCGGCCCGCCCCGCCTTCGCCTCAGAGCTTCGCCGCGCCCAGCCGCCAGCGGGCGATCTCCTGCGGGGTGAGGATTTGCAGAACGTCGGGCGACAACGACTCGGCGCGCCACACCAGCGCCGGGTCGACCCCCATCCGCTGGGCGTAGCGCGCGAGCAGCGCGACCAGATGCGGGTCGGCCAGCGAGCGCCGGCCGCGCGGCGCCCGCTCCTCGCCCGGCTCGACGATCGACATGCGATGCAGCCCGACCCGGCTCTCGTTCGGCACGACGCGGCGAAAGGCCCCCATCAGCGCGTAGACGCAAGCCGACAGGCATCGCCCCGACACCGGGCCGGACACGCTGCCCTGCGAGGCGTAGCCGGCGACGATGGCGGCGGCGCGCATGCGGCGAAACGCGTAGCCGAGCTCCATTGAGGCGACCACGTTGCCGCCGGGCGAATTGAGGAAAACGACGCTGCGCAGCCGCGTCGACAGCGACGCCTGGCGGGCGAACTCGACGAAGGCCTGCGGCGTCGTCTCCTCGATGACGCCGTCGGCGACCACCACCTCCGGGCATCGCGCGCCGCACCCCGGCGCCTCGAGGCTTACGGACCGGAAGGTCATCGGCGTCTGCTCGGCCCGCGGCGGCGTCGCCGCGGCGAGCGAAAACGCCAGCGCCGCGGCGAGCCGCAGCGCCCGGCGTCCGGCCGCGCGCAGGGCGGCGCGGCGCATCCTGGTGGGCGGTGACGGGCTCGAACCGCCGACCCTCTCGGTGTAAGCGAGATGCTCTGCCAACTGAGCTAACCGCCCTTCAACGTCGCGGCGCATCGCCGCGCGGCCCGCGACTGAGAGTACACGAGCCGCGGCTTCTAGGCCAAGCCCGGCGCAAACCGGCCGTCGACGCCAGAGGGCGGCCCGAGGGGCCGCGCTTCAAAAGGCGGCCGCCGCGCCGCCTGCTCGCCGCGCGGTTATTTCTTGACCGCTCTCTTGTTGAGGCCCGCCTTCAGCGCGGCGCCGGCCTTGAAACGCGCGTTCTTCGACGCGGCGATCTTGATCTCCTTGCCGGTCGCCGGGTTGCGGCCCTTGCCGGCGGCCCGCTCGCGCACCGAGAAGGTGCCGAAGCCGACCAGGCGCACCTCATCGCCCTTCTTCAGCGACTTGACGATGCCGTCGAGCGTCGCCTCGAGCGAGGCGGCGGCGCTCACCTTGGTCAATTTGGTTTCCTTCGCGATGTGCTCGACGAGCTCGAGTTTGTTCATCTGGCCTCTCCTTTGCTTGTCGCGGCGTCTCACGACGCCGCCCGCCTACCGCTCGCCGGCCCTTTCGAGCCGGCGCCGCCCGTTTCGGCGAATCGCGTCCGACGTACTGTCATTGCTCGCCAATCGGCCGCGCAAAAGCAAGGCGCGGCGGGGCTTGGCCCCACAGAAATCTAGGTCTTTCGGGCGATTCGGAGCGCCGGGGCGCGAAAAAGCCGCGAATCCCGGGGGATTCGCGGCTTTTTCAGCGGGGGACGCGCGCTTGACGCCGCGTCAGTGGGCGAGGAGCCCCGCGCCCTCGTCGTCCGCGGGTGGCGGCGGCGCGGCCGCGGCCTCCGCGTTCTCCCGCCACTCGATCGGCTCGGGCCGGCGGATCAGCGCGTGGGCGAGCACCTCCTCCATCCGCGTCACCGGGACGATCTCGAGGCCGTTCTTCACCGAGCTCGGGATCTCCGCGAGGTCCTTCACGTTCTCCTCGGGAATCAACACCTTCTTGATCCCGCCGCGCAACGCCGCCAGCAGCTTCTCCTTCAACCCGCCGATCGGCAGCACGCGGCCGCGCAGCGTGATCTCGCCGGTCATGGCGACGTCGTGGCGAACCGGAATGCCGGTGAGCATCGAGACGATCACCGTCGCCATCGCCACGCCCGCCGACGGCCCGTCCTTCGGCGTCGCGCCTTCGGGAACGTGGACGTGGATGTCGCGCCGGTCGAACAGCGGCGGCTCGATGCCGAAATCGACCGCGCGCGAGCGCACGTAGGACGCCGCCGCGGAAATCGATTCCTTCATCACGTCCCTCAAGTTGCCGGTCACCGTCATGCGGCCCTTGCCGGGCATCATCACGCCTTCGACCGTCAGCAGCTCGCCGCCGACCTCGGTCCACGCCAAGCCGGTCACCAGCCCGACCTGGTCGTCGGCCTCGATCTCGCCGTAGCGATAGCGCGGCGGGCCGAGGTAGTCGGCGACGTTGTCGGCGTTGACGACGATCGTCTTCGTCTCCTTGGTGAGGATGTCCTTCACCGCCTTGCGCGCGAGATTGGAGATCTCGCGCTCGAGGTTGCGCACGCCCGCCTCGCGCGTGTAGCGGCGCACGAGCTCGAGCAGCGCGCTTTCCTCGACGACCCACTCCTTCGCGTCGAGGCCGTGCTTGGCCATCGAGTTCGGCAGCAGGTGCCGCTTGGCGATCTCGACCTTCTCGTCCTCGGTGTAGCCGGCGATGCGGATGATCTCCATGCGGTCCATCAGCGCCGGCGGGATGTTGAGGGTGTTGGCGGTGGTGATGAACATCACGCCCGAAAGGTCGTAGTCGACCTCGAGGTAATGGTCGTTGAAGGCGACGTTCTGCTCGGGGTCGAGCACCTCGAGCAGCGCCGACGACGGATCGCCGCGGAAATCCATGCCCATCTTGTCGACCTCGTCGAGCAGGAACAGCGGGTTCGACGTCTTGGCCTTGCGCATCGACTGGATGACCTTGCCGGGCATCGAGCCGATGTAGGTGCGGCGATGGCCGCGGATCTCCGCCTCGTCGCGCACGCCGCCGAGCGACATGCGCACGAACTCGCGCCCCGTCGCTCTCGCGATCGACTTGCCGAGCGAAGTCTTGCCGACGCCAGGCGGGCCGACCAGGCAGAGGATCGGCCCGGTCAGCTTGTTGGCGCGCTGCTGCACCGCGAGGTACTCGACGATGCGCTCCTTGACCTTCTCCAGGCCGTAGTGATCGTTGTCGAGGATCGCCTGCGCGGCGGGCAGGTCCTTCTTGATCTTCGACCGCTTCTGCCACGGAATCGACAACAGCCAGTCGAGGTAGTTGCGCACCACCGTCGCTTCGGCCGACATCGGCGACATCTGCCTGAGCTTTTTGACCTCGCCGAGCGCCTTGTCGCGGGCCTCCTTGGACAGGCGCGTCTTCTTGACGCGGTCCTCGAGCTCGGACATCTCGTCCTTGCCGTCCTCGTCGCCGAGCTCCTTCTGGATCGCCTTCATCTGCTCGTTGAGATAGTACTCGCGCTGCGTCTTCTCCATCTGCCGCTTGACGCGCGTGCGGATGCGCTTCTCGACCTGCAGCACCGAGATCTCGCTCTCCATCAGCCCGAGGCACTTCTCGAAGCGCTTGGCGATCGAGCTGATCTCGAGAATCGCCTGCTTGTCGGCGAGCTTGACCGCGAGGTGCGAGGCGATGGTGTCGGCGAGCTTGCCGTAGTCGTCGATCTGGGTGACCGCGGCGACCACCTCGGGCGAGATCTTCTTGTTGAGCTTGACGTAGTTCTCGAACTCGGAGACCACCGAGCGCGACAGCGCCTCGGCCTCGATCGGGTCGATCGGGTCGTCGGCGACCGCCTCGGCCTCCGCTTCGTAATAGCCTTCGGTCGGCAGATAGGCGCGGATGCGCGCGCGCGACTCGCCCTCGACCAGCACCTTCACCGTGCCGTCCGGCAGCTTCAGCAGCTGCAGCACCTTGGCCAGCGTGCCGGTCTTGAAGATCGCATCGGTCGCCGGATCGTCGTCGGCGGCGTTCATCTGCGTGGCGAGCAGAATCGGCTTGTCCGCCTTCATCACTTCCTCGAGCGCGCGAATCGACTTCTCGCGTCCGACGAACAGCGGCACGATCATGTGGGGGAAGACGACGATGTCGCGCAGCGGCAACACCGGATAGGCCGCAAGCGAACCCGGGGCGATCGTCTTACGAGCGGTCGTCATGGCCTGACCTCTCTTTCGTGACTCGGGCGCGCGCTTGACCCGCCCCGAGCTCGCAGCGCCGAAGGGCCGGCGAATGGCCGCCTCGCGCCAACGCTAACGCTCAAACGCTTGACAGAGTCGACGTCGCCAGCCGACGCAAATTCCGTCGCCGCCCAACATGGCGGCTCGGCGTCCCAGTTTCAAGCGCCGCGCCTTTAGGCTCGCCCCGGCGCGGGCGGCCCAATCAGCCGGCCTTCTCGGCGCGTTCGGAATAGATGTAGAGAGGCCGCGCCTTCCCCTCGACCACCTCGGGGCCGATCACCACCTGCTCGACGCTGTCGAGGCCGGGCAGATCGAACATCGTGTCGAGCAGGATGCCTTCCATGATCGAACGCAGGCCGCGCGCGCCGGTGCGGCGCTCGATCGCCTTCTTGGCGACGACGCCGAGCGCCTCCTCCTGAAAGGTGAGGTCGGTGTTCTCCATCTCGAACAGCCGCTGGTACTGCTTGACCAGCGCGTTCTTCGGCTCGGTGAGGATGCGCTTCAGCGCGTCCTCGTCGAGGTCCTCGAGCGTGGCGATGACCGGCAGACGGCCGACGAACTCCGGAATGAGCCCAAACTTCAGCAAGTCTTCCGGCTCCACCTCGCGGAACACCTCGCCGGTGCGCCGGTCGTCGGGAGACTGGACCTTCGCCGCGAAGCCGATCGAGGTGCCGCGGCCGCGCGCCGAGATGATCTTCTCCAAACCCGAGAAGGCGCCGCCGCAGATGAAGAGGATGTTGGTGGTGTCGACCTGCAGGAACTCCTGCTGCGGATGCTTGCGCCCCCCCTGCGGCGGCACGCTGGCGATCGTGCCCTCCATGATCTTCAAGAGCGCCTGCTGGACGCCCTCGCCCGAGACGTCGCGGGTGATCGACGGGTTGTCCGATTTGCGGCTGATCTTGTCGATCTCGTCGATGTAGACGATGCCGCGCTGGGCGCGCTCGACGTTGTAGTCGGACGCCTGCAACAGCTTGAGGATGATGTTCTCGACGTCCTCGCCGACATAGCCGGCCTCGGTCAGCGTGGTCGCGTCGGCCATGGTGAAGGGCACGTCGAGGATGCGCGCCAGCGTCTGGGCGAGCAGCGTCTTGCCCGAGCCGGTCGGTCCGACCAGCAGGATGTTCGACTTGGCCAGCTCGACGTCGCTGTGCTTGGTGGCGTGGTTGAGCCGCTTGTAGTGGTTATGCACCGCAACGGAGAGGACGCGTTTCGCCTGCGGCTGGCCGATCACGTAATCGTCCAGCACCTTGCAGATCTCGCGCGGGGTCGGGATGCCGTCCTTGCTCTTGACCAGGGCGGTCTTGCTCTCCTCGCGGATGATGTCCATGCAGAGTTCGACGCACTCGTCGCAGATGAACACGGTCGGACCGGCGATGAGCTTGCGCACCTCGTGCTGGCTCTTGCCGCAGAAAGAGCAATAGAGCGTGCTCTTCGCGTCGCCTTCGGCCTTGGCCATGGTCATTCTCCGTTCCGGTCGCCCCGCCGATCCGATTCAGCGGACGCCCGACTGTTAAGCGTATGACAAAGCGTACTAACAAACCGTAGCGTCGACGTTTTTCGCCTGGCCGGCGCCTTGGGGCGGCGCTTCCGACGCCCGCCGGCGCCGCGCGGCCGCTTCTCCCAAGGACAAGCAACCACCAATCGGCAAGCAAAATCAAGTCCGCAGGCTTACGGACCCCGCCCGGGCCGGCGCCGGCGCGCCGCCCCGCGGCCCGTCCGAGAGCCGCCGCCGCCCAGCCGAAACGCATTCGTCACAGCGGTTTCGGCTCCTCCGGCTCGGCCGCCCGCTTGGCGACGACCTCGTCGATGATGCCGAAGCTCTTGGCCTCCTCGGCCGACATGAAATGGTCGCGATCCAGCGTGCGTTCGATGGCTTCGTAGCCCTGCCCGGTGTGCTGGACGTAGATCTCGTTGAGCCGCTGCTTGACCTTGAGGATGTCCTCGGCGTGGCGCTGGATGTCGGACGCCTGGCCCTGGAAGCCGCCGGAGGGCTGGTGGACCATGATGCGCGAGTTGGGCAGCGCGTAGCGCATGCCTGGTTCGCCCGCGGCGAGCAGCAGCGAGCCCATCGAAGCGGCCTGGCCGATGCACATCGTCGTCACTTTCGGGCGGACGAACTGCATGGTGTCGTAGATCGACAAGCCCGCCGTCACCACCCCGCCCGGCGAGTTGATGTACATCGCGATCTCTTTCTTGGGGTTCTCCGCTTCGAGAAACAACAGCTGCGCCACCACCAGCGAAGCGGAGTCGTCGTCCATCGGCCCGACGACGAAGACGATGCGCTCGCGCAGCAGGCGGGAGAAGATGTCGAACGAACGCTCGCCCCGCGCCGATTGCTCGATCACGATGGGGACGAGGCTGTTGGAATAATAGTCGACCGGATCGCGCATAGGCTCGCTTTCAGAGAATCGCTCGGCGCCGCAGCCGGCAAGATAGGCGCGCCGAGGCGATTCTGAAAGGGGCGCTGGGCGGCGCTCGGCCGACGCGACGCCGCGACGGCCTATTTCGCCTCGGCTTCTTTCGCCTCTTCTTCCTCGTCGGCGCGCAACAGCTCCGCGGGCGTCACCTTGCGGTCCTCGACCTTGGCGAGGCCGAGAATGTGGTCGACGACCTTCTCTTCGTAGAGGGGCGCGCGCAGCTCGGCGAGCGCCTGCTGGTTGTTGCGGTAGAAGTCCCAGACCTGCTTCTCCTGGCCGGGGAAGGCGCGGGCGCGCGCGACCAGAGCGCGCGTCATCTCCTCGTCGCTGACCTTGACGTCGGCCTTGGCGCCCACCTCGGCGAGCAAAAGCCCGAGGCGGACGCGCCGCTCGGCGATGGCGCGATATTCGGCGCGCGCCGCCTCCTCGGTGGTGTTGTCGTCGGCGAAGGAGCGGCCCGAAGCCTGCTGTTCGCGCTCGACCTGCGCCCAGATCGCGGCGAACTCCTGCTCCAGCAGCCCCGCCGGCACCTCGAAGGTGTAGCGCGCCGCCAGCGCGTCGAGCAGCTTGCGCTTGACCTTCTCCCGCGCAGCGCGGGCATACTCGCCGACGAAGCGCTCGCGCAGCGACTGCTTCAGCGCTTCCAGGCTTTCCGCCCCGGCGCTCTTGGCGAATTCGTCGTCGAGGATCAGCGGCTCGGGCGCCGCGATCGCTTTCACGGTCACCTCGAAATCGGCGGTCTGCCCGGCGAGCTTCCGCACCGCGTAGGCTTCCGGGAAGGTCGCCTTGACCGCCCGCTTCTCGCCGACGGCGACGCCGACGAGCTGCTCCTCGAAGCCGGGGATGAAGGTGTTGGAGCCGAGCACGACCTGCACGCCCTCGCCCGTCCCGCCCTCGAACGGCTCGCCCTTGATCGTCCCGACGAAGTCGACGGTGACGCGATCGAGGTTCTCCGCCTTCGCGCCCTCCGGCTTGTCGGCGTAGTTGCGGCGGTCCTCGCTCAATCGACGCAGCGCGCCTTCGACGTCGCTGTCTTCGACGTCGGCGACCGGCCGCTCGAAGCTCAGGTCGGCGAACTCGCCGACCTCGAACTTCGGCAGCACCTCGAGCGCGATCTTGAACGCGAGGTCGCCGCGCGCGTCGAGCGCCGCCTCGATGGCCTCCTTGTCGGTCGGCATTTCGACGCGCGGCTCCTGCGCCAGCCGCAGCCCGTTGTCGTCGACGATCTGCTTGTTGGCGGCGTTGATCGCGTCCTGGAGCACCTCGCCCATCACCGAGCGGCCGTAGACGCGCTTCAAGTGCGCGACCGGCACCTTGCCGGGGCGGAAGCCGTTGATCCGCGCCTTCGTCTTCAGGTCGGCGAGTTGGGCGTCGAGCCGCGAAGCGAGATCGCTCGCCGATAGAACGACGCTGTATTCGCGTTTCAAGCCCTGGCTCAGCGTCTCCGTCACTTGCATCTCTAACCGCCCCATATAAGAGCCTGACGCGCGGCGCGCCTTAAGCGCCGATCGAACTCGCGATAACCCCGAGGCGGAAGACGGCGCGACGCGCCCGGACGAGGATGGTGCGGGCGGAGGGGCTCGAACCCCCACGACTTTTTAGGTCACCGGAACCTAAATCCGGCGCGTCTGCCAGTTCCGCCACGCCCGCATCCCGCGCTCCGCAGGAGAGGCTGGTCCGCTTCGGGCGCGGTCTATAGCAGCTTGCGCCTGCCGCGCCAGAGGAAAATGTGCCTTTAGCCGCGCTCGGCGCGCCGCGTCAATCCCGAAGATGGGCGGCGAGGGCGATGGTCAGCAGCCCCCCGGCGAGCGTCAGCGCGGTTGCGCCGCCGAGCCCGCGGGTTAACAATTGCGGCGCGGCGGCAAAGGCGCCGACCAGCCCGAGGCAGGCCGCCAAGGCGACGAACGCGATGAACTTACGCATCTCCAGGCTCCCTGCGCCGGTCCCGCCGCGAGACGGCGATGCTTACCATGCTTCTCGCTGGCAATTCCGGCGCCGCGGCCGACGCGCCGAAATGACGCAATTCTCTTCTCTCGGCGCGCGCCCATGGCGGTGAACCGGCGCGCCTTCCTCGGCGGGGGCCTCGCCGCGAGCCTGTGGGCGTGGCGGCGCGCCGGCGGGGCCGAGGCGCCGCTCGGCGTCCCGCGCCGCCTCGACGCCGCGCCCGCCTCCCTCCAGCTCGCCCCGCCGCCGGCGCCGCCGACGCGAATTCTCGCCTACGACGGCGTTTCGCCGGGGCCGCTCCTGCGCCTGCGCAAGGGAGAGACGCTCGCGCTCACGCTCGCCAACCGGCTCGCCGAGCCGACCAGCCTGAGTTTCCCCGGCCTCAGAACGGCGAACGCCGCGGCGGGAATCGCCGGCCTGACCCAGCCGCCGGTCGCGCCGGGGGCGGAGGCGGACATCCGTTTCGTTCCGCCCGACGCGGGCTTCAACCTCTATCTGCCCGACTGCGGCGCGGCGACCGCGAAGCAGATCGCCGGCGGGCTCTATGGCCCGGTGGTGGTCGAAGAGGCGGCGGCGCCGGCGGCGGACCTCGAGACGATCGTCGTCCTCTCCGACTGGCGGCTCGACGCCAAGGGAGAGATCGAGCCCGCCTCCGCCGACCCCGCCGCGGGCCGCGCCGGCGGGCGAATCGGCGCGCTCGTCGCCGCCAACGGGCCGCCGGCGCCGCTGACGCTTTCGGCCGCGCCGGGCGCGCGCGTGCGGCTGAGGCTCGCCAACGCCGCGACCGCGCGCCTCATGATGATCGGCGTCGACGGCCTGACGCCGCTGATCGTCGCGGTCGACGGCCAGCCGAGCGAGCCGTTCGAGCCCCTGCGCAACATGTTCCCGCTGGGGCCGGGAGGGCGCTACGAGCTGATGTTCGACCTGCCGCGCGAGACGGGCGCGGCGGCGCGCTTCATCCTGCGCGGCGGCGACGTGGCGGCGATCGCCGGCGAGAGCGACCGCCCGCTCGTCGTGTTCGAGGCGCGCGGAGAGGCGCGCCCGGCGCGCCCGCCGATCGCCGGCCTGCCCGCCAACCCCCTGCTGCCGAAAGAGATCGCGCTCGAGCTGGCCAAGCGCGTCGATCTCGTCCTCGCCGGCGGCGGCGCCGACAACTACACGATCAACGGAACGGCCTTGTGCGACTGGAGCCCGCAGCCCCTGTTCGCGGTCGCCCGCGGCCAGCCGGTCACGCTCGGCTTCGTCAACCGCACCGCGGTCGTGCAGGCGATGCGGCTCGGCGGCCATGTCGCGCGCGAATTGCACGCGCTCGACGACGGCTGGGACCCCTATTGGCGCGACGTCGTCATCGTCCCGCCCGGCCGGACCGTCCACGCCGCCTTCGTCGCCGACAATCCCGGCAAGTGGCCGATCGCCTCGGCGACCCCCGAATGCCGCGCCGCCGGCCTCTGCGGGTGGTTCCAGGCGCGCTGACTGAAGCGATCGCCAGCAGCACGCTGCCGGCGGTCCGCCCCGCCTCGAGATCGGCGTGCGCGCGCGCCGCTTCTCTGAGCGGATATTCGGCGCCGATCGAGGCCGTCAGCCCGTCCGCCAGAGCGGCGAATAGCGCGCGCGCCGCCTCGCGATAGAGGCCGGGATCGTTGGCGTAGGCGAGCGCGCTCGACCGCGCCGCCGCGACGCGCGCGGTGACGGCGTTCCGCGCCGAGACGGTGGGGCGCGCCTGCCCGCTGTCCAACCGCGCCGCGCCCCAGCCGCGCGCCGCTAAGCCGCCGCCACGCCGAAGCCGGCGAGCGCGATCTTGCCCTTGGCGCGGCCGCTCTCGATTAGCGCGTGGGCGGAGCCTCGAGCCGGTGATCGCCGCGCTGAAGGCCTGGGCCGACGCGAACCTCGATCCCGCGGCGCTCGGCAAGACGAACGCGCGTCCCGCCGCTCCTGCGCGGAGCGCATTGACTGTGGTTTAAGCGAGCAGCGCGCGCAGCACGCCCGGCAGCGTCTCGGTCAGGTCCTCGGCGATGAGGCCGGGGCCGAAGGCGCGCGCGGCGGCGCCGTGCAGCCAGACTGCGGCCGCGGCCGCCTCGAACGTGGGCATGCCCTGCGCGAGCAGCCCGCAGGCGAAGCCGGCGAGAACGTCGCCGGAGCCGGCGGTGGCGAGGTTCGGCGGCAGGTCGAAGCCGATCGCCGCGCGGCCGTCGGGCGCGGCGACCACCGTGTCGGCGCCCTTGAGAATGACCGTCGCGGCGAGCGCCGCCGCGGCGGCGCGCGCCCGCGCGAGCTTCGAGGGCGCGTCGAGCGCGTCGCCGCGGCCGCGGAACAGGCGCGCGAACTCGCCCTCGTGCGGCGTGACCACGGTCGCCCTGCCCTCGCGCGCGATCAGCGCCGCCAATCCCGCCGCGTCGCCCGAGAAGCTGGTCAGCGCGTCGGCGTCGAGCACGAACGCGCGCGGGGCGGCGCTCGGCTCCGACAGCGCCGCGGCGACGAGGTCGCGCGTCTCCCCGCCGACCCCGGCGCCCGGCCCGATCAGCACGGCGTTGCGGCGCGGATCGGCGAGCAATTGCGAAAAGCCGGCGAGGCCGGAGAACGGCGCGACCATCACCGCGGTCGCGTGCGCCGCGTTGACCAGCGCGGCGTCGGGCGGGCTGGCGAGGGTCACGAGCCCGGCGCCGACGCGCAGCGCCGCCCGCGCCGCCAGGCGCGCCGCGCCGGTGCGATGGGCGGGGCCGGAGAGGACGAGCGCCGCGCCGCGCGTATATTTGTTCGCGGCGGCGCCGGGCCGCGGCAGCGCCTGAAGCCAGATCGACGGCGCGTCGACGAAGGCGCGGGGGGCGATCTTGGCCAGCGCGCTGTCCGCGACGCCGATGTCGGCGAGGACGAGGCGGCCGCAAAAAGTCCGGCCGGGCATGAGCAGGTGGCCGGGCTTGAGGCGGAAGAAGGCGACGGTCGCGGTCGCCTCGACCGCCGCGCCGCGCTTAAGGCCGGTCGCGCCGTCGAGGCCGGAAGGAACGTCGACGCTGACGACCGGCCGGCCGCCCCGCGCGAAGGCGTTGATCGCCTCGACGCGGCGCAAGGCGGCCCCTTCGAGGTCGCGCGCGAGCCCGGCGCCATAGAGCGCGTCGATCACGAGGTCGGCCGCGTCGAGGTCGAGCGCCTCCGCCGGCGCGACCGCGCCTCCCCAGCGCGCCGCCATCAGCGCCGCGTCGCCGCGCAAGGCTTCGCGTTCGCCGTGCAATTCGAGCTCGACGCGATAGCCCCGCTCGGCAAGCAGTCGCGCGGCGACGAAGCCGTCGCCGCCGTTGCCGCCGGGCCCGCACAGCACGGCGATCCGCCCGGCGCGCGGCGCGAGGCGCGCCGCCTCCTCGGCGACCGCGGCGCCGGCGCGCTCCATCAGCGTCGCGCCGGCGACGCCGCCGGCCATGGTCAGCCGGTCGGCCTCTCCCATTTCCTTGGGCGTCAACAATTCTGGGCAGCGCAGAGGATCGAGCATGGCGGCGATGGTGGCGCCGCGCTCGCGCGCCGGCAAGGCCCGGCGCGACGCGGCGGCGGCGCGCGGCGAAATTGGCGCTTTCCATCGCGGCGATTTCTGCTATATCGCGCCGTCGCGATCCGGCCGATCCCCGATAGCTCAGCTGGTAGAGCATTCGACTGTTAATCGAATGGCCGCAGGTTCGAGTCCTGCTCGGGGAGCCAGCTCCGCTGCGGGCGCGCGAGCGCGCTCCCCGCCGCTTTCCTATCCGGCCTATCCTTCCGTAACCCTGCTCGGCGATTCTTAAGCCTTGGCCGGCCAGCCGGTAAAATCTTAATCATTTCATTTTAGAAGCATTAACCCGTTCGCGGGCAAATCGGAACGGCGGCCGGCGCGCGGCTCGGCGACGTTCCCCGCGCCGCGAAAGCGGGGCGGCGTCGCGGGTCGGGCCGGGCGCGCGGGGGCTCAAGGCCGCCGGAGCGCCGAGGTCGGCGAACCCGCCGGCGACAACATCGTGAGCATGGCCATGCGCCTGTCGTTTAAGCAGCAATTCGGCCGCGATCGCCGCGGCAACGTGGTGATGATGTACGCGCTGGCGCTGCCGCTGCTGCTGTTCGGCGCCGGCGCGGCGATTGACTACGTCCACGCCGCGCAGGTGCGCACCCGGCTCAACGCGGCGGCGGACGCGGCGGTGCTCGCCGCGCTGACGCCGGGCATGATGCAACAGTCGAACGCCACAGCGCAGACCGCCGCGCAGAACATGTTCAACGGCCTCGCCGCCGGCATCTCCTCGCTCGTGAGCGGCGACACCACCGTCACCGTCACCATCACCAACCCCAACGGCAACGCCCTCGTCCGCAACGTTTCCGTCTCCTACACGGCGCAGAACCAGAACATCTTCGCCGGCGTGCTCGGCGTCCCCAGCATCGAGGTGGGCGGCGCGGCGCAGGCGAGCGCGTCGGTCGCCGCCAACATCGATTTCTACCTGCTGCTCGACAACTCGCCGTCGATGGCGCTGCCGGCGACGCAGGCCGGCATTACGCAGATGGAGAATCTCACCGCGCAGCAAGACGGCGGCGTCGGCTGCGCCTTCGCCTGCCATCAGGCGAGCACCGGCAACGGCGACACCCAGGGCAATTCGTGCGCCAAGACGTCCAACGGCAAGACGACCTACACCGCGCCGACGCTCACTACCTCGGGCCGCACGAGCGGAAACGCCTACTGCGCGACGACGCAGGGCACGCAGATCGATGATTACCAGATGGCGCGCAACAACGGCATCACGCTGCGCATCGACGCCCTCAACACCGGCGTCTCCGACCTGATGAGCGACGCCGCCACCGCCGCCCAGACCGCGGCCTCGACGCCGCCGGTCTACCGTTTCGCCGCCTATTCGATGGACTCGTCGTGGCAAGTCGACATGACGAGCTCCAACAACTACAACAAGTTGATGGCGTTGACGACGAATTACGTCTCCAGCTGGTCGTCGGCTTCGTCGAACCTCACTCTGATGGAGTACTACTCGAACAACGTCCCGTGCGGGAGCTCCGGCTGCACCAGCAGCGGCTCCGGCGGCGACTGGGCGACCGACTACGACAACGCGTTGACGACGATGAACACGCTGATGCCCAATCCCGGCCAGGGCACCAACGTCAAGGGCGACACGCCGCAGGAGGTGCTGTTCTTCGTCACCGACGGCGTCGAGGACGAATCCACCAGCGCCTGCAGCCAGGCGATGACCGGCAGCCGCTGCCAGGCGCCGATCAACCCCTCGCTGTGCACGACGATCAAGAACCGCGGCATCCGCATCGCGATCCTCTACACCGACTATTACCAGGTGACGGCGGACGCCTGGTACGAAGAGTGGATCGCCCCGTTCCAGTCGAGCATCGCCTCGTCGCTGGAGTCCTGCGCCTCGCCCAACCTATTCTACGACGCGGGCCTCGACAGCAGCAACATCGGCAGCGATCTCAACGCGCTGTTCAACACGGTGATCCAGACGGCGCACCTGACCAACTGACGCCGCCAAGCGCCACCCGCGCAGGCGCGGTCGCCCGCTTTGCAGGCGCGGTCGTCGACCGCGCCTGCATACAGGGCGGAGCCAGCTTCCCGCCCCGCCGTTCCCGGAGCTTCCTGCGATTGCGTGGAATCGGCGCGCCCTCATCGGGCCGCCTCCGCGCTTCGGGC
>Ga0326728_10011119_pt1 | contig 20715 bp, 17 predicted proteins | sample MB3enrmetagenome_FD_207602 | JGI IMG/M metagenome (GOLD analysis project Ga0326728, IMG submission 207602) | Lab enriched peat soil microbial communities from McLean, Ithaca, NY, United States - MB31MN | ecosystem: Environmental > Terrestrial > Soil > Wetlands > Peat | place: USA: New York... | reverse complement strand
AGGCAGAGGGCATTCGTTTACGGCGCACCGCCGAGGATGAAAGAGAGGGCTCCCTTTGGGCGTATACTGTGGCGTTTTGAAGCAAGGAGGCCAGGATGCCGCTATCCCGCTGGATTTTTGCCGCCATAGGTTTCCCCCTTACATTCATGGCCGTATTCGTATGTGCCCAAAAGGAACCAGAGACCATGCTGAAATCGCAATCCCCCGCTTGGCTTAACGCAGCTGCCGGCCAGTTGGAACCGGAACTTATCGCGAAATACGGGGAAGGTCAGCGCGTTCGCGTGCATCGGGGCTTGAGCCAGGTGGCGGAATTCTGGCGCGCGGAGGATGGCGACCAGGCCGCCTTTGAAAATTTTGTGCGAACGAATTTTGCCGGGGACCAGACGGCGGTGGATGCGATCTTCGATCGCTTCCAGCGCCTTTTGGAACAGCTCGACGGTCACATGCAGGAGATCGGACGCGAGTTTCGCACGCAGGCCGATCTCGACCTCGGGCCCATGCTTCCGGTGGACGAGATCTTCGCCGCCTACGACCCCGCTGCTCATGTCTCCGACGACTTCTTTGAAAACAAGCTGGCTTTTGTCGTGCTGCTGAATTTCCCGCTGACCACTCTGGAACAACGGCTGAAGGAAGGATCGCAGTGGAGCCGCCGGCAGTGGGCCGAAGCGCGGTTGGCGCTGCGTTTCGCCAAGCGCGTGCCCGCGGACGTGAACCAGGCCCTAGCCGAAGCCTCGTCGGACGCCGGCAATTACGTCTCACAGTACAACATCTGGATGTATCACCTGGTGGATAACGATGGCCGGCGCCTGTTTCCCCCCGGGCTTCGGCTGTTGTCGCACTGGAACCTGCGCGACCAGATCATGGCCGACTATCCCGATGCGCAGAAGGGCCCGGCGCGGCAACGGATGATTCAACAGGTCATGGAGCGCATCGTCACCCAGACGATTCCGCAAGCGGTGATCGACAATCCCCAGGTTGACTGGAATCCTTTCACCAACGAAGTGGAGCCGGCCGCGGTGAACGACAGTGGCGAGGCCGTCAAAAAAGAATCAGGCGTTACGAACGCGCCGGAGCCCGAGACGCGCTACGCCATGCTGCGGAAGACCTATCTCGCCTCCCGCAAGCTGGATGCCTATTCCCCCACCGCGCCCACGCTGATGGCGCGTCGCTTCGACGAGGACCGCGAGATTCCCGAGGAACGCGTGCGCCAGATGCTGGTGGAGGTGGTCTCGTCGCCGCTGGTGGCGCAGGTGGCGGCGCTGATCCAGGAACGTCTGGGCCGCCCGCTGGAGCCGTACGACATCTGGTACAGCGGTTTTCGCGTGCACAGCCAGTACAGCGAAGAACAGCTGGATGAAATTGTCCGGAAGCGATATCCCACGCCCGAAGCTTACAAGGCGGATATTCCCAATATGCTGGTGAAGTTCGGCTGGACCCCGGAGCGCGCGCGGCAAATTGCCGAAAACATTGCCGTCGATCCGGCGCGCGGCTCGGGCCACGCCATGCCTTCGGGGATGCGCGGCGCCAAGGTCCACCTGCGTACCCGCGTGGGCGCGGGCGGAATGAACTACAAGGGTTTCAATATTGCGATTCACGAGATGGGGCACAACGTCGAGCAGACCCTCTCGATGAACTACGTGGATTTCCATTTCCTGAGCGGCGTTCCCAATACGGCGTTTACCGAAGCGCTGGCGTTCGTGTTCCAGGGACACGATCTGGAACAACTGGGGCTGGCGGCGCCGAGCGCCCAGGACCGCGCACTGAAAACCTTGGGCGATTTCTGGAGCACCTACGAGATTTCCGGCGTGGCCCTGGTCGATATGGCGGTGTGGCACTGGATGTACGATCATCCGCAGTGCACACCTGCCGAACTGCGGCAGGCAACGCTGCAGATTGCGAAAGACGTATGGAATCAGTATTACGCGCCCGTATTCAAGAAGAAGGACGTGGTTCTGCTCAGCGTGTATTCGCACATGATCGATAGTTTTCTCTATCTGCCGGACTATCCCCTCGGCCACATGATCGCCTTTCAGATCGAAGAACAAATGCGCCAGGCGGGAGAGAAGATGCCCGGCGGATCCGGCGCCGGACTGCGGAGTATTGGGCCGGAATTCGAGCGCATGGCGACGTTTGGCAGCGTGGCCCCCGATCTATGGATGAAGCACGCCACCGGCCAGCCGGTGGGCCCGCAGGCCCTGCTGGAGGCCGCAAGGCGGGCGCTGGGAGAGGTGGGCAAGCATTGATCTGAAGAGAAATTCACCGCAGAGGACGCGGAGGCCGCAGAGGAAAAACCGAGGATTGGCCGCAGATCAACCCAGATGAACGTTGATGGAGGCACAGGCCAAATCGATAGTTCACGTTTTTCTGATCAGCGCATATCTGCGTTAATCAGCCGCTAAAAGGTTTTGGGTTTGTCTTCCTCTGCGGCCTCCGCGTCCTCTGCGGTGAATGGTTTACGTTGCACGCGCCAGCACCAGCGTGATGTCGTCGGGTTGCTCCTTGGCGCCGATCCAGTCCATCACCGCCGCGATTACCAGTTCCGAGATGCGGGCCAGCGGCAAATCCCGATGTTCCATCACCAGATCGAGCAGCCGCCGTTCGCCGTACTCGCCGAACTCATTTTCCGGCTCGGTAATGCCGTCGCTGTAGGCCAGGAAAAGATCGCCGGGATGCAGGTTGACGCTCTCTTCGTTCCAGCGCGTTTCGTCGAAAAGCCCCAGCACCGTGCCGCCGCAATCGAGCTTGCGCAGGGAGCCGTCCAGGCCGATCACCAGCGGCGCCAGATGGCCGCCATTGGAATAACACAGGCTATGCCGGGCGCCATCCCAGAGTCCCAGAAAGAGGGTCGCGTACTGTTCCGGCGAGGTGCTGCGATAAAGATGGTGATTGAGCAGTTGCAGCACGGTGGCCGGCGACTGAATCGCTCCCGCGGCCGCGCCGCAGCCTTCCGGCGCGGGAGCATCGGCGCCGCCGGCGGCCATCCGCGACGGCATACTGCCGAACTCATACACGCGCACGGCGGAATGAAGGGTCGCCATCAGCAGCGCGGCGGAAATTCCCTTGCCGCTGATGTCGCCGATGGCGATGGCCAGCTTGTCTTCATCCCGCGCCATGAAATCGTAATAGTCCCCGCTGACGGTGCGTGCCGGACGGCATATGCCGAATACTTCCAGGGAGGCAATTTGCGCCGATTCTTGGGGGAAAAGCTGCGCCTGCACCTCCTGCGCAATCGCCAGTTCGCTTTCCATGCGCTGCTTTTCCTGGTGCTCGGCAATCAACCTTTGCAGCGACTCGGTCATGGAATTGAATGAAATTTCCAGGGCGGCAAGCTGGTCGCGGCTGGTGACCTGGATACGATGCTCGAAATCGCCACGATTAATGTGCTCGGTGGCCTGATATAGAGCCGCTACAGAATGGGTCATGGTGCGCGTCAGCTGGATGCCGGTGATCAGCGCCGCCACTTCAATCAGGGCGAAGAAAAAGCCGATGGTTGCCAGGGCAATAAAGATCGAGCTGGTATATTCCCAGCGCGGCGAACATTCGGTCGTTAAGCGAAGAGAGCCGCGTATGCACGCTCACAATTGCGGTCGTGCTCCGGCCGCTTTGCCAGCCGATGATCGCAAACGGCATGGCGAACTGGACCTCGCCATCCAATCGTCCCCGAGGCGGGGTCAAGCGGCCGGCGATGATGGCGGGACCCACTTCCACCACCTCGCCGGATGCCGGCGCGCGCAGGCGCATGGTTTGATTTTCCGTCGTGGCAAGGGAGCCCGTACCTCTTTGGCTGTGAGCTTTGGGGACAACCGGTGTCCGCGGGTCCGCAGCTTTACCGTTGCCCGCGGAGCCGCTTTGGGGGCCTGCCGCCGGCGGAGTTGGGGAGCTCAAAAAACTTGGCAGATGGATCGTTACTTCGCCGATGCCGGCGGCGATGCGGGCTAAGCGGGCTCGATCCAACGGTTCGCTGGTGATGGCAATCAGTTGCCTGGACCCCGCGGGCACCGTGCTCCAGGCGCGTAGATAAACCCCGTTTTCGTCCCCCACAATCGCGGAAAGGTTCTTTGTCTGCAAGCTTGGCGGAGGGGCTACGACCGGTGAATCGGCAGGAAGGACCAGAACCGTTGCCGGGGCCGTGGGAGAAACCAGCCAGGCCGTCAAGCTGCGGGGAGGCGATTCCAGCAAAATGGCTCCCGCCGCCTCGTGCAGGGGGGCGCCGCGGGCAAGCTGCGCGGCTATGCCGCGGGCGGCGGTGCGATTGATCGCTTCCAGGCTCCTGAGTTGTGCCGTCAGGTCGGAGCTGATTACGAAGGTGGCAAATTGTCCAGCGAGCAAATACCCCGCGATGATACCGATCAGAATGAGCAGCACTACCGGAATTACACCGATGAAGACATAGGTGACCACCAGGCGGTTGCGCAAGCGCCACATCACTACTTGGCGAAACCATCTAAGGCCCAGCAACAACAGGCAGAAAGCAAAAGCGGTCCCGGCCAGATCGAGCGCCAGGGTATGCCCGGCCGTTTGCGGACGGATGGCCCGTTCCCCCAGCCGGAGAAGCAGCAACAACCCTTCTGCCGCGCCCAGCCCTGCCGTGATCGTCAACAGCCGGCTACGCTGGCGCCAAGTCAGTTGCAGACGCTGCCCCGCCGAACTATGAAAAAATTTCGGCATGCCTGAGGATTGAAATTATATAGGCGCGCGGTCGCAACAAGTTCATTGCCACATAAATTCTATTTGGGCCCGAACGATAACAGCTTTTCCACAGCGCTTTTTTATGGCAACTGCTATGCTGAGTTCCCGTGAAACCCCAACTGAAAATTTTGGTCGTTGAAGATCAGAACTCGATTCTGCATACTTATTTGCTCATCCTCCGGCAGCAGGGCTATGCGGTTGCGGGTGCGCCCACATACTTGGCCGCGCTGGAATGCCTGCAACGGGAAGACTTCGACTTGATGCTGTGTGATTTCGGCCTGGACGGCGGGCGCACGGGGATCGAGGTGATCGATGTGGCCCAGACGTGGCAACCGGAGATTACCTCCTGGCTGCTGACCGGCTATTTCGATCCCGAGATCATGCAGGCGGCCGAAGAGCGCGGAGTTCACGTGCTGTTCAAGCCTGTCCAGGTCGGTTATCTGCTCCAGCGGTTGCGGGAATTCGTATGCCCGTGCCAGGTGATCTGAGCGATTCCCCTCTAAAATGTTAGAATTCGCTCGTGCTTCGGACCACTCTTCTGACGGTTCTTCTGGCGGCTGCGAGCGTGAGCGCGCAGCAGGCGCAACCCTTGGCGACACCCCCGCAGTTGCGGCTTAACATGGTGAACTCCTGCACGCCGGACGACACGGCGAAAGCCGAAATCGCCGCCGCGCTGGCGCGGATTCCGGAGTGGCCGGCGTTCGCTTCCGACTTCGAGATTGCGCGCGGCCGCACCACCGGCAAAGACGGCGTTTCCGATTGGGTGCGGCTGCGGCGGGATTTTGCCGCCAGCGCCACCCTGAGCAGCGTGCAATTCAGTCTGGATGTGACCGGCGGCAAGGTCGACGAGATCCTGGTGCTTCACCTGAAGGCCAGCAAGCTGGGCGAGCCGTTGCAAATCTCCCTCGAGCAGGAAGTCACTTCCGGCACGCCGGCGGATATGCTGCGTGTCGATACGCCGCCCAACCGCGTTCGGCTGGAGCGCTTCGGCAACTCCTCGCTGATTCTGGCGCGGTGCCCCGGCGTCGATCAGAGCGCCTACGAACCGCTCTTCCGGCTGGCGGCGGAGCGCTCGGCGGCTTACGATGCCGCGCTCGACGTGCGGGGCACGGTTCCGGCTGAACTGGCGCGGCTCAAAGCGGGAAAACGAAAATAAGGTTTCGGCGTTGCAAGGTTGCTTCGCGGGCGTTAAAGAATCGTGGAAGGTACGATCTTCGGGTTTTTTGGAGCTTCGAGTATTGGGGGGAATTGCCTGACTTTTTTGTACACCGCAACCTTGAAACCTTAAAACCTTGAAACTTTGAAACTTCGAGGAAGATCTCACCATTATGGAAATTCGCGATACAGTCATCATCGGTTCCGGTTGTGCCGGCTTGACCGCCGCCATTTACGCCGGGCGCGCCAACCTGAAGCCCCTGGTGTTTCAGGGGCATGAGCCGGGCGGCCAGCTCTCCATCACCACCCTGGTGGAGAATTTTCCGGGCTGGCCGGAGGGCATACAAGGACCTGAGTTGATCGAGAACATGCGCCAGCAGGCGCAGCGATTTGGCGCCGAGTACCACGCGGGATTGATTGCCAAAGTCGATCTGAGCACGCGCCCGTTCACGCTATACGCCGCCGGAGAGGAAATTCGCACTCGTACCCTGATCATCGCCAGCGGCGCTTCGGCGCGCTGGCTGGGCGTGCCGGGTGAACAGGCGCTGATCGGACATGGCGTCTCGTCCTGCGCCACCTGTGATGGTTTTTTCTTCAGCGGCAAGGAAATTGTCGTGATCGGTGGCGGCGACAGTGCCATGGAAGAGGCGCTGTTTTTGACGCGTTTTGCCAGCAAGGTAACCCTGATTCATCGCCGCGAGCAATTTCGCGCGTCGAAGCTGATGCTGGAGCGGGCGCGCAAGAATCCCAAGATTCACTTCCTTACCAATACCGTGGTGGACGAGGTGTGTGATGTCAATAAGCACGAAGTCACCGGTTTGAAACTGCGCCATGTCCATACCGGTGACATCCAGTTATATCCGGCAAGCGCCATGTTCCTGGGCATCGGCCATGTCCCGAATACCAAGCCGTTTGTCGGCCAGCTCGATATGGATGAGGACGGTTATCTTCGCACCCACGACGATGTGCTGACGGGGGTGCCGGGCGTATTCGCCTGTGGCGACGTTCAGGACCGGCGCTACCGGCAAGCCATTACGGCCGCCGGCAGCGGCTGCATGGCCGCCATCGAAGCGGAAAAGTTTTTGGAAGAACACGGAAGGTAACCGGCGTTTTCCGTTTCACGTTTTCCGTTTCACGTTGCCAAGGACGTGGAACGAGAAACGTGAAACGAGAAACGTGAAACGGGTGACGTGCTTAGGCCATTATTCAGTGCGCTTTCGCGGAGTCGAAGCATACGCGCCCTGGCGGAGCGGTCCTCACTGGGGCTGCGCATCTCGCGCCGCTTTGTGGCCGGGACCACCCTGGAGCAGGGCATGGCGGCCACGCTTGGCTTGAATGCGGCGGGCATGGCCGCGACGCTGGACCATCTGGGCGAAAACGTCACCAATGCCGGCGAAGCCCGGGCCGCCGCGCAGTCGTATCATAACCTTCTCGATGCCATCCGCGCGTACGGACTGAATGCCAACATCAGTTGCAAGCTGACAAATTTCGGCCTCGACATTGATCCGCAGTTGTGCCGGGAACTGGCCGGCTCGCTGGTGGCCCATGCCGCGAGCCAGCAAAGTTTTGTGCGGATCGATATGGAAGGCTCTCCGTACACGCAACGTACCCTCGATCTGGTGCGCGAGTTGCGCCGGTCCCTAGGCGAGTCCGCGGCGGTGGGCACCGTGATCCAGTCGTATTTGCGGCGCAGCCAGGCCGACGTCGAGCAGTTATGCGCCGCGGGCATCCGCATCCGTCTGGTCAAGGGCGCATATAAGGAGCCGGCTGCGGTTGCGTTTGCCCGGAAGTTGGAGGTGGATGCGAGTTTCGTGCGTCTGGCCAAAATGCTGCTGAAAAGCGGGTTGTATCATGCCCTCGCCACGCATGATGGCCGCATCATTGACGAGATGGTTGCTTTTGCCGGCCAGGAGAGAATTCCCGCCGATGCTTTCGAGTTCCAGATGCTCTATGGCGTGCGGCGCGATCTGCAGTTCCGCCTGGTGCGTGCGGGCTGGCGGGTGCGCATCTATGTTCCCTTTGGCGCCGAGTGGTATCCGTATTTCATGCGCCGCCTCGCCGAACGCCCCGCCAACGTGTGGTTTGTCGCCAGAAATCTTCTTCGTTAATTGCCAGTTCTAAGAACATTCACCGCAGAGGCCGCAGAGGCCGCAGAGGCCGCAGAGGCCGCAGAGGAAAACCCAACCAGAAACAACACGGCCTTAGCCGCAGATCAACGCAGAAGAACGCTGAGAGATACACAAGCATTTTCAAAGATCTCGTTGAATTGTTCCGATCCGCGTTTCTCTGCGTTAACCTGCGGCCACAAAGGGTTAGGTTTGTCTTTTGTTTTCTCTGCGTCCTCTGCGGTGAAAGTCTTTCTCCGCGCTTAATTGCTGCCGGGCGGGCGGGGGACGTAATTCTGCGGGCGGTTCTCCGGCCGGGGGACGTTGGGCGGCGGACCGACATTGAGATCGGTCATGCCGTGCAGAATGTCACGTTCCTGGTTGCTGAACGTGTTGCGGAACGGCGGGGAATCGATGGCGCGTTGGCGATCCTGCGGACTCATGTCGTGCAAACTGCGATAGGCGCGGCTCAGGGCCTGCCGCCGGTCTTCGGGCAGAGTGCGGTATTGCCCGAAGATGTTCCGGGCCCGGTCTCTTTGCGCGGGCGTCAGCCGGTTCCAGGTTTCCATTCTCTGCAAGAGGCGCTGGCGCTGCTCCGGGGGAAGACTGTTGAAACGGTCCAGGCGCTGTCGTAGCTCCTGCTGCCGCTCCGGGGGCAGGCTCTGGAAGGCAGGGTCCCTTTCCAGCGCCCGCTGCTGTTCCGCGGGTGGCAAGTCCTGATGTTTGCGCAGCCAGGCTCCAGCGCCTCCCTGCCGATGCCATTGGCCCTTCTGTCCTTCGCCCTGCCGTCCTTGCGGATGGTTGCGGTCATCGCCAAAGCCGGGACGCTGAGCGCTCGCGGTGGCGGCCGTCAGCAGCGAGGTCAGCAACAACACGGCAATGAAATTGGGCGCACGCAACTCGGTAACTCCTTACGGATTGGCGCTCTGCGGCTCGTCGGCCGAAAGATCATCCAGCATATCGAAATTTGTAAAGATTTCGTGATTTTTTTCCAAATCCTGAAGATCGCTTACCGCGGTGCCCGGTTGCGGCTGACTGGTGGCGATCGTCGTAGCCGGTTGCAAGGCATTGTGGCCGGGGCCGATCAACAGGCCGGCAACAATCAGCAACGCCGCCAGCGCACCGGCCAGCGCCGGTTTCTTCAACCAGACCAACCAACCGCGAGGACGGGCCGCGGTCTCGCGCAGGCGCGCTTCCAGGCGGGAATCAAAATAAGGCGATGGTTCCGGCGCCTGCCATTCGTCCAGCAGTGTCATGGTCTGCCGCAGCGATTCCAGCCGCCCGCCGCAGGCCGCGCAAGCGCGCACATGCTCTTCCACCGGCGGTTCGGCCGGCAGGCCCATGGCCATATCCATCAGTTGTTCGCCAATATCGGTACACTTCATAAGGGCCTCACAAGTATTGCTTCAACCGCTGGCGCAACGTTTCGTAAGCGCGAAACAGAAGCGATTTGGTTGCCGCCTCACTCAATTTCAAAACTTCACCGATCTGCCGGTAGTCCATGCCCTGGTACTTATGCATCAGTACGGCCAGGCGCTGGCGTTCCGGCAACGCTTGAACGCATTGCCGGATGCCGGCCAGCCGCTCCCGGCGCAACAGATCCTGCTCCACGCTTTCGTGGCTGTCGGCTACGTCGAGCGTCATGCCGGTTTCCGTATCCGGCTCATCCAGGCTCACGGTCACGTCCGGCCGCTGATGGCGCGTGTCGCGGGCGTGATTCATGGCCAGATTGGTGGCAATCCGGTACAGCCAGGTCGTGAACTTGGCCTCAGCTTTGTAGGTTTCCCGGGAACGATAAACCCGCAGAAAAACCTCCTGCGCCAACTCTTCCGCGGTGGCCGCGTTGTGCGTCATGCGATACATGAAACTGACCATGGACCGGCGATACTTTTCAACCAGATAAGAGAAGGCGCCGTCGTCCCCCGCCTTGACGCGCAGCATGACTTCCGCGTCACTGGAGGGCTCAAGACCGTACGACGGCTCGTCGGTGGCTGCCGCATCAGGGGCGGCCACGCCGCAGGCAAGAACGCTCCGGTCGAGTGCCAGGCTGCTCACACTGGATGTAACCCCAGCCCGCCCCGAAAGTTGCGCCTCTTCCCCGGTCTCGTTGAATCCCTTAAATGCCATGAACGCCACTATTCTCCCGCTGCTCCGGCCTTTGGCACAAGCAAATCCTTAAACCCCTGTCCGGTACCAGTGCCGCCATACTGGCTCCATTATCCCCGATAAGGTGCGGAAGCGGAACCGTATCAACAGGGTAGGCGACTTCCCGGGGTGTCTGCTAGAATAACAACAACCCGCGAGTGGGCGCTTAACTCAGCGGTAGAGTGCCATCTTCACACGGTGGAAGTCACAGGTTCGAATCCTGTAGCGCCCACCATCTAAGTGTATTTAGAATCAGTTAGCTAGTTCGATTCTTGTTGCATTCCTGGGGCTGCGCTGCTAGGCTTGCGCCAATCCTTGTCCGACAAGCTGTCGTTGGAGAGAGCGTATCGCTTGCCGGGGTGTGAACGCCTGATTGTAAACAAATATGGCTGCGCCAAGGAGTGTCCAGGCCGGAGCGCATTTAGGCCGGCTTACATTGCAGTGCGTGTGTTGGGACAGCCGCCGGCAGGCTTACGGGCGGCTATCCCCGCATCAGGAGAGCGCACGTGTGCGGCATTCTAGGGTATTCACAATTTCATAAGCGCCTGCCGCCGCATATCCTGCGAACGGCAATCCGTTCGCTTGTTCACCGGGGGCCGAATTGCCAGGGGGGCTTTGTCTCTGACCACATGGCTCTGGGCGCCGTCCGGTTGCGCATCCTCGACCTGGAAAATGGGGATCAACCCTTTCGCAGCGCGGATGGAGATGTGGTCTTGGCGTTCAACGGGGAGATCTTCAACCACGCGGAGATCCGTTCTGAACTCGAGAGCCGGGGCGTAACCTTCCGAACGCGCTGTGATACGGAAGTGGTGCTGGAAGCCTTCCGGTTCTGGGGTAAATCCTGCTTTGCCCGTCTGCGCGGCATGTTTGCCATTGCGGTCTGGGTGGAATCGGAGCGCCGCCTGATCCTGGCCCGCGATCCCATGGGCATCAAGCCCCTTTACTACCACCTTCAGGGCGAGGAGATCTTTTTCGGCTCCGAAATGAAATGCATTCTGGCCCATCCCGAGGTGCCGCGCCATATTTGTCTTGCCGGGCTGAATTGCTTCCTTCACCTGAATTATGTGCCCGGCCCGCTCACGCTGGTGGAGGGAGTCGCCAAACTTATGCCCGGGCACATTCTGGAGTGGCACGCCGGCAGGTCCTATGTGCGCAGTTATGCTTCCCGCGCGTTGCCCGCCAGCGCTCCGCGCTCCCTCGACGGGGCCTGCGAGGAACTCGATGAACTGCTCGGGCAGGCGGTGCATGAGCAACTGGTGTCGGATGTGCCGGTAGGAATATGGCTCAGCGGCGGTCTTGATTCTTCCACCATCCTGCACTACGCCGCGCAGGCCGGGACGCGGAACCTGCGTACTTTTTCCGTTACTTTTCAAGGACGGTCGTTCGACGAAAGCAAGTACATCAAGGAAGTCAGCGAGGGGTACGGGGCCGAACACTTCGAGTTGGACTTGAATGAATCCGCCAATCTGGCCGACGTCATCGAGCAGATTTCCTATTACTCGGACGAACCCAGCGCCGACGCCGGCGCCGTTCCCGCCTGGTATCTCGCCCAGATGACCCGCCAGCACGTCACCGTGGTGCTGGGGGGCGAAGGAGCGGATGAGCTATTTGCCGGCTATCTGACGTATCGTGCGAACCGGTACCGCGCCGCCGCCCGCAAACTGCCCAAGGCCGTGCTCAGGGCGGCGCTGCTGGGTGTGCGGTGGTTGCCCGTTTCCGACGACAAGATCAGTTTTGAATACAAGCTCAAGCGTTTTCTGGAAGGCTCGCTGCTTTCGCCGCGGATGGCGCACATATTCTGGAATGGAACCTTTACCGAAGCGGAAAAGCAGCAGCTATTCCGGTTTGCCGATAAGAGACCCATGGCAGCGTACCTGGACAGGATGCGGACCGGAGGCGACCTCCAGTCTTATTTGGATTTTGACCAGCGCTATTATTTGCCGGACGATATTTTGTACAAGGTGGACCGCATCAGCATGGCGCATTCGCTGGAGGTGCGTCCTCCTTTTCTGGATACGCGCATCGTCGATTTCGCCGCTTCGCTGCCCGACGAATTCAAGCTGCGGGGTTCCACTTCGAAGTATGTTTTGCGGTATCTAATGCGCGGCCGTTTGCCCGCTTCCGTGCTGCAGCGGCCCAAGATCGGTTTTGATATCCCGGTACACGACTGGTTCCGAGGCGTCCTGCGGCCTTTGTTGCTGGATACGCTCTCGGAAGAGGCGGTTTCGGCCAGCAGGCTGTTCCGCTGGTCCGCGATGGACGGGTTACTCCGCCAACATTTGGAGAGGAAAGCGAACGTTGGGTATCACCTATGGGGTCTATTGGTGCTATTCCTGTGGATGCGAAAATGGAAGGTGGAACTGCCGGTAAACGGGAACCTGGAATTGTTCCCGGAACCGCTGGTTCGAGGCGCGGCGGCTGGATTGTATTAGCGGCCGCGTGCCTTGTCTTTGTCGTAAGCATTGCCAGTCCGCCTCGCCTGATGGACGACGTGGATGCCGTGCAGGCGCAAATCGCGCGCAACATGCTGGTGTCCGGGGATTGGGTGACCGCGCGCCTGGATGGCGTTGCCTATCTCGAAAAGTCGCCCCTCATCTACTGGATGATGGCCGCCTCCTATCGCATCTTCGGCGTGCACGATTGGGCCGCCCGATTGCCGCTGGCGCTGTGCGTGGTGCTGTTGTGCTGGGTCACGTACCGTTTTGGCCGCTGGGCTTTTGGAGAAGAGGCGGGGACCTGCGCGGGATTGGCGCTCGCCACTTCCACCGGGCTGTTTTTGTTCACCCGCATTCTGATTCCGGATGCCATCGTAACCCTCGCGATCACCGGAGCCATCTGGGCGTGGCTGCGATTGCTGGAGCCGGAGGAGGAGCATTCGCGCGGTTGGGCGGTAGTTTTGGGCGTGTGCTTCGGCGCCGGCTTATTGCTGAAGGGGCTGATTGCCGTGGTGTTTCCCATCATGGCGGCCTGGGCGTACATGGCGCTGACGCGCCAGTTCTTCACGCTTGCGGCCTGGAAGAAACTGCGGCTCGCTACCGCCACTGTGGTTGCCCTAGTCATAGCTGTGCCGTGGCACGTGCTGGCTACACGCGCCAATCCGCCTTACTTTGCGTTCTCGCTGCATAGCGGGCCGGGCGAATACCGCGGGTTTTTCTGGTTTTATTTCTTTAACGAACATCTGTTGCGCTTCCTGAACCTGCGCTATCCGCGGGATTACAACACGGTGCCGCGGCCGCTGTTTTGGCTGCTGAATCTGGTCTGGCTGTTTCCCTGGTCGGCGTACCTGCCCGGTGTGTCCGGCGTGTCGCTGAAGCCGGCATTCCACCCCAACCAGCCAAAAGCGGGCTTGTTGGGGACCCCGGCAATTCACCCCAACCAGCCAAAAGCGGGCTTGTTGGGGACCCCGGCAACACGCGCGGCCCAGGTACGGTTGATGGCCTTCTGCTGGGTTGCCGTGGTGATGTTGTTTTTCACCTTTTCGACCACCCAGGAGTACTATTCCATGCCGATCTACCCCGCGCTGGCGCTGCTGATCGGCTCGGCTCTGGCCACCGGCGGCCGGTGGCTGCGGGCCGGCACGCGCGTGCTCATCGGCATTTCCGCACTGCTGTTTGCCGGACTCGCGTTGATTCTGGGGATGGCGTGGCGGCTGCCGGCCCAGGGCGATATCTCCCAGGCGCTGACCCAGCATCCCGAGCTCTATACGCTCTCGATGGGGCACATGGCGGACCTGACCTTAAACGCCTTTGCCTATCTCAAACTGCCGCTGGCGCTCGCGGTACTGGCGTTCGGCGCCTGTGCGCTGGGCCTGGTAATCGCGGGCGCGAACGCTCGCCGCGTCGTCCTGGTGCTGGCGGCCTCCATGATTGTCTTCCTGCAGGCGGCCCGGCTGGCGCTGATCCGCTTCGATCCCTACTTGGGCTCGTATCCGCTGGCGAAGAGCCTGGAGCAAAGTCCGCCCGGACAGTTGATCGAAGCCAACGCCTACTATGCGTTCTCGTCGGTGTTCTTCTATACGGGCCGGACAGCCTTGTTGTGGAATGGGCGCACTAATAACCTTGAGTATGGTTCCTATGCTCCGGGCGCGCCCCGCGTATTCATCGACGACACCCAGTTTGCCCGCCTCTGGGCGGCGCCGGATCGCTGCTATCTGTTGACGTACGGCTCCGAACTGCCGCATCTGGAGCAGATCGCCGCCCGCGAAAATTGGCATGTGGTGGCGGAGAACGCGGGGAATTATCTATTGACGAACCATCCGGTAGGCGTTTCAGGTCCCCCATCCCCGGTTTCCCGCAACGCGTTTTGAGTTGATACTCTTGATCTGGCATGGAACGCTTACCGTATCAAGTCACCGCCATGGCGGGCAGCTATGAGGGGCTGCGCCTTCCCGTAACCGTGCTGCTCGACAACGTGCGCAGCATGTACAACGTGGGCGCTTTCTTTCGCACGGCGGATGGAGCTGGCCTGGAAAAGCTGTATCTCTGCGGCATCACCGCCTATCCGCCGAAGAAGGCCATCTCCAAAACGGCGCTGGGGGCGGAGGAAACCGTGCCCTGGGAACATGGCTGGGATGCCCTGGAAATGGTTTCCGGTCTGCGGCGCAAAGGCTATGAAATAGCCGCGATCGAAACCAGTTTGCATTCCGTCGATCTGTTCGACTGGCGGCCGAACTACCCGGTCTGCGTGGTCTTCGGACACGAGGTGGACGGAGTGCGGCCGGAACTGTTGAAACTGGCGGATACGCACGTCCGCATTCCCATGCTGGGGCAAAAGCATTCGCTGAATGTGGCCACCGCCGGCGGCATCGTGCTTTACGAACTGTTGCGGAAGTACCGGGGCATGTACAAGGAGTTAGGAGCTAGGAGTTAGAAGTTGGTGTTGAAATTCTAACTCCTAACTCCTAGCTCCTGACTCCTAATGCGTCGGATCCCAGTGGTCGGTTCCGGCCAGAAAGCGTTTGGTTTCCCAGTGTGCCGCCTCTTCAGCGGTCAGCTGTTTGCCGTGCGGGTCGCGTTGCGCCGGATTGGCGCCGGGGCCGGTGGAGTTGTACTCCGCATAGAAAGCGGTATCGAGGTACGTGGTGTTCCCCGGATGCCATTCGCGCCAGCCCGCAGGTTCAATCTCCCCGCCCATTTCCGTGTTCAACAGGATTACCGTCGAGTACGGTCGCCAGGGACGTCCCAGCCACACATGGCTGACGCCCGGGTCCGCGGTCAGTTGGCAATGGTCAAAGACAAAGGCGCTCTCTTCTGCCGCATAGTGTTTGCTCTGTGCGGTGATATATCCGCCCGCCTGCCGGTTGCTGTGGATTTCGCAATGATCGAAGACCGCCTTGCCGTCGCCGAAGATGAAGTCCACGTTGCCTTCGATATAACACTTCGAAAAATATTGCCGCGCCGGGACGCACGCCGTCTCATTGGCCGGAGTGCAAGACTTGCTGCCGGCGTAAAGCGTGTCCTGATTTCCCAGGAAACGGACATTGCGAAAGATGGCGCGATCGCCGGTCACCAGCAGGGCCAGGGCCTGCGAGCCTTTAGGAAGCTGTGGGTGCGTGGTATTGAAGTCATTCTGTATCGTCAGGTTCTCGGCCAGAAAATTGTCGGCCGTAACGTTTACGGTGGCCGAGTTCAGGGTTCCACCGGCGGTGCCGGCACTCCTATCGAACACGATAACCGTCTTGCGGGCATCGGAGTAGGGACTGCGCAAGTGAATGTTGGGCTTGCCGATGCTCAAGGATTCGCGATAGATTCCGGGCGCGATGGAAATGTCGGCGCCGTTCTCCGGGGCGACGTCAATGGCGCGCTGGATGGAGTAGTAATCGCCGGTGCCGTCGGCGGCAACATAAAGCGTCGGGTCTTCCGGCGGCGCGGTCACGGCGGCCGCGGGGGCGGAGGGCACGGCGGGGGCGGCGACGAAGCGGCCCGCACAACTCAAGGGGGCGGCCATAGCGGCCCCTTCGCTTTTGACCGAAACATCATCGCCGCTGGGCAGCAGATTACCTCGCCGCGGGCCGATTACGATGTCGGCATGCTGGGCCTGAATATCGGCCGGACGCAGGCCGTCCAGAGTCACGTTGTCGAAAGTGACGTCCAGTTTGTGCTCCGCGTCCACGCCTTGCAGCGTGGTGTAACCCGGAGTCATGCTGTGCACGTCCTTCAACCGGATGTCGCGATATACCGGCAGTTCGTTCCCGGCAAACGTGGTGTACATGGAATTGAGGACGATCGGATTGGCTACGTTCCGCATACAGACGTTTTCGAAGGTTACGTCCCGCACCAGCCCGCCGCGGCTGCGGTCGGATTTGATTCGGACTCCGTTATCCGTGCCATCCATGGTCAGGTCGGTTACCAGTACCGCGCTGGCGCCGCCTGCGGTGCCGCTGCCGATGGACATCCCGTGGCCGCTATAGAAATGATTGTGGGCAACGGTAATATGCGACACCTCACCCTTCTCGGTCGAAGACTTCAGGCACACGTTATCGTCGCCGGTGGAGATATAGCTGTCCCGGATGGTCACATTGGTCGCCGAGGAAGGATCAATGCCGTCGGTGTTGCGGGCCGTTTTGGGCGTAAAGATCTTTACCCCCCAGGCGGTGAAACCGTCGGTTTGATCGATGCCCACATGGAGATTCGGCGAATTGCGCAAGGTGATGCGGTAGAGAATGAAGCCATTGGAGTGACGGACCACCACCAGCCGGGTGACGCTCTGCATCAGGTCGTAAATTTTCGCCTGGCGCGCCAGGTCCCACCAGCTCTGGTTCTGGCCCAATAGTTTGGCGCCGCCGCGCCCATCGATGGCGCCGTCGCCCATGATGGCGCTTCCGGGAGCGTTCTCAGCCAGGATCAGCGGCTTGCAGGCGTGCCCTTTTTCATCGACAAGGCCGCAACTTCCGGGGGTCATATCGTAATCGCGAGGATTACGCGAGGCAAACAGCGCCGTGTTGGCGTCAATCAAAAGCGTGACGCCGGTCCTCAACTGAATGGGGGCGGTGAGAAAGATGTTGTGGCTGCCAGCGGCCTTGAGTTCCACGGCCTGGCCAGGCGCGCAATGATCGATGGCGCGCTGGATGCGCTCCGTATCCAGCAGTTTTTCACTTGCTTCCGGCAGTATTCCCGCCGGCGCTGCCAGCCGCGCGGGCAGGACGATGCAGGCTTTGGGAAACCGGGGTTCGGTAACCTTGCGAGTGTCTTGAGCGCACAGCTGCGCTGCCGCCAACAGAACTGCCGAATTCACCAGCCAGGGAAGGATTCTTGTCCAGCGCACCGTCGGTTTCCCTCAATGTGGATTTATGGGCCTAAGATTATCATGGCGATATGGCATTTGCCTCTCCGAGGGGAGGGAGCGGTGGCGTCTCGCGCGCACCATATCGTCCAGAACCACCGGCGAGGACGCCCCGGGGCAGCCGGCGAGACGCCAGCACCACATCGGCCGAGCCCCGTTGCCCCCGGCGATGACCCCTCCTGTTCGCTCTGCGGAACGCTGCAAAATAAAGCATCTAGCCGTGGGTTTACCGGCAGATTTTGCTTGTGAGCTGATCGCACACCGGAGACAATATTGAAGACAATATTATTGAGGTAACACTCACCAGTTCTTGTTAATTGCGAAGTTTCTGTCCGGTGGTGTTCTCGGTGCCGGGAGCAACCTTGCCGGGAGTGGCTGGTTTGGTGTTGCTCGAACTCTCCGCTGATTTCCCGCCGGGAAACCGGTAATTTTAGATGATAGGTGTGACCCAAGGAACGGGAAGATTGTGAGGCGGCGGAGGTTCTGTCCTGCCGGTTATTTCCTGAGGGGGAATGCCGGACTCTTCTCATGAAGGAGTTTTAGGATGAGTACGCATGCGCAACTGGCGCTGGAAAAGATGGTCTTTCGCAAGACTGACGCCCGCTCCGGCCGGTTTATTTCGGTTACTCCGCAAAACAGCACCAATCAATTTTTGAGCTATGGCCGCATACGGCTGTCCGCGACTGACGCGCCCGTCACTTTTGCCAATGGCGGCGAGGAAACCGGGTTTCTGGTGTTGCAGGGCGAGGGTACCGTTAAGGCCGCGGGAAAGGAATTCCGGCTGGGCCAATATGATGCGCTCTACATTCCGCGGGATTCGCAGATCACGGTGAGCACGAAAAACAAGGTCGATATCGCGGAGTTTTCGGCGCCGGTGGAAAACCACTATCCCTTGCAGTACGTGAATTACGCCGAAATGAGCAAGGACCCGGGATTGAAGTTCGATGCGGGGCAGGGCACCGGAGCATCGCGCCATTTGCACATGTCTTGTGCGAAGAATGTGCAGGCTGGCCGGCTGGTGTTCGGGTGGACCTATTCGGATCCGGGCAACTGGACGAGTTGGCCGCCGCATGAGCACGCCCAGCTGCTCGAGGAAATGTACGTGTACTTCGATATGCCCGCACCGGCGTTTGGACTGCAATTGGTGTACAGCGACACGGAGTATCCCGAGCTGGTGGTCCCCGTGCGGGAAGGCGACGCGGTGCTGATGCCGAAGGGATATCACCCCAACGTCTCCATTCCCGGCCACAAAATCTGCTTCATATGGGCCATGGCGGCACGCCGGGAAGTCGAGGACCGCAAGTTCGGAGTGGTCAACGTGCAGCCCGGATTCAATCAGGGCGGCTCGGGGTTGGAGAAGGGTCAGGCTAAGTAGGCCATAGCTTTCAATATCCAGGGAAAGAGGTTTGAACAATGGGAGACGCAAGGATCCAGGCGGCGGCCAGGGTGGTCGAAACCAACGGCCCGCAGGCCGTAGTGAAGCAGGTTGGCGCTGCCGCGGTAAAGCACATCGGCCGGTATCGCTGGAGAATTTGCGCCCTCCTGTTCTGTGCTACGACCCTCAACTACATGGACCGGCAAGTGCTGGCGCTGCTGAAACCCACCCTGATGTGTCCGGCGAATGGGGTTATGGCCCGGCTGTTCGCGGGCTGTATGAATCCCATTACCCACCTTCCCATGACGGGAATCGGGATGTCCGAGCAGCAATTCGGATTTATTGTCACGGTGTTTTCCGCCGCCTACGCGCTGGGGCTGTTATTGACCGGAGGCTTCATTGACCGGGTGGGCACCAAGATCGGATATGCGGTGGCCATCAGCATCTGGACGCTGGCCGCGGTCAGCCACACCTTTGTCAGCTTTCCCCGGGTGGTCGCTCCGCTCCATTCCGTAGGCCCTTGGCTTGCGACGGTGCTTGGGGCGGTTCCCGGGTTGGGTCACCGGCAGTGGGTCGGCGACTTGGCCACGCTTTCGGCGGCCGTGGTGGGATTCATGATCGTGCGTTTTGCGCTGGGGCTGGGCGAGTCGGGAAACTTTCCGGCTGCCATCAAGGCCGTGGCCGAATGGTTCCCGCAAAAGGAGCGTGCGCTGGCCACTGGAATTTTTAATTCCGGCAGTAATATCGGCGCTACCCTGGCTCCTTTTGCCATCGGAATAATCCTTTATCACCTTGGCTGGCGCTACGCATTTCTGGTCACCAGCACCTTCAGTTTCATCTGGGTAGTGGTCTGGTTGATCATGTACCAGCGGCCGCAGAAGCACCCGAAGGTGTCTCCGGCGGAACTGAATTACATCTACAGCGATCCGCCGGAACCGGTGGCGAAAGTGCCTTGGGCGCACCTGCTCCCGCACCGGCAGACCTGGGCTTTTCTGGCGGGCAAATCGCTGACCGATCCCATCTGGTGGTTCTACCTGTATTGGTTGCCGGGTTTCCTGCAGAACCATTACGGGCTCAACATTATCAAGGCGGGCATACCGCTGCTGGTGATCTACAACGTCTCGGCCGTAGGTAGTGTTTTCGGCGGCTGGTTGCCGGAAAGGTTTCTCAACCTGGGTTGGAGCGTGAACAAGGCGCGAAAAACTTCGATGTTGATTTATGCCTGTTGTGTGGTGCCCATTGTTCTAGTCAGCAAGATCGGCAACATGTGGGGCGCGGTGGCCCTGATCAGCCTGGCTGCCGCTGCGCATCAGGCATGGTCGGCGAACATGTTTACCCTGGCTTCGGACATGTTCCCGCGGCGCACCGTCGCCTCAGTGGTCGGCATTGGCGCCTTCGGTGGGGCCATTGCCATGATGTTCTTCGCTTCCTTCATTGGCTGGATTCTGCAGGTCACCGGCAGTAATTATTTCATGGTCTTTCTCATTTCGGGTTCGGCGTATTTGCTGGCTCTTCTCCTGATCCACGGACTGGCGCCGAAACTGAAGCCGGCGAACGTGGGCTAGGAACGGCGTTCCACCGCGAAGCGGTGACACGAATCATAGCCGGGGGTGAAGGCGCAGCCCGTAGCCCCAGGATCATGCGCAGCAAGAGTCGCGCCGCAACGGCGGCGCCAGAGGAGTACGAAGCACGATGATTCTCGATTCATTCAGCCTCAAAGGTAAGAATGCGCTGGTTACCGGATCGCAGCAGGGATTGGGGGCGGGTATCGCTCTGGCCCTGGCCGAAGCCGGTGCCAACGTGGGTTGTCATGGACTATTTCCCGATCCGCACGATATCTGCGACAAGGTCGGCTCCCTGGGCGGCAGGACGTTTTATGTCCCCGGCGATGTTTCCGATCCCAAGGTGTGCACGGAACTGGTGGAGCGGACGGTGAAGGATTTCGGCTCGATCGATATTCTGGTG
>Ga0326728_10011115_pt1 | contig 20719 bp, 15 predicted proteins | sample MB3enrmetagenome_FD_207602 | JGI IMG/M metagenome (GOLD analysis project Ga0326728, IMG submission 207602) | Lab enriched peat soil microbial communities from McLean, Ithaca, NY, United States - MB31MN | ecosystem: Environmental > Terrestrial > Soil > Wetlands > Peat | place: USA: New York... | reverse complement strand
TAAATAAAACAAAAATTTTGTCAATAAAAACATTGACTTTCTATTAATTTCAACAAAAATAAAATAATAAGTTATGTAAAAGAGTCAAAAAAGAAATAGGACAATATAGATTACCTAAAAGAATGTTGTTATTGCCCTATAAATTAGGTGACCAACCCATTTAAGTTTTGCATGGAGAATCCAACTATCTACATGAAGTTAACAACAATAAAATTTTAATTGTGTATTTGGTGAGATGATCAAACCGATACTTTAAAGCTTATTTTTCCCTAACTGCTTAACTCTTTCTGCCAACCGACTGAGCAATTCCTATTTTTCATTGGAAAAAAAACAGGTTCCGTTGCAAAAATATTAGAGTAATTTGAATTTACTTTATTTCGTATGCACAGATTTTATAGCAAAAACTGTGCATTAGTGAAGAAAAGAAAACATAAATTGGCCCTTCGTTCGGTTATATTTTGTAAAAATTTAGGCACACTGCCCAAAATTAACTTTGATTCTAAACTGAAGTGTAAGTACAGTTCAATAACTTACATAAATTTACAATTGATTAATAAGCATCTTTGTGATGGGCTAATTTCACTAATGTCACTATTTGCGCTTTTTCGTCAACCGAAAAACAGAGTACAAAGTTAGAATCAATGTGTACTCGCTTGTATTTGTTTAAAGGATAATTGAGATTTTTGTAATGCTGAGGATTGACGCAAATTTCATCAGCTTTCTTGAAGATTGCCTCAAACAGTATATGATTCTTCTTGTTTAACTTTCTTAACTCTTTTGAAAGTTTCCCTCTGATCAATAATTTGTACAAGCTTACTCATCCTCATCAGGTAAGCTTTTGATGTACGCTTTTAATTCATCAGCATTTTTGAATGGGCCAATTACTTCATCATTTTCCGAATCAAGCATTTCATTTATGAATTCAAGACTATATCGAGGCTCAAGTATTTTCTCTTCATATTGAGATACAACTAAGTTTAGAGCAGCACTCTTGTCCTTTAGATTGAATTTGGCTTTAACAATATTCAGAACTTGATTTGTTCTTTCTGACATTTTAACCCTAGCTTGGATCATATGCATTCCTTGTGCACACTATATACACACGTTGGATATAAAACTATCTTATCAATGAGATTGTGTTAATTGTGGCATATTCCATGCAGTAAGTTGTTTCTTTGTATCCCTTAGTTAACCATCACCAAAAGTACCCAATTTTGTAAATTACAAATCTTCTAAAATAATTGAGTGGAAAACTCTACACTAAAAAAATGTCAAAATGAGATTGAAAAAAAATGCATAGTTTTAATCACAAAAACTGTGCATACTAAATAGAAAATAAGCAAGATTTCGATAAAACTCCGAGCTCAATAAGTTATTCATATTGACTTTATAAACAACCGGCTAAAAAATAGAGTTTATCGAAACACTCTAAAGTTATGGGAATGATTTCAAGTTTTTTGTAACATTTCAAGTGTAACTTGGTTGTCTACAACTTGCTCGGCACCTATTAAATGTCCAAGCATAATGATTGAACTATTCTCATTTTCTGCCCTTTTAGCGGATGCATATATTATTTTTAATGCGCGTCGAGCATCTCATTTGATATACGGGGAAATTTATTAATTGTACTCTAATTTATTAAATTACATACTTATATTAATATAGTATTATAACTTATATTATTTGGTATTAAATTATGTAGTCCCGATTTCATGAACTATGATAGACGGAAGCCTTTGTCAGACAATGAATAGATGACTTAATCTTAGGTCCTACACATTCTTATAATTCGTCCAAGGTGGATATCCCGAATTCACTCAAGAAAATGCCACATATCGCCCCATGATCGATTACTTTTCCTTTATATTTATCATACATCACGGTTCATCAGGTTTTTACTAATTAATAATACTTAATTTATATTATTTTAAAGAATAAAAATACATGAAAAATATCTTAAAGGTAGTTACCGTGCAAAGCCAGCAATATCATTGGGATTAGTTTTGGCTAAATAATGGCTTAATCTGGAGCCACTGATTAGACTTTTAGCGAGAGTCCAATAGGAAAACATTAACTTAGTAAAAAAATGTTTCACAATGCCCTAGAATAGCTCATTCTTAATTTGCCGCATATAAACCCCGCCTGTATGTATAAGATAACGAAGGAAATGCCAAAATAGTTTTGATATAATAGCCCAAAGCTTAGCTACTTCATGCATCAAATAACTAAACAAATATTTAACATAAGATCCACATATATTATTAAAAAGAAGCAAAGACGGTGTTAATATGGCTAGACCTTGTAAATTAACTCCTGAAATTCAACAAAGAATCGGTGATGGTGTGTCTCTTGGATTGACTTATGCTCTAGCTGCTAATTCAGCCGGCGTAACCTACCAGACTTACAATTCTTGGATTAAAAGGGGGCAGACAGAGAAATCTGGGAAATATTTTGATTTTTATCAGTACATTAAAAAATGCAATGCCGACGGAGCTAGGAAACTTCTTGAGAAATTGAATGATTCGGCTAACGCTGGTAACTGCCAGGTATGTATGTGGATCTTGGAAAGGAGATTCCCTGATGAATTTGCCAGACGACAATATAGTAAAATGAATGTTGTTTCAACGAATAAAAACGAAAATGTTGAAATAATAGTCAAGGATACAGATGAAGTTAGAAAAGAAATTCTAGCAAAGTTTGATCGTGTTGAAGAAAGTAATGAGTTATTAGCTAGATAATATTCTACATCCTAACTTAATCAATTTTTAATAGAAAATGTTTCGCTACTCATTTTTATCTGTTGGTAGAATTGTAACCGTAGTTACCAAAATCGCCACCATGGTTTTTTAGCTCCAGGTGCTTCTAGAGACTTTTGCTTAATCAAAGTCTGCATTTGTGCCATGTAGTTGTTGTAGGTATCCTGTAGCTTATTATATGTGGTTTTAAGGTCTTCTTTATCTCTCTCTGCCTTCTCAAGCTCTGCTTTCAAAGTATCAATGTGCTTATCTTTTTCCTTCATGAGTTCTTGTAGATCTCCCAATTGTGCCCGTTGTTCGCCCAATCCCCCAACACCCCCCATATAATCATTTGAGTATCCCTGTATCTCCCAATTCTCTTCGTTTTGTCTCCCAATTTCTCCCTTTTTAGATTCTTTGAGTAAAAGTTCTAAAGCTCTGGTAATTGTTTCTGTCTGGGAGATTGATATCCCAAAATATCCAAAATTTTTGAGATCGTCGTACAAACTGTCAGATATCCATGCACTTAATTTATGACCTGAGCGTTTCTTTTCTTCGGGCATTGGGGGACAATGGGAGATCATTATTTATGAAGTTTTTTATTTATGTCTGAGTATTTGTGCTCATTCTGTGTTATTAAATTTTTATTCGGATTTATACATAGCTTTTGCTATAAAACCTATCCATGGGTAAAAACGACAAATCATATTTTTATGAGAAAGATAAAAAGTGCCAGGAACCAAAAAAACGCGGTGGAGATCATGGTAAATTTTGAAGACTGTTATCAAGATGCCTTCCAGGCACTTAAAATCAGAAGTGCTTCTAATTTTCAACAGGTCACATGAAACATTGCTATTATCTTTCCCTCGCTTTCGTTCCACAGTTTGATCGCGTCCGGGGTGCGAAGAAGTTTTGCCTCAAGCCCTTTCTCCTCGAAAAACTCCTTTGCTTCTTTTGAGAGCTCAACGTAACCAGTCTGACCAGTTCCTATTATTATTTCATCTGCCCCTTTTTCATAGATGAATTTCGCCTCTGCAAGCGATATTTTATGGGATGTACCGTAGACTTCTTTAGAAAGCTTTTTCTTACGCTTTTCTATCTGCCCACTCATGCGGATAAGGATATCCTTTTCAAAATTATTTTCATTGATCGTAATCGAACCGAAACTGGTTGAGTTTATCTTCGGATTCATGGTTTTCTCTCCAAATATTTACCTTTTTTCATTACTATTCTACCGTGTCTGCTAATTTATACTCTTAATAAAATCTCACATAACCGAATTATCACGTTTTTATAGAGAATATGACTTAGCATTATATAAGAATCAAGTACAATAAGCTTTATAGCTTAAAGTTTGGTATTATATTTTCAAGCTTTAATAATTTTAATTTTTCATTTCAACTGCAAAAGTCCTATTTGACCGTTGACAAGAATCGAGTCTAAATAAGTATAAGCATAACTGTTCCGTTGCAAAAAATATGGATTTGTTGCAAAATCAATGAAAAACTTCACAATTAGGAAAGTTAATCAATATCATCAAGGGAAAAATGATATACAAAGGTATGAATTATAGTATCAAACTGCGAAAATATTATTTTTGTACCAGAACCTTTTGAGATAAAACCAACCAAATAATAAAAGACGACTGTTTTTTACCCACCTAATGTAATATCCTGATTTTGATAAAATTCTATCGCATTATACAAGTGTTCTGGCTTGAAATCTGGCCACATTTCATCAATTACATATATATCTGAGTATACCGTTTGAATTGGAAGCATGCCACTGAGTCTACATCTTCCTCCCCAGCGAATAAGTAAATCTACTCTTGGAATGTCTGCTGATGCAATGTTTTTTATCATTCTTTTATTATCTGAAGAGTTATCAAATGCATACGTTAAGTCCCAATACCAACCATAATTTATCAAAAAATTTATCTTTATTTTACCTTTCTCAACTTTAGTTTTCTTTGTATATGCAAGTAACTCTTTTGGAAACATATCCGAATTAGTATTTCCTACTACAAGGATTTCGGCGTCACATTTAACAATTTCTTTAACTGATTTTATGCAAGCATCTACAAACGCTTTTCTTTGAACTTGAGGCCTTTTTGTGTTATCTTGAGTAAATCCAAAAAAAGTAACTTCGTCTATTCCAACTTTCACGCATATATCATATACTTCTAAACCTGGAATTATTCCATAGTTATATCCTTCATGTTTTTCTAAACCTCTAGCTAGAGCCCATCTTCTGTTACCATCTGGTATTATGGCAATATGTCTTGGCACTCTTTTAAATTTTGGTATTTCCAGAGCATTCCTCCCCTCCTATCTCTTTGATTAAATTGCTATAAATAATCTTCATTTTGATTGATTTAATGAGAACATAATTCGGTTAACGCTTTTTCACTTTAATCTGGAAAACTGCTTCATGAGAAAGAATCACTTAATCTAAAGCCGCCCCGCAAAGTGCAGTTGTGGTGCAAAAATGATATTTCCTCAGTTTGATACTATAATTTTTACCTTTTTGCATCATTTTCCCAGTTATGAGAATAATTAACTCTCCGAATTGTGAAGTTTTTCATTGATTTTGCAACAAATCCATCTTTTTTGCACCAGAACCCCTTGATAGTGTAATTATCATCTTTTTTTGGTGTTTTCCTAAGTCTCAAGTATTACAGTACGAAATAGCAGTGTACTGAAAGTTCTGTTAATCCTGATTGATTATGTATCCTTTTTCTTTACCACAAAAAAAATAGATTTATTGGTTTTTACTGATGCAGAGTTTTTGTGGCAAAAGCTATGTACCAGTGAAACCAACAAAAAAATGAAACTTTGTTAGCATAACAATTGACTCAGCATCCGACTTATTAATAAAACAATATTAATATTAAATAGCTGTCCAGTGCTAAAATATTCAATGGGGAAAGATGTTTTATTCAGAAACTATTTTTTTTACAATTAATTTCAAATCATTAAAGAAACAAAGTAATTGTATATCTATAATTCAAAGCAAACAGGTCAAAAAGACTGATAAATCATGTCTAAGACAGTAATTCAATATCTTTTAAATAGATTAAAACAACTGGGTATCAGTGATATTTTCGGTGTTCCAGGAGACTATGCTTTTCCTATTAACAATGCCATATGTGACGATAAGGAACTACGTTGGATCGGTTGCTGCAATGAGCTAAACGCTGCTTATGCCGCAGACGGTTATGCTCGTATCAATGGCATGTCAGCGCTGTCTACTACTTTTGGTGTGGGTGAACTGTCCGCGTTATGCGGCATAGCAGGCTCTTATGGGGAACACAATGTGATATTTCACATTGTAGGAATGCCTAACATGCAAATTCGGGAAAAACATGCCATAGCACATCATACACTTGGCAATGGAGAGTTTGACCTATTTGTGAAAATGACTACCCCAATCGTATGTGCGAAGACGATACTTACCCCGGAAAACTGCATTCACGAAGTTGAGCGAGTCATAGCAGCAGCCATAGAGTTTCATCGTCCAGTCTATATTGCCATACCTAAAGACTATGTCAATGAGAGGGTCTCACTTTACCCTGCATTAACAAAAGTACCTGTAAAAAGTGATCCCGAAGTGCTAGAAGAAGTAGTTTCGATCATTGTGAATAAATTATCTAACTCAAAGCAAGCCTGTATTATGCCCGGTATTTTTGTTGATCGGTTCGGACTCAAAGACTTAACCACGATCGTAGTTAATGCTTCGGGGTTACCTTACGTGACCATGGCAATGGATAAATCGGTGCTCGACGAAACTAATCCTTCTTATCTGGGATTATATAGCGGAAGTCTTGTGAATCCTGAAATTAGGGATTTCGTGGAATCCTGTGACTACATACTAGCCATAGGCGCTATCTTGTCTGATATAAATTTGGGGGGAATAGGTAAATTCACGACAAAACTAGACAAATCCCGTATTATCAATATCATGCCTTCAAATGTCTATATCGGACATGCTAATTACACTAATCTAAAAATGTTAGATGTTCTAGATGAACTTAGCAAAAAGCTTCATAAACGTACTGATGTCAAGGGACCTAAAGCTAAGCAGCTCCAAATGCCTAAGATAGACGTTGGCAACCAAATAACGGCTGAGTATTTATATGCAAGCTATGCTAATTTTTTTAAGCCCGATGATATAATTATAGTGGATACAGGCACTTCCTTCTTTGGGTTACTGCCAATATTTTTACCTAAAGGATCTCAATTCCATAGCCAGGCCCTATGGACAGCTATAGGCTGGGCTACTCCAGCTTCCTTCGGCGCCTCACTGGCTGCACCAGATCGGCGAGTAATTCTTATAACAGGCGAAGGGGCGCATCAAATGACTGCTCAAGAAGTCAGCCAATTTTACCGCTATGGTCTAAAACCAATCATTTTTGTTCTGAATAATAATGGCTACCTAGTAGAACGAATGCTATCTAAGAAACTCGATTACTGTTATAATGACCTAGCACAGTGGCAATATCATAAATTGCCAGAGATACTTGGCTGTGATGGGTGGATGACAAGAAGAGCCACCACCTGTGAGGAGCTGGATAGGATTATGAAAGAGCTGGATAATACTAAAACTGGCGCATATATAGAAATAGTTACGCCACAGATGTCAGCACCACTGCTTATGGAAATTATCCATAGAAACTTATAGACGTTATAGGTAAACCATTCAGAAAATTGGGTTCCGTTGCAAAAATCCTTTCTAATGATATAATAGAATAAAAAGAAAACCAAAGATAGTAATATGCTATCTAATTCCTTTAAATGGAAGCATTACGAAGGGGAAATTATCCTATTAAATGTAAGATGGTACTTAAAATATGCATTAAGTTATAGAAATTTAAAGGAAATGATGGCAGAAAGGGGGGTAAAAGTCGACCATACAACAATCATGAGATGGGTACATCAATATTCCCCTGAAATAGAACAAAAGATAAGAAGACATTTAAGACCAACAAATTATTCGTGGAGAGTTGATGAAACCTATATCAAAGTAAAAGGTAAATGGGAATATTTTTACCGAGCAGGTAACTCAAATGGAGATACAATTGATTTCATGTTAAGTGCAAAACGAAATCGAAAAGCAGCGAAGAGATTCTTTAAGAAAGCTTTGAGTTCTAATCATAATCAAATTCCAAGAGTAATAACCGTTGATAAGAATCCAGCTTATCCACCTGCTATTGATAATTGATAAACTGAAAAATGATACAATACTACCTAAAAACGTAGGCATTCGACAAATCAAGTATTTGAATAACATTATAGAACAAGATCATAGATCTATAAAGCGAATGGCAGTGTAGCAAAATTCCTATAAATTCTGATCGACTCTACATCCTTTTCTTTGCCACAAAAATAGAATTTATTGTTATTTACTGATGCACAGTTTTTGTGATAAAATCTCTGCATTAGAATACCAGTTTGTAAGCCCACTCATTGACTTTGGACTCTGTTGTTGGCAGAGCTGTCTTAGGCATATTCTAAATATGTTCTGTACATCCCTTATTCATTTCATGCAGTTATTGTCGTAATTGAAAGTAAGAATATTCTAGTGTTCTCTGGTTTATTACAGCTAAATGTCTTCCGCTTTTTTTACATTCGGTCCTTCTTTTGTATCCTGCACAACGTAACCGAGAGATTTTATTTTCTCCCTGAGAGTATCTGAAATTGCCCATTCCTTTTTTTTCCTGGCACTTTCACGCTCTTTGACGAGTATCATTACCTTTTCCGGAATCTTCTTTTTACCGGATTCTTCAAAAAGGCCTAAGACGTCAGAAAATTGCCTATAAAGAGAGCATATTCTTCTCAAAACTTATTTATTCTTACCTGTTTCAAGGTACCTGTTAGCTGTATGAGATAGGCTCTTGAGAGCAGTTATTGCTTTTGGGGTATTAAAGTCATCTTCAAGCGCTTCCCTAAACTCTGTTTCGATTTCAGGAAGAACTTTAATCACATCTTCGTCTTCGGGATAGGAGTCATCTGCTGCACTTTTCAGGATAAACTCAAGATTTTCAAGCGTTTCTTTAAGCTGCAAATAGTTATTTTTTGCATTTTCTGCGAAGTTATCGGAGTAATCTAGCATTTTCCGGTAGTGCACCGAAAGGAACATAAAACGTACGACTTCTCCACCATACTTCCCAACAATTTCAGGCAGTGTAAAGGCATTTCCTTTAGACTTGCTCATCTTTTTTCCTTCAACTATGAGGTGCTCTCCATGTATCCAGTTACAAACAAAAGGTTTTCCGGTTGCCCCTTCGGACTGAGCTATCTCGTTTTCGTGGTGGAGAAATATCAGGTCTACGCCTCCCATATGTATATCCAGTGTAGGTCCAAAACTATTCAAAGCCATGACCGAGCATTCTATATGCCAGCCAGGAAGGATTTTACCCCAAGGACTTTCATAATAAATCCCTCTTTCGATCTCTTCAGGTGTGGAAGCTTTCAGGAGAGCAAAGTCGCGAGGATTGTCCTTATCATATTCGTCTACATCGACCGAGGCACCAATTATGATATTATTGAAATCGATCTTTGAAAGTTTTCCGTATTCCGGGAACCCTGAAATTCTGTAATAGACCGACCCGTTTTTTTCGTAAGCTAACCCTTTTTCCATCAGCTTTTGAGTAAGCCTGATCATACCATCGACGTTCTCTGTAGCTTTCGGATACGCTGATGCTCTCTTTATATTTAGCATATTAAGGCCCTTAAAGAATTCAGCAGTAGTGTATTTCTTCGTAAAATCCTTAAGGGACATACCTGCAGCCTTTGAATCCGTTATTGTCTTATCATCAATATCAGTAATATTCATTACAAGTTTTACCCTGTACCCCAGGTATTCTAGTATTCTTACTATGTTGTCCGACATTAAAAAGCTGCGATAATTACCTATGTGTGGCACATTATAGACAGTGGGTCCACAGGCATAAATCGAAACTTCATTTTCCTTTAAGGGTTTGAAAATTCCTTTTTTTCGTGTCAGGGTATTATAAACTTGTAACATCACTAACTTCTCCAGTTATTAAAAAAATTAGAAAATTTATGAACGTATAAATTGAAAACTTTGCTTTTCTTAATCAACAGATAATCTTGCTTTCAATATTCGCAAAAATTCTTATTACCCCAAATTGTCCTTTAGATGAATTGAAACAATATCCATCAGCACCAAGCTGGATAGCTTCTAATTTCTCAGAGGTATTGTACTCTGAGGATAATACTAAAATTGGCATTTGCTTCATATCGCACATAAGTTTCAGATGTTGCAGGTATTCTATGTTGTCGGCAACAATTACAACAAAAAGAAATAACCGTATACTCCAACTTTGTTCTAACACCTAATAATTTCATAGGATCCTTTTCAAAGTCAGTCATTCTATTTTCAAAGTTCTTGCGTTTACAGCTATGAGTACGGTATTCAGACTCATGAGGACTGCACCCTTAGCAAGGCTCAGTAAAATTCCATATCTATAGAAAACCCCTGCTCAAGGGGGATTGCAAAAATATTGCACCCTGTTGTCCAGAGAAGATTTTGATACATTTTGGAATAAGTACGCTTGGAAAGCCTGACGATTCAGTAGCTTTGAAAGCGTTATATAATTTAGAGCATCCATTATAAAATGATTGAGCAATTGTAATACGATGGAACTTGGGCTACGGGTCTGAGCGTTGCAAAAATTAACTATTATGGAAATAAAAATGGATTATAAATTGGAGAGGAGATACTGTTGACTTTGTACGCACCAACAGTATCCAATATACTTTAAGGTGTTTATTGATCTGTTCTTCGAAACAATATTAGTTATTATACTTAATAATCTTTTTCTATAAGTTACTCCTCTTTTAAATCTGATATCGATATTTGCTAGAAATGCTGTCAGCCAAACACCATATAGCCATTTGAACTAAAAATATCCCAAATTCATTTTGCTTCATTTACTGTAAGATTGCAGCTAGTTAAAGGGCATAAATAAGTAATAACCGCTATTTTGCAGCTCAGATAAGAATATTCTTTTCCTAAAGATGATAGCTGTTTAGGTCAATTATTCCCAAGTGTTCCATGAGCTCCAGATGTTCTAGGAGTTCCATAAGCTCCATGATAATCGATCAGAATGTTTTCTTATTCCGTATGGAACTGAAGAAATTCAGAGATTTTATAGCAAAATCTCTGCATTATAAATTAGCTGAAAAATAGTTCTGGCGCTGATTTTATAACAAAGTTAGGTTTTTTTGCAACAGAACCTTTTCTGCTCTCTAATCTGTGATTCCTGTATCAATTTATTAAGTATTCAGAATCCCAAAGTAGTTTAAAAATTCAAATTTTTCTATATCCTCTTTTGTGATGTTATTTAGGGTGACATATACACTTCCAAAGCCTCGTATTTTTTCCATTTCAGAAGGTTTGATACCAGGATAAATCCAGTTTGTGCCATTCCAAGTCCAACCAGACGGAGTAACTGCAGTACGTGGATTAATTGATAAATCAGAACTAGAAGTATAACAGCCTTTAGTATCACCTGCTTGATTGTGGTAAAAGCAATTTTTTGAGCTGGCTATTTTTTGCTCTCTAATTTGATTTAATATCCCATAACCGCCTGTATTATTATAAGTTCCTGCAACCGAATCCGTAAGCACATTAGCGTTTAATTCATCATATGCAGATGTAGCCCATTCCGGGTTTACAGCATAATAAACAAGAGCTCCAAGATAAGACCCATCAAAAACATTATTTTCTATTTTTGCATTAGTGTAACCACTCGCGATGATTCCTCCTATCCAATAAATACAAGGATTAGAGCCGGAACGATAAAACACATTATGATGGAGCCAAAGCTCTTCATTTCCGCTTGTTTTGCCTACTAACCAGAGTCCTGGACCTCTTGAATCATAAACAACGTTATCACAGACTTCTATATCTGACATCATACCGATATCATGTTGTATTTGAAGGGATGGACCAGCATCGTACCTGATTCTATTATATTCAGGCACATACCAAATTGTATTAGAATAAATGCGTGCATGGTTGACGTCCATGAGTCGGATAGCTGAATTTATACGTGGTTGAATATAATTATCATGCACCCTTACACCTTCGGATCTAATTGCAAAAAATACATCATGCCCTCCCTTTGAAGCCGTATTATGATGAAAATGAATATTTTTTGAGTTAACGGCCCTTAACCCATCACCTAAATTATTATATAAATTACAATATGCTACCTCAATATCATTTTCAGAATTAAAACCAATAAAGTTTTCATATCCCTGCCCCCACTGCTTTCCATTTTTTGTAGGGACATTGCCCTGATGTTCACTATTACCATTAAAATTCATATAGAGTATCTTGCAACCACTTAACCCTTTAATTATTGCTTCTTGTTCTATAGCAGGATAATTGTCAGCGATATAAATAGTAGATAATAGTTTTCCAGACTCCGATACGGTACCTTGTAACACTGTGTTTTTAGGAATCGTTATTTGCCCGTTTATGGTATACGTTCCGGGTGGGATAGTATATTTTCCACCTATGTTTTTATTTAGTTCTTCATTAATCCATATTTCATCTCTTGCATTGCTCATTGTTCCATCTAGAGTGGCTGCAACTCCAGCAGGATAGCTTCCTACTTTCACGGTATCTCTAACAGAGTTGTTTGCTGTGTCAATTGCAGTGACAGTGCCGTCTCCACTATTTGTAATGTATGCAAAAGGTACTGCTCCTTCTGTACTTATTAACATGAAAATAAAAGCTGCTGACACTAAGGTTATTTTATAAAACGGGGTGTTACTTTTCATGTAAGTTCCTTCATTAAAATACACAAACGCGTTTAAAATTGATATGTTTTACAATAAATAATCCAATTTTGGTATTAATAACAATTACTAATTTAAAAATTTTCTAAATAATATCTGATGTATGTAAAGACGATAGTATATAATAAAAATATATTTTAAAAGTAATTAAAATGATTATTAACATTTTCAAGAACTCACATAAAATTTTCAGTAATTTAATTTTACTGTTGTGACTATCGGACTACCCTGGATTCTCTAAATCAGCATCACCCGCATCCTTTTACGATTACAATAAAAATAGTCTCGATTACATATATTTTCAATTTTAAAATAAGATTTTATTTACTTTTTTGATAGTTTTGATCCAAAAGCTTGAGCTATCTGAACCCTAAGATGGTTAGGTTTTGTATGAAAACTTCTACATCAGTAAATATGGTAACTTCATCCTAGTTAGTTGATACAGAACCAAATCGTGATAAAGTAAAAAAATTAGGGCACTCAGGAAGTAGAAAGGGCAAATTTATAAGAATTAAAAACAAGATGCAAAAGAGTTCCATGGAAAAAAAAGTATAGTCTATATAAGAAATATCTCTAGTTTAGACTAGTTCTGTGGTAGAGATATATTATATAGATATTTTTGTAATCTTTTTTAATCTACCTTAACTATAATATATAGTTGGATACAGATTCGCGTTAGGTCCAAAAAATCTAGTTGTTGCAGTATCGGAGTTTGAAGTTACTTCTTTGTTAGCAAATGAACCTGTTGCATATGCTGAGTTAGACTTAAAACCAGCATAAATGTCTGATGGTGTTACTAGATGACTAGCTTTTCCCGTAACACTTTGACCAGGTGCAAGACCATTGTAACTTATTTTCTTTGATCCAAACATATCATCTTTAACAGTTATAGGGCCTGTAATATCCACGTTCCCTGTATTGGTTACAGTATAGTCATAATCGAGAAGATCTCCGACTGCGAAATAAGTTTTTGGATCTACTGAATTATCTATCATCAAACTTGGATGTATATCATAATGTATACGGATTGGGCCCACTATTGAATTTAAAACCAGATCACCATTTTCAAAATATTCCAGTGGAACTGCATATGCTGGGTTTCCGAAGTTCTTATCTCCGAAGATAGTATGATGCATGGTTTTGCCTGTATCCCAATCAAGTCCGAGTACTTCCCAGCCATATGGCAATCTATAACCAGGGAAAAGAGCCATATTACCTGACTGGCTGTGACTTGGGCCCGTACTTGTCTCTACATCTGATCGGGCCCATACTGAAGACCATTGATGTGTTGATGTATTCCATTGAAAGCGCTCAACGCCATATGGTCCCGGATATGCAGGGCCCACGAGCGTGAGGTTAAGCATTAAGTTTTGGCCTTCAAGGTCAGGACTAATAGTTTCCGGTATCTCATTTGCCACAAAAGCTCCGTATCCATATACAACTACAGAAGCTTCCGATTGTATCCATTCAGGAAGAGGTGAAAAACCGCAGGTTACTGGGATCTGCCCAGCGATGCGTTGGGATCCTGGGGGAATGTTGTCACGCCAGAATGCCACAAGGTTCATCTGTTTGGCACCATCTGTTATGACTACAAGCTTATCCGGATCATTTCCGAACCCCATGAGCGTGGGCGTTGATCCTGTTCCATTCCCATGTTTGCCGGCTGGGGGTTGTACCGAATGGGTGTACGGACATGACCACGCACCATCGGCCACATTTTCAGAAAGAGTTGTACCGGTCCAGACGAGCTTGCGCATGATAGTATTACTCGCCACATATATACCGTTATTTTCATCTATCGCAATAGAATTGGTAATAGACTCGTCATCACCAAACTTGCGAAAAGACGCAGAAGAAGCGTTGAGGTCACGATCGATAACCGCTACTCCATTGCTAAAAGTGATAACAACATGGCCGTCGTAAGTCATAGAAAGGCCAGCTATTGTTATGTTAGCTTGATGGTTATTACCCTGAATCGCAGTAACTGTATCTTCTAGCGCGTAGCGTTTGGTTATGCCTTTTGAAGGTTCATTTGAATCGCTTAAAGCAAATGCGTAGACACTACTACCATTGTAATTAACATAGAGTACGTTATCTTTATCGACTAATGAGTATATCCCATTCCATACGCGGTCTGCGTAATTTTCACCGAAAAGGTTTTTCAAGAAGCTATCCATAGAGCTTGTGTTCATTCCTACTGCAGACGACTCGCCGAAGGTACTGAGATTTTCATCCGGAATAGCAGGGAATGTACCTTTTGATGCATCTGCGAGTGCTTCATATTTGGCCACCGCAGTCCAGTTGTTGTCGGCCTTATTAATGTAACTTACGCGATCGGTGCCGACTCCCCACATATAATTTTTGTTAGTGGAGGCAAGAGTCATGATGTTTATTGGACCACCATAGACAATTGGTCTCTTCGTTAGATCCACAGTGAAAACACCATTCGGAGGGCCGTATGGTGTAGAGTCGCTCTGAGATGAGTCAAAATGTGTGATAGCATAAAGTGGGGATGCCAAATAGGGATTGACAACTGGTCCGTTAACACTTGTGGTCTCCTGGGCTTCAGCGGTTTGAATGACCCCGAAGAGTGCGATAGCGCATACCGAGAAGATAATCGTTAATATTAATTTTCTATTTGATTTCATCGGATTTTCTATAATATTCATAAGTTGCACCTTGTAATTTATGTAAAAATGTACAAGATATAATTAATAAATATTATTTAAAAGTATACCCATTATAAAACTTATTTAAAAAATTTAGTAAAATACAATAGGCTAAGAATTACGAGTATGGTAACAAACTTTTGTTTTTCGATTTCATGATGCACAGTTTTTGTAATAAAATCTCTGAATTTCCTAGTTCTACACGAAATAAGAAAAGGTTACTGATCTATGATTCCTGAAGCTTATGGGACTCATAGAACATCTGGAGCTCATGGAACATTTGGAACTATTATAGCTCAAACAACCATCTTAAACAGAAAAATAAGAAAATAATAATTATATAGTTCTGGCAATATACCTAAAGTTCTGTAAAGTGTGGTTGATTCTGTATTTTTTTCTTCCCAATGCAAAACAAGAATTGTTCATATATGAGAGTAATTACTTGCTAGAATGCTGCTGGTCATAAAAGGCAAAAATAATGAGAGCTAAGTCTAACAATATGACCTACGAAGAAAAATCAGACGTGAAGAACGAAAATCAAGAGAATATGCTTAAGAAAAAAGAAAGACTGATTCAAATATATATTGTAATGTATGGACTGTTGCTAACGTGCATTCAAAATTTTGATTAAACGGCACAAACTATATCGTTTTTTATATTAATTTATTTCTTAATTTATGCAATTACATATTACACAGCAATAACAACACAAGACGATAAAGTGGCAATCTCACTTATAAGATCTTTACCTAAAATGGAAGCCATAAACCACTATGCGGAAGTAATATCACGAATTTTTGGTCTTACAATAACAATTTACCTATCTCAAACTATTCACTTTTCATCAAACATTCAACAGATTCCATTATTTGCTAATATTCAAGAATTGTCATTAGTGATTGCAGCTTCTTCATATTATATATTATATCGCATAGCAACCCACTCATATATACTTAGTAAAGTTTTCACAATAAGTGAAACCAGAAAAAAATATGTAGTTGGATTTTCACTTATTTTCTTTTATGGATTATCCATGTTAATTCAAGCATTCTTGCACATACCACATAATATTATTTTCGTTAATATAATAATGGTATTATCTGCAATATCTTTAGCATACATAATGACAAAATCACTAAAAATAAACTAAAAAAGGATCTTCACTATTTTGACTGGAGAATTCATAGCACTTTTTAATTGCAGCACAACGCATGTAACAATATGAAAACATTTTTCCTTCCATGTGATTTTTGATTGAGATAAACGTTGTTCGGAAATAACTTAACCGCTTTATCCAATACTTCTTTTTTCGTTTGTCTGATGTTCTGGCCTTCTTGCACTCGATAGAGTTCGTCAATACCATATATTAGGAAGGAAACAATTTCTTCGGAACTTAGAAACTTACTCCCAAATCTATCTTTTATATCATTTTTCAAATGCTCCACAAGTAAATGTGCTCTTATTTTAGTTTCAGTTGTTAGTACTAGTCTGTTTTTTATAAGAAATCTCTCACTTTTTACATGTCGTCCTGAGAGAGTGGGGTGTAACATAAGGGTAACATATATACACCGCTTCAAGTGGAAAACGATAGCAGATTAATTAGATTTCGGAGGATAAAATCAGAATCCTTAAATATTCACATGTCAATAAATACTAAGAATATTTTTTCAAATAAGGTTTTTAAAATGGCCGTGGATATTGACGACGTAATTGAGAAGGGAGGAATTTTTAAAAACAAAACGGTCTTGAAACCGAATTATACTCCCGAAAGTATAAACGATGTTCTTCATCGCGATGACCAGATCAGGGCTTATTATGAGTTGATGAAAGATATTTTCCGTCCTATCCCGTCAGCTCCACCTAACCTTTTTGTTTATGGAAAGCCTGGGCTCGGGAAAACACTACTAACAAAACTCGCATTTCAAGTAATTTCAAGAAAAGCAGAGGCCGTAGGTGTAGATTTATTGGTAATAACAGTTAACTGCGATGTAGCGGGCTCGGAACATGGAGTACTACAGAAGATAGTAGCCGATTTTCCTACTCCTAACAATGAACCTAAGAAGAAACTAGGGTATTCAGTCGGTCGGCATAATGAGTACCTTAAATATCTTGTTGATAATTACTCTGGGATTATTATAATCATCCTTGACGAAATTGATAAAGTAGAAATTCCGAAGATTGTTAACAGGATTATTCGGTTTGAATCAAAAAAGTCGCGTCAATTTCCGACTGTTGTCGGGATTACAAACGAAACAAAGCTAATAGATAACTTCCCCCCTGAACTCAAAAGCGTGATATGCGAAAACAGCTTGCAGATTCCCCCTTATGATGCTGAACAGCTATCTGACATATTGAAGTTAAGAGCAAAACAGGCTTTCAACCCTGGGACAATAGGAGAAATGGTAATTCCATTGGCCGCCGCTTTTGCCGCTCAGGAGCACGGGGATGCCCGTCGCGCAATTAACCTGTTAAGAGTAGGCGGAGATATCGCGGAACAAGACGGGTGCGACATGGTTCATGAGGAACATATCAGAAAGGCCGATGAAAAGATAGACGCGGATCAAACTATTGAAGTAGTGAAAACCCTGCCAAATCAATCAAAAGTATCCCTATTTGCTATTATTCAAATTCTTGACAGGAGAACAAAAACGGATTTAAATACGATTTATGCTCTTTATATGACTATTTGTCGGGAGCTTGATCTCGATATTTTAAGTCACAGGAGAATTACGGCTCTTATTGACGAAATGTCGCAATTGGGAGTTCTGAGACAAGAAGTTATTAGCAAGGGTCGTTATGGCCGGAAAAAAATAATATTATCTGTCGCTTCAAAGGGCTTAGTTAAAGAAACTCTTTTAGAGGATTACAGGTTAAAACCGTTAGCAGAAGTAGACATGAATAACTTTATCTTGCCTTTCAGAAGGGCCTTTGAATAACATAAGAAAGGCCGACACTAGGGCTAATGTTCGCCTGGAAAACTTTTTCCGCGATACCTATATACCATTTCAAGTGGAACATTTAGAACATGGCATTTAAGTAAAAAGATAAACTCATATTAAGGCTTATATTTAAAACCTTATAAGTGACTTATGTTCTTGTGTCAAGCCTGCCACGAAAGTTTATGAAGAAATTCCCCTTTTGTTTACTGATGTTCCACTTGAAATGGTATATATGTCTATCTTAGAATATTCTTTCAAATTCTTGGAATTATCCCCTTTTGTTTCCTGATGTTCCACTTGAAATGGTATATATGTCTATCTTAGAATATTCTTTCAAATTCTTGGAATTATCCCCTTTTGTTTCCTGATGTTCCACTTGAAACGGTGTATCGATGTATATTTTTAAAAATCTGAACCTTGAAAATTAGGATTCCTTAAGAAATGATATTCTCATATACGCGATACTAAAGCTCTATAGGGATATGAATAAAAGCTACTTTGTGCCTACAAATAATGTTGATGAAAAGATAATAACAAGTCAAAAAGGTCATCCAACACATGCTCAATTGCAATATAATTGAACTTGGGCTACGGGTCTGAGCGTTGCAAAAATTAACTATTATGGGAACCAAAGTGCATTATGAATTGGATAGGTTGATACTGTTGATGCTGCACACAACAGTATCTGATTTACTTCAAGGTGTATTGATCTGTTCTTCGAAACAATATTAGTCTTAATACTTTATTAACTTTTTCTATAAGTAATCAGTCTTTTAAATATGATCTCTATATTTGCTAGAAATGCTGCATCCAGACATCTTATAGTTATTTAAAATAAAAAATATCCCAGATCAATTTTTGTCTCGCTTAAATATTACCCACTTATGTTTTTGGAGTTATTTTAATTAAATGATGGTTTTCTTTGTTGGCAGAGCTGTTTGGGCGTATTCTTAAATCTGTTATATGCGTCGCTTATTTGTTTCATGCAGTTATTGTTGTATTTGAAAGTTGGAATAATATTTTAGCACTTTCTGGTATACTTCTTCTGGATTGTTACAACCATCACTGAATTGTGTTGGCTGTTTATAGTGAACTGTCTCAATAACACCATTGGATAAAGTTATTGGCTGTCCACTGAATGAACCTGTTGCAGACGCTAAATTGGTCACAGAACCTACATTAATATCAGCATCTGTTATTTTGTAGTAGCTGTTTCTGTAATGCTTGAACCTGGACTCAGGGTACCACTGCTTTGTATAGGTATTATGCCAATCTTTAGATAAACCAATATAGATAGTTAAAATAAAATACAATAATTATTACCAAAACAAGTGTATAAATAATCATAAATATGAATGAATAGTTGATTTTAACGATAAAAAAATTCTTTGATAACAAAACTCCTGTTAGATCCTGAATACTTCACAACTAAGACAAAACAATTATTAATATATATTTGTTTTTTGACTACGAAAAGATTTATGTAGGATTATTTTTTGCTTAGAACCAAATTTTCATAGAATTAATTTAAAATAATTACGTAGATAATTATGTATTGCAGTACTCTGCATACCACAAATAAACCTAAAAGAGTAGAAAAATAAGCTGCCTAATGGAGCAAGAGAGCTAGTAGAATCACTTGGAAGATGTTGGTCTTATTTCGAGTTAAATATACCTGTAATGATATTTATTCGAAGTGACTGTATCCGAGTAAACAGTAAATCTAACTCTTCCAAGCTTTCAATCAATCTTTTTTAATACTGAGTGGAGCCAAATCTAATTTGATAGTACAGTTTTTGAATAGATATAATAAATAGGTTATAATAATATATATGTATTTTCTCAAATTCGAGTAATAAATGTACCAATAATTTCGGTTAAGAATGGCACAAATACATAGATTTTGCCACAAAAACTATGCATCAGTGAAAACGATAAATTATTTTTAAGCAGCTGATAATCCAAGTAAATTTTGATTGGAACATCATTGTGGTGGAGATAGTGGCAAATCTCACTGATCCATGCCGAGATCTGCAAACCTGGAATTTTTAGAGTTACTCCGTCAAATGTTGACTTGAAAGTCTTTTTTGAAGAGCTATGTGAGTAACCACCGCCCCTGAAAATGGTCCAAAACTAAACTAGCCGATGTTTAGATAGCAGGTCCATATTCACTGATTAGCTTAAGGGTTTCACAGCCAGTCACACCAGAACTAAACCAACTTCTCTTCAGTCATCGTTTGTTTTGAATTTAAAACAAATTCGCGATGTAACCATTTTTTGTTCGAGTTTATTTTCCTTGTTTCTATACTACGCATTTGTGATGATGTGTTTTAAGCTTTCTTTCCTAGGGTCAAAATTTAAGCAAGTGTGTCTTGTAATTTTTCAGTTCTTCAGTTCCTTTTTCTCTGGACATACTACTTACTTCGTAAATTATGAAAGAAGGAAGAACTTTCAATCCCATGTATTCAAATACGCAGTGAGTTAATGATTCTAGGTGTTTGTTAAGGTCTCCATGTGCTCCTCCTTCAGAATACATCTCTTTT
>Ga0326728_10011113_pt1 | contig 20720 bp, 14 predicted proteins | sample MB3enrmetagenome_FD_207602 | JGI IMG/M metagenome (GOLD analysis project Ga0326728, IMG submission 207602) | Lab enriched peat soil microbial communities from McLean, Ithaca, NY, United States - MB31MN | ecosystem: Environmental > Terrestrial > Soil > Wetlands > Peat | place: USA: New York... | reverse complement strand
GCGTTCGGGTCCGGCGGCGAACTTACTCCGCCTGCTGCGGCGAACGCCGCGAAGTCCACCTCCGGCCCCACCCCGAAGCGCGTCACCAGCACACTCCCACTGAGCAGCAGGCTCCCCGGCGCGCCCTGCAGCCGCAAGCTCGTGTTTCCCGTCGCGCTCAATCCATTCATCCGCACGCGCACCACATCGCCGGCAGCCGTCAGGTCAACATAGATGCCGTTGCGATAAGTTAGAAAGCCGCCAAGCTTCAACTGCCCGCCGCCGGTCATCGCGGTCAGGTTCTCCACCTCCAGCCGGTCCTCGTTGAACACCAGGGTCCCGTTCAACGAACTCACCCCGTTCGGAATCCCCTCCATCGCTGCGTTCACAGCGTCGAACTTCACCCTGCCCGTCAACGACGGCTTCTCCACCCGCCCGCCCGCTGCCACGGTAAACTCCACCTTCCCGCTGGACAGGATGTCCGGGTCGAAGGTATGCGCAATCGCAAGGCTCACGCTTCCGCTGGCCTTCACATCCAGCTTCCCGCCCGCAGGATCGGTCGCGCCGAAGGCCTGCACCGTCCCGCCGGCCTGCATGTCCGTGTCTTGGCCCAAAATATGCATCCGCTCCAGCGAAGCAACTCCGTCCTTCAGGCTCACACGCAGCGTCTCATCAGACTTCAGTTCCACCCCTTGCAGCTTTACATCGAAGTCGCTCAACCACGCCGCCCCGCTCAGCTTTGTCGGCGTCTTCAGCGGCCCGCTCACCGTCACCACCCCGCCAATCGATGACTGCGCCTTGATCTTCCCGGGCATGAACATCTCCAGCGCCGTTCCCACATCAAACCCTGAAAACTCAATCCGGTTTATCGTCTCGTAATTCCCCGTCAGCCACGTCTCGCCCGTCGCGTCGACCTTTGCCCCCACCAGCGTCGACTTCACCGCATAGAACAGATCTCTTCCCTCGCTGTGCGCCTGAGCCGCAATCTCGCCCAGCGGCTTGCCGTCCAGCTTGACCCCAGCCAGCGTCGCCGTCGCCTTCAAACCCGGCTGCTCCATCGTCCCGTTCGCGTCCGCCACCAGGGTCAACGTTCCATCCGCATTCGGACTCGCCTTGGCAATCGTGCGAAACCTCGACAGCACCAGCCCGTCGCCCTCAATGTGCCCATGCAGATGCTTGGTCTGCAGGTTGTATCCGCCTTCGCCCGCAATCCGCGCCCCATGCATCGTCAGCACGACATTGCTTGCGTCAATCGCCTGCCCGCGCACCGCAAGCTCCGCCACGGCGGAGTCGTACGGCTCCCCATACGCCACTCCCTTGGCCAGCGAAATCCTCCCCGTCCCATCCATATTGCCCAGCGTCCCGCGCACCTGCGCGTTCGCCGCAACCTTCCCCGTCAGCGCAATCCTCTGCTGCTGCCCGGCGGTCTGCAGCACGTCCGCAATCTCTGCGTTCGCCAGCCGCAACGTCGCATCGACGTTCGTCCCCTCGTCCCACACAGTTTGCGCCGCGTCTCTGCGGGTGAGCGTCTTGCGCGGCCGCAAGCTCCCCGCCACATTCAGCACCGCGCCCCCGCGCCGGATCGTCGAATTGGCAATCGCCAACCCCTCGTCGTACGAGTACTCCGCATCCCCCGCCGCCGAATCTACCAGCGTGTCCTCTCCAATCCCCAGCCCCGCGCCCGAGTCAGTCCCCAGCTTCACCTCGATCTGCGAGCCCTGCACATGTCCCTTCACATCCAGGTCGTGCGCCGGTCCCATCGCTGTCCCGTGGAACGTCAGCCCTCCATGCAGCGCCACCGGAATCGCCGCCGTCCCCTTCTTCCCGTTCTCCTCAAATCCCAGCGTGTGCAGCAACTGGTCAAACTCTCCCAGATCGCGGATCGTCGTATCTACTTTCAAATTGGTCAGCGGATCGCCATCCTCTACCCCCAGAACTCCCGTCGCCTCGGTCGAGGATCCCGGCGTCTGCAACGACGTGTGGCGAATGTTGACCACCTCATGCTTGCCCTCGTAGCGCGCGTCCGCCACGCCGCTCACGGGAACATTGTTCAGCGCACCCTTCCGGGAAGTCCCTGTGGGCTGAAACTTGAGCTGTCCATCGACGATCACCGTCTCCGCAACATGCACCGGCTGCTGCACCCACTGCACCAGCACCGGCCCCGTCACCGCCGTATCGAAGCCTAGGTCGCCGTAGCCTCCGGTCTCCGTCACCTCCATGATCGTGCGCAGCGGAATCTGCGTCACTGTCGAGGTCAGGGTCGCGCGCGACGCATCGCCCAACCAGTCGGCAAATCGCAGCTCGCCCGCCGCGCTCCCCCCACCAGGCAAAATGCCGTTCATCTCCGTCAGCAGCAGCTCGCTCGGCGTAATCCGCACCTTCGCACTGCCGTCCACATCGTGCAGGATCACGTATTCGTTCACGAACCCCGCCTTGTGCAGCTTCGCGCCGCCCACCATCAGGTAGCCCGTCTTGCACTCCGGATCGACCGCACTCGCGCCTGCCTTCGCATTCGCCTCGGCCCGCCTCCTCAGCCAGGACCGTGGTTTAGCCTGCGTGCCCGCTAGTGACACCGCACAACTATGCCCGCTCATCGTTAGATCGACCGAACCGCCGGTAAAGCCCTCCACGTCCGCCAACACCGTCAGTTGCTTCAGCTCCAGTGTCCCGTTCACCGCGCCCTGCCATTGCGGCTGGGCAAAGTGCGTCAGCGTCCCCGTGGCATGAAGCACCGACGCCGCTCCCGAATCGAATTCCAGCTCCTTCAGCACCGCCGCATCGCGTCCCAGCTCTGCGTCGAAGTGCAGCTTCGACCACACCTCCGGCTGGGCGTCCATCTTCGTCCGCAGATCGTTCAACCCCACCGCAATTGCGTAGCGATCGGTAGACCGCAGGTAATTCATCTCCGCGCCCAGATCGCGCGCCGCCAGGTCGAACGGAATCGCACGATCGTTCACCAGCGCCACGCCATCCACCAGCGCAACCTCCCGCACGCGCAAATCCAACAGCGTGTCCGTCGCCGGCTCCTTGTTGGTTGCAGGATGTTTCGGCACAGGCTGGTTCGTTCTGCCGTCCTTGTCCACCATCAGGTGCAGTTGCGGCCTCTCCACGCGCAGCAGCTTCAGCCCCACATGCGACCTCAGCCCCACACCCACTGCGTGCGAGAAGAAGCTGGAAATCCCCACCCGCACCTCGATCTTCTCCGCCGAAAAGTACGGCGCCTCGCCTAGCCCCTCCGTCCCATGGATCACTAGACCATCCACCTCGACCCTCAGGCGCCACAGGCTGAACTGGACGCCGCGCACCTCCACCCGCCCACCCGTCGAGTCCTCGAGGACGGAGACAATCTCCCGCGCCACGCGCCTCTGAAAGTACGCCGTCGTCGTATAGCAGGTAATTCCGCCAACCAGCAAAATCACCAAGGCCAGCATACCGGCCACACCCCACGAGCTCGCCCGCGTCACATGCCACGCAACACTGCGCCGCCGCTTCACCGGAGCAGCATCGAAATCCTTGGGCTGCGTCAACACACTCTCTTCGCCCGCCTGCTCCCCGGCCGGGTTCAGCTTCTCGCCATTGGGCTGCTTTTCATCCGCGCTCATGGCAGTTCCTCTCCCGGCTTCACGATCTTCACGCTTCCCTCGGCGCGCAGTGAAGTCAGCCAGTCGTCCAGCAGCTTGTCCACCTGCTGCTGCAACAATATCTCCTGGATCTGGTCCGCAATCGTCGCCTCCGCCGGCGCAGTCGCCTTCTCTTTCTCATACGCCGGGACCAGTGTCTCCTTGTAGTACACATCGATCTCCGCCTGCGAGATTCGTATCCCCATGCGGAAGCGCGCCTCCACAAAGCGCAGCACCTCCATGCGCTGCCTCCACCGCTCCCGTAGCTCCTCCACCGTAAAGCCCTGCACCGCGACAAATCTCTCCCAGCCCGCGTCCGTCTCGCAGCCATACGCCGCGCACGCGGGAATGCTCTTGCGCAGCGCAGCCAGCTCCGCATCCACCTGCGCATCCGTGATCGCCGCCTGCGGCTGCAATTGGATCTGCTGCAGAATTAATGCGCGATCGATCAGCCGCTCGATCAGCTCTTCCCGTGTCGCCGCCGTCTGCCCGCCAAGCGGCTGAAACGCCGCCATGCGTGCCTCCTCGTCCAGGTCGCTCTCCAGAATCAGGTTTCCATTCACAATCGCAACCACGCGGTCCAGTGCGACCCGTTCCCCTGCTCCCGCCGCGCTCGCATTTGTATTTGTACTTCCTGTTCCCTGTTCCCTGTTCCCTGTTCCCTGACGATCAACCGTCTGCCCCACGCAATTCATCGCGCACAGCATCGCAATCGCCAGCACACACGCCAGTGTCGGCCCCCATCGCCTGCTCGCTCTGCCCGATCTGTGTCCCTGTGCGCTCATGCGTCAGAAAGCCTGTCCTATGCTGAAGAAAAAATTGAAGTGGCTCGCCTGCCCCTCATACGGCAGGCTCCCGTTGAAGTCGTAGATCACCGGATACACCGGCGGATTGAGGTTGTAACTGAAGTCCAGCCGGATCGGCCCCACCGCCGTCTTGTACCGGGCCCCCACTCCCACCGCGTGGGAAAAGTAGTTGAAGTTGCAGGTCCCAAACGCATTCAAAACATTCGCGCATGTCTCCTGGTTCGGCTGGTGATAGTGCGCAATGCTGGGAAACATGTCCGACACGTGCGCAAACACGTTCCCCATGTCGTGGAACAGCACGAAGCTCAGGCTGTCTCCCATGTACGGCAGCGTGGGCGCGGGCAGCCTCAGCTCCGTGCTATTCACAATCACCCCGTTGCCGCCCACCGGATAGCCTGTCTGCAAATCTCTCGGCCCCGCTCCGTTGATGGGAAAGCCACGGTCCGAAGTCGCGCCGCCCGCATACAATCTCTCCGGCAGGGGCACCGCATTGCAACTCGCATTGGTCTCCAGAAGGTTGACCGGGGCACTTGTGCTCGGCGCTGTCGGTTGATAAGTCGTATTGCACGATACACTGCCCACATTCGGGTTCGGCCCAAACGTCGTTTCAAATCCCATCCGTGTGTTGCGCGCCAGAACATACTTGTGCCTGCCAAACGCGTAATACGTCGAATTGGTCACATCGGTCCGGCTGAAGTTCACCTCCGAGCCGAACTTCGAGGTCGCAAAAAACTCCTGCACCGAGGAATACGACCCTTTGGTCGCATCCAGCGGTCCAGGGTCCCGCTTATCGTGAAACCACGTAATCCCAGGCCCGCCCACGCGCACCGGCTGCGACAACTGCGGAATCAAATTCGCCGAAACCTGCAGCGTCGCAGGGTTCACAGCAACCCGGCGAAACTGAAAGTCATAGATGAATGTGTCGGTCTTCTTCACCTTCTGCGTAATGCGAAAGTCCGCCTGTAGCGTGGACGCTTGGAATGTCGTGATGTTCTGCACATTCGAGTAGCCCCCCGACACGCTGTCCGAAAGCTGCGCATGTCCGCGGTACTGCGCGTTCAGAAACGTCAGGTTCGCCACCTCCTCCAGTAAGCCATACGACGAATGCAGGGTCAGCGAGTTGTCCGTCCCGCGCAGATTGGTTCGGCTTACATCCAGCGAAATCCGCGGGCTCACTCCCGTCTTGCCCTCCTGCGAGTAGGTCGCACTCGGCGAAAGCCCAAGCAGAATCGCCGACGCCGGATTGATCACACCCTCCTTCGGCGTGCCTGTCTCCGCCTCCATCCCGAACCCGTACGTCACGTTCCACCGTCGCGCTTCGCTCAGTTGCAGCAGCACGTTCTTCAGCGGATCGTCGCCGTCCGTATTCTGCACCGCCGTCGTCACCTCGTTGAACAGCGCCAACCCATATAGTCTGCGCTGGGTATCCAGCAGCGCGCTCTCATCCAGCGGATCGCCCGCATGAAACGTCGTCTCGCGCGCCACCACTTTTGGCCGTGTGTGCACAATCCCTGATTCCAGCACGCGGCCCACAAACACCTGCTCCCCCTCAGTGACGTTCAACGTCACATCCGTCCTCTGCCCGTCCTTGCTCTCCACCTGCTGCTTCACCTCGATCTTCGCCTGCTCGAAGCCATGGCTCAGGTAGTAGCCAAACATCGCGTCCCGGTCACCCGACAGCGTAATCAGCGAGTAGGGCTGGCCCTCCTGCGAATTCAGCAACGCCCTCACTTCCTTCACGCGGCTGCTCTCTACTCCAGTCAGCGTCACCGTGCCGAACTTCTGCTGCTGCCCCTCCGCCACCGTCACCAGAACCGCGATCTCGCCCTCCTTCAACTTCTTCCCCGACTTCGCCGTGTCGGTGTCTTGGATCGAGGTCGTGATCGCCGCTTTGTCGAATCCGTTCGCCCGGTACAGCGCCAGAATCGACTCCACATCCGCCTTCATCAGCGCCGGCGAGTAGCGCCCGGTGCGCAGATACGCGTCCGCCTTCTGCACCCGCATCCGCTCCTTCAGCAGGTCCGTGTTGAAGTAGTGATTGCCGGTAATCGTCACCGACGTTACCTTGTGCTTCACCCCCTTCACCACCGAGTACACCACGCTCTCCTGCGCCGTCTCCGCGTTGGCGCCCGTGCCCGGGTTCGTGGCATCGCGCACGCGCTTCGTGGAATCCGCGCCCACCACCCTCACCGATACCGTCGCGTCGAAGTAGCCCTCCTGCAACAGGAAGTCCTTCAAGTTGTACGTCCCCTCGTTCAGCAGGTCGTTGTCGATCGTCCCCTCCTGGTAGATCGGCAACAGTAGCTTCAATCGCCCTCTGGAGAACTTCGCGCCCTCCACCACCACCTTCACCAACGGCCCCTGGTTGGCGTTCAGCTCATAGTCCACCTGCCTGCGCGCCTTGTCGTAACTCTCAGTCCGCAGCGAAATCGTCGCCTCCATACGGTCCCGCTTCTCGTACTGCGCCCTCAGCCGCGTCAACGCATTGCTGATTGTCTCGCGAGTCACCTTGCTTCCCTCTCTCAACCTTCCCTTCCTGCGCACCTCCTCCTCCGTCAACCCCGGATCGTCGCCCTGCAGCGCAATCTTCCCCACCCGTGCCTGCGGTCCCACCTGCACCGTATACACTGCGTTCACTTGGTCGCCTGCCTCGTCCAACGTGGTCTTCACCGCAATCGACGGCTCGAAGTACCCATTGCTCTCCAGCGCCTGGCGCACTCCCTCGATCGCCGCCGGAATCGCCGCCTCGCTAAAGTCCGTCCCCGGCTGTAGCTTGGTTGCGTACTCCAGCAGCGACGTCAACCGTTCGTCCTTCACCCCCGCAATCGTCACCCGCCCCACAAAATACATCGGCACGCCCACATAGATCAGCCTCACCCCCGCGCCTTCGCGCACGCCATCCAGGCGAATGTCCCTGTACCTTCCGCTGGCAAACAACCGCCGCACGCTGGCCGTCACTTTGTACGGATCCAGCGCCTCGCCCGCCTGCTGCGCCAGCATTCCCGGCAGCGGATCGTTCGTCCCAAACTTCACTCCCTCGAACTCCACTGCGTCAACCCGCAGCCCCTTCCATGCCGAAAGGCTCGCAGTCCCCCCCTCCGTTGCAGTTGTCGTTGCCGTCCCACTCTGCCCGCAGCACAACCCAGCCCATGTGAGAACAAGCATGCCGGCGAGCAAGCGCATATACCAGCCGCTCATGCCCACCGCCGCTCTTCCGTTCCCCACATCAAGCCGTACGCGCAACAAACTCTCCCTTCAACTAGGAAGCCTACACAGCCCATCGCTGACAACTCATCGTCGAAACGTAAAAAATACTCCAGCCTAAATATCAAGCTGCTATGCATATCCATTCCACTCTTGGATACCGTCGGACTAGGCAGCGCAAGCTTGGATGAACTCTCCCCCCGCAATTCCCTATACTACGAACTACGATGCATTTAAACGAGTGTTCACCTGTGTCCTCACCGCTCTCGCCCGAAGACAATCCGCCCACCACCGAGCTCATCGCGGACCAGGACCGCTACTCCCGCCAGGTCCTCTTTCCCGGCATCGGACCGCTCGGCCAGCAACGTCTTGCTGCCGCGCACGTCGCCATCATCGGCTGCGGGGCCATGGGAGCGGCCTCCGTATCGCTGCTCGCCCGTGCCGGAGTCGGCACTCTCACCCTCATCGACCGCGACTTCGTCGAGCCCTCCAACCTTCAGCGCCAGGTCCTCTTCGACGAGGCCGACGCCCGCGACACCCTCCCCAAGGCCGAGGCCGCACGTCGCCACATCGCCCTCTTTAACTCCCGCGTCACCGTCCACGCCCGCATCGCAGACCTCACACCCACCAACATCGCCGATCTGCTCGCACCCGCCGGGCTGGACGAGATAGACCAGCCCCCCGTCCAGATCGTCCTCGACGCCACCGACAACTTCGAGACTCGCTACCTCATCAACGACTTCGCCGTCCAGCGCGGCATACCCTGGATCTACGCCGCCGCCATCGGCGCCTACGCCGCCACCATGAATATCCTCCCTGCATCGGCACAAACTCCGGGTGCCCCATCCATGGCGCAGTCTTATCGCGACATGGGTGGGATCGAAACTTCCCCCACCGCCTGTCTCGCCTGCATCTTCCCCAAACCCCCCATCGGCAACGTCGAAACCTGCGACACCGCCGGGATACTCTCCTCCGCCGTCAATCTCGCCGCATCCATCCAGGTCACTGAGGCCCTCAAGTTCCTCACTGGCCAGTCTCACCTCATGCGCCGCACCCTCCTCTCCTTCGACCTTTGGAATCCCGTCGGCAACGCATCACCCGAAGGCCCTGGTTATTTAGACCGCTCCGAAATCTCCGCCTCCACTCCCCGCCCCGGCTGCGAAGTCTGCGGCCAACGCATATTCACCCACCTCGCCGGCCGGGACCGCGCCCACATCACCCTCTGCGGCCGCGACTCAGTGCAGATCCACGAGCACCACCGTTCCGTCGACTTCGCCGCCCTCCAGGCTCGCCTCAGCGCCCACACGGACATACAAGACCTTCGCTCGAACGATCTCATCCTCCACTTCCGCCGCGGCCCGCTCACCCTCACCCTCTTCAGCGACGGTCGCGCCATCGTCCAGGGAACCACCGACATTGCCGTCGCCCGCTCCCTCTACGCCCGCTTCATCGGCTCCTAACCGCAGCGTTCCATATAACAAACCGTCATCCTGAGCTGCGTGACTCACAGTTTCATCGTGAGTCACGCAGTCGAAGAGCCTGTCCTGAGCGTAGCCAAGGAACCCCGATGTACTTAGCCCCGCCCCAGCCGTCCGCACCTTTCTCCCCATACGCAGCACATTTTGCTTCGCGCGCCGCGCACAACCATCCCCCTTGCCCCGGCGTCAAACCCATGCAGTAGTGAAACCCTGGTAGATGCGCTAGGCTGAATCAGGCGAGAGTCTGGGCGTTCCCCGAACCCCGGAGCCAACACCCCATGAGTTGTCAAGGCCCGATGATGACGCAAGCCCCACCCTCAAGAGCCAATCCCGGCCTGTACCCGCGCAACCCGCCCATCGCCGGCGAGGCCGCGGCCATTGAAGCCGCGCAGAAGGGCGACCCAGAGGCCTTCGCCACTCTCTACAACCTGCACAAGCGCCGCGTCTACACCCTTTGCCTGCGCATGTTGGGCAACGTCTCTGAGGCCGAGGACATGACCCAGAACGCCTTCCTCCACCTCTTCCGCAAGCTGGGCAGTTTTCGCGGCGAGTCCGCATTCTCTACCTGGCTGCATCGCCTCACCGTCAACCTCGTCCTCATGCAACTGCGCAAGAAGGGCCTCAGCCTCGTCTCGCTCGAAGAGACCGTCAGCTCCTCCGGCGATGACGCCCCACGGCACGACTTCGGCAGCCGTGACCCCGTCCTCGTCGGCTCGGTCGACCGAGTCACTCTGCAACGCGCCGTCGCCGCCCTTCCCCCCGGATACCGCACGGTCTTCGTCCTGCACGACGTCGAGGGTTTCGAGCATAATGAGATCGCCGCCATGCTTGACTGCTCCACCGGCAACAGTAAATCTCAACTGCACAAGGCCCGGCTCAAGCTCCGCGAACTGCTGCGCAATCCCAGCCGGTTGCCCCAGTCGCCCCAGCCCTCCGGATCCGTGGAGTTCGCACAATGACCCTCCCCGGCAACATCGACTTTGACAATCTCAAGCCCGAGGAGTTTGAACACATCCTCCCCGACCTCTTCGCCACCGGCAACGGCAAGGTCAGCCAGGACCCGCGCCTGCAAAAGTTCCTCGCCGCCAACCCCGACTGCGCCGCCCTGGTCAGCGACCTCGAGACCATCGCCGAGACCGCGCGCAGCCTCCTGGAGCCTGTCGCCGAACCCAGCGAGCGCGTCTGGCAGAATATCCAGGCCAAGCTCCAGGAAGACTCCGCCCTCGCCTCTATCGACGACGACTACATCGATCCCGGCGCGCCCCTGGACTAACCAAATCGGGAATCTACCCGTACAACTTTTGGTCAAATACCTTGCAACCAATCCCCCTCCGGTGTACTCTCATCAGCAGGATGAAAGAACGTTCGCTCCAGTACGCCTACTTTACCTATCCCTGCCCATGGTGGCAGGGAGCGGGTCTGCTGGGCTTGCGAGCATCTCTGAATCGATAAAAAAAGATCGCACTTCAGAGCATCCGCCATCTCCGCCGAGCCGCGACCCCCACAAAAGGTCGCGGCTTTCGTTTGCTGCCGCACAGATTCCGAAGGAGCCGTTATGAACGCCCAACCCGCCGCCCAGTCCGCCGCCGAACCTCACACCGTCGCGATCCCGCCCGCGCATCTCCGCCGCCTCGTCCTCACTGGCTTCATGGGCGCCGGCAAGACCACCGTAGGCCGCCTGCTTGCCGCTCGCCTCAACTGGGAGTTCCTCGATCTCGACGCCTACATCGAGTCGCGCACCGGCCTCTCCGTCCCCTCTATCTTCTCCATCCACGGCGAAGCCCGCTTTCGCCAGCTTGAGTCCACGGCCCTCGCCTCCGCCCTCGGCCGCAACCGCCTCGTCCTCGCGCTAGGCGGAGGAGCACCCGAGGTCCTAACCAACCGCCTCCTCCTGGAGCAGACCCCTGCCACCGCCACCATCTTTCTCGATGCGCCCTTCCCAGCCCTCTTCGACCGCTGTATGATGCAGGCCCTCAATTCCGGCGCCACGGACCGGCCCATCTTGGCCGACCCCGCCGCTGCCGAGGCCCGCTTCCTCGCGCGCCACCCCATCTACCGCCGACTCGCGCACCTCACCCTCGACACCGCCAGCCTCACCCCCGACGAGACCGTCGCCGCCCTCCTCGACCGCCTCAGCTAAGGCATCTCTGAATCAATCGCGCTTTGAAAGGGCGGGACCTTAGTCCCCCCGCAAGCTGCCTATGATTGATGCGGCTTTAGCCGAGGGAATCTCGAACACATGCGCAGACTTGCTCTCAATCTTCCTTTTACCCTTGCCCTTCTTTCTTCTATCCTCCGTATCGCCCTTGATGCACACTGGATGCATCACATCCCAATAGGAGGAGCGCCCTGCCGTCCCCGATGCCATCCCCGACCGAGCAGTCCCGCAACGACATACGCGGCCACATCCTCTTCGCCGTCGCTGTGCTGCTTGCTCTCGCCCTGGCATGGCGTCTGCGCGATGTCCTCACCCTCATCTACGTCAGTGCGCTATTTGCCGTCGTGCTCATGCCCGTCGTCAATCGCATTATGAGCTTCCAGTTGCGTGGCACGCGCCATATCTCCCGCGCCGTCGCCATCGTGCTTCTTCTCAGTTGCGTTTTCCTCGCCATCGTGCTCTTCTTTCTTGTCGCCCTGCCCCCGGTCATCCGCAACCTCCACCAGTTCACCGCAGACCTGCCCGCCCGCATCCCTGCCATCGTCGACCGTCTCAAGCACCTTCCCCTGGCAGACAAGCTCGGCGTCGATACCATCGCCCAGCGCTCTGAAGGCGCTCTCTCCGCCACCGCCGCGTACCTCCTTGCCTCCTTCCCCGACTGGATGGCCAACCTCTTCAATCTGCTCACCGGCCTCGTCCTCTGTGTCTACTTCATGCTGGAGGGCGAGTTTGCCTACCAGTGGCTGCTCTCGCTCTTCCCAATGGAAAAACGCCGCCGCCTCGACGCCACCCTGCAACGCGCCGAGCTGCGTGTCAGCAAGTGGCTCTTCGGCCAGCTCACGCTGATGCTTATCCTCGGTCTCGCCAGCACCCTCGTCTTCGGCCTGCTGCATGTCCGCTACTTCTTCCTGCTCGGCGTCCTCATGGGTATTATGAACATCGTCCCCATCGCCGGAGGCGTCCTTACCATCCTGCTGGTCGGCCTGGTGGCGGCCCTCGACTCATGGACCAAAATGGCCTTCGTCTTCCTCTTCTATGTCATCTACGTCAACGTAGAGAACGCCTTGCTCACCCCGCGCATCATGCGCCAGAGCGTCAACCTCATGGGCCTCACCGTCCTCATCGCCCTCATCGCCGGCACCGAGCTGGCCGGCATCGTCGGGGCCTTGGTCGCCGTCCCTACCGCGGCCCTCATCGCCGTCCTCATGGACGAGTACCTCGTCCAAAAAGACCTCCCCTAGCCTTTTCTATCAACCAATAACCTAGTACCGGCGACTAACAACCGTTTTTAGCGTTATGCTTACTGCCATGTCCGATCTAACCTTTGCCCAAGCCGAACGCCGCAACTTCCTGGTCCCGGCGATTATCGCCATCGCTGTCCTCGCCGTCATCGCCCTCGTCGTCGAGCACTTCTACAATCCTCTCCCGCCCGTCGCCGCCGACATCACCCTCACCCAGCCCACATATGTGTTGCCCGAGCATATCGTCTTCCATGAAGACTCCATCGTCGTCGGCCACGTGGACCCCTTCGAGGACGACCTCTACGCCGTCGCCTACGCACGCGTTGTTAATCGCCTCAAAGTACCTCTCCACCTCAACGACATCACTGTGACCCTTACCGCGCCCGACGGCACCCAGACTAACGCCTCCGCCGCCACCAATAAAAAGGACCTTGCCAGCCTCCTCGTTAGTTTCCCCGCCCTCAAGCCCCACGTCTCCGACCCGATCCAACGCGGCGCCATTCTTCAGCCCGGAGGCGAGGCCTCAGGCATGGTCCTGTTCACCTTCCCCATCACCCAGGCTGTTTGGGACCAGCGCAAGTCCGCCGTCATCTCCTTCGACTTTATCAACCAGACCCCGGTCGACATCACCATCCCTAACCCTAAAGATCAGGGAACCGGGAGCAGTCAATAGGGAACAGAATGCCAGAACACGGAGTCTCTCTCTTCCCTTGTAGTTGCCCGAGCATAGCTGTTCCCTGCTCCCAGATCCTCACAGTGTATTTGTAGTTGATTGCTGTTCCCTGATCCCTGTTCCCTGCCTTATGCGCCGTCGCTTCATCGCCGACTCTTGGTCTCCTCAATCCGGCCATCCCACGCACGCCGCCCTCACCGGCGAGCAGGCCGAGCATCTCGCCCGCGTCCTGCGCGCCCAGCCCGGTCAGCTCTTCGACGTCGTCGCCAACGGTTTCCTGCATCGCGCCGAAGTCACTAAGGTCTGCGCCGCGAGCAATGGAGAAGACGCTGAGGTCCTCTTTTCCCTCCACGAAGAGCTGGAAGCCGACGCAGCCCTCCCCATCCACCTTTTGCTCGCCGTCTTCAAGTTCGATCACTTCGAGTGGGCCATCGAAAAATCCACCGAACTCGGCGTCGCCCGCATCACGCCCATCCTCGCCCGCCGCACCGAGAAGCACCTCGCCCTCTCCGCGGAAAAGAGAGTAGCCCGCTGGCACCGTATCGCCTTGGAGTCCGCCAAGCAGTCCCGCTGCAGCGACATCCCCGAAATCTCCGGCCCCACCCTGCTCCCCGCCGCACTCAGCCGCGAAGCGGCGCCCACGCGCATCCTCCTCAGCGAAACCGAGCAGTCCCTCACATTAGCTTCTGCAATGAACCGGGTGCCCCATTCATCGCGCAGCGATGGGTGGGAGGTTGAAAATGGTCTGTCCCTTGCCATCGGCCCTGAAGGCGGTTGGACCGCAGAAGAAATCTCGCTCTTCACTCAGCACCAATGGACTCCCGTCACCCTCGGCCCACGCATCCTCCGTGCCGAAACCGCAGCCATCGCAGCCATCGCCATCGCCGCCTCACACCTCATCTCTTAGGATTCCCCCATGCGACCAACCCAACGCGCTCTTCTCCTCTGTGCCGCTCTCCTCACAACCACCGCCCGCGCGCAATCCAAGCACCTCGACGGCGTCATCGACATTCATGTCCATGCGGCTCCCGACTCCACCGCCCGCAGCATCGACGCCATCGATCTCGCCAAGCTCGCCCAGAGCCGCGGTATGCGCGCCATCGTCCTTAAGAACCACTACGAGCCCACCGCGGCTGATGCCTATTACGTCCACAAAGTCGTTCCCGGCATTCAGGTCTTCGGGGGCATCGACCTCAACCTCAGCGTCGGCGGCATGAATTCCATTGCGGTCGAGAAGATGGCGCTCACCACGGGCCACCTCGGCAGGTTCGTCTGGATGTCCACCTACGACAGCTACGCAGCGGTGATGAAAGCCAACGAACAGCGTCCCTACGTCGCTGTCTCGCGCAACGGCGAGCTTCTTCCCGAGACCAAAGCAGTCATCGCCATGATCAAAAAGTACGACCTCGTCATGGCCACCGGCCACAACTCCGCCGAAGACGGTCTTCTCCTCATCCAGGAGGCGCGCAAGCAAGGCGTCACCCGCATCGTCGTCACCCACGCCATGCTTACCCCCATCTCCATGACGATTCCCCAGATGCAACAAGCCGCCGCTCTCGGCGCGTATATTGAGTTCGTCTACAACGGCATCGTCTCAAAGCAATTCGACTTCGCCGACTACGCCAAGGCCATTCGCGCCGTCGGCCCGGAGCATTGCATCCTCTCCTCCGACATGGGACAACCCGCCAACCCGCTCCACCCTGATGCGTTGGTGCTCTTCTTCGACGGCCTCAAAAAGCAAGGGCTCACCCAATCCGACATCGACCAGATGTCTAAGGTGAACCCAGCCCGCCTCCTCAGCCTGCAATAGAAATGGACGGCAGAGCATTCCGCCCAGCCGTCCTCGAACCTCGAACCCTGCACCTCGAACCTAGCTAAAGATCTCCTTCATCTTCTCGAACAGCCCTCGGTTGGTCGGCGTATTCTCCACCATCATCGTCTCGCTCAACTGCCGCAGTAGCTCCCTCTGCGCCTTGTTCAGCTTCGACGGCGTCGCCACCCGCACCTCCACCACCAGGTCGCCCTTGCCGTGTGAGTTCAGGTGCGGCACGCCCTTGCCGCGCAGCTTGATCTCGCGCCCGCTCTGCGTTCCCTCGGGAATTTTGATGGTCGCCGGCCCCTCCAGCGTCTCAATCTGCAACTCCGTCCCCAGCGCCGCCTGCGGAAACGAGATCGGCAGTATGCAGTGCAGATCGTCCCCCTCGCGCTCAAAGAACTTGTGCGCCTTCACGCTCAGCACCACATACAGATCGCCCGACGGCCCGCCGAACCGCCCTGCCTCGCCCTCGCCCTGGTAGCGTATTCGCGTGTCCTGCTCCACGCCCGCCGGCACCTTCACCAGAATCTCGTGCGTCTTGGCCTGCAATCCCTCGCCGCGGCACGCTGTGCATGGATCGCTGATCGTCGTTCCCGTTCCGTTGCATCGCCCGCAAGTCTTCGCCACCGAAAAGAACCCCTGCTGGAAGCGCACCTGTCCGCGCCCACCGCACTGCGCGCAGGTTGCCGGGGCCTTGCCCTTCGCGCTTCCCGTCCCGTGGCACTCATCGCACGCCTCCAGTCGCCGGATCTGGATATACTTCTCCACTCCGAATGCCGCCTGTTCGAACTCCAGTGTCAGGTCATAGCTCAGATCGCGTCCACGCTGCACCCGCGTCGCCCGCCGTCCGCCGCCGCCCATGTTGAACATCTCGCCGAACAGGTCGCCGAAGATGTCTCCCAAATCACCCTGAAATCCAGCGCCCGCAAAAGGATTGCCGCCCGGTCCACCGCCCTGGAACGCCGCATGACCGTACCGGTCGTAGGCCGCGCGCTTCTCCGGATCGCTCAGCACCTGATACGCCTCGCTGCACGCCTTGAACCTCTCCTCGGCATCCGGATTGTTCGGGTTGCGGTCCGGATGATACTGCATCGCCAGCTTCCGGTAGCTGGCTTTCAGCTCCTGGTCGCTCGCGTCTCTTGATACCTGCAACACCTCATAAAAATCAGCCTTGGTCACGTTTGCCGTCGCACTCATCTTTCAGATTGTCCCACCAACAATAGTTTGTCATTCTGGCTCTTGTTCGTCATTCTGGCTCTTGTTCGTCATTCTGGCTCTTGTTCGTCATTCTGGCTCTTGTTCGTCATTCTGGCGTAGCCAGAATCTGCGTAGTTCGTCGTTGCCATTGTTCTTGTCTTTGTTCTTCCTGTTCCCTGTTCCTTGTTCCCTGTTCTCTGCTTTACTCACTCACCTGCGCCTTATTACTGGCAATCCTCACCAACGCCGGTCGCAGCAGCTTGTCGCGGATGCGATAACCTTTGCGGATCTCCTCCATCACCTGATGATCTGGTAACTCCTTGGTTTCGATGCTTCCCAGAGCTTCGTGGATCCGCGGGTCGAACTGCTTCCCCACCGTCTCAACCTCCTGCACATGCAGCTTCTTCAGCGCCTCCTCCATCTGCTTTAAGATCAACTCCACTCCGGCGCGCAACTGCTCCAGCGTTCCGTCCGATTTCAGTGCCAACTGGAAGTTGTCCATCACACTCAAAAACGGTTCCACCGCATGTTGCACCGCATAGTCCCGTAGGTCCGCGCGCTCCTTCACCTCGCGCCGCCGCGAGTTCTCGAACTCCGCCTGCAACCGCGCCAACCGTTCCATCAACTGGTCCCGTTCCTCGCGCACAAGGTCCAACTCGGCCCTCGACGACGCCGTCGCCAAAGGTGCAGCCTGTTCGGCCGGGGTCACCGGCGAGCTTGCTCGTTGCGGTGGATCGCCCGCGTCCGTCGTCTGCGCTGCGCCCGTCGCTATCCCGTTCCCACCTTCGAGATGCAACTCTTGTTCCTTCAACTCCCCGTCCTTCGCGTCCCGCTCCTTCATCCCTCTGACTCTCAATCCATCCTCCTCGATACCCTTCGCCGCCACCGCACCCGACCCGTTCCCATTCCTCCCTGCATAGCTCTCCTCTCTATTGTACTGTCGCCGATTCCGGCCCATCGCGCGTCTCCGCGCCACTTCCTGGGCAGTATCTACATACAAATCAATTTTATGCGGTTGATTAATTAATAGTTGTCACCCTGAGCGAAGCCTCCCGCAGCTCCATCGCGAGAGGCTGAGTCGTAGGACCTGCGGTTGTTTGTTTCGCCATCATTCTGAGCGGAGCCTACCGCGGTCTCATCGCGGGAGGCGAAGTGGAAGGACCCGATGAAGCTGTCCGAGTAACGATCTACTACCCATTTTCAACCGGGAATGTTGTCTTGCTGCGTCCTTTCATTGTCGTTTCTAACTATTGCAGCAGCCACGCATTCCTCAGAAAATCGAAGTTCCCGTCGCCCCGCGATACCACCCCCTGCAATCGCCGTGTATGCACCACCACATTGTCCGGGAACCACAGCGGAATCGTCGGCAGCTCATCGGCCAGAATCTGCTGCACCTCCACATACGCCGTCAGCCGCCGGTCCTCCGCCTCCGGCCCGCTCTCCGCAGCCGCCTTTGCCAGCAGCGCGTCCACCCGTGCATTCACATAGTGCCCGCGGTTCGCGCCCTTCGGTGGAAAGCTCTCCGACGAGTCCATATAGCGATAGATGTCCGGGTCCTCGTTCGACCCGATCCACTTCAGGATGTACATCTGGAACGCTCCATGCGTCACGTCCGCGTAGAACGTCCCAAACTCCGCCGACCGTATCTGCAACTCAATCCCCGCAGCCCTCAGTTGCTGTTGCAGCACCGCCGCCAGCAGCCGCGTCGTCTCGTCCTGGCTGATCTTCAACGTCAGTCGCAGCCGCACTCCATCCGCCCCCGCCGGATGCCCCGCCGCCTGAAGCAATGCCGCCGCCCGCGCCGGATCGTGCGGATAATGCGCCAGCTCCGCGTCCGTCGCCGCCGCCCACTCCCTCTCCGGCAGCAGCGTGTCCGCCAGCCGCGCGTGTCCCCGCCACAGCGCCGCCACAATCGCCTCCCGGTCCATCGCCAGCGCCACCGCCTGTCGCACCCGCACGTCCTTTAACGCCGGATCCGTCACGTTGAAGTTCAGGTACCACACATTCGACCCCGGCCCGCTCGTCGTCTCCAGCCCCGGTGTATCGCGCAGCGCATACACCATGTCCGGCGTTAGCACATTGCTGGCCGCGTCCGCCGACCCCTTCTGCAACTCCAGCGCGCTGGTGATCGTGTCCGGCACCACCTCAAACCGCACCCGCCGAATCTTCTCTTCGTCTTTAGTCTTTCTGTTCCCTGTTCCCTGATCCCTGTTCCCTGTTTTCTGTTCCCTGTTCTCTGTTCCCTGTTCCCTGTCACTCCAACACCCATCGAACCGCTCCAGCACCACCTCTTTGTCCTGCACTTGGCTCACAAACCGGAACGGCCCCGACCCCACCGGGTGCAGCCCAAAGTCGCCTCCCGCCCCGCGCGGCACCACGCCAAACTGCCCATCGCTCAGATTGAACAGCAGCCCTGCGTCGGGCCGCTTCATCCGCACCACCACGGTCAGCCGGTCGCGCGCCTCCACACGGTCCACCGCCGCAAATGCCCCACTCTTCGCAGAGATCAGCCCCGCCAGCTTCGGATCGATCAGGCTCTCGATCGTCCACACCACATCCTCCGCCTCCAGCGGCCGCCCATCCTGAAACCGCACCCCATCGCGCAGATGGAAGACCCACGTCAGCGCGTCGGGCTGCTCCCAGCTCGTCGCCAGCCACGGCTTCAGGTCGTAGTTCTCATCCTTCTTCACCAGCGCGTCGAAGATCAGCCCGCCCACATGCTCCGACTGCGCGTCTGTCCCCTGCCGCGGGTCCAGGTTATTGGGGCTGCTCTCCAGAATCACCACCACCGTCCCCGCCTCCCGGCCAGGCCCTCCGTGGCATCCAGTCATCGCCGCGAGCAAGATTGCCAATGCCACACACCTCGTCATTCTGGCGAAGCCCTCTCGATCCGTCATTTTGGCCTGAGCTTGTCGAAGGCCAGAATCTCCGTATTTGCGGGTGCCCCATCCTTTCGCGCTCTTTGCGAAAGGGTGGGTAATTCGCGCGAATGCGCGAACCGTTTTCTTTTTAGTATTCACGGACTGTCTCTCATCAATCACTTTGATGGAGTCCCCATGGCATCCACTCCACGCAGAATCATCTCGAAGTCGAAGCGATCCTGCTTCAGCCCAAGCATCCGCACACTCCAGTGTCCGTCCCGCGAGAAGCATATTGTCCACTCAAAATCTGACCGGCTAGATCCTCTATCCGTACAAACAAAGTGCGAATCGATAGACGCATCAGGATCAAAATAATCGCCTGGATAATGAGTCAGCTTTGCGTCGAGTGCACGCATCCCGTCGATCTCTTTCTGAAGATCTGCGGGCGATAAGTTCTCATATAAGACTGTCACCGATGTGGGAATTATTGGCCATAGAAGACGGCTGCGTGTCAATTCAAACTGGTTGTATTTGGTCCACTCTTCCTCCCGCCAAAGCCAGGGCACCTGCAATGCCTGCCCACGGAAACTAACCGTGCGATGATAGCGGAGATCCCATGCAACGGTCTGGATGAAATCCCCATAGAAGACCCACATAAGAAACCCAAACAGCGCAATCCCCAAAACCGCGCAAATTCGCAAGATCGGCACTCGACGATTCCACCAACGGGTTTGATTTCCGATAATCATCCGAAGCTCACCTTCCCCAGCACCACCGCCCGTCCCGCCCCCGTCGCCGCCGGAACATTCCCCGCCCGTCGATTCCACGTCAGCCAAGCCAGCAGCGCAAACGCCATCCCCTCCTTGGCCTGCGCCGGGACCCCCAGCTCCTCCATCATCCGCACCCTCACTCCCATCTTCGCAAACCCCTCGCGCAGCATCCCCATCAGCGTCCCATTCTTCGCCCCTCCCCCCGCCACAAAAATCTCCGTCTTCGCCGGGTGCCCCATAGCCTGCCCTGAGCCTGTCGAAGGGTCTCGATTCTGAGACATGGGTTCAGTCCCCATCGCATTAAAATGTGGAACTACGAATCCCCTGTACGCCCCCACAACCGACTCCGCCGTCAGCGCTGTCGCCGTCGCAATCACATCTTCCGACCGCGCGCCCTTGCACATTTTCAGAAACCGCTCCGCAAACCCCGCGCCAAACTCCTCCCGCCCACAGGACTTCGGCGGCAGTGTCGCAAAGTACCCCTCCCGCATCACCCGCTCGACCACCTCCCGCAGCACCCGCCCCCGCCGCGCCACCGCCCCACCCCGGTCAAACTTCCGTCCAAAAATCCGCTCCATGCACCGGTCCACCACCATATTCCCCGGCCCCGTATCGAGCGCAATCACGTCCTCCAGCCCCGCCTCCGCCGGAATCGCCGTCAAGTTCGCAATCCCCCCCAGGTTCAGCAGAACCCGACTCACCTTCGCCGAACGAAACAGGCAATAATCCAGCATCGGCACCAATGGCGCGCCCTCGCCGCCCGCCGCCACATCCGCCGGCCGGAAGTCGCTCACCACCGGACACCTTATCCGCTCGGCGATCACCGCCGCCTCGCCCATCTGCCACGTAGATCGTGCCGCCGAACCCAGCCGCCGCCGCGCTCGCGTCTCATGCTGCACCGTCTGTCCGTGGCATCC
>Ga0326728_10011112_pt1 | contig 20721 bp, 15 predicted proteins | sample MB3enrmetagenome_FD_207602 | JGI IMG/M metagenome (GOLD analysis project Ga0326728, IMG submission 207602) | Lab enriched peat soil microbial communities from McLean, Ithaca, NY, United States - MB31MN | ecosystem: Environmental > Terrestrial > Soil > Wetlands > Peat | place: USA: New York... | reverse complement strand
CTTCAAATCCTGACCCGCATTGACAACATGATTGCAATCGACAACTGTGTTGCTGTGGATCTTATGGGGCAGCAGTGCGCCGGATTCTATGAAAAGAGGCCTATTTCCAGCTCAGGAGGATATTTCCATTTCATGACATTCTGCGCCATGTCCAAGGGAGGCAGGGGTGTAGCGTCAATGACCTCGAGAAGCAAGCATGGAACTCCAAGAATTGTTCCTTTCCTTCCGGAAGGATCCAGCGTGGACGTGCCGGCTCAGCTTGCAAACTACGTATGCACCGAATTCGGGATTGTGAACCTGAGAGGACTGGCAGGTTACGAGAGGGCGGCCGCCCTTATATCAATTGCTCATCCCGACGACCGGGAATGGCTGGAAAAGGAAGCACGAAAGCATGGGCTTCTCCCACCCAAATTCGCCGTTTCCATGGACCCTGGGAAAGAAGGCGAGGGTGGAAGAAGGTATCCTCCATACGTGGAGAGAAGAAATTATAAGCTCCCGCTAAACAGCGAAGTCTGGGGATTCGACTGGGATCCCTATCAATCAGGCAAATAGTAAGGTGCTATAAGGCCTTGCACGTAAACAGCACATAAGGAAGAACTCGTGCGCCCTTCCCGTCCGGGCGCCGGATGGGAAGCGCGCACGAGTAAGCGGCGGACAATCGATTTCGGATTCTTCCGTAAAGCCGGTCGGGAAGGGGTAGTCACCCTTCACTCAGACTCATCCTCCAGCCTTGCGCAGCCAGTCGTCTAAATTTACCGTTTGAGCGTATTCCTTGTAGGTGAAGAGTTCACTCATTATCTCTTTTATGGAGCCGGTCCGTTTAAGAGACGCCACTGCACTTTGAACCGCTTTCATTGCCGCAAACAACGGAAGATACCAGTAGATAACCATCTTCACTCCGATTTTCTTCCATTGGTCCACTGTAAAATCAGGTTGGATGTGAAAGTGTTCGGGATCGGCGGCACAAGCGACCAGCGGGGCTTTCACCTCACGCACAAGGCGCAAATACTGTTCAAAACCATACAAGTCCCCAACCATGGCCATGTCGGCCCCGTTTTCTATATACAGATTCAGCCTTCTTATGGCTTCGTCAATTCCTCCCGCCACTTTGGAGTCGGTTCGGGCGATTATCACGAAGTCTTTGTCTTTTCTTGCATCTACGGCGGTCCTGATTTTCTGTGCAAATTGTTTTGCGTCTATGATCTGTTTTCCGCGCAGTGCGGCGCATCTCTTGGGAAAGGTCTGGTCCTCGATATGAATCGCGCTCACCCCTGCAGCTTGGAACATCTGGACCGTCCGGCGCAGATTGATCTCCTCGCCGAAGCCCGTATCGGCGTCACAGACAACCGGGATATTCACTACTGCGGCTATGTTTCCAGCCTTCCTGACCAGTTCGGAAACAGTGGTGAGCCCAAGATCGGGATACCCGAGATCGCTGGCCTCGTTCCCCAGCCCGGAGAGATACGCGAGCGGGAACCCCGCTTTCTCGATGATCTGTGCAGAGACCACATCATATGCGGCTGGGGCAATGATTACTTCTGCTTCGTCAAGCACTTCTCTCAAGCCCATTTGTCTGCTCTCCGATACAAGAATGTCAGTATCAAACCGTTGTCAAAGCGCTCACCATTAATGTCAGCGTCCGGCCATACGAGTTTTTGAACTTCTCGAAAGCGACACGGATCCGGATCTTGGCCCCACGTCATCGGAAAACCGGAATGTGCCATATCTGACAAATCCCATCTTATATCGCCAACAGGAATCAAGGGCAAGGAGTGTGACGGATCGGGAGAGGTCGCTGCCGCAGCTTCAATTCGAAAGCTCGACATATGATTTATTGACAAGGTCCCGGACGCCGGCGCGCCTTTCTTCGTGGCAAATATTTTGCATCCGCTGTTTAGTTTCCGAAGGGCATTTGTTACCTCTCCAAATCTCTGCCCGTCATCCTCATTCAAAAGGACGGATATCTACCATGGAAAAAAGTGATCGTTACGATGTGATTGTTGTAGGCGCCGGCGTGGGAGGCCTCACCGTGGCGGGACTGTGCGCGAAAAAGGGCTTGAAAACCCTTCTCGTCGAACAATGCGACAGGGTGGGCGGTCGCGCAATGACGTTTCGTGGTGAAGAGATACTATTTAATGGCGAGAATTGGTACCGGTCTATGCTCGCCAAGCAATATACCTGGCTTCCTCTTTCGGCGCCGGAGATGGACGAGATTATCTCCAAAAGGATGTTACAGGGCTACACACTGGATGTTGGCTATCATGGGGTGGCGCTCAATGGCGCCGGTTATTTTCGAGATCTGGATGAAATCCTGGGCTCGGGTGTGCCGATGAAGGGCAATGTCAACAGCACTTATATCGGGGATGCATGGTATCTCGATTTCCATGTCAACCAATTTGACGAGCGTATCAAGCAGCTGATTGAGAAGGAGCACATCCCCTTCAAAGACTTCTATTCGGCTGCGGCCAAGATGACCGAAGCCGATTACGACGCCCTGGAAAAGGTCTCGGTGACTCAATGGTGCAAAGAGCATGGCCTGTATGACAACAAGACAATCTTTGGCATGATTCACGCTGTTTCGACTCTGATCACCACGATCAATGACCCGGACGATATCTCCGTGGGCGACATTTTCCGATACATGGGCACAGTCACTAGACCGAGATTTGCCAGCGGGATAGCCAAATGGCCTTCCGGATTCGCCTATGGGGGCATCGGAAGATGGTGCCAAGCGGTGGCTAAGCGTTTTATGGATTTTGGCGGAGAGATGATGCTCAACTGCCGTGTCGAAGAAATCTCGATACATGACGGGTGCGTCAACGGCATAAAGGTTAAGGATGAATCCGGCCGGCTCCGTCTAATTTCTGCGGACAAAGTGGTCAGCAACGTTCCGATTCAGGATGCCTTCAAAGTAGCCGACAGATCGGCCTTCCAAGACGATTGGGCACATCGGATGGAGAATTTGTACGGGTATGGTTCGATTGCTCCATATATTGGCTTGAACAAGCTGGTGTTGCCCGAGAAAGAGTGGGATGTGGGAGTCAAAGACATATGCGTCATTCCCCGCTCTGAAGGGTTCGAGCACAACGTCTATATGTGCTGGAATATCCAGTCACGTAGCGATCCATCCTGCTCGCCGGGCGGCAAACACCTCTTAACCGCGTATGCGCCGGTAACAGAAAAAGAAGCAAAAAACACCGAGTTGATGGCAAAGGCATGCAAGCTGATCATGAATTATCTGGATAGAAGATATCCCGGTTTTCACGACAGTATTGACTGGGCACTGTTTCCCACCACATGGAAACTTGAAGGCGTCGCCAAATCAAAGACCCAGGCCGGAACGATGAAGGCACCCGTCAAGGCGCCGGGAGTAAAAGGTCTCTATTTTGCAGGAGATACCGTAAAGGGATATGGAGTGGCCATGGACTGCGCCTGTGCTGCCGGTCTGATTTGTGCCTCCGAAATTACCGGTGAGGATTATGGAGTGCATTAAAAGAGACCAGGGGCCAACGGGCCGTTAATCTTTCCTACGTACGGGCGAAGAAGCTGTTCAATCGCCGCAGTTACGATCTGAGGGTATTGGCTTGTATTAAACGATGGGAGGAAAAGTTTGATGAAGGATTTGTCTACAGTTGAAAAGGCAGCCGCAGGTGTGAAAAACGAGAGGGTGCTTGATTTCCTCGGGAACTCCCCAAGGAAACTCTTGATCGACGGGAAATGGATCCCGGCAAAGTCAGGAAAAACTTTGGAGACCATTAATCCCGCCAACGAGGAGGTTTTGGCGTCAATTGCGGCAGCAGACCGGGAAGACGTCGATGAAGCGGTAAAGAGCGCTCGCAAGGCGTTTGAAAGCGGTCCGTGGTCGACAATGGGTCCGCACGATCGCGCCAATTATATTTTCAGGATTGCCGACCTTATAGAACGGCACATCGAGGAGTTGAGTCTGCTCAATGCTCTGGATATGGGATGCCCGGTGGGTACATCGACAGCCTTTGAGCAGCTTACAGTAAAACTCTGGCGCTATTATGGCGGCTGGGTGACCAAAATATGCGGTGACACCAATCCATCCAATCCGGACATATTTAACTTTACGTTGCGTGAACCGGTAGGTGTTTGTGCGGGAATAGTTCCCTGGAATGCTCCATCCTACCTGGCGGCAAATAAAATTGCCCCGGCGCTGGCTTGTGGAAACACGATCATAGTCAAACCTGCAAGTCAGGCTTCTCTGAGCCTCCTGCGTTTGGGAGAGCTGATCCACGAGGCGGGGGTTCCTGAAGGCGTTGTAAATATAATCACAGGCGCCGGCTCGACTGCGGGCAAAGCTATGGTCGAGCATCCGGGAATAGACAAAATTTCTTTCACCGGCTCAACGGATGTCGGGAAGTCGATCATTTTGGGTTCTGCAAACAATATCAAGCGTGTATCGCTTGAACTGGGGGGAAAATCGGCCAACATCATTTTCGCCGATGCGGACCTGGAGCAGGCAGTACCCGCGAGCATGTTCGGTTTCTGCGCCAACTCCGGACAGATCTGCCTGGCGCCGACAAGAATCTTGGCTCAACAGGAGATATACGACAAAGTTGTAGCCAACCTTACTGCGGTGACCTCGACCATAAAGCCGGGAGATCCGCTTGACCCCAATACGATTGTTGGGCCGATCGCCAACAGCGATCAGTTTAAAACAGTGAAGAATTACATTGAAATCGGCAAGAAAGAGGGAGCAACTGTAATGACAGGCGGCTCAGCAGTGGACGGCAAGGGATATTTCGTCAATCCTACCGTTTTCGCCAATGTATCGAATAACATGAGAATAGCCCAGGAAGAGATCTTCGGGCCCGTAGTTGTGGTCATCCCCTTCAAAGATGAAACGGATGCCGTAAGCATAGCCAATGACAGCATATACGGACTTGCAGGAGCGCTCTGGAGCCGGGATCTGAGCCGCGCCACCAGAGTAGCCAGAGCATTGAAAGCGGGTGAAATCTGGGTCAACACCGTCCTGGCCGGCGATCCTATTTCGCCTATGGGAGGTTACAAGCACTCAGGTTATGGCCGTGAACAGGGCAAATATGCTTTGGATCTGTTCACGCAAGTAAAATCGGTTTTCGTTAAGCTCTAATATTTTGAATCAGTAGTCCGGTCGCAAGATTTCGAGTTCAGTTCCTGTTCGAGTTCAAATTCAAGTTCCGCTTTCGGTCGCCCTGTACTCATGTGGCCCTTCTCCTTCGATTAAACAGGCCGGAGCACATTAGGAAAGAAAGAACAAACCAACTGATTAATCACTTAGGGCATCAGCAAGTTGCTGCGAGGAACCCGGTGTAGGAAATTACCCGGTTGATTGGGAGCCTTCAAAAACAGCGAGTAGAGCTTATGAACAGTATAGTTGCCAAAACAAGGAACAATTTCGCGTATGTATCCCCTACGGCCATTAATTTTGGCGTTGGTGTTTCAGCAGGCACTGCCGAGCAGGCTAAGAGTCTAGGTATTTCCAAGGCCATGGTGGTAACCGACACATTCCTTTCTGAAACCCAAGGCGGCAAAGCCGTCATCGAAGGACTCAGGAATGCGGGTTGCAATCCCATCGTCTGGCCCGGAGTTGTGCCCGATCCCACGGATACAAGCATCCATGAGGGGGCGGAAGTCTATTTGAAGGCCGAATGCGACAGTTTGATCGCAATTGGCGGCGGCAGTCATATGGATACTGCAAAGTGCATTGGCGTCCTGGTGATGAACGGGAATAAGATAAGCGACTATTATACTTGTATTGAAAACCCGAATCCTGCGCCCATAACCAGGGTCCCTCCGCTTATCTGCTTGCCGACTACGGCAGGCACGGGAGCCGAAGTGACAAATGCGGCGGTAGTGAGCGCCACTTCCGATAATCGCAAATTCGGGGTTGTTCACCCGTTGATTGCTCCCAGGATGGCGCTGGTGGATCCTGGCCTTACGTTGACGTTGCCGCCCCTTCAGACGGCGGCAACCGGCCTGGACGCACTTGCTCATGCGGTGGAAGGCTATATCTCCATACTCGAAAACCCGATAACCGATGCTCTGGCGCTTTATTCACTTGAACTAATATCAAACAATTTGCGGCGGGCAGTGTACAGCGGCGCCGATATGGAAGCGAGGATCAATATGTCCTTGGCTGCATTGCTGGCCGGCTTGGTCATCGGTACTTGCTACGCCACATCCGGACATGCCGTCGGTCAGGCCATAGGCGGCAGATTCCATATCTTGCACGGCTTGTCCGTTTCTCTGCCTTTGCCTGCTGCTCTGGAGTACAACCGGCCGGCTTGCCAGGAGAAACTGAGCAAAATAGCTTTTGTCATGGGCGCTGCAAAGGAAGGCATGTCTCAACGGGAAGCAGCCGATGCCGCTATAGAAGAAATCGTACAGTTGATCAAGGACGTGAATGTCCCGACGCTGGCAGAGTCTGCGACAATGAGCGACGAAGACATCGATATGGTGGCCTGCGCTGCCGCGGCTGACGGCTGTAGTTTCCTTAATCCCAGGCCTTGGTCGGCCCAGACCTACGTCGGGTTGCTGAAGAAAACTCTCGGCACAGCTTAAGCCGGCGCAGCTTTCCGCCGGGAAGCGCCGTTCTGGTATTACGTGCAGCAATAGTTGAGCAGGTGCGGGGTATGGTGGGAAACCGCACCTGCCAAGAAGGCTTTCTTTGCTTTGAGGTGTTTCCCAACACTGGCGACGGTTGTCGGCGCCCGTGTTGGGGGGCCATTCCTGCGAAAGAACCGGAGCCTTGTGGTATGCATCCGGGCCCGGAGGGTGCTTGCTCATGATGGGGTCGCCAGTCAGGACGGACATCGTTTGGAAGGCTTTAGCCGAAGTTGTCGAAGCAGTTCATAGGAGACGGGGTTATGTCTATCTGGGAAGGGAAATCAGTTTCAAAGAGATTGATGATATTTCAGACAGGGTCGCTTCAGGGTTCCTGAAAGCGGGAATAAATAAAGGGGACCGAGTCGGCATTATATGTCCAAATCAACCGGAATGGCTCCATACCTATTTTGCAGTCGCCAAAATCGGAGCTGTTCTCCTCGGACTCGATGTCCGATACAGGGCCGCGGAATTCGAGTACATGGTGAACCAGAGCGGAGCCAAAGCGCTGGTCACCATTGCTCAATCAGATGATATGGATTACAGGTCCTTCTTTGAAGATTTCCGAACTAGAATACCTACCGTCGAATTTTTCTTCTTCATAGGAGAGGGAGGTTTTCCCGGAAGCCACAGGTTTGAGACCCTCTTGAACACGCCGGCAGATAAGTATGCACTCGAAAATGCCAAGGCCGCTGTTAAGCCTGATGACTTGATAATGATCATTTACACCTCAGGCACCACCGGCAAACCGAAAGGCGCTGCCCTGACCCATAAGAGCCAGATGGCAGCGGCTATAGCCCAGGCTGAACACACGAGGACGACCAAAGAAGATTTAATATTGCTTGCGCTCCCCTTTATGCACGTAGGCGGCATCACCTGCGGAATCCTGAACTTCCTCGTAGGAAAAGGAACATGCGTGCTCATCCCGGGCTTTAGCAAGGAGGCGGTAATCGAACATGCCATAAAATATAAGCCGACCGTGTTCGCAGGCGTTCCTACAACGCACGCACTTTGTATGATGGATAAGAGATTTCAGGAATGGGACAGCCGCGACCAGGTAAGACTGTTGATAAGTGGAGGCGCCAATTCCGAACCGGAGCTGTTGAGAAAGCTCCTGGCGGCCTTTCCGAACGCCGCGATGATGAATCTGTACGGTCTCAGCGAGACCTCAGGTGCGGCGATTATGAGCACATGGGACAGCGATTTTGAGACATCGGCCAGAAGCATCGGCAAGCCCATCGGCGGCGGGCAGGTCAGGATCGTCGACCTGGATGGCAATGATCTGGCATCGGGAGAAACGGGAGAACTCTGGATCAAGAGCGATTCGGTTGTCGCCGGATATTACGGCATGCCTGAAGAGACGGAATTGTCCTTTGACTGCGGCGGGTGGCTCCATACCGGCGATATGGGGTACATGGACCGGCAAGGCCACATTACGTTGGTGGGACGGAAGAAGGAAATGTATATCCAGGGAGGGTATAATGTTTACCCCGTTGAAGTGGAAAACTTGCTCTTAAAGCACCCCAAGGTCCTGTTTGCCGCTGGCATAGGCGTTCCGGACGCCATCCTCGGAGAAGTAGGCCGCTATTATATCGTGCCGAAGCCCGGTGCTGCAATCACAGAAGATGAAATCAAGGAATATTGCGCCCGGAACATTGCGGATTACAAAATCCCGCGACAGATAGTTTTTCGAAATGAGCTTCCGCTGACGCCTCTGCATAAAGTCAAAAAATCTGTACTGAAAGAGATTTATGAGAAAACCGGCACTTAATAGCAAAAGTGGAATATAGCGTCTAAGGTCAAAGATGACAGATCTGACCAATGTTTGAATGTCTAAATACAAAGAGAATTTAAGGAACAAAAATGAAAAAACTCGACGGACAAGTTGCTTTGATAACAGGATCGGGATCGGGTATCGGCCGGGTAATAGCACGTGCAATAGCCCTTGAAGGGGCTAAAGTAGTTATTGCCGACATAAACGCAGACAATGCTAAATCTGTTCTGGAAGAACTGAATGGACAGGGTCTTGTTTTGCATGGTGATGTGTCGAATTCCCGGACCGTTAAAGAATGGTTCGAAGAGATCAACATGAGGTTTGGCAGGATTGAAATATTGGTTAACAATGCAGGTATTACCAGCGACCGCCCGGAGGTAAAAGAGAGGGGTGACGCTATAATTGGTGAATTAATGGCAGGTGAAGGCCAAAAGACGCCTCTCGACTCCACTGCCACGCTTTCCGACGAACTTTGGCATAGAATGATCGATGTGCATTTGAACGGCACCTTTTATTGCACGCGAGAAGCTCTAAAGCTGATGACCAAGGCTCGTTACGGCCGAATAATAAACGTTGCATCCATAGCAGGAATGACCGGAATCGCAGGTGCATGCGAATACTCTGCAGCTAAAGGTGGCATCATATCATTTACCAAGTCAGTGGCAAGAGAGGTGGCAGCTTTAGGCATAACGGTCAATGCTCTGGCGCCGGGATTTATTGATACGACATTTTTGTCTCATATGAGCGAAACCGCCACACAGACACTCAAGGCTACGACACCCATGCTTCGATTGGGCCAAACCAGTGAACTTGTACCGGCGGTTCTCATGCTGGCCGATCCGGCCAATAACTTCATGACGGGACAGGTCATTTCGCCGAACGGGGGGCTTGTAATTTAGGGTTTAGTTGCAGAAACGCACACAGAGGGCATGCGGGGAAGATTGCATATGGGAGGGCTGGTATCGAGGAAGGCGGATACAGCGCGGCGGCCCGGCCCGGCTTCGGCTTCGCCGTGTTTGGCTTACCGATATCTGAGGCGTGCGCTTCTGCTCAATTTATCGTTGGGACTGATTTGATTGGGGGTCCTATGGCTAGACTTGATGGAAAGGTAACGGTAATCACAGGAGGCGCAGGAACCATAGGCGCCGCCGCGGGCAGGCTTTTTGCCGAAGAAGGTTCCAAGGTGCTGCTGGTCGACACGGAGAAAGACGCTCTCGAAAAAGCTCTTCGCGATATCGGCAAGGGGGACGTCAGTTATTTCGTAGCGGATGTGACCCATGCCGATGAGGTTCAGTCCTACGTGAACGCGGCAGTAGACAGATATGGCGGCATCGATGTCTTCTTGAACAACGCCGGCATTGAAGGTCTCGTTACACCTATTGTTCAATATCCCATTGAAGTCTTTGATAAGGTCATGGCGGTAAATGTCAGGGGCGTCTGGCTGGGTCTTAAATATGTGATCCCGGTGATGGCGCGGAAACAGTCCGGCAGCATCATTATCAGTTCATCTACTGCAGGGGTTGTCGGTTCCCCTGGCATATCGGCGTACAATTGCAGCAAGCATGCCGTTGTGGGCATTATGCGAACCGCTGCCATAGAATGCGCGCCGCTTAATATACGTGTGAATACAATCAATCCCTGTCCTGTTGAAGGAAGGATGATGGATTCCATGGAAAAGAACTTTGGCGCCATGTTGAATGCTGCCGATTCTGGAATCGACCCTCTAATATCAAAAGATATCATTCTTCAAGCCATACCTATGAGACGCTACGCTACGACCGAAGAGGTGGCTCGCATGATGCTGTTTCTTGCAAGCGATGAGAGCAGTATTTGTACAGGCGGCGTTTATATGCTTGATGGAGGTCTTACGTGCGCTTAATTAATGTCGACGGTGATTCGGAGTATATAATACTTCTGATCTGCTAATTGTCTTATTTCATGTTTGTAAGTGATTTGATTTAGTGTTCCTTCAAGCTCACGGTCGAGCTTGTCGCTCTGTAGAAACAGTACACAACGATTATCAGAGCAAGGCTGGTGATATTTGTATGAATGAATCCGAAGGAGAGTCGAGTATGGAGAAAAAAACGTATTATTGTTACACGGATGCGGGAGGAACTTTTACAGATACCTTCATCAGTGACAGTGAAGGCAATTTTGTATCCGGCAAGGCAACCTCAACCCCTAAACAGTTGGCAGATGGGCACTTGCATTCTTTGGAAGAGGCGATGAAAACCATGCAAGCATCGCCTGAAGAGTTTTTCCCGAATATAGATGTAACCGGGTTTGGCACAACGGCCATCATCAACACCATTTTGACGCGAAGCGGTATAAAGACCGGCGCTATCGTGAATAAGGGATTTGAAAAAATACCCTTTATCGGCCGCGGCCAGCAGACAATGACCGAATACAGTTGGGAAGATATTCTGCATTCGATCACTCATCGGCACATCCCCGATCTGGTGCCCCTTGAGTTGATCCGGGGCGCGACAGAGAGAGTCGACAACTCCGGCGAAGTCATGATACCGCTATACGAGAATGAGGTTTACGAGGGAGCTGAATCTCTTATAGAAGCCGGAGTAGAGGCCATCGTCATCCTTTTCATTTATTCATATATGCGTCCGGCCCATGAGTTGAGAGCGAAGGAAATCGTCCTTGAAGTCGCAAAGAAAAAGGGCAAGAGCATAGAAGTGTTCACTAGTGTGGAGATCAGCCCCGTGCATCGGGAGCTCAACCGCTTTAATGCAGTCGCAATCGAGGCCTACGGCGGTTCAGTTGCGCGCCGCTCCATAAAGGAATCTGAGGTCAGGATGAAAGCGCGCGGCGCCAGCAAGCCCCTCCAGATTATGCTGTCACAGGGTGGGCTGGCTACAGTTGCCGAAGCCAAGATGATTGAAACGGCAATGTCGGGACCCGTTGGCGGTCTGCAGGGCGGTAAATTTATCGGAGACCTTTATGGGATCAAAAACATACTCACCACCGATGTGGGCGGGACCAGCTTCGATGTGGGTCTGATTACCCAAGGGCGGTTTCAACTGAATATGGAACCGCTGGTGGCGAGATTCTTGATCAATATTCCGTATGTATCGGTAAGTTCCATCGGGGCCGGCGGAGGCACGATCGCTTTTGTGGACAGCCTGACAGGACGTCTGAAGGTGGGACCGCGCAGTGCCGGATCAGTGCCGGGACCATGCTGCTATGGTAAAGGGGGCGTCGAGCCTGCCGTCACGGATGCCGATCTCGTTCTCGGTTATATAAACCCGGATTATTTCCTTGGCGGCCGGGTGGAGCTTTCAAAATCCTTGGCGGAGAAGGCCATTAAGGAGAAGATTGCCGACCCGCTCGGTGTTTCGGTCGTTCAGGCAGCCTGGGGGATCAAGGAAATTGTGGACACCCAGATGGAAAACTACTGCCGCAGCGTCATCAGCTCCAAAGGGTATGCTGTGGAAGAATATACGCTGATGGCGTTCGGAGGCGCGGGACCGACTCACGCAGCCGGCTACACCAAGAATACGGCTTTCAAAAATGTGCTGATGTTTCCTTATTCGTCGGTGTTCTGCGCATTTGGGGCTTCGACGGGTGATTTCAGCCATCATTATCTGCGGTCCACCTATATTTACATTCCTTATGAAGCGGGCGATTCCGTCAAAATGGAAATGGCCGGGATTTATAACAAATTGATGGCGGATATGGAAGCTCAGGCTATGGAGCAGTTCAAGCATGAAGGATACCGCCAGGAAGACGTTATGTTCACGTATAATGCTTTTGTCCGTTACGCCGGCCAGTTGGAAGACATCAAAGTCATTATGCCCATGGCGCGTGTGAACAGCCCGGAAGATGTAGACCTGTTCGTGAAAACCTTTGAATTTGAATACACTGCTTTATTTACCGACAAGGCAAGGTATCCGGAGGCCGGTGAGTTGTCGTTGGCGCTGGGGCTAACCGCGTCGGTCACGAAGAGAAAACCCACGTTGATTAAAAAACCTCTGGCAGGCAAAGAACCGCCAAAAGAAAGCAGAAAAGGCAATCGCCAGGCCTACTTTGAGGGCGAATACCACGATGCGGCTATTTTCGAATTCAACAAACTGCTGCCCGGAAACGTCGTCCCCGGGCCGGCTATCGTCGAACACGTGGACACGAATTATGTTGTCCCACCCAAGACATGGATAGAAATTGATGAATACAGCACACTATGGCTGAAGAGGGGAGCAAAATAACATGGGAAAATATAAGGAGCTTTTGAAGAAAAAACTGGCGGACAAAGCAGCGGAAAAGTTCCCTCCCCTTGTCGAGCTCCACAAAGATCCGATCAAGTGGGAGGTCGCTTACTGGCGGCTTTTGGGTATTGTGAACGAAGGAAGGGAGATCACAAGGCAGATCAGCGCTTCACCGACGGTGAAGGAGTTCGGAGAATGCGTATTTTCTATCTTCACACCGACAGGCGAATCCATCGGTTTTTCACGAGGGATTTTGCTTCATATGGCCAGTATGGGCAGCGCAATACAATGGATGATTCAGAATGATTACGAAGAGGCGCCGGGGATTAACCCTGGAGACATTTTCTTCAATAACGATCCTCAGATCGGCGGCGCCCATTCGGCAGACCAGGCCATTTTGCTTCCCGTCTTCATCAACGGGGAGATTGTGGCTTGGGTCGGGGGGCTGACACATTGCATGGAAACAGGCAGCACGGAGCCGGGCGGGCAGTCGCCCTCGGCTTTGAGCCGTTATGACGACGGACAGATGATTCCGTGTATGAAGATCGGCACGAACGACAGCTTCCACCGTGATTACGTGGTAATGGTTGAACGCAACGTCCGGGACGCAAGCTGGTGGATCCTGGATGACAGGGCCAAACTGGCGGGCTGCATCAAAATGCGGGACAGCTTGGCGACGTTGATCGATGAGATCGGCGTAGACTACTTCAACACGATTACTTACGAGATGATTGAAACGGGCAGGCAGGCCGCGATCGCTAAAACGAAAAAGGTGTTTTTCCCGGGCACATATTTTACCCCGTTCTTTTTCGACGTCCCATTCGCGGACCCGGCACAGAGGATTCGGATACCGGTCGATTACATGCCGCACATACCCTGTGAGATGGTTGTGGGCGCCGATGGGAAGCTCGAATTTAATCACGAAGGGATTTCTTCGCCCGGCTACCACTCCAACAACGCTTCTTACCCGTGCACCCTGGGCAACTTGATTTATATGCTGCTGCAGGACGTTTATTACGACGGCATGTACAACAACGGTCTGGCCGATGCCTTCAAGCTTAATTTGCGAGAAGGATCAATCGCCAATTGCGGTATCCAATATGCCTGCTCCGTTTGGATGGCGGCTGGATGTCTCGCGGGGTCTCACACCAGAAATGTCGCCATGGCATACTACGCCATGGGTATCAGGGAGGAAGGTTTCGCTATCAAAGCGGCAACAGGCGCCGCTTTCGCCGGCGGCATCGATAGGAACGGAAAACAGTTCGGAATCGGAAACTTCGAGATGAGTTGTAGCGGCATGGCGGCCGGCGCTAATATGGACGGACTTTATGCCTGCAATGCCCCTTGGAACCCGGAGAGCAACCTAACCGACGTGGAGCTCTTTGAGCCGGTATGGCCGCTTATGTGGCTGGGGCGCGGCGTGCAGACGGACGGCGGCGGATACGGTCGCCATTCCGGCGGCGCCGGGATTGAGTCGTTGTATGTGATCGAGCATAATCCGCAATATATCGAAAGCGGCGCAAGCACCCCCCTTGACTATGTAACGAATTGGGGAATGATGGGAGGATACCCCGCTGCGGCGCGCTATAAGTACTTCCTTACGGACACAAACTACACGGAGGCGGTGGAGAAGCAATTGCCGCTGCCGCACAGCGAGGGGGATGACCCGGAAAACCCGGAATTTGCACAACTGTTGAAGGGTAAACTCCTCAGAAGACCTGCCCAGTGTGCCGGTACGTCTTTGAAACCGTATGACCTGGTCCACCATACCACGGGCGGGGGCGGTGGTTGGGGCGATCCCCTTCTGAGAGACCCGGCATCTGTTGCCTGGGACCTGAAGAACGGCTTTATCTCCAAGCACGCCGCCTCAGAGGTATACTGCGTGGTCTGGGACGATAAGACATTTGCCGTTGATGAAAAGGCGACGGAAAAGAAACGCCAGGAGATGCGCCAAAGGCGTCTCAAACGAGGAATCCCCGCGCAGGAATTCAAAAAAATACAGAGAGAAAAACTGATTGCCGGGCAACTGCCCCAGATCTGCAAGATCACATACAATGATTGTTTCAAATATTCCCAGAAGTTCCTGGATAAATTCAAAAAATTCTGGAGCCTCGATGAGAGTTTCCAACGATTTTAACGGAGGGATAATGATGCAAACAAAACAAGGCGTTTGGTCCGATGAGATTATGGCCAAGTTGGTTGAAGGCAACCTTGAGCCGGATGTACTTCTTGAAATGCAGCGGGAAGCCAAAGAAGAAGACCGCTTCGATCACGTGCTTCGGATGGAGCAAAAAAGGGTTCCGTGGCCGGATAGAATCGTGCTGTGTCTTCAGGAAAACTTGTACATCGTTGAAAAGGCCAACAAAGAAAGAATAGTGAAATGCCTTTGCGGCCATGAATTTGGCGATTACCGAAAGAACTACAAGGAAAGCGCTTTGATATACGAGCGAGACACCGACGAAAAGCTTGAGGAGGTATTCCGCGGACCGCGCAAAACGAACCCTGAATGGCAGGTCATCCGAGAAATCTATTGCCCGGGCTGTGGGGTCATGTTGGATGTAGAAAGCGTTGCGCCGGGCTACCCGCTTGTGTTCAATTTTCTGCCGGATTTCGAGGCGTTTGAGAAAAATCGCAAAGGCGAATAGATTGGAGTCAAGGCTACCCGGGCTATCAGAAGGCGAAACAGATCATCAGCGGTGAGAAGGACGAAGACCGATGCAGATTGATTACATCCGCATAAACAAAAGTAACTATAAAGCCAATCAAACGGATCAACACAGGAGATTGCCGGTAGCTCACGCTTTTGCCGCATTCAAGGTTTGACTTCTACGGAGGAATTATTGTGAGAAAACTTCAAATGAAAACAGAAGCGGTTTCCGGCCCCGGATCGATCCCACGAAGCGTGCGGCGCAGGCTTTATAGCTTTCACATCGGGCATGAGTCCTTTCTCCGCACTATTTTGGCGGCGACTTTACAAGAGATGGAAGGGCGGCGGTAGAAAATCGTCTCGTGTTATTACATTCGACTCAGGCAGAGACACATGATTCGTTTTTCGACAGATCATCAGCGGCGAAAAGGATGGAGATCGATTTGAAAAGTATCTTGAGATTCTCCAGGAAAAAGTCTCATGGCCGGATACGATCGTCGTTCCATTGACCGATAAACTCTATGTCGTGAGAAGACAGGGCGCAAATGCACCGGGCCTGATTGTCAAATGCGAGTGCGGACATGAGTTCTGCGATTACCGGGAGAACTGGAAGATGAAGGCGATGATTTATGTGCGGGACAAAGACGAAGCGCTCGAAGAGATCATGCCTTACTCTTCGGATGGGCATTGGAACACCATCCGCGAATTCTACTGCCCGGGGTGCATGAGCCAGTTGGAAGTCGAAGCGGTTCCTCCAGACTATCCCATAATATTCGATTTTCTGCCGGACATCGAAGGCCTTTACAACGAACGACCGGCGTTGAAAAAAAAGATTCCGGTATGAACCGCCGTTTGATCGGGCGGATTGTGTGATATCCGCCTGAAAAGGAGAACGCCATGGCTGATTTGAGGCCATACTTATTCTACGAAGACAGAGATGATAGATGGCATCCGCAGGAAACAGAATTTCACTATGAATGGTGGTACAGCGATTTTCGTTTCGATAATGGATGGTCGGCGGTGGCGGCTTGGCACTACAGCGACTGGTTGAAGAAGCCCAGGGCGCCGAGTGTAGAGCTTTCCATCTACGACCCCGATGGGAACAGATACTATGAGGAAACCGTCGTCAAAGCGGGCCAGGCGGTTGCCAGCGAGAAAAAATGCGACGTGCTGATAGGCGGTCATCATTTCTGGCAGGAAGGGAACGAATACCGTCTCGTCGTAAATTCCGGGAAAGTCGGCGCGGACCTTACGCTGCAGCGCGTGGCTCCTGCCATGATGCTGCCCTCAAGCGGGTCCATCTACTACGATGAGACGAGTGGAGATGCACACTTCTGGTGCGTGTCCATCCCTCGGGGAAATGCTTTCGGTAAACTCATAATCGCAGGAAAGGAAATCCCGGTCAGAGGGGTCTGCTATCATGATCACAACTGGGGGACCTGCGACATGAACCAGAACTTTGGCGGCTGGGTCTGGGGACGTTTCTTCGATGATGTCTATTCTGGCATTTTTACAACTGCTTATCCTTTGACCCCACTGCCTCTTACCGGCATTCTCTATCTGGCCAAACGCGGCGAACTTGTCATGATGACGGATGGAGCCGAGATCATTACTCTCAAGGAGGGATTCGATGAACCGTCCGGAATCACAAATTCCGTAAAGTTTATGGTCAAAGGGCAAGAGGAAAACTGTGAGTTTGAGGCCATCATGGAGGTTCAGAGAATTATAGAAAGAGATCACCTGAAATTTTCAGGCTGGAAGACCCATAATTGGCGATTTCTGGACAACTACGAGGCGACGATAACGGTTGATGGTGTAACCGATACCGTTAAAGGCCAGACGATCCACGAGCGGTTTCTGCTGAGATTGAAATAGTGAAGGCTCACGAAAGGAGGACGGCATGGCGGGCGGAAAATCTCCAATGAACGAATTTGGACGCGGGTCAATGATGGTGCTTTGCGTGATCGCTCTGGCATTCCTGGTTATCGCGTCAGTTCCGGGCGCAGTTTCGGGTACTGACCTGAAAGCGTATCTAAAGTATGAAGACGGCAATGACGGGGTGCATCCCCTGAAAACCGAGCTTTATTATGAATGGTGGTACTGCGACTTTCGTTTCGACAATGGATGGTCGGCAGCGGTAGTGTATTACTATAGCGACATGACCAAGAAGCCCCGTGCGCCGACTGTGGAGATGTCCATTTATGATCCTGGCGGGAAGAGGTACTTCGAGAAAACCGACGTCAAAACGGATGAGGCCGCGGCGAGCGAGGAAAAATGCGACGTGCGCATAGGCGGTCACCGTTTTTGGCAGGAAGGAAATACGTATCGCCTCATCGTAGAATCCTCCAAAGTCGGGGCGGACCTGACGCTGCAGCGCGAGACCCCGGCGATGTTCATTCCGGCTGAGGTCAACAATCCCGACAGCGCTGCTTCCGACAAACACTTTTGGTGCGTATCGATTCCGCGAGGGAAGGCTTCGGGCAAACTTGTCGTTGAAGGAAAGGAGATCTCGGTGCAGGGGGTCTGTTACCACGATCATAACTGGGGTACGGGGCAACCGAACCTGACCTGCGGCGGCTGGGTCTGGGGGCATTTTTTCGACGACACCTATTCAGGGTTCTACGCGCTGGTTTATCCCGTGTCTTCTCAACCTTTCACCGGATTCATATACCTGGCCAAGCATGAAGAACTCATTCTGCTCTCCGATGCGGTTCAGGTGATGACTGTGGAGGAAAGATTCGATGAACCGACAGGGCTGACGATACCCATAAGATTTGTGGTGACAGGGAAAGAGGGAAGTTGCGAATTCAGCGGTGCGATGGACGTTCAAAACGTGGTTGAAAAGGACCATCAGCAATTTCCCGACTTCAAAACGCATAACTGGCGATTCATCGGCAACTACGAGGGCGCCATAACCCTGGACGGCGCCACCGATAACGTCAAGGGGCAGGGGTTTCATGAACGGTATCTGCTGAGGCTGAAATAAATAAGGCGCCCAAAGGGCGCCCGTCAAGGTTAATGCTGTTGACTTGTCAACAGCATTAACCTGTCACTCCTCGAAAAACGTGGAATCGATACTTACCGTTAGCCCATCGCACTTGCGGAGGCGCTCTTCAAGGCCCAGGATTTTCGGCAGTTCGTATTCGTAGAAAAACTGCATCGCGGCAAACTTGCCTTTATAGAACAACATCTCTTTCGCCGAGCATTTACTTGCAAGGGCTTTGCATATGGCTGTGCCTTGCAGCAGCCATTGCCAGGCAATACATATGATGCCGAAATACTCAAGATAGAGGGTGGCGTCAGCCAGGTATATTTGAACCCCCTTTTCCTGAAGGATGCTCTGTAGATATTCGGTCAAAGACTGGAGTTTTTCGGCGGCATCAGCCAACTTCTCAGAGTAAGGAACCAGGGCGGGATCTTTGCTTGCCTCTTCGATCGCACTCTTCATCTCTGCGATATAGATCTTAAATGCCTTACCGTCCTTCATGCGGGTTTTTCGATCCAGCAAATCGATGCCATGAATGGCCGTGGTGCCTTCATGAATAGGATGAATCCGGGCGTCCCGGTAATATTGTTCGAGCGGGTAGTCATCGCAATACCCTGAACCGCCGAAACACTGGAGACCCTGGCTGATGGACTGGATTGCCATCTCGGAAGGATAGGTTTTAACGACCGGGGTCAGTAAATCCAGAAGGAGAGCGTACTTTTCTTTCTCCTCTCCTTCGATCGCGATTTCCAGATCAATGTATTTGCTGCACTGCACTAATAAAGAGAGAGATCCCTCAATAATAGCACGCTGAAACAGGAGCATCCGCTTAACGTCGGAATGTTCAATTATGGGAATCTGCGGGAGAGTGGGGTCCTTCTCGCCCGGCCTTCTTCCCTGCTTGCGTTCTCTGGCATATTCCAGGGAGGCGTAGTATGCCGCCGTAGCAATGGCTGCGGCGCCCATCCCGACACCTACACGCGCTTCGTTCATCATCTGGAACATATACCTGATCCCGTTGTGAGGCTCCCCAACCAGCCACCCCCGGCATTCGTTGCCGTCCCCGAAATTCAGTTGAACTATGGGACATCCCCTGTATCCCAGCTTGTGAAATACTCCGGATGTGGTCACATCATTTGCAACCAGGCTGCCGTCCTCTTCGACTCTTTTTTTCGGAACGACAAAAAGAGAAATCCCCTTTGCACCGGGGGGAGCCCCTTCAATTTTAGCAAGCAGCAGATGAATCACATTATCAACCGCATCGTGGTCACCGGCCGAGATAAATATCTTTTGCCCTTTTATCAGGTAGTATCCTTTTTCGGTTGGTTTTGCGGCGGTAACGATGTCCGACAGAGAACTTCCTGCCTCAGGCTCAGTTAGCGCCATTGTCCCCTGCCACTCCCCGGAGCGCAGACGAGACACGTAGCGGTCGAAGAGTTCCCTGCTCCCGAAGTTTTCTATCAGCCGGGCTGCGCCATCGCAAAGGCCGGCATATGCCGAGGCGGAGTAATTTGCGCTCATGAAAATAAACTGACAGGCGTAAGCGATCATTATGGGAAGCTGTTCGCCGTCCAGCTCGAAGGGAACAGTACTGGATATCCATCGGCCTGCGCCGCACTCTTTAAGGATCTTCTTAACGGATGGATGTACCTTGACAGTGCCATTTGATAGTTCAGGAGGATTCCTGTCCATTTCCTCAAATATCGGCCAATAAAGGTCTTTAGCCATTTTTGCCGCTGAACTGAGCATCATGTCAAAAACCTTTTTGTTGTGATCTTCGTAGTATTGATAACGAGTCAGTGACTCCGCATCAAACACCTCGTAAAGCAAGAATCTCAGGTTCCTGTCGCTAAAGAACTTTTTGGCCATTTTTCTTTCCTCAATTCGCGCCTTCAAAAACTACGTCGTACTGTTTTCAGGCAGTTCAACTTTGCAAATGAATAGAAGAATCAGGACAACGGTTTGCGGCCAACCAGCGTTTGGGTAGTGAAAACAACGATTGTTTCCGCTCTCTGATTCACCACCTTATTCTCACTGACAACAACGCCGCGAGAGTCATTTTTCTCGTTCATCGCGATGATTTCGACTTCGGTATGAATGGTATCTCCTATTTTACAGGGCGCCAGGAATTTAACTTTTTCCATACCGTAAAAGGCTATGAACTTCTTGGGGGTGACGGCATATTGTCCCAGGCGGAAGGGCAAGGAGATGCCCAGGCTCAGGATGAGCATGCCATGAGCTATTCGCTCGCCGAAAGGACCTTTTCTTGCGACCTCTATATCGCAATGATAGGGGTGCCAATCACCAGTAAACGACGCGAAGGCGAAGATATCCGCCTCTGTTACAGTACGGGCTGGGGATATAATTTTTTCCCCAACATAAAAGTCTTCAAAATATTCTTTTTCCATGCCCCCCCTCTTCTTGACCGGACCCTGCCAGGTTTCGAGACGTCAGCGCTGCATTGAGCTCTTCATCCCCATAAAACCTTGGG
>Ga0326728_10011110_pt1 | contig 20723 bp, 25 predicted proteins | sample MB3enrmetagenome_FD_207602 | JGI IMG/M metagenome (GOLD analysis project Ga0326728, IMG submission 207602) | Lab enriched peat soil microbial communities from McLean, Ithaca, NY, United States - MB31MN | ecosystem: Environmental > Terrestrial > Soil > Wetlands > Peat | place: USA: New York... | reverse complement strand
GTCCTCCTCGTATTCCCCACGCGCGTGGGGATGGTCCGCCGTAAACCGTTTGCGAACTTGCGGGCGTGCTGTATTCCCCACGCGCGCGGCCTATAGCGTGGCCGCTCGCGCCTTTCTGCGCTGGTGCGAGGAGAAAGGCATGACGGCGCTGGCGCACGTCAAGCCCGTGCATGTGGCGGCGTACATCGAGCAATTGCAAGACAAGATGAAGGCTCCCTTAATTAAAGCAGCGCCTTGCCTGCATCCGCACGCTGTTCGATTGGCTGGTGACGGGACAATTCGTGCCGTCGAACCCGGCGCACGCCGTGCGCGGGCCGCGCCATGCGGTCAAGAAAGGTTCGATCACGGTGATGTCGTCGAAGGAAACGACCGACTTTCTGAACAGTATCGACACCTTGCATGTCGTTGGGCTGTGCGACCGCGCTTTCATCGCGGTGATGGTGTACACCTTTGCCCGCGTCTCCGCCGTCGTGAGGCTCAAAGTGGAGGATTATTTCCCGCTGAAGCAGCGATGTTAGAGTAATCTTTATGAGAACTGTTTACCTTGACATCGAAACCAGTTACACCGGAAAGCTTACCGGCCAGAAACTGTTCAGCGATTACAAGAGGCACCTTATTACGGTTCTAGGTGTGCGAGTTATTCAGGACGCCAAAGACTCCTTCGTGCAACTCATAAATAAGGACATTTCCAAGAATACACTGCTGAGCGCGGTCGGGGAGCCGGATCTGCTCGTGACATATAACGGGCGGTCAATCCCTGACAAAACGAGGGGCCATATTGGGTTCGACTTTCCCGTGATTGCCGAGCATCTTGGGATTGTATTGGACAAGGAATTCAAGCACATGGATCTCTGTCCAGTTTGTTGGCAGCACGGGCTCTGGGGAGGCCAAAAAGCGGTCGAACGGTCGCTAGGCTTGAAGCGAATATTACCAGGAAGGGATGGGGCCTGGGCGGATGTCACCTGGAAAAAATATGAAATAACAGGATGCGACAAATTATTAAAGGAGCTACTGGAATACAATCGCGAGGATGTATTCATGCTACGACGAATACAAGAGGCTCTAAATTTGTTCCCATAATGGTGTAAGCTGTTCGAGTCGTGCCCGGCAGGGGCGGACGAGGGTGTCCGCCCCTGCGTTGTTACAGGAGCCGCCTACAGCAAACCGGGAAGCGCCCTAAACTACATTGGAAACGATAAACATACAAGACAGAATCACAGGCCGTAGGGGTTCTCATGCTGTCCCGTGTATCATTTCTTCGGTAGCTCCAATGTAGTGGTGCGTTGGGGACGTTAAGGAATCTCCGCACAAATGGTGTAACGACCCGTGGTCTGGCTGCGCCACCGAGTGGCCTGCGAAAAGACTTCACTCAAGAACGGGAGATGTTAGTCCCGCTGACGCACGCTCCGGACGGGGCGCAAACCGACTTCGGCGAGGCGCAGGTGGTGATTGCAGGCCCAGAGTGCATGGTGTATTTCATGGCCTCCGATCTGCCAGGCGGAAACGACAGGGGCACGTGAAACGTCCTCAATGCACTCACGGTCTCTTAACTGCGAGGTAATAGTGCCGATGAGGATCTTGCGGCCCGCTTCCAATCTCTATAATCAATCCTCGCTCTACGAGAGATGCAAGACGGGTTCGTGCCGCGCGTGGAGAAAGTTTGATCTGCTTTGCGATCTGAGAAGTTGAGAGTCCGGCCTCCGAAATTTTAGCCAGTGCGGCAAGGATGGCCTCGTTCCGAACGTCTGTTGCTGGCGCACTGCGGGGTATGGCTGAGAGTATCACTCGAAAATGTGTCCCGATCTCTTCAAATTGGGGAGCATCTAGCCTGCTCTCCCGGCACGCCGCAGTCATTCGCTGGATACCACTCCCCCAGTGTTCGATCAGCCCCAGTTCCTGAAAAACCCGACCGAGGACACGGTTGCGGAGTTTGGAAATACCCTTTTGAATGTCTTCGATTGTGAGTCCGAACGGGAGCAGGACAGGGTTTTCGATCTCCAGGCGGTCGTCAAACAGGGCAATGCGAATAGGAGCGCCGCGCTGGGCGTAATCTGCATGGACAATCGCATTCATGATCGCTTCGCGGACGGCAACCACCGGAAACGTCCAATGATCTGTTCGTTTCACGGAGCCAATGACTGTTTCACGAACCATGTGCTTCCGCAAAATGCGATCACTTCCTCGGCAGCGCCCGGAAGATAAGAGCGCACTTCTGTGGAGTCGAGTATCCGACGCCGGTCGGTACCAGCAAACCGTCCGACCTGAATCCATGCATCCGGGTAGTGGGTTGGCCGGTCGATACCGAACAGGAGAATGCCTCCGATAGTCGGCACAATCCGGCCTTGGTAGTTGGTTACGATTTTTAGAGTTTGCAGTTCAGGGCATGTCAGTTTGCGAATTGGCTTGAAGAATTCGGAAGCTGCTCGGAAGTCTATCGCTTCCGAGTTCAGTTCCGGCCTGGGCTGTTCGTCGAACGAGGATACTTGGTTGTAGCGCCGCATCTCCTCGACCAGAAACAGATCCGCCCGCCGATTCGTTGAACCCACGCGAACAAAAACGCCCTCCTCTGGACCCAACCGATTCAGAAAGTGTGGCCGGCTGGCGCTCGGATAAATCTCGACCGCCAATACCTGGGATTTTCTCCACGGCATCACTTCAATAGAAGGAACATGTCTTGGGGAGATGCTGTCCGCAATCAGATTGGCAAGACGCTCTTCCTCCGCCAATATGTTGGGATGCCCTTGACTCTCTTCGTACCGTCCTCGACTCCCAGCACGAGAACGCCGCCAGAAGTGTTGGCAAACGCAACGATGGCCTTCAGCACGCCGTCCGGGGACGAGATCACGCGCTTGAACTCCAGCGTCTTGCCTTCGGGCCTACTGAGGAGGGTAATCAGATCCACAACTCTGCATTTCACTCTGAAGCATGGCTGCGGATAAACCTTCCGAGTTGGAGGATCTGGCGCGGCGGCGCGAGTCGAACCCGGTCGCAGAACGGTAAAATTTCGGACTGACGCGCGCCCGTAGCCGCCGTCAACGCTGAAAGCAAGTTGAACTCCGAGCGCGGGCATCCCGCACAATCTCAACGCGCAGTATGTGCATCAATTTTCGAACCGCCGTCGAGGGAACAATCCGGGGAACAATAACTCGGGTTGCTCTGTATCTTCTTGATCCTAGAGGGCGTTGACGATCATCTGCGCCGTTCCAGTTCCTTTTACTCATAACCCAAAGGTCGGTGGTTCAAACCCACCTTCCGCGACCAAATTCTTCGTGAGCGCTACGTGATTGATTGGGATTGAGATCGCCGCTGTCGCTTCCTTGCTTGGATAGTCCTTGACCTTGTGCCGACTTTGATGGGCGCGGCTTCGCCATCTTGTGGTTGTTGACGACGGTAGCAGAACACCCAAATATCCCCTGATTTGCGCCATTTGGGTGGATTTATGGGTGCTTATGGGTGTATATATGGGGGTGAGAGCCAATGTTCGAGACCGGCGACATTCCGATCACTCCCGAAGTGCTCGCGCTCATCGCCGAGATCGACGAGTTCAAAGGGGCATGGCGCGCGCTGGGTACCCTCGCGCCCGAACGACTGAGCGCTTTGCGGCGCGTGGCGACCATCGAGAGCATTGGCTCCTCGACGCGCATTGAGGGCAGCAAACTCTCCGACCGCGACGTTGAGCGACTGCTCGCCAATCTTGAGATCAAATCCTTTGCCACTCGCGATGAGCAGGAAGTCGCCGGGTACGCCGAAGTCATGGAGACTATCTTCCATGCGTGGGCGGAGATTCCGGTCACCGAGAACCACATCAAGCAGCTCCACCGCGACCTTTTGCGCTATAGCGAGAAGGACGACCGGCATCGTGGCGAGTACAAGAAGCTACCCAACAGCGTCGCCGCCTTCGGTGATGACGGCCAGCAGATTGCCGTCGTCTTCGAGACGGCCACGCCCTTCGACACGCCCCGGCTGATGGCCGAACTGGTCGCTTGGCTCAGGGAAGCCCAGGAGTTGAAGCGGCTCCATCCTTTGCTCGTCATCGCCATCTTTACAGTCGTGTTTCTTGAAATCCACCCCTTCCAGGACGGAAACGGGCGCTTGAGCCGGGTGCTTACAGCGCTCCTCCTGCTGAAGGCCGGGTATGCCTATGTGCCCTACAGTTCTCTGGAGGGCGTCATCGAGAACAGCAAAGAGGGCTATTACCTGGCGCTGCGCCAGACGCAGGGGACCCTCCGCTCTGCCGCACCGAATTGGCAACCGTGGCTGATCTTCTTTTTGCGGGCTTTGCAGCAACAGGAGCGGCGGCTGGCGGCCAAAGTGGAACGTGAACGGCTGGTGATTGCCGCCCTGCCCGAGCTGGCCATTCAGATCATCGACTACGTTCGCCAGCACGGTCGCGTCACCATGGCCGACATGGTCCGTATCACCGGAACCAGCCGCAACACCTTGAAGGACCATTTCCGCAGCCTGGTGGAAAAGAAACATCTCATCCTGCATGGAACCGGCAAAGGCTCCTGGTATTCGCTACCCTGACAAGCTTCGTGCGTCTCCAATATCCCAGAATCCGGATCGGGGCACCCAATTTGCGGGTTAGCGGACCCAATGGGATCTGGTCCACCTGTCCGACTTTGCAATCTTACAGGCGGTGATCCTCAATCGGATTCTCCGTTGAAATGAGGTGGAAGGTATCTTCGTGGAGTCCAAGATTGATGCGTTGGTCCAAGCCGACTTCGAGATAGCTTCCGAAATCGCCGGCACTCGTAATCTGCTTTCCCACAGCGATGGATCTGACGAAATCGAGAGCGCATGATTCCATCTCGATGTTCTTCCGGCACGTGGGCGTCAATTGCGGCGCGGGCTGCTGCATTTGAGGATCATGGCCGAATTGCACATGGGCCGGGCCAAACTGCAACACGACATCTCCCGAGAGTCTTGCAACGGTGCCACCCTGACCGACCAGTAGGTCCTGAACTGTCCGGCCGGCAATGTAGTGGTACATCTCCCCGAATGAGGACGCCCACCTATGAGGGAGCAGCAAGTAGCGTCCACCCACCTCGGCCTCTTGATGACCTTCGAAATCTGCAACAAGGCGGTACACGAAATCGAAGAAGGCGGGGGCGGTTGTGAGATCATCTACCCGAAGGCGAACCCGAGCCCGTAGCGCGACTAGCGTCCTCTCGAACATACGGAACACAGCATCTTCAACGAAAGCCAACCTGCGGCCCTTCAAGGGCGGGACGATGCCTAGATTGTGGGAGGTCGCCCACGCCTCGCAACCGCTGGTGAATCCGGACGGTGAAACGACCAGTCCGAAGTAGAGCGTACCGTCCGAGTAACGATTCATAGTTTGAATGACTGCGGCCCATTCCTGCACATGCGCCGGTTCCGCTCGTCGGGATAGCAATTTACAGCTTACGAGAAGCACGACCTTCGGCTGGACGAGCAGTTCAGCGACGAGGACATCGACTTCTTTAGCGGGGGGCCCCTTGAAGGAGGCTACTTCCGGGAAGAGTGCGGTTTCGATCTGGATGGTCTTGTTATGCTCTATGGTTACGCAGCAGCCCAAAGCGCGTTCGGCAATCTCGAAGCATTGGCGCTCCAATTCGTTTTTGAAGCTCATCGGTATACCTTCTCTCCCGACGCCAGGACCATGCCTGCTTCGAGTTTTTCAGCCCGTACTTTCTTCAACGCGTTTCCATCTTTAACGACGAAGACGGCATCAGCAGTCACGGACAGCACAGTTGCTCCGATCTGCTTTCGAAATACACGGGTCGAGAATCGCGGCCGGGAAATCTCAGTGACAGGCTGTGCGAGGAATGCCCCGCTATCGGTGGGCTTGAGACTGTAGATACCGAGGTCCCCCACGTAGAGTACAAAGCCCACCTCATCGTCCGCCAAGATACGGTTCGGTTCTCCGCGAAGCCGCTCAATGAAAGCGTCGATCTCCACCGTTTGCCCATCGCTGTCGACCAGCATGAGCTGTTCTGCTGGTATTGCCATGCTTACTTCCCCTTCTTTCCAAACCGCGCCTGAACGTCCGCAAGTATGGCTGCTCGCTCTTCCGCCGACAATTTGCTCGGGTCTGGCTTGGAACTGCCCTGGACGGGAAGCAGCTTCGGAGTTCCGTCGGGGTCCGCACCGATGATGTAACCGGGGTCGCCTTCAATCACGATCATCTTTATCCTGGACTCACAACGAGAGCAGACCACATATTCGTCCTGAAACGGCGGCATGATCGTAACAACCCCTCCACAGTTGCACTCCAGTAGGAATGGGTTGCCGCATTCCAATGCAGTCCCGGCAACGAATGTGTAGAGGTCAAAATGGTCTGGCTGTTGTGGCATCTCATATCCTTCCGTTACGGCTTATCTTATGTGTGTCAACACAAATCCCAGTATGGCCAGCCAGCCCGCGGCAAGTGTGATGGCGAGCAATATCCACGGCGTAAAGTAAAAGAAGTACAACCTCTTGCTGTCCAGTGGCTCACCGCCCATCACGCCAGGACCAGTGTATTGTGTTGGTTTTCTGCTTTGCCACCAAATCAGCAGTCTTCTTTCCGCGTTCGATGCGAAGATAAGTGCGAGACCATTCAGAAATGATGCCGCAAAGCCAAGAATAGAAAAGACAATGGTAAGGAATCTCGCACCTGACTTGTCCCATGCAAAACCGAGTGCCGCAAACAGCAGTCCGTTGAACGCGGCCATCCAAAGCATTCGTTGATTCGTCAGCTCGTCTTCCCTTGTTATCATTTCTCTTACTACCGCTTCGTAATTGTCTTGCGCTTGGTGTGTCAAAATGGACGCCATTTTCATTTCTCCCTGATTGCGAGTATAGCCGGGTACTCCCAGGTCTCGGATTCATTACAGCAAGAAAAGGGCATCACTTCATCTTGGCATGAATCCCCGGTTGCCACGAATCACCCGCCGCAGTTCTTCTCTCAGCGCCTTGCTTTTCTTTAGGCGCTTGAAGAACTCTTCGAGGACGCTGACGACGACCGCATTCACACTGACGCCTTCGGCCCACTCTTTGAGCGTCAGCCGGGCCTGTGCGCCGACGTGGAGGAGTTGAGGGTTGGAAAGCTCCATGCCGGCCTTGCGGGTCTGCATGATCTCCACGTTTTCGCGGTCAACGTGGTCCAAAGCGAATAGGACGATTTTGGCAAGATCGCCCTTTACACGCGATTCCTCGGTGATTGCTTCACGCAGGTCGATGGGGAGACGTAGCGTCATACCTGGACGGTCATCCGTCCACCGCTGCCCTTCACGGTTCACCTTTCGGGTTGCCTCCTTCACCGCCTCTTGATCCTTCTGGGCCTCTGCCCGATACCTTGCTCCAACGCCTAGTCACGTCTGATTCCTCCTGGTAACGCCGATGCCACGTCTATTCCGCGGATCAGGGGAAACCCGCCAACGTATATATTACATCTATGACATCATTATGGTATTATGCTTCAAGGCAAAGGCTTGATCCCGACATTGAAACAACCCGAGGGCCGACCGAACTCGCTCAACACGCTCGACATTCCATCGAGCACACCAAAAACCCCAACCGTGCGTACGAATTGCGCACAGAAAGCGAAGCCAAGAATATGGCAACCCAAGTCAATTCTCTCGAAGCCCCTGCGGCCAACGCGAAATCAGGACGCCGCGGCTCCAAAGCCAAAGATCGGCAGGCCGAACCAGCGGCCCCATCCGAAACCGAATTCGCTTCCACAGCCGAGGAAGCGGACCCACAACAGGAGCTTGACACTCTTGAGAACCAGGCGGATGCGCCTGTGCGGGGATCGTATCTGCGCGAGAAAGACGGATACGATGCTCTCTCCCCAGAACAAAAGGCAACTTGCGACAAGGACTTTCAGACCTACCGCGACCGGCTCACGCGCCCAATCGAGGCCAAGGACGGCGAAACCAAGCAAGACGCCATGCTGAGGGCCAAGAAAGAGTATTGTTCCGCCCGCCAGGAGCACACCGCCCATCATCGTGAAATGGCCAAGACCATGCTGGCCTCAAAAATCAACTGCCTCAACTCCCAGTACCCGAGGACCTCGTTTTCGCTGAAGAGTCCCGACGTTGCAAAAGAGTTTCTGGCCACGGCCTTCTATCACAATGCCGCAGCAGCGAAGGGCCTTACATCTTTCGACAAGGATGTGTTTGCGGCCTCGAAAAAGGCGGCTTTGCGGGAGTTCTCCGTCCTTGCCGCAAGCGTCGAAACCGGCGGCTCCGCGACCAAGGAGTTCCATGACACCTTCGCCCTGTGCATCGAGCGGCCACCCATCGGCGCAGCGAACCAGAACCTTCGCATCGCCGCCCAGCCACTTCCAGAAAAGCGCCAAGAACTGGCCGCCATCTTCGGCAAGTGCGCATGGTATCACTCAAACCAGTCTGGCAGGACCCCGGAAGAAAGGGAACAGCGTCGCGCCAAGCGTACCAAGACTACGCAAGAACTTGGTCGTTAGGCGTCAATCGTTGATCGCCGGCGATTGCCAGTCGGCTTTCTTTGTCCACCAACATGGGATGCTGCCACAGCTCAAGTGGCAGCAATCCCACGGTCTTCACAAAAAGGCCGCGTATCGCGCTCAACACGCCTGGAGTTACGACAGGAGGACACCATGATGCAAGCTGAAATTTACAACGAACACGCAGGGCTCTTCCATCTGATGGCAAAACACTTCGAACTTTCGATGACGCCACAACACCGGAGAGAACACGGCGGCCCTGAACCAATCACCACCAACGACATTACGCTCGCAACCACGCTCCTCAACTCAATCTATGGATACCCGGCAGGCAAGGAATCTGTTTTGGCGCTGTCGGCGGGGCTGGCCCCTGGCGAGGAACGGTCTCAAACAGTCCGCGGGCTATTCATGATGACCGCTGGGTGTTCGGAGTTCGACCAAACAGTCATGTACACGATCCTCCCGCTGCCAGATCGCGAGATGGAAACGGCAACGCTTCTCAAAGCAGCCGCCGCATACAGCCTCGAACGCGCCGAAGCACACGCCCGCACGACTCCACGGTCGTCCCGGCATCCTGCCCAATTGGAGCGATAAGCATTGGAGCGATAAACCTGGAGCGACAAACAATGAGCGCAAGCAACTCTCTCTACCGGAAACCGATGACGCCTGGGTATCTGGGGACCTATAACTGGCGGTCAACCCTGCTCGGCCTGTTACTCATCATCGCGACCAACATCGTCACCACGCAACACATCGCCTCACATTTTGACTACCAGCCTGCCTTGGGCGCGCCTCTCTTTCAGGTTTTGTCCATCAGGATATATGCACCTTACAAATGGTTTGTCTGGATACTTAGATTCGGTAACTCACCGAATCCGCTAACTAGACAACCTCTCCTGGCCTCGACTCTGATTGCGGCAACAGGTTTTGCCGCCTCACTTTTCGTTGTTGCTATGCTCAACATTCACCGAAACAGAAAACTTACCGAGAACACCGAAGATATTCATGGAAGCGCCCGATGGGCGAACGAAATAGATATACAACAGTCCGGTCTGACAAATCAGAAACATGGCGTCTACATTGGAGCGTGGCACGACGAAAAAGCGGACCGCCTCGAATACCTGAAGCACGCAGGCCCCGAACACATACTCGCCTTCGCGCCGACTCGGTCGGGCAAGGGTGTCAGCCTCGTGATTCCAACCCTATTGGCTTGGCAGGAAAGCGCGGTGATCTTCGACATCAAAGGAGAAAACTGGGACCGCACCGCTGGCTATAGGGCTGCCGCAGGGCAGGTTTGCTTTCGCTTTGCTCCCGTAGAAGAGCATGGCTCGCGTTTCAATCCCCTGGCCGAGGTGCGCGTCGGAACGCTGCGCGAGGTCTCCGATGCGCAGAACATCGCGGAAATGCTGTGCCGAAGCGGCAAAGAAAGCCCGCACGACGAGCATTGGACAAAATCGGCAACCAGCCTTATCACCGGCCTCATTCTGCATCTATGCTATGTCGCCAAACGCAAGAACCGCTTCGCCACGCTTGCGGAGCTGTCCAATGCCCTTACGCCGCTTATGTCGGACCTTACAATGCCGCTCGATCTTGAAGGCATGAACGCACAACAGGTCAACGTTGCGCGCGAATACTTCTCACAGATCATGAGGACGCCCCATGTAGAGTCCACAAGTTACTGGCATCTGCGAGATGGACAGAAAACACTGGTACATCCCGTCGTCCTCGAAAAGATGCAGGAGATGCTCAACCGGGAAGACAAGGAATTCTCCGGCGTATTATCAACCGCGAAAACCACGCTTATCCTCTACAGCGATCCGCTCGTTCAACGAAGCATCGAGGAAAGCGATTTTACAATCAACGATCTCAAACATTTCAAATATCCGGTAAGCCTTTATCTGGTTGTGCCGCCGAGCGACATAGAACGGCTGAAACCGCTGTTGCGGCTGATCTTCACGATGGCTGTCAACCGGCTGACGGAAGAACTGGAAGAAGTCAGAAATTCCAAGATCAGGCAGGCGCTCAAGAAAGACGAGAAGTTCGTCCCGCGCCCAGACCACCGCTTGCTGCTCCTCATTGACGAATTCCCTAGTTTGGGAAAGATGCCTATCTTCGAGACGGCATTCGCCTACATCGCGGGGTATGGAATCAAGGCATACCTCATAACTCAGGACATCGAGCAGATCAAGGACGCTTACGGAAACCACGACAGCATCGTTTCCAACTGCCATATCCGGATCGCCTTTGCGCCGAACAAAACGGAGACCGCAGAAGCCCTCTCGAAGATGGCGGGGACAACGACCATCCTCAGAGCGGCCGTCAGCTACAGCGGATCGCGCACAAGCCCTCTGGCCACCAACGTCTCCACCAACGTCGATCACATCTCCAGACCGCTCATCACGATTGATGAACTCATGCGGCTGCCGGGGCCAATCAAGGAAGGCCGAGGGGAAGCGCAACGCATCGTCTCCCCAGGGGCGATGCTGATTTTTATCGCCGGCCAGCCGCCAATCTTTGGCAAGCAGCTCCTCTACTTCCAAGACCCCACGCTCAACAAGCGCTCGGCCATCAGGCCGCCAGAAAAGCACTTCACGATTGAACATCACGGAGACATTCTCTCGCCGGGAACACTGCATCACGCCAACAAATCCACATCGACGCGCGGGCTTATTCAAGGCCCCATACGAGTTGAAACGCCAACACCGCTTCCAGCGGCTTCTGCAAAAGACGCTCCGGCGTCGCCTGCAACGGCGGCGACGACCACCACTAAGTCCACGTCCGCCGCATCCAGTTCGTCCAAGAAAAGTTCGGGCACCGGACAAGCCCCCAACGCGGCAGAATCATTCCCAGTGGGACAAGACCGCGCAATTGAACCGGCAGAATCCACAACCAACGACGACCATCCGCCAACCCCCACAGACGAGATGAAGGAAGTTTTTGAACAGCTTGAAGTCGGCATGGAAGAGATGGACAGAAATTTCCGGCTCTTTCAACAAACCAAGAACAACGGAGGTATTACAAATGAACGGTAAACGCCGCACCATCGTTCGGATTGCAATCTCCACCGGCACCCTCTTCGCCGTAGTTCTCATGTTTGGCGCGGTTCTGGGAGTAAGGCTCAACAGTGCGTCGAATTCCTTACCCCCTGGGCTTTATCGCATCGCTCCGCGCGGAAGAGGGAGTGACCTTCTCATCTGCCCCACAGGAGTTGCCGAATCGGTTTCAATCGGCAGGGAGTACCGGCCCAAGGGCGCGGGTTGCGGTGACGGATACGCGCCGTTGCTCAAACCCATTTCCGCACGATGCGGCGATACCGTCACAGTCTCCAACGCCGGCATCTCCATCAACGGCAGACTGCTCCCCAACTCGAAGCAATACGCAAAAGACGCACTGGGCCGGCCATTGCCGTTAGTGCCAACAGGAACGTACCCGGTCCTTCCAGGGACCGTATGGGTGATTTCCACCTACAACCGCTTCAGCTTCGACAGCCGCTACTTTGGCCCAATTCGACTCGATGAAAAGGTGCGCTATGCAAACCCATTCTGGCTCTTTTAGGAACACCGCCATAACGGCCCTCGCCGCAGCCGCGATTGGAGCCGTGGTTTGGTCTGGCCATCTATTCGCCCTTCTTGGACTGCTTGCTCTGCCCATCGTTTTCAAAAGCGCCAAGGGGACGCCGCAACGCATAACAACGCTTGCCTGCTACTACGCCGGATCAATCTGGCCGACCATCCCCGGAGCAGCCACTTTCTTCGGCAATGAGGCACGGCTGCACCCGCTCTCAATCGTGATTCTATGGCTCGCTTCCACGGCGGTTCTCACATTTCCATGGACTTGGCTGATTGCCGTGCCACGGTGCAAGGCCGAATGGGGCTTGCCAATTGGTCTTTGCATCACCGCTCTCCTGCCCACGGGTGTTGCCAATCCGCTCACCATCTCCGGCGTGCTCTTTCCGGGACTAGGATGGACAGGGCTGTTTGTCACCATCATCCTTTTCGGCACGCTCTCGCGGTTCAGGCTGTACTCCATCGCCCTCACGGCGATGCTCTCGGCAATATGCTACGTCTCTCATCCTGGAATTCCCACTGTACCGTCAGTTTGGGTGGGCCATAACACCGAGCTTGGAGGCTCGGAACTCTATCAAGAGTCGCCAACTACGCTGTATCGCGCCGTACTCTACGTTCAAGACACGGCCACCGGCTCCAATGCCCCCTTCCAGGTTTTCCCGGAATCGGTCATCACGCATTGGACGCCAAGCGCCGAAGGCATTTGGCAGTCAACCTTCACCGAACTCAAGGAGAACCATCAGACGATCCTCTTTGGCGCGGAAGAAGCCGGGCCGCACCGGCATCAGTTTCGCAATGAGATCCTTGTCCGCGGCGAGTACACGGCCACCTTTCAACAGCGCATTCCAATCCCCTATGCCATGTGGAGACCCTGGGACAATACCGGCGTCCCGATCCACTACTTCGGTCCGGCGACGCTCGCCATCGGCCCGCAACGCGCGGCGCCCATTATCTGCTATGAGCAACTCCTGGTTGCTCCCGTGCTTCTGTCCGCCCGGCAAAAGCCCGATGTCTTTCTCGGAATCGCAAACGACTATTGGGCCGAAGGCACCTACATTCCCAATATTCAAAACACGGCGATCACAGCATGGTCCCGGCTTTTCTGGATTCCTTTGGTGACGGCTACAAACAGATGACGCACCGCATATCCATTTCAGCGGTCCTGCTCGGTCTGGCCGTGGCTTCCGTTCAAGCACAAGGCCCCATGGCCGCGTCCCATGATGCCAACCTCCGCTACTCGCCGAAACAGATGATGACCCTCATTGAAAGCTGCGCTCCCCATGCGGCCCCCAACACGATGCTTGCCGTCGCAACAACGGAATCCGCGCTTCACCCCTACGCAATCAGCGTCAACCGGCCCAAACAAATCGCAAGAGTGATCGGGATGCCCAACCGCCAAATTCAATTCGCGCGGCAACCTCGCTCCAAACAGGAGGCGATTCAGTGGATGCGCTGGTTGCTTAACCACGGAGTCACCGTCTCTGTCGGTCTCCTTCAAGTCAACACCGAAAATGCCGGACTGTTTCACCTCGGTCCCGTACAACTCTTCGAGCCATGCACCAATATCGCCGTCGGCGGCTCTCTTCTGGCCCAAGCCTACGCGTCCCGAACAAGGATCGCTCCCAACGATCCATACGCACTCCTGTACGCTCTGTCGATCTACAACACCGGAACCTACGATCTTGGGTTTGAAAACGGGTACGTCGCCGAAGTGCTCAAAAACGCAAAGCCATGAACGAAAACCATACCGGCTACCTTGTCTTTTGCATTTTGCAACGAATCTAACCGTGCAAGGGTGGGGGAAAAGGAAGCTGTCCGGGGCAGCGTGGAGCGTCAGAGCTATAATTCCGGCATGGCACTGAAGAACATTCTTTCACTGATTGACTAACCAGCTATCCAGAAGTCCAGGTGTTAAACGCAGTAAGCGAATCATTGCGTTGCTAATCTGTCTCGAAGCCGCTATTGTTCGGCCACGTTAAACTTCTGGTGAAGCGCAAGTTTATACTCCGTCATCGTTCTATTGAATTGGAAATGAGCGCAGCGGTGTCAACGGCCTATCATACTGCCCGTTAAAACCTTTTCGTGTCTGCATACAAGGTAATAGAAGCTGTTAGTTAGTCGCCGCTCGCTGCTATTCCTGCCCGTTACGACAGTCGGAGTAGATCGAACGCGCTCGCGTAGAAATGCTTATCACATACTCATCCAATCCTAGCCGAACAAACACAAGGCCCGAGAGTCCGCGGCTGGAGCGGTGTTCAAGGCGATTGGTTTGGAAATATTTGTTTTTCGGGAAACTATTTATAACTGGCCGGTGTCTATGTTTGTAACCGCTCGTTCTGCGTGAAACGACGTTTCACGTTATAGGAAGACCATCTCCCCGGCAACGTTGGTGCCGATTCCGAGATCAGGTACACATCCAATGGAACCGTTGTGGCCCATTTTTCGCTTGCCATCGACAGCCAGTACATGGGCACGGCCGCCGGGGAGCGGAAGGAGGCCGCATTCTGGCACAACCTGGCCGTGAATGGCAGCATCCTAACTGATTACATCATCTACAGCAGATGTGTAACTATGTGAATGAACTGCGAATTGCCGGCGTCGATTTCGATTCCTTTGCTGGAAAAACCCCAGCACCGTAACCGTGGAGGTGAAAACAAAGTCTAGACGGATGTGCAAGGAATGTTTTGGTCGGTGAATAAATCGAATTGGAAAGGGTAAGGCATGACAGTCGCGGAAGCTCAAGAGAAGCTCGAAACCATCACACGAAACCTTGCGTCCAGCGAGATTTCATCGGCCCAGCGGCGCAATTGCCAAAAACAAACGGCCCGCTACCATCGGATCATTCAAGAAGCACGACAAGAAGCATACCGGTCTCTGGCCTCCTTTTCCCAGACCCTCCTGGCCATGACTGGCGACACGGTTTTCAATCGGAATCAAAATGCCGCTCTCATCACCGCAGCACATCTCATCCGCAGCGCTTCGATCGAACAACTGGCCGTTGCCGTTCCCGCCGCCATTCGCAACACACCAACGAAGCGCATTCATCCCACTCGGGGAAGATTCCCTGAATTCACGAAGATCGCTGTATGCTTGCTTGGTCTCGACAACTTTACCTTCTCATGTGAGCGCCACATTGCGATTCGTACGGCCCTGCAGTTGAGCCATATCGTTGACAGGCCGCAAATTCACCAATCGGTGCGCCGCGCGCAGGCGGACACGGACAAGTTGGGGCCAAAGGGCAGGGTGCTGCTTGCGAAAATATGCTCCTCGCATCGTCCGTCGAAACCGGGGCCATCGACCGCAGCGGGGCTCCGGTGAAGAGTGTGCGGGGAAGCGCACCAATCGCTTCCCCGTGCAATAAACCCACTAGGCACCCCACGAGTCGCTTGACGACAACTCCTTGAATTGATGTATTTAATCGTTTTATATTTCCAAAGGTCTACATATATGCTGTATAATACATCACAGAAAGGTGGCGACATGACCCATCCGAAGAAGACCCGAACCAAACGTAGAATCGTTGCTCCCGCGGACAAGCGCACGCAGATCAGGCTCACGGTCGATTCCAAATTCACCAAGACCCACTTCACCCAGCTCTTCGCCGTGCTCAAGATCCGAAACAAGAACGCCCTCGCCGAGCACCTCATCATGAACTTCAAGACCAAGGCCGCTCAGACGCAACTGGTCGCGTTCTACAACGGCCCGTGGCTCAACATCCCATTTCAAACGATTGACACCTCTTTTGTATTTCCCTTGACCTACGAGATTGCCGATGAGCTGGAGAGAGTTGGCGGGGAGATCCTCGGCGGCGTAAACAAATCCAAGACGTTTCGAGTGATGGTTGCTTACTTTGCCTCCATCCATAAGCTGAAGAGCCCGACACAAACCATCGTCGCATAAAACTGTCGGAAGATCGTTGGGCGCGAGGCAACCGCATGAACCTGATGATCGTGGAAAGCCCAAACAAGATCAAGAAGATCAAGGCAATCCTGGGCAGCGGTTGGGAGGTTGCCGCAAGCGTTGGACACATTCGGGATCTCCCAGTGAACGACTTTGGTATTGAGCCGGACACCTACCGGCTCGATTACCAGGTCCTTGATCGGAGCAAGCCGGTTGTTTCACAACTCCGGCAGCGGGTCGCAAGCTCCGAACAGGTTTATCTCGCGACCGATCCAGACCGCGAGGGAGAAGCCATTGCGTGGCACTTACAGCAGACCCTCGGCCTTCGCCGGTACGTGCGCGTCACCTTCGACGCAATCACCGAAAGCGTGATCCGTACCGCGCTCAAAACGCCGCGACAACTCAACACGAACCTCGTTCACGCCCAAGAAGCCAGGCGCGCTGCGGATCGCATCGTCGGCTATCAGGTATCGCCTGCTCTGTCTCGCCAAACGGGCATTACCAGGCTTAGTGCCGGCCGGGTTCAAAGTGTTGCCCTCCGGCTTGTCGTCGATCGGCAACGCGAGATCGACGCATTCAAGGAAACAAAGCATTTTGGCGCCGAGGCGGTCTTCGACGACGGAAAATGGCGCGCCCAGTGGGACACGGCCCCTTTCCTCAAAGAAGGCGAGGAATACATCCTGGACGCCGCGCTGGCGGAAGAAGCCGCGAAATGCAGACTCTTTGCAGTCACCGCCGCGGCGACCAAGCCGGCGGCCAAGGCCCCGCCGCCTCCCTTTACAACGGCCACTCTGCTGCAGGCTGCAAGCGTGACGCTCGGATATAAGCCGGAACAGACCGCCCAACTCGCCCAGAAGCTGTTTGAAGAGGGGCTGATTACCTACCACCGCACCGACAGCCAAAACTTCTCCGCCGATGCGCTGGCCGAGATTCGCGCCTATGCGGCCAGCAGCAACCTGCCCTTGCCACCCAAAGCGCGAACCTGGAAGTCGAAAGAGAGAGCGCAGGAGGCCCACGAAGCAATCCGCCCCACCCACCTGGAGCACCTTCATGCCGGCGCAAACAACGACCAGAAGAGGCTCTACGACCTCATCTGGAACCGAGCTGTGGCATCCCAACTCGCCGATGCCGAATACAGCGTGAACACCCTCACGCTCGCCGCCCAGGATGGATCGCAGCCATTCGTTTTCAAAGCTACGGGCCGAACCCTTATCAAACCGGGTTGGCGCACTCTGACAGTCAAGGACGCCGCCGAAGAACCCGATGCGAACGACGCGGAAGACTCGGAGAAACAATCGGACGAGAACGGCCGCGTCCCCTCTCTTGAGCGCGGCACTCAGCTCCGCGCCGACAGCGCCCGCGTGTTGAACAAGCAGACGCGCCCGCCGAACGGCTACACACAGGCAAGCCTGATAAAGAAGCTGGAGCACGAAGGGATCGGACGGCCCTCCACCTACCCGGCCATCCTCAAGAACATCATCACCCGCAACTACATCGACGATTCGAAGAAGATATTGCGGGCCACGGACCTCGGCATCTTGCTCATCGACGCGCTCAAAGGCCGCTTCGCGTTTCTTGAGTACGACTACACGCGCTCCCTTGAGCAACAGCTCGACGATATTGCCGAAGGCAAAGCCCAGTATTTCAACGTGGTTTCAAGCATAGACGGCCAACTCAAAAGAGAACTGGCGCAGTTGCACATCGCTCCGCAAACGACCCTGGCGTCGAAAGGGTCAGCGCCAACGAAGACAGACACGGCCCCGCCGCCCGGATCGCTCGTGTGCCCCAAATGCAAGCAAGGCATCGTCAAAAAGCCCTACGGGCAAAACTTCTACGGTTGCAGCCGCTACCGCGAGAACTGCAACTTCAACCTTAACGAAACCATTGCGAAGAAGACCCTCACCCCGAAACAGATCGAGACACTCTGCACAAAAGGCAAATCCAGCGTGCTCAAGGGCTTCATTTCCAAGCAGGGCAAGCCCTTCGAGGCGTACCTGACTTTGGGCGAAGAAACAGACTGGAAAGCAAAGTTTAACTTTTTATCCGGCAGTTGATAGTGTGCGTCCCAATCGGAGGGATTGACCTTTAGCGTTCAATTCCCTTGCGGTGCTTCTTTTTGAGAAGGGGCCTTCTCGATTTTTGTGTCGGCTGTTCGGAAGCGTAGACGGCCGCTTTTTGGATTTGCTTGACATCGAGAATATCTTGTTCTCTGCCCGCAGCCAGTTTGTTCTTGATTAGGTTCTCTCGTGAAATGACGTAAGTCGGCGTATCGCCTTCTATCATGGCGTCGACATGGTCTTTCCAGGCTTCGTCGAACGTCACGCCGCTGATCTGCTGATGGATATCGATTCGATTCGGGGGCATACCGATCTGAAGCCCTGTTTTTGCATCTCGGAAGTCCTTAGCGGTAAGTCCGTGAAGGGGCGCGCCAAACTTGCATAAGGCTCGGAACACGGCATCGCTGTTGCTCGCATCGGCCCGGATGAATAGGTCGAGATCTTGGGTCGCGCGCGGTTGAGCGTGGACACCGAATGCGTAGCCCCCAACGAGCAAATACTCAACGCCACGCTCGTTAAAGATGCGTATGAGTTCTTTCATGTCCTTTGTCAGCATTCCGACCAAGCTCCCGAATCGCGTATGCGGCCTCGGTAAGTTCGCACACGGCTACAAGTCTGTCCCCTACGGGGATACTCTGCCAATAGTGGTAGTTCTCCGCTTCTTGTTCTTCAACGCTGACAATCTTGCGAACGGCCCGGTTGGGATTGAGGCCCATTCCATTGACGGCAGGTTGTACACACCGAGGAAGGTGCTCACGCAATTCACGGGCGCCGAACGGCGACCCGCATTTGGGGCACTGACGAAGCACCTTGGCTCGCGGGGAGCGAAGCTGGCGCGCACGCAACCTGCGAGCACTCTCCCGAAGCAATACGTCATCGGGAATCGTCGTGATATCGAACTTCGGAGTCCAGCCGGACATTGGATTGCTCTTCACGCGTGAGTTTGACCCCAGCTAAAGTATAGCACATTACCGCAATGTGAAAGGCGGCTGATTCCGGCTGCGAGGACTGCCACGCTGGCTCGGCCTCCGCACACCAGCCGAAGGCAAAGCCCGGTATTTCAACGTGGTTTCCAGCATAGACGGCCAACTCAAAAAGGAGCTTGCGCAGTTGCACATCGCTTCGCAGCCTGCCCTGGCGTCGAACGGTTCAGCGCCGGCAAAGACTGGCACAGCCCCTCCGCCCGGATCGCTCATGTGCCCCAAATGCAGGAAAGGCACCGTCAAGAAACCCAATGGGCAAAACTTCTACGGTTGCAGCCACTACTGCGAGGGCTGCGACCTCAACGAAACGATTGCGAAGAAGACCCTCACCCCGAAGCAGATCGAGACGCTTTGCACAAAAAGCAAAACGGCATTGCTCAAGGGCTTCACCTCCAAACAGGGCAAACCCTTCGAGGCGCACTTGACTTTAGGCGAAGCAACAGACTGGAAAGCACAATTTTGCTTTGAATCGAGCAGGTGATAGACTGCGAACCCGACAAGAACTTCCTCGGTATTTAGCGAACGACATGCGGGAGAATGCAATGATTAACATCAGAATAATGATGAATGACGAGCAGGCGGTCTCTAATAAAATTCAGGAGACTGTAGACGCAATCAACGCAGAAATAAGGGAGGACTCTTCCTCAGAGACGCCGGACAAATTGTCGATCGACAAGCGGCAAGGTTTTGTAGATATTGTGCTCGGTGGCGAGATAATCGAGACCATCGTCATTGACGAGGTTGAGGCAATTTCCGTTCTTCTTAAGGATGGAAAATGGGCAAACCCTATCGCTATCGCTTCATCTGATGGTGAAAAGATGCAGCAATACACCAGCCTTGACCTGCTACTGCAACATATCTCGCGACGCATTCAATCCTCTTACGAAGATGTCCATGATCTTCTTGTCGCAACGGAACAGGCGGCTCGTCCGTATTTTCGTCTCAAGGATTAAGCGAAGTGTAGATCAAGTTCGCGGGGCGTCCCTCCCACACCAATCAGGGCAGATCAATCATTGGATTTGACCAGCTTGATCTTGATTCTACCCGCTCCGTGGGGATCTCTTGGCGTTGGCAGTACCTTTTTCGATGTACCGCCCAATTTCACTTCGTCACGCATCAAGTCCGCTGCTTCGTGTAGGCCAGCATCGCGGAACCGCCGTTCATACTCACGATGATCCCCATTCAAGGAAAATCCCTTGGGCAAATCGCTTTGCTCCAATACCACTACGGGAATGGGTATCTTTAGGTCAATGGCCGCCGCCGACCGATGTGCTCCAGTTAATCCTTCGTAGTCTGGTATATCGGGTGATGGGTTGCGATTGACAACCAGCAACGGGCGACCACACCAACCATTCTTCCTCATATTCTCTTTCAATTGCTCAACGAGAGCGTGGTCAGTGACCGAGTGTCGTGGTTCGATGTGATTAACTTCGATATGTTTCAATTTCCGAGGCATCGCTCCCCTCCCTTGGTTCTTTTCCGTTCTCTCCGGTCCACACACACTACGCTTCGCCCAAACAGGCTTCGGGAACCGGTACCCCCCGCTGATTCCGGCCGCGAGGTCGGCCACGCTGGCCCGAACTCTGTGCGCCGTATGCAGCCCAAACCGCGCTATTCACCAACGTATTCAAAGAGCATCCGCGCGACCGGGCCACCTCTTGTGTAGCAGTCCACACAGTCTGAAATACACCAACCTGCGTTGCATGGACCCGGCGGTAATCCACTTCGAGCAGTTCCACATCTCGAAGGTCAACGTGATCCAGGGCCT
>Ga0326728_10011108_pt1 | contig 20724 bp, 12 predicted proteins | sample MB3enrmetagenome_FD_207602 | JGI IMG/M metagenome (GOLD analysis project Ga0326728, IMG submission 207602) | Lab enriched peat soil microbial communities from McLean, Ithaca, NY, United States - MB31MN | ecosystem: Environmental > Terrestrial > Soil > Wetlands > Peat | place: USA: New York... | reverse complement strand
ACATACTGCATGTCGATGTCGTAGAACGCAAGCAACTCAGGCGTGATATCAAGCGCGACGGTCTTGGTTTCGCCAGGCTGCAACGAAACTTTCTGGAAACCTTTCAATTCCTTGAGCGGCCTTGTGACGGAACTGAACAAGTCCCGAATATACATCTGCACAACTTCCGTTCCCTCGCGCTTGCCCGTGTTGGTCACGTCCACCAAAACGCGAGTCGCGCCGTCGCGGCTGATTCGCTTCCTGGTCAGCCGCAAGTTGCCTATGGAGAAAGTTGTGTAACTCAAACCGTAGCCAAAGGCATAAAGCGGCGACACGTCGTCGAACAGATAACCGCGGCGCGCGGAGGGTTTGTAATTGTAAAATGCGGGCAAGTGGCCCGCTGAGCGGGGAATGGTGATGGGCAGCTTCCCACCAGGATTGAAGTCGCCGAATAAGATCTCGGCGACGGCATGACCGGTCTCCTGACCGAGATACCAACACTCAAAAACCGCCGGGACGTTCTGACTGATGTAATTAATGGAGATCGGCCGGCCGTTGAACAGGAAAACGATGACCGGTTTGCCGGTCGCAATCATCGCCCTGACCAATTCTTCTTGTCTCCCGACCAGGTCCAGGCTGGCGCGGTCGCCCAAGTGGTTGAACGCATAGGCTTCGCGTGAAGTCTGCTCGTTGCCGCCGATGGCCAGCACAATCACGTCCGCCTGCTTCGCGACTTCGACGGCTTCCGCGATTTGCCTGCGGTCTTCGTCGGGATCGCTGGGAGTGACCTCGTCCTGTCGCCATGACCCGCCAATGGTAATCTTGCAACCTTCGCTATAGAGCACTTTCGCCCGGCCGCCGGCCCTCGCCTGGATGCCCTCGAGCACCGTGACGTTGTGCTTGGGCACGCTACTGTAGCCGCCGAGCAGGATACGATTGGCGTTCGGGCCGATGACCGCTATGGATTGAATGCGATCCAGATCGAGCGGCGCCAAATTGTTGTCGTTCTTCAACAGCGTGATGGCTTCCCGCGCCGCCTGCAAAGCGAGCTTACGATGATCGTCGCAGCCCACCACGCGCTCGGCTTCGTCCGGATCGACGTACGGGTCATCGAAAAGGCCCAGTTGGAATTTCCAAAAGAGCATGGGAGCGACGAGTTCGTCGAGTTGCGATTCCTTGAGTGCGCCCTGGCGGACGAGTTTAACCAGATGCAAGTAGCACTCCGGCTCCGGCAGCTCGATATTGACGCCGGCCTGAACGGCCAGAGCACACGCTTCCTTTTTGTCTTTGGCAACGGAGTGGCCGCGGACTTCAACGCGCCGGCTCAATTCCCAAATCGCATAGTAGTCCGAGACGACGAACCCTTGGAAGCCCCACTCCTTGCGGAGCACGTCCCGCAAGAGCCACCGATTGGCGTGAGACGGCACGCCGTCGATTTCGTTGTAGGAAGCCATGACGCTAATGGCTCCGCCCTTCTGGATGGCCTCTTTGAAGGTATATAGGAAGGTCTCGCGGAGCACGCGCGCGGAGATATTCGCGGGCGCGCAGTTGATGCCGGATTCCGGCTGGCCGTGGGCGGCAAAATGCTTCAGGGTGGCGATGACGCGCTTCTTATCGCGAAAGGCGGCATCGCCCTGGAATCCACGCACTGCCGCTATGCCCATCCGCGAAACCAAATATGGGTCTTCGCCGTAAGTTTCTTCGACGCGGCCCCAGCGCGGATCGCGTGCCACATCCACCACGGGCGTCAGCGCCTGGTGCGTGCCGCGCACCCGCGCTTCCCAAGCGGTCATCGTGAAGAGCGACTCGGCCAACTCGGGATTGAATGTGGCGCCCAGAGCGATTGGCTGAGGAAAGCTGGTGGCATTGATGGCTGCGTGGCCATGCAGGCACTCCTCATGAAAAATCACGGGGATTCCAAGCCGGGTGTTCTCGATAAAGAATCTCTGGATGGCGTTGGTGAGTTCCGCCATGCCGCGGGCATCCTGGCCCTTGCCCGCCTCGCTGGGGCGGCCAACCTGGCCGAGTCCGCGCCGGTTCCTAAAAGCCGCCTTGGCTTTCCGAAGATCGAAGCTGCCGTTGGCGTCGACGAGTGTTTCGGCCTTCCTTTGCCAGACGCAGATCATCTGTGCGGCCTTCTCTTCCAAGGTCATTCGGGACAAAAGGTCTTTGACCCGTTTCGCCGCGGGCAAAGCGGAATTGCGATAAGGCGGTGTTTTCATCTGGATTGGCTCGTCGCTCACACGGAATTCGTTGTGGACTCAAACTATAACGAGATTTCGGACTGAAATCAAGCCGTGGAGGGTGGCGCCAGGCATGCCCGGCCCCTACACTTGCTCGCCGAAATCTTTCTGCAATATCAGGGCCACGGTTCCGCGCAGACGGGCCATGCCGTCTTCGTGCGCGGGGATTACGCGAGGAGCGCAGCCGCCCGGCAGTACCTGGGCCTGGACTTCGGATTCAACCAGCGGCCCGAAGCGATGCCAGGAGCGGGTAAGCTCGCCGACCACCACGATCCGCTCAGGCGCAAGTCCGGCGACGATCATGCGCATGCCGCGGCCGAGGTAGTGTGCCATGGTTTCCAGAGCTCCGGCGGCCCGAATGTCGCCCTGGTCGGCGAGACTGAGTAGATCGGTGAAACTCAGGCCGCCGGCCGCCGAACCGGATTCGAGGTAGTAACGCAGAGCGGCGCGATTGGAAGCGAATACTTCCCAGCAGCCACGGCCGCCGCAACCGCAGATGGGGCCTTTTGGATCGAGCGGCACGTGGCCAAACTCGCCGGCCATTCCGTGGAGGCCGCGCAGGAGTTGCCCGTTCGCCATGATTCCAGTGCCGATGCCTTCGGAGACCGTCACCACTACCAGGTTGCGCCCCTGCTCCATGTGATCGAACCAGGCGGTTGCCAGGACGCAGGCGTTGGCGGCGTTTTCGAGTTCCACTTCAAGACCCGTAGCCCCCACGATGGGATTGCGAATATCGAATTCGGGCCACTTGAGGTTGGGGGCGAAGACGAGCCTGTCGGCGCGCTGATCGAAACGGCCGGGCAGGCTGATTCCAATGCCTTCGATCTTCTTCCCACGGCAGGAAGCCATGATGCGGTGGATGCATTGGATCAGCTCATCCACCGCCGTCTTGGGGTCGGAAGGCGTGGCCAACACTTCGCGCGAGGTGAACTTGCCGTTGGCGTCAGCCAGGGCTACGGTAGTCTGCACGGGGCGAATATCGACGCCGATGATGACGCGCTCGTCATTCAGGCGCAGGAAGGTAGGCCGGCGGCCGCGCGGCAACCGGCCGGTGGGTCCCTCGATGACCCAGGATTCCTGGATCAATTGTTCGACAATCAAGGAAACCGTGCTTCGCTGGAGCCCGCAGAGACGGGCGAGGTCCGCGCGCGAGATGGGGTGACGGGTCCTGATGAGGTTCAGGACGATACGCCGGTTAATATCGCGAACCACCTCGCTGGAGGCGGCCTGAATGCGCTTTGGTTCCGAAACCTTCAACTTGCCGGGTACCTCCGTTTTGCGGGCACGCAACGGTAGTGTAACTCAGTTTAGTGCACCAGCGTGCGAACTCCGCCGACCATCTCCCCGCGGTTCTTCGACCGCAGGATAACTTCGACCTTGTGCCTTTTCCGTCCGCCGGATGAGGACGGATAGAAGCCCGCTACGTAGTCGTAGCGGACGTGGTTCGCCAAGGACTTGAGGATGGTGGGCATCACGTCCTTGGTACTAACCGCGTTGAAAGCCTGTCCGCCGGTATCAGAGGCTAACTTCATGAAGCTGCCGATGGACTGCAGCTTGCGCAGTTCCCACTCGCCATTCGAGGCGGTGTCGACCTGGGCGCCGGTGGGCTGTGGCAGCATCACCGGGCAAAGGGCCACACCGAGTTCCTGCGCCACTTGGATGGCCTCCGCGGCTCTGAGGGAATCGCCCTGCCTGGTGGATTCACCGTCGGAGAAGATCACCATCATGCGAGTGGCGTTGCCGCCAATGGAGGCGGCGTCGCGCGCCGTTTCAGCGATGTCCCCGAACAAGGGGGTGTCGCCGGCGGGAACCGAGCGCACGGCCTCCATGGCCTTCAGCAGCGCCGGCCCATCGCGAGTCGGCCCGGTGAGACGGACCAGATCATCGCTGAATGCGTAAATCGCAATGGCCACGTTTTCGTATTCTTTCAGCAGGTTTTCGTCGAATACGTAAGGATCCAGGGTGCCGGCGAACTGCACGCTGCCGCTACAGTCGAAAAGCAGGGCAATCTCCAGGGGGACGGTGCGCGGGTAGAAACGCCCGCCCTCGAACAGGCCAATCTGCTGCGGGATGCCGTCTTCGCGGATTTCGATATCTTCGGGGCGAAGGTCGGTGACGAATTGGCCCTTTCGGGGAATCACCTGGAAGCGGACGAGCGCCAGGTTGGCGTCCACGCGGAAAGTGGCGGAAGAGGGCGCGGGCGGCGCACCGGGACCGGCGCGCTTTTCCATATCGGCCAGCCTGGCGCGGATGGCCTCGGCATCCGGGGCGTCGGGCTTCCACTTGAGGTACTCGCGGTATTGCTCCGCCGCGCCCGCAAAATCGCCGCGGCGCGCGAGGACCGCGCCCAGCAATTGCCAGGTGGTGGGGAACTTGTGCTGGGTATCGAGCCGCTCAGCTTCGCGCGCGCTCTTCTCGGCGGCCTCGAAGTTCTGGGCGTTGTAGTTGCCGACGGCGTTGAAAAAGTAGGCCTGCCAGTTGCCGGCCGAGTCGAGTTTCAACAGCCGGTCCGTGACGTTGACCAGCTCCTTCCAGTTTTTCGCCTGATTCTCCAGGACCACAAGGGACTTGTAAGGCTCGACGGAGTCCGGGTTGACTTTGATGGCCGCCGCGAGGGAACTCCGCGCGTCATCGAGCTGGTCCTGCGCCAACTGCAATTTGCCCAACTCGCACCAGGCTTCCGCATAGCCGGGATAGAGAGCCACCGCTTTCTGGTAGTTGCTTACGGCCTCGCTGGTCTTGTTATTCCGGGCGGCCCTCGCGGCCTTCTCGAATGCGTCGCGGGCCGCCTTGGGCGGTTGCTGCGCCGGGGCACCACCCACCCCCCTGGCCTGCGCTAGGAGGCAGGCCAGTGTCACTAAGACGGGAGCTAATCTGCTCGAGGGGGCCGTCGCGTGTTCCCGCCTAGAACCGCAGGTATCCGCCCACCTCCAGATAGCGCGGGGTGGACTGTGTGCCGGTGATCACGGCGAAGTTGTTGTAACTGATGGCGCCGGTGGTCGCGTTCGTCACCCAACAGCAGTTTCCGCTGGGGTTGGAAAACACCACCGTATTCGTCAGGTTGTATGCCTCGCCCACCAACTCGAACTTGATCTTCTCCGACTTGAAAGCGAAGGTGCGCCTGATGCTCGCGTTCATCTGGAAGAATCCTGGCCCGATCAGCAGGTTCCTGCCTGTGGTGCCCAGGACGCCAGTCGGGGGGTTGACAAAGGCCGAGCCGTCGAAATAGGGATCATTGGCATCGTGGCCGCCCAGAATCGCCACGACCGGATTGACCTGGGTGGCGCTGGTCCCCTGTCCGCCGGCGTTGATGGAGGAAGCGGTCCCGACGGTAAACGGGAGACCGCTGAACCGGCTGAGGATGCCGGAAATCTGCCAGCCGCCGACAATCCACGCTGCCGGTCCGCTGTTGAACATGGTATGCCCTTTGCCGAAGGGCAGGTTATACACCCAGTAAATGTTTAGTGTCTGCTGGCGGTTAATGCCGGACAACTGCTTGTCCAGCGAGAAAGACATCGGGTACGCGCGCCACAAACTGCCGTCGTCGTTGTCGCCATTGATGTTATCGATGGACCTTGAGAACGCGTAACTGGCGCCGATCAGCGAACTGCCGATGCGCTTCCTCAAAGTAGCCTGCAGGCCGTTGTATGTCATATCGCCGAACGGCTCAACCATGTTCAAGTCGGTCGTCAGGTACGGAGAAAGCTGGCGCCCGGCATTGCCCGTGTTCGGAGCAGACCCGTTGATATTGACGTTCATGTCTATATGGACACCGTGCGTGCCCACATACGCGACCTGCCCCGTCAGGGTCGAGGAAAAGTCGTGCTGAACGGTGACATTCCAGCTCTCATAATATCCACGGTTGACGTAGGCCGGGAGACTCACCGTGCTGATACTCGGCAGATATGTAGTCAGTGACGCCGTGGACGACGGCTTGAGAGTGCCCGTTGAGATGGCCGGGAAGGAGGGCGCAGGAATGCCGTCCGACAACTTCACCTGCGCGGCGCCGTCGGAGTTCGCAACGCCGGCATAGCTGATGAATTGGTACGAGTTCGGCGGTGTGTAAGCCGTGACGGAAGCGTTTGGGTACTGGTTCCGCTGGTTGCGCATGTTGTCGGGATCGACGCTGATGCCGTAACCACCGCGGATCACGGTTTTCTGGTCGACGCGGTAGGCCGCGCCGAGGCGCGGAGCGAAGCCCTTCTTACTGGCGTCTGCACCGGTGTTCCATGGCACGCCACCTTCGCCACCGATTAAAATGTTGTCCGTAGAAGGATCGAATCGGACCGCGCCGAAACTGTCGTGAGAGTAGATCGGGTAATATTCCCAACGCAGGCCGTAATCGATAGTGAGCTTCTGCGATACCTGCCACTGATCGCGCGCGTACATCGCCCAGTTGGCGAAGCGCAGCGCGTTGGGATCCTCGAATTGCGTGGCTTTGCCGGTCTCCGAGGGAAAACCGAGGAGAAACTGCGCCCACGAGTTGGACGGGCTGCCAGCATTAATCGCCGGACCGCCTTTCAGGGACGCCAATGTGCCATCAAAACCGAAAGTGCCCCGGGCCGTCTGAAAGGTTCCGCCCTGCGGCTGGAAGTGATTCAGCGCGTACTTATCATATTCGAAACCGAAACGCATGTTATGCGCGCCCTTGATCTTGGTCACGTTGACGACGCCGGTGTATTGGTTGTCGCGGAACTGGAAGGGGCTGCCCGTATTGGTGTTCCCAATGTTGGCCATACCGGTGACCTGGAAGCCCGGAATGCCTTCGTAGTTTGGACCAACGCCGTTGGTTCCCGGGATTTTCAGCACGTCCGTTCCGTAATCGCCATCCTGCGGGTCGCCGTTGGCGCCGATGTTCTGCCGCGTGTAGCCTGCGTTGCCGTCCACCAGAAGCGTGGGGGTTATGGTATACGTGAGGCCCGCTGCCGCCACCTGTGCCCGGCCGCCCGCATGACCCGGGTTGCCGCCGTTAAAGGCGTCGCCGCCCGCCGGTCCCAGAACCAGCGGGGCCACAATGTCCATGGGAGAAATGCTGTACCGGCCCCAGATCATCGCCTTCTCGTTGGGATTGTAGTTGACCTTCCAATCCCAGCGATTCACGCCGTACGACGTGGTACCGTAGGCATCGTAATTGGTTAAGTACTGAGTCGGCCTGGTCAGCGCCGGCAGAAGCGCGGCGAGTGTGGCCGACGCCGAAGCAATACGCGCGGCCGGAATGATGTTTCCGGAGAAAGGTGTCCGGCCGGTTCCGTCGGCATTGCCCGTCAAAGGATCGTAGATGACCGTGGGGGCGGCGCTGAAATCGCCCGTGCGCATGGCCGCGGTGGGAAGGGTCAGGTTCACATCGGACGCATACTGGACCTGCTTGGTGCCCTCAAAATCCATGAACCAGAACAGCTTGTTCTTGCCATGAACGATCTTGGGAATCCACACCGGGCCGCCAATCGCGAATCCGTATTGGTTCTGGATGTTCTTGGCCAGGCGGCCGGGGTGGCTGAAATAATTGTTGATCGCGTCAAAATGCTGGTTCGTATTGCGCTCAAACGCAACTCCGTGCAGATTGTTGGTTCCCGATTTGATGACGACGTTGATCGCCCCGCCGCCTGCCGCGCCCTGCTCGGCGTCGAACGAGTTGGTGCTCACGCTGACCGTCTCGATGGCTTCCGGTGACGGCACATACGCGACATTAACCGGCAGCCATGGATACGCATCGATCGCGCCATCGAGGCGGGTGTTATTGGCTTGGGACGAAACGCCGTTCTCAGATACCGTAATGGCGCGCTGCGGGTTGCCCGCTGTCGAATTGGCTTCGCCCGTGCCCGCCGTGGTGTTGGCGCCCGGTTGCATCAGCAGCAAAGCTTGAAAGTTTTTGCCTTCCGTGCCGTTGTACGGCAAATTCTCCACTTCCGTCGGCGTAATGTCCGCATGGATATCGGCCTTGTCGGTTTGCAGCACCACCTGGTCCGCCAAAACCTCTATCGCCTGGTTGATGGTCGCGACCTGGAGTTGCACATCCACGCGCCGGATCGCGCTTACCTGCACCTGAACGTCGGTTTCGACGAAGGTTTGAAACGCTTTAGCCGTGACCGTGACTTTGTACATACCGCCTTGCAGGTTGGTGAAACGGTAAATGCCACGTACGTCGGTATCGGTTTCAGCCTTGACGTTGGTGCCCTGGTTAACTGCTTCCACATGCACGCCGGGCACGGGCGCGCCGGATGGATCGTTTACGTTTCCGGTGAGCGATCCATAAAGAACCTGGGCGTGGGCGACGCCGCAAGCGGATACCAGTACCAGCAGCGCCACGGCGTAGCGGATGACAAACAAGACTCCTTTGCTCATTTGCTAACCTCTTTCGGTCGCGAGGACCGACTTCGTTTGGGCTTCAAACTATATATACACCTTCTCCCGAAAAAGTCAAGAGTATCCAATTAGGGCAGTTTCCCGCGAGGGCCGCTTCCTCGTTCTAGCGCCGCGCGCTCGGATCACCCGTGGGTGGCGGAGCGTGGTCCTCCTTGCCGGGAGGGCCGAGCAATTCGCTGAAGATGGGCTTCAAGGCATCCGCCCAGACCTGGTAGCCCTTGATCGTGGGATGGAGCTGGTCGCCGGCGTTCATCATGCCGTCGAACAGCCTGCCGTCCGGATCGGCCAGCTTGGCATTGACGTTGAGATACCGGATCTTTTTGCCGTCGGCGAGCTTGGAGAGATGGTCGTTGATCTTGTTGATGCCAGGCATCACTGCCAGGTTGTCGTTGCGAGGGAAGATGCCGGTCAAGACGATGGTGGCGTCGGGGGCCTTGGCTTCCATGATTCTCAATATGGCCTGAATGCCCCTGGTGATGTCCGCCACTTTGGCTTCATCGCCGCCAGGGGGAACGGTATTGCCGACGTTATTGGTTCCGGCGAGCAGAACGATGATCTTCGGATTGACTCCGTCCAGTTCCCCGTGGTTGAGGCGCCAGAGGATGTTTTGAATGGTATCGGCGCCCCAGCCGAAATCGGCCGCATTCCAGCCGAAAAAGTTCTGGTTCCAATTGGCCAGCAAATCCGGATAATCGGCAGCCCCCCAGCGGCGCGTAATGGAGTCGCCCTCAAAATAGATGTCGATGCGGCCTTTCTTGGCCTTTTCCAACAACTGGGCATGGGCGCTGAGCGAGTTCTGGTCGGTCCGGGAAGCGGGTTCATCGGCCGGAACCGAGACGGGCAGAATCTCGACGTAATCGAGCGCCGCGGGATCGCCGCCATCGGGCACGCCTTCGATGCGGATTTCATCCCCCGGGCGCAGAGCGATGCCGGGGATGACGCGCCGGACGGAGGACGAACCGTCGATCTTCCGTGCCGGCAGATGGTCGGCGCCAGCCCATTCATCGACAACCTGGTTCGCCACCAGCACTCGAAAGCGGGCGATGCCGGCGGGCAGGTCGAAATACTGGACGTGAAGCGTGTACCAGCCGGGCGCGCCGTCGAAATGCAGGCTGGCCGCGCACTGCGCCACTTCACAGGCGACGGCTTTCCCGCCGGAAGCGGCTTCCCACGGCACGACATCCCTGACAGTGTAGGCCTCGAGCGCCATCGACTCCACCTCGAACCGGCCCGGGTAGTGGCCCACGCGACCCCTCGCATCGGGGATCCCGGAGGCGCGCAGAAACCACATGGTGACGGCGTCGCACCACACCTGGGCCTGGCCGGCCTGGTACTCCAGTTGCGCCAGCACCTCGCCATACCGCTGGTCGTCAATGCGACCCTGGAGCGGCTTCCAGGCGTCCACGTATCCCGCGACGGCGTCCGCCCCTTGGTAGTGCGAATCGTAGATGTACTGGATAACGGTCTGGCCGGAGTGCAGCCTGTAAGTGTAGGGAACGTGGTGCAGGAACAGCAGCAGATCGTCCGGACAGGTGGCGAGCGATTCGTACAGGCGGGCCACGGCAGGGCGATACTGCCCGATGAAGCCAGTGCCGGTGGCCACGGTGCGATCCATGCCGGCGCCCTTTTCGTCGGCGTTGTGCCACTGTCCCCACCCATTGCGCTCGGAGGCTTCCACGGCGACGCCGTAATGATCGCCGGTGATATCGGTAAGGGTCTGCAGCCCCAGCGGTCCGGTGTAGTTCTCGTAGGTGCGCCACGAGCTGAGCTGGATTCCAACAACAGTCTCGACCACTTTGGGATCGTCTCCGAAGGTGAGACGCGTCCATTCCTCGGCCAGGCGCCGGGCGCTCAGATCGGGGTCCCACGCCAATCGGCCGAAACCGTAGAGGTTCGCCATCGAGAGGTGATTGCCGGCCCAGTTTTCGTCGAGCCCCACGTTGGCGACTCCCACGAAGCCGCCCGTGGGCCGGTGGAAGACTTTGCCCGCCACCAGCGCCTTGACGGGTGTGGGGGCAGGGCGCCCTATGGGCCCGGCGTGCATGTCGAAATCGAGCGTTTCCTTCCACATGGGAACCAGAAAGACCGTATGCCGGGCCTGTCCCATGTACTCCTGGGTGATCTGCAATTCGACCGCCTGGTTGGTCTTTTCGAGCGCGCCAAACAACGGGGACGCCGGCTCGCGCACCTGAAAATCGATAGGGCCGTTCTTGATCTGGATGACGACGTTGTCGTCGAATTTGCCGTCGAGTGGCCTGAAGTTGTCGTATGCGGCGCGGGCGCGATCGTTCTTGGGATTGCGCCAGTCCATGTGGTGGTCGTAGACAAAGCCGCGGTAAAAGAGAAGACCGCCGTGCGGCTTGAGCGCGCGAGCGACCACATTGGCGGCATCCGCGTGGGTTCTTCCATAGGCGGAAGGGCCCACGCGGCCCTCGGAATCCGCCTTCAGGACGAAACCGGCCAGGTCGGGGATGGCCCGGTAGAGCTCGTCGGCTTTAGATTTCCACCACGCGGCCACGCGCGGATCGAGCGGGTCGAAGGTATCCAGGCCGCCGACGGTTTGGGGACTTCCGAAATCGACCGAAAGCGCCACCCGGATTCCCCAGGGGCGAAAAGCCGCGGCGATGCGCGTCACCTGCGGAATGAAATCCGAGGCCAGGATGCGCGGGTTGGCGTTGACGTTGTTGATGGAGCAGCCATTGATGCCCAGCGACGCCAACAGGCGGGCGTACTCGCCGGCGCGGGTGAGGTCCTCGCGCGCCCGGCCGTCCTCCCAGAAAATGGAGCGGCCGCCATAGCCGCGCTCGATCGAGCCATCCAGATTGTCCCATTGGTTGATCCACCGTATAGGAGCGTAGGGCGACTGTTTCTCATCGAGGTCGCCCACCGGCTCGCCCAGAGCGATCTTCCGCAGCAGCGCGAATGTGCCGTACAGAACCCCGCGATCGTTGGCCGCCGTGACAACGGTGTAGCGGGCGGCGCCGGCCCGCAGTGTCCTGAGCCAATATCCGTCCGGCTCCAGGTTGGCTGCCGCATCCAACTGCGGAAAGGCCTGGCGGATCGCGCCCAGCGTGCCGAGCACGATGGCGGATTCGCCCGGCACTCGGGACTCTACCCGCAGCGTCCTGCCCACCATGCCGCGGATGCCGAGGAGCAATTCCCGCCGAGCGCTCTCGAGAGGAGCGGCGTTGCCCAGGGTGACGACCACCGCCGGTAGGGTCTCGCGGTACTGCCGGGCAGAGGCATCGCCCACCGCCGCGTATCGCAGCCAGGCGGCGCGGCCGGTTTCGGCGTGAAGGCCGGCGGCCGCTACCAAGACCAAAAGCGCGCACAGCTTTGCCGGCATCACTCTACCTCCCGATGTCCACGACCTGCGTAATTGGTTTCATGGTACAACAATTTCTCGCTTCTCCCGGAGGCAATGCCATTGACAGAGGCTGTGAAAACTAGTAAACCGGTATATAGTTCGCCATGCGGACAAACTCAGGGCGCCGGCCACACCCCGGCACGGTCCGCCGGGAGAGGAGGGTTGGGCCATTCGGATCTGGCTGCCGGCTGGAGCCGGCGGACGAGAGGAACCTCCATGTTGCCGGAACAATGGGAAACATTTAAGCGCGCGGCGCGCCGCGAGAAAATGGACAAGATCCCCATGGCCCTGATCGTCGACAGCCCGTGGATTCCCGGGTATCTGGGGATCCAGCACCTGGATTATTACCTCGATCCGGAGCTTTGGTTCCAATCTAACCTCAAGATTATGCGGGAGTTCCCGGATATCATCTTCATCCCTTCGTGGTGGATGGAGTACGGGATGGCGGCTGAACCTTCGGTGCTGGGCGCCAAGATCAAGTTCTGGCAGGGCAATACGCCTAGCGAGTATCACACCCTCTATCGCCTGGAAGACATCGACCAGTTTCCCGAGTACGAGGTGGAGGCGGATGCCTTTGCAGCCCTGACGCTGCATCGTATCGGCATGATCAAGCAACGCATCTTGGACCACGGCTATATCCTCCCCATGGTTACCTCGCGCGGTCCCCTCTGCACGGCCGGGTTCGTCCGCGGTACCACCCACTTCATGATCGACCTGGTGGAGAACCCGGAGGGGGCCCACAAGCTGATTGACCTGTGTACGCGGGTGGTCATCGACTGGCTGAAGGCGCAGCACAAGGTGATGGGCGACACGGTGGAGAGCATTTTCATCCTCGACGACATCGTTGGATTCATCAACGAGGAATACTACCTGGAGTACGCGCATCCCTACCTCAAACGCATCTGCGACGCTTTTCCGAAAGACTGGATCAAGCTCTACCACAACGACGCCGAAATCGATGCCTGCCTGGACCACCTTCCGGACGCGGGGTTCAACGTGCTGAACTGGGGCAAGCAGAAGCACATCACCGAGGTGAAGCGGCGGGTGGGCGGCCGGATGTGCCTCATGGGCAACGTAAACCCGCTGGAAATCGCGGTCCGCGGCACCCCCCAGGAAGTGAAGGATCGAACGCTCGAGGTACTGGAGGGTTCCGGCGGCGAGGGCATCATTCTTTCGGTGGGCGGCGGCGTCAGCCCCGGTATGCCGCGTGAGAATGTGGTTGCCATGCTGAACGCGCTGGAAGAATTCAACGCCAGCCGCGCCGCCAGCCGCGTCTGACGAGCGAGGGAATCCACGATGGCCGATTACGCCCAGATGAACCAGTATCTATACGAGGGCAACGCCAAGGAAGTTGAGCAGAGGACCAAGGATGCCTTAGCCGAGGGGCGGCCGGTCCAGGAAGTATTGACGCACGGTTTGATCGCCGGCATGAGCGTGGTCGGCGAGGATTTCAAGCACAACGTGCTGTACGTGCCGGAAGTCCTGATCGCCGCGCGGGCGATGAAGGCGGGCATGGCGGTCCTCAGGCCTTTGCTGAGCGCCAAGTCCAACACCGTAAAGCCGGTCGGCGTCCTGCTGATGGGCACCGTGCGGGGCGACCTTCACGACATCGGCGAGAACCTGGTCTCGATGATGGCTGAGGGCGCCGGTTTTGAGGTGCACGACATCGGGGTGGATCAAAGCGTCGAGAAATTCAGGGCCGCCGCCGAAAAATGCAAGCCCACCATCATCGGCATGAGCGCTCTTCTCACTACCACCATGACGTATATGAGGCCGCGGAGTTTATCGAAGAGCACGGCGGGAATGTGGTCGCCCTGAACTGCGGCATCGGCATGGACATGGAGCGCGCGCGCCAAGCCGTGTTGCGATATAGGCAGGTCACTGACTTGCCGGTCATGGTCCAGCCCAACGCGGGGCAGCCGAAGCTGGTGGATCTGAAGGTAGTCTACGACGAAGCCCCGGAACAAATGGCCCAAGGCGTGGCTCCGCTGCTCCAAGCCGGCGCCAGCGTCATTGGCGCTTGCTGCGGCAGCGCGCCGGAGCATATCCGCGCGTTCCGACAAGCCATGGATGAGTATCTGAAACATGAAAACCAAGCTCTGTGACATCAACGCGGTCGCCGGGGAGAAACTTCCGGAGCACACGGACGACCGGTCGGGTGTTGGCGTTCATTACGTGGACGCCTACCTCAAGCCCATGAACACCAAACTGGAGGACGGAACCCCCGTCAAATGCAAACGCCGGGGCTTGAAAATCACCCTCACGGCGGGCGGCAAAAAGGGTGAGGGGCTCCTGCGCAGGCTCGACGTAAGTCCCGATCCGGTGGTCATGCTCGACGCGGCCTTGCAGGAAGCCGCCAAGGCCGCGGGCATCGAGCTCACCGTCGAGAACGGCGCCATCTTCCTCAGCCTCTGATCTCAGCAGGGGATCGGCACCGGCCGGCCATCTTTCGGATCGGCCCAGCGGTCGTTGGGGACGATCGGGGTCCAGCCGGGCCGCCCCGGATCCTGGTCGTATGGATAGCTCCCCAGCCGCTGGTAGAGTTCGCTGTACTGCCCAAGCTTGTCACGATCAAGCCTGACGCCTAACCCGGGCTTCACCGGCACGCGGATGGCGCCTTGTTCGTATCGCATGCGCCCGCCTTCAATGATGTCATCCGTCAAATGATGGTAGTGGGCATCGGCCGCGAACGAAAGATTGGGAAGAACCGCGCCGAGATGCAGCATGGTGGCCAGTTGGATTCCCAACTCGCCCGACGAGTGAACGGCGACACCCAGTTGGAATGTCTCACACACCGCGGCGGCCTTCACACAGGCCCGGATTCCGCCCCAAAAGGTGGTATCGAGGAGAATCACGTCCACCGCGGTATCGAGCGCATTGGCGGCGAGTTGCTCGAAGTTGACCACCACGGTATTGGTGGCGAGCGGAACCCGCACCATCTGGCGCGTGCGCCGCATGCCGTTTAGGCCGAAGACCGGATCCTCCAGATAGTCGTTGCGCAAGCCCTCGATGGCCTGTCCGAAGCGAATGGCCTGCTCGGTGGACCAGACGCCGTTGGGGTCGAACCGCAACGCGTCCTGGGGGAACGCGGCGGCCAGCGCGCGATACGCGTCGAGATCATAATCCGGGGGAAAAACGCCGCCCTTCAGCTTATGGGTGGTGAAGCCGAAGCGCCGCTTCAACGAGCGCGCATGTTCCACCAGTTGGTCGATGGTGCGCACTTCACCGCCGCCGGTGCGCGGATCGGGATAACGAAAAAAGCAGTAGGCGGCAAACGGCACGCGGTCGCGCAGACGCCCGCCCAGGATTTCGCACACAGGGACGCCCCAAGCTTGCCCCAGAATGTCGAGGCACGCGAATTCCAGGGCGGCCAGGATCTGGGTCCGGTTGTTGTACAGCGAGGCGGTTGGATTGGCGATGAGGAAGCGCATCTCCTCCAGGCGCGCCGGATCGTGCCCCACCACGTAAGATTTCATGGCGCGAAATACGGCCTCGGCCGTTTCCCCGCCTCCGCCCATCTCACCTAGCCCAACCAAGCCGTTGTCGGTCTCCACCTCCACGATGGTTCGTACAAAACGGCCCCAGTGGCAGCCGTTGGCATGGCGCAACGGCGCCTCCAGCGGAACGGTGACAGTGGTGGCCCGGATATCCACTATCTTCATGGTTGGTTTCATGATACGACAGTTTCCCGGTGGGCCAGCCGTGGAGCTACCGATATTGACCCATAACGCTCGGTGGAGCAGACGTCGCTCGATCGCTCAGGCGCAAGCGCAACTCATATACTGCCGATCGGACAGTCCCCGAATACGCGGTACGCCCACAGAACATCGACGACTACACTCCTGCCACTCGCAGCCTCGGGTGTTTGTTCACTGCGGCAGAAACTGGAAATCGGAAATCGCGATCTCGTCGTTTCCCTGGATCAAAAACCCGAACTTGCCCTGGGTGAAATCGCGGCCCGGCTCGACAAAAGTATCGAGCACTTTCCACTGGTCGCCCACGCGCACCTTCTGCACCAGGCGATCCGGTGTCACCTCGATCTGAATGGTGTACGCCTTCTGATTTCCCGGATTGTGCGGCGCCTTGACTCGCTCCAGCCGCTGGCCCTTTTTGATCACCCCCGCCCAGAAGTTCTTCCGATCCATCTCGTAGAGCAGGTAGTTCTTCGCGTCGAGATACTGGAGGCACCAGCGGATCTGGCCTGCCCGGAATACGCCGCCGCCTTTGAGCAGTTGCACCGTGAAGGTGAAGACGCCTTTGGGCGGCAGCTTATAGGGCACAAATCCGCCACCCTTGTGGACCCAACTGTCGCCCTCCTTCTTCCAGCTCTGCGCGTCCTCGAACTCCGCCATTCCGCTGGCCACCACCGGTGGAGGCGCGGCCGCCCGCTCGCGAGCCAGGGTGAAGTCCACTTCCCGGTTCTCGCCGGCGGCCAGTTGCACCCGTGTTGTAGATTCGGCGAATCCCGGCGCGGTCGCCGAAAATGCGTAGCTCCCCGCGGGCAATTCAATCTGGTTTCCGCGTGCTTCGTGCGGCTCCGTTTCGTCGCCGCGGCGGTAAGTGATGGTTGCCGATGCCGGGTTGCGTGTGAGCCGGATGGTGCCGCTGGTGGCTGCTAACGCCACCTCCGTGCCTGCCAGCACCACCGTCTGGCCCGCATGGAAGGATCGCTGCACGCGCTTCGGAACGAATTGTTCGCGCCGCAGTTCGATGGTGTGGTCGCCCGGTTGGATGGCGCCGAGGCTGAACGATCCGTCCGGCCCCACCGTGCCGGCATTTTTCTGATCCACCAAAACCTCGGTGCCGGCCATCGCGCCGTGGATTTCGAGCGAGCCGAATTGCGGCTGTGGTTTCAGGTCGAACTGCAGGCGCACTTCCGCGCCTTTCTTCACTTCGGCGGTTTGCGCGGGCTCGTCCTGAAAGCCGCTCTTGGCCACCCGCACCGTGACCTTTCCGAGGGTCTGGACGCGCACCTGGCCACGCTGGGTGCGCCGGCGGTACTCCTTGTCGTTCAGAAACACGCGCACGTCGTCCTGGCCGGTCGAGACAATCAGCGTGCCCGTATTGACGTCCGTTTTCAGGAACGCGGTCAGCATGGGCGCGGCACCGAAGCTTTCGCTCATGTTACGCTGATCCCGGCCCTCGCCCACTACGATCTCATTCACACCCGGCTGAAAACTCGTGAGGTCCGTCCCGGCCGGACCGGCATCGCTTTGCGCCTGGCCGTTGACCGCGAGCTTCCACGGTCCCCCGTTGGTCTCGACGCGCGCCCGCTTTCCGAAGCTGGCCACCAGTACCACCATCATGTTCCGCGCGCTGACGGGGCCAGCCACGGCCGGCAGTCGCGCATTCGCGATCTCAAACGAGAACGAGGCGTCCCCGTTCTGCCCCATGACTTTCACGGTGTGTGTGCCCGGAGCCACCTTGTCGAGCACCAACTGACCTTCTTGCAGATCGACCGGCAGCCGATCGTCCACCACGACCTTGCCCTGGTCCAGATCGGTCAGCAGGCGAACCGATTGTGCCTGCGGCTGGAGTGTCAGGCTGACCGCCGCCGGCTGCCGAGCTGTCACGGTAATGGCGCCCGCCGCGGGTTCGTACCCGTCCAGAAACACGGAGACCTGGTAAGTGCCCGGCGTCAGCGCTAGCTGGCAGTTGGATGTGCAGGTACTCTCGTTGCTGCCGGGCCCAGGGGGCACCCCCGCGGACCGTTCCGCAACCACCCTCACGGACGCACCCGAAGGAGTGGTCGCAATGTTGACCTGCACGGCCGCCGCGTTGTTCGCGTGGCGCTTGCGAGCTTGATGCACCTCCAAAAAACCGAGTACCAGGGCAACCACCAGACCAGCCATCGATCCGATCGCCAGCGCCCGTTTCCAATTGAGCGTGGGGGTGCCCTCTGGGCCCGGCGGTGCCGGCGGGGGAACCGGAGGCCGCGTGGGCGGCTGAGGCGGATTCTCTTGGGTCGCCACGAGTGCAGGCAGAGCCTGTTCCGGCGGAGCGGAGTCGAATGCAGGGAACGGCAACGGCAACGACGTCGCTGTAGGCATCGCAAGCGGTTCGAGTGGGGCGGCCGGAGCAGGCGCCACGGTATCCAGAAAAGAAGCTGGCAGCGGAGGCGGTTGTGCTGTCGGCATCGCAGGCGAAGCGGGAGGCGGAGGCGGAGGTGGGGAGGTCTCCTGTTGCTTGAGCAGCGTGCCACGCGCGATCAGGTGCTGCTTGATTTCCTCGCCTGTGAACTGCACGTCGAAATCGCCAGGGTAAGCTTTGATGATTTCGTTCAACCGGAAATAGATCGGCTTCAGTGCGGCCAGCCCGGTGGCTGACTTGATCTGCTCATCGAGCCTTCTGAGTTCCTCGTGAGGACTGATGTTTTCCACGCCCACGGTGCCTATCGTACACCTTTCGGGAGATCTGCTCCTATACTGGCGAAGGGTCCTGAAGGGCGCGCTCGACCGCGGCGTGAGAATCGCCGCCCTGCCGCGCGCGGTCTTCCTCAACCCCGTTCGGTTGATCCTGGTCGGGGAGGAACTTCAAAGCGGTGGGATCGCTACCGGTATTAACGAATAACGCCATCTTCAAAGGTGCATAGATGGCCGTGCCATCACCACTTTCCGACTGCCGGCGATACGGCCAAGTGGATCTTTTCCCCGCGGGCTGCGAAGCGCGCAGACGGCAGTCCGACTCACAGGCCGCCATCTACGCTGGAGCCGGTTTCAGATACTGGCGGTCACCGCCCCATGATGCTTCAGGAAAAGAATCCCGGCCACGAGCGGCGGCCCGCTGAGAACGGCGATCGTGATCACGCGACTGGCGAGAGGCAGCCCCGGCGGCGCCCAGATCGCATATGCCACTCCAATCAAGAACCCGACGATTACAAGCAGAACGCCTCCGGTCGCTTCCCAGCGCAATGGCGCCAGTGCCAGGATCACAAGCAGCAGGCCCACGCCCACCCATGGCGCCGCCACAAGCGCAGGCGTGTGCCACGCCAAGAGAGAATCGCAATCTCGATCTGCGCCGAGACTTCCACAAGCGCCTCGATCGGACTTCGATTTCAGCGACCACGATCTTCAACGGTGCGTTTGCCGGCATGCTGACCGGTCAGATGCCGCTCATTCTTTTCAAACTGAAGCGAGTCCTCTATTGGGGCGACGCGGACCAGCGCATGGACTTCACGACGATGGACGACACGCCCGCATTCACGGCGAGCGCGGCGGGCGAGGGTTCTTGCAGCGGCAAGGGCGGCTCGTGGCGCGGCCTGCGGCGATTTCCACAACCATGGCGATGTAGACCTGTCCATCGCCACCAATCGGGGGCCGGCTAGCCTGTATCCCAACGATGTGACGAACGGCAACCGGTCGCTGCGAGTGCGGCTGCGCGGCAGGAAATCGAATCGCGATGGCACCGGAGCGGTGGTGCGGCTCACCGCGGCGGAGCCACACGAGCACGGGCCCCTGGCCGCCGGCGTTTACGAGTGCGCGGAGGGATCGAAACCCACCGCCAAGTGACAACTCTAAGCTTCCGCTCGTGCCTGGCGTGACTCGCTTCGTCTCTTGGTCGCGCTCCCGGCACGGTGCCGAAGGCGAGCGCCGCCAAGAGTGCGGAGTGGGTGCTGGTTCGAAAGGAAAACGCGAACATTCTCCCGCCTCTTTTCGTACATAATAGACAAAGAGAGCTGGATAGATGACCCTTGGCTGCCCCGGCACGATGTCATCTCCGACGCTATGAGCGCTGAACTGACCCCTATGCGGTGGCCGGACCGCTGGAAGAACGCTTCCGCCCTGACTTTGTTGAACGATTCCCCTATCAACTGCTTGGTAGCGGATCCCGCCATACCTGAGTCTGTCGTAGCGGAAGCCAAACAAAAAGGGCTGACCATCGTCGATCCGGCCGCAAACCCTCCGGGGGTCTTCATTACAAAAGGGCAGTGGCCGGGTGTGCAGGCCCTCCAGGACAAGGTCGGCGCCGGTCCAACAGGGAACCCCTGGGTGGACTCCAACGGTTGGAGCGTTCGGCTCGAATCGGTTCGCCATCCCGGTGACCGGGTGTGGGTGGATGCCAGGCCCAAAGGACTAGTCTCCGCGGATTCTTACGCCCTCGCGCTCGCCGACGCGGCGGCCTACGGAGGCCGCTGGATCATCTCGCTCGACGATCGATTCGCGGCGAACGTAATGGTGGGCAAGAGAGACGCCGTGGCTTCCTGGAAGAAGATAACCACTGCCGCCAAGTTCTTCGAGGATCGAAAAGCCTGGGCCGCCTATGCGCCGGAAGCCGTGGTAGGCATCATTTCGGACTTCGCCGGCGACAACGAATATATGGGCGGGGAATTACTGAACCTGGTTGCCAGAACCAACCAGCAGTACCGCATCCTCCTGAAGAACAAGCTCTCACCGTCCTCGTTCGCCCGGCTCAAGGGCGTGATCTATGCCGACGCCACGGCTCCGGCGCCGGCCGTGAAGAACAGCATCATGGCGTTTGTACGGGAGGGCGGGCTGCTGATTACGCACCCCAAGTGGGGCCTCGCGCCCGGCCTGCGTGCAGGCACTCAGGATAACGAGCGGTACTGGTGGCGCACCTCCGGCAAAGGCCGAATCGCATTCGCGAAATCCGAGTTCGACGATCCTTGGGTGATCGCGCAGGAATCCGCGCTGCTCATCAGCCACCGGTATGATTTGCTGCGGTTCTGGAACGGCGGGTCGGTGGGCTCCTATTTCACCATGGCGCCCGATCGCAAACGGGCTCTCGTGCATATTCTTTTCTATGCCGGCTTCG
>Ga0326728_10011104_pt1 | contig 20730 bp, 10 predicted proteins | sample MB3enrmetagenome_FD_207602 | JGI IMG/M metagenome (GOLD analysis project Ga0326728, IMG submission 207602) | Lab enriched peat soil microbial communities from McLean, Ithaca, NY, United States - MB31MN | ecosystem: Environmental > Terrestrial > Soil > Wetlands > Peat | place: USA: New York... | reverse complement strand
ATCTTGAGCCAATTTGAGCCAGTTAAAGCCATTTTACCACCCTTTTACTGTTACTATTTGTTACTATTCCCGGGTCGTCTGGCACTTGGATTCTCCAGATCCTGCCGGCAGCCTGTCGGACGCGGGAAGGACCAGAGCACCGCCAATCGCTTTGGCCGTGATCAACTACCAACGATTTGCGCGCCTGCGCTCTTCTTCACGATTGCGACGGGTTTCTTCGTCTCGTCTGCGCTGTTCTTCCCGCCGTTGTTCGTCGTAGCGACGCTGTTCTTCGAGTCGCCGCCTCTCCTCCTCCCGGCGATATTCGCTTTCAAGGCGCTGCTGCTCCTGACGGCGCCGGTGTTCTTCCTCGGCTGCGCTTCGCTTTTGCCATTCCTCGTCGCGCGCCTGCTGTTGTTCCCAAGCGCGCTCCCGTCGTGCGCGGTCGCGCGCCCGTCTCGCCTCTTGCTCGTGGCAGGTCCTGTCGGGTTCGCAGGTGTCGCTTCACGCCAAACGCATGTTGCGTTCTTCCCATTGCTGTTCCGTTTCGAACTGAGTCATAATCTTTGTCCTTTCTTGTTTGCTCTCTTCCCGAGCTCGAACGACTGTTTTGTAGGGGCCAGCGAGGCGGGCAACGTGGTGGAACCACGGCCTCGCGCGCCTTCCCCGTCTTATGCGCTCCCAGTGCATACGCCGCCGGGTGAGTGGTGTCGGCATCAGTTCGGGGACTTTGCTTTGGACTACGGCCATTTTTTGAAGTTCATTTGCCTTATCGAGCTCATGCAGCTTCGTGCCAATGCGACATAACGCTTCGTGGTATTGCGAACTCAGATGATTCCCAGCATATTCGTCCCCTAACTCGTGGACCAAGAGACGGATGGCATCACTCGTGGCACTTAGGTTTGACTCAAATCCCCTGGCCTCGTCCCAATTCCTACGCGCGGCCTCAATGCGACCAAAAATTGCCCGACTTAACACGCGGAACAGGTTGTTGATCTATTGCGCGCGCCAGCTAGAAAACCCATTGAAATCAAGGATTTGAAGTGAATGCATCGCCTCAAGAAGCGGCTTGCAGTAATGGCACAGTACAAGTTTGTATGAAAACGTCATGGCTAGACTTAGGGTTCAAATCCAGGATTTCTGAGGCGGTAATGGGGCGGTTGCAGACAATGGCTGCGAAGATGTCCGTTCTTGAACCCAGTTATCTCCATCCACCCCGGACAAAGACACGATGCCCATTGCGAACCTCGTAACGGTGAGGCGCCCAAACCATGCCAGGATGCGGGGGGCGATCCCAGTGACCCCGTTCCCAGACCCAACCACCGCCTCCCCAAACCCAAGCTCCTCCAATCCAGATAAAGTCCGGGCCGGGGCTGACTGTAACCACCTCGACTGGGGCTGGCGGCGGGACTGTATCCACCACCACTTCGCCTGGCACGCTGACTGCCACCTGGGCCGGCGGCGGCCTGACATAGACGTGGCATCCGCTCATAACCAACCCCGCCAAGGGGGCCAAAAAAACCAATTTCAATAGTTTAGTTCTCATATATCGATGTCCTTTCGATATTCGATTATAGTTTCAGGCTGCTCCTTGACGTCGCTGCCCACTCGCGTAAGAGCGGGATCAATGCCATGATGACCGCAGTTTGGCTAACTGCCACAGGACGAGGCGATTGCACAAATTAGCCGGTGAAATCGCTGCAACTCGAACCTTGCATTCTGCCATAAACGACCCGAACGATCCGCGCAATTTGCGATTCGTCCATCCCTGCCCCCGATTAATAACCGTGCGGCAGGGCAGGATTGCCGGAAGCTGCAAATTGAGCTAGAATAGACGGGTATGCGGACCAACAAAACGGCTAATGGCGCGATGCGCCTGTTGATTATTGACGACGAGGAGAATATCCGCCGCACCACCACCCTGGCCTTTGAAGAGACGGGCTATCACATCATCGGCGTCGGCAGCCGCGAATCCGCCCTGAAACAAATGGAGGAGGACCAATTTGACGTGGCGTTTCTTGATTTGAAACTGGGCGACGATAACGGTCTGGCGGTCCTTCCCGAGCTTCTCAAACTTGACCCGCGTTTGCAGGTGGTCGTTTTCACCGCCTACGCCTCCATTGAAACGGCGGTGGAAGCAATGCGGCGCGGCGCGGCGGATTATCTGCCCAAACCTTTCACCCCCGGCCAGATCCGGCAGGTGGTGGATCGCATCATGGAGAGCCGCAGGCTGCGCGGACGCCTGGCCGAACTGGAAGCGCGGCTTTCCTCCGACGCTCCGGCGGCGGACCTGGCCACCTCCGAACCGGCCATGCAGAAAGTTCTTGATATGGCGTTCAAAGCGGCCGCCACGCCGGCCACCATTCTGCTTCTTGGAGAAAGCGGCACCGGCAAAACAGTGCTCGCCCGCGCCCTCCACGCCAGCAGCCTGCAAAAAGAAAATGCGTTTGTAACAGTCAACTGCCCCAGCCTCTCGCGCGAGTTGCTGGAAAGCGAGTTGTTTGGCCACGTCCGGGGCGCTTTCACGGGCGCGGTGGGGGACAAGGTGGGCAAGGTGTCGGCGGCGGATGGCGGCACGCTCTTTCTGGATGAAATTGGCGAAATGCCGCTCGAAATCCAGCCCAAGCTGCTCCGCTTGCTTCAGGAAAAAGAATTTGAGCGTGTCGGAGAAACCAGGACGCGCAAAGCCAGCGTGCGAGTCATCGCCGCCACCAACCGCAACCTCGAACAAGCGGTCCAGCAAGGCCGATTCCGGGAAGATCTCTTTTACCGTTTGAACGTCATCTCCCTGTCACTCCCCCCGCTGCGGGGGCGGCCTGGGGACGTGTTGAGAATTGCCCAAAATTGCCTGGAGTTCTTTGCCCGTCAATGCGCCAAACCGGTTCGGGGTTTTTCGACGGAGGCCGAGGGTGCCTTGCGCAGTTATGCCTGGCCGGGCAATTTACGCGAGTTGCGCAACGTCGTCGAACGCGCGGTCATCCTGGCTGGCGGGGAGAGGATTGAAGTCCATGATTTGCCGGAACAATTCGCCCAAGATCCCAAGGTTGCGCCGGCAGGCGGCCTCCAGCTCGGGGCCAGAGTGTCGCTGGAGGAACTGGAAGCCGAACACATCACGCGCGTGGTGGACCAGAGCGCCAGCTTGGAGGAGGCGGCGGACATTCTTGGCATCAATCCTGCAACGCTTTACAGGAAACGGAAAAGAATCGAACAATAATCCAGCGCGGGACCCGCCCCGCCCGCGCCGTTTGGCCGCCATGACCCAGCCCCTTCATTCTTCGTTGCGCACCCGGCTGCTGCTCAACCTGCTGCCGTTGGTGGTGATGTTTCTGCTGATGGGCCTCTGCGCCATCACGCTGTTTTCGCGCCTGGCTGTCCGCGTGGACGCCACGGTGAAGGAAAACTACCGGAGCATCATGGCGATTCAAGCGATCAACTCCCTCCTGGACAACTGGGTACGGGGACAGATCCCGGCCGGAGCCGGAGGATCGAGCAGCAGCACCAATGCCCTGGCCGAATACAGCCGCCAACTTGAGGAAAACCTCGCCCTGCTCGCCAAACCGCGACCGTTGCCTGGAGAGGAAGAATTGGTGCGGCAATTGAGTTCCAATTATCAAGATTTGCGCGATGCGATCTCGGCGTCCATGCGCGCGCGGGCGCCCGGCGCACACGCTCAACTGGGGGACACAGGGATTGTCCTTTTGATCTCCGACATGCGGGGTGAGCTGGGAAAAATTCGCGGCCTGAATTATGAGGCGATTTTGTCCGCCAACCATGATATCCAGAACGCCGCGCGCCAGGCCAGCCGCTGGCTGACCGTTGGGCTGGCTGTGGTCGTGGCGTTTTCCATTTATTCCTGTTACCGAATTGGCCGCTCAATTTTGCGGCCCATCCAGGCCCTCACCAACGCCACCCGCGAACTGGGCGACGGCAATCTCAAGGAACCCGTCCCGGTCCTCACCCATGATGAGTTGGGCGCTTTGGCTGTGGCATTCAACAAAATGGCCGGCCTGCTCCAAGAATACCGCCGCTGCACCACGGCGGAAATCGTCCGGCTGCACCGGACCATGGAGGCCACGCTGGCTTCGTTTCCGGATCCTGTTTTTGTGCTGAACAAACAGGGGGAAATCGAACTCAAGAACCCCGCCGCCACCACCCTGTCCGCCAACCTGCAACTGGAAAACCATTTGCCCGTCCGTCTCCAGACCCTCGCCCGATCGGCCTTGCAAAGCGGCCGGAATTTTCTGCCGCACGATTTTGCCGAAGGCATCACCTTCCCTTACGAGGGCGCGGAGCGGTTTTTTCTCCCGCGCGTCCTGATCATGCAGGACCGGGAAGGCGCGTTATTCGGGGTGGCGGTGGTCCTCCAGGATATGACCCGCTTTCGACTTCTCGATTCAGCCAAGACCAACTTGGTGGCCACCGTGAGCCATGAATTAAAAAGTCCGTTGACCAGCGTGCGGATGGGCCTCCATCTGTTGCTTGAAAAAACTTTGGGTGGCTTGACACCCAAGCAGGAGGAGTTGCTGCAGGCGGCGCGTGACGACAGCGAGCGATTATTGCGCATCCTGAACGATTTGCTGGACCTTGCCCGGTTGGAGGAAGGCGCCGCGGGATTGCGCCGCGAGAAAGTCGCCCCGGTCGAACTCCTGCAAAGCATGAGGGAGGCAATGGCCGGCAGCGCCTCCGCCAAGGGAGTCACGATCAATTGCCTGGTTGATGCCCAATTGCCCGCCGTTTCGGTGGATCGGCAGCGCATGGACCATGTATTCACCAACCTCATTTCCAATGCCATTAAACACTCTCCCGAAGGCGGCGAAATCGTCTTGCGCGCGGCCCGGACTGAGGCCGGCAGCGTTGAATTCAGCGTGACTGATCACGGCGAAGGCATTCCGGAGCAGTATCAGGCCCGTGTTTTCGACCGCTTTTTTCGTGTGCCCGGCCAGGACAAGAACGGGGCCGGGCTGGGATTGCCCATCGCCCGGGAAATCACCGTGGCCCACGGCGGACGCATTGGTGTCAAGAGCGCGCCCGGCGAGGGCAGCACTTTTTTTGTGGTATTGAAATCCGGCGGCTGACTTTGCGCTCGTTTATTTGGCGGGAGAGGTGTTGGTGAAGACGGGAGGGTTAATGGCAACCCCGCCGATCTGCATGGTTGCCACGCTGAAAATGTTGGCGGTGTCGGCCGCCCCGGCTGGCAACGGCTGGCTCAATCGCCCCCCATTTTTGGGCGATTGCTCTTGTAGAAGATGCAAAGTCCAGTCACTCTGGCGGCACTTGAAAACCGTTCTATTGGTGGAAGACAATAGCGATGACGTGTTTGTCATGAAGATGGCATGTCAACGCTCTGGCATCCCCCACCAACTCAGGGTGGCGGAGGACGGTGACGCCGCCGTGGATTACCTTTCGGGAGCCGGCAAATTCAAGGATAGAGCGGCGCATCCCTTTCCGGACGTTGTTTTTCTCGATATAAAAATGCCCAAGCGCGACGGGCACGAGGTGCTCCAATGGATACGAGAGCAGCCCGCCATGAAAAACCTTCCCGTGGTCATGCTCACCGGCTCCGTGCAGCCGTCTGACGTTGACCGGGCGTTTGAACTGGGCGTCACCTCCTATTTGCAGAAGGTCGCTTGTCCGGCGGAATTTGGGCAGGCGGTTCGGATTATTTTGAAGTACTGGCTCGATCTGCACATCACCCCGCGCTGACAAATCGTTGCAGAATGCGGCAGAAAGAGGCTTGGTTCCCGCAAAATGCGGCGGCTTCTCCTTCTATTCTCCATCCCGGCTCCTGTCCTTTTGTCTGGCATGGATTTCGCTGGCATCATCAATCGGCATGAACCGAGCACTTCCACTAGGGAGTGTTTGTTTCGCCATTTCTATGGAATTTCTGGTAATAGATGACGACAGGACGTTTCGGGATGCGGCGTGTTTGCTGATTGAGGAGGAGGGGCATTACGCCCAACCGGCGGGGTGCGGCCGGGCGGCGCTGGCAAATTTAAAGGAGGAGGACTTTGACGCGGTGTTGCTGGATGTGAACCTTGGGAGTGAAAACGGGTTGGATTTGCTGCCACAATTGTTGCGCGGCCAGGCGAACCTGCCCGTCGTGATGCTGACGGCGCAGGGGAGCGTGGACACGGCCGTGGAGGCGATGAGGCGGGGAGCGGTGGATTTTCTGGAGAAGCCCTTTACGCGGGAGCAATTCCACCGGGTGCTGGCGCGGATGCAGCGGTTCAACCAAATGAGCCGGAGCATCGAGCGCCTGGAGAGAGAGGTGAGCGAGAGCAAAAGCCAGAGTCCGGAGTTGCTGCTGGATTTTGAGAGCGGCCCGATGCGGGAAGTCATGGCGGTGGTGGAAAAGGCGGCGCGGACGGCGGCGTCGGTGTTGTTGCTTGGGGAAAGCGGGACAGGCAAAAGCATTCTGGCGCGGGTCATTCATCAAAAGAGCCATTTGGCGGACAAGCCGCTGGTCACGGTCAGTTGTCCCAGTCTTTCGAGGGAATTGCTGGAGAGTGAATTATTTGGGCATGTCAAGGGAGCATTCACCGGGGCGGTGCGGGATCACTGGGGGAAAGTCAAGGCGGCGCACGGGGGGACGTTGTTTTTGGACGAGATTGGCGATTTGCCGATGGAGATACAGCCCAAGCTGTTGCGTTTGTTGCAGGAGCGGGAGTATGAGCGGCTGGGGGAAAACGTGACGCGGCAGGCGGACTTGAGGGTGATCGCGGCGAGCAACCGTGATTTAAAGAAGCTCGTCGCGCAGGGGCAGTTTCGGGAAGATCTGTACTTTCGATTGAACGTGATTGTGGTGGAGGCGCCGCCATTGCGGAACCGGGTTGGAGATATGGAGCGGTTTGCACGGCATTATTTGAGGCATTTTGCCGGGCAGTGCGGGCGCGACGTGCGTGGATTTTCGGCAGACTCTCTGGATCGAATACGGGGTTATGCATGGCCCGGGAACTTGAGGGAATTGCGCAACGCCATTGAGAGGGCCGTCATTTTGACTCATGGGGAGGCGGAAATCGAGGCGGAGGATTTGCCTTTTGAAGGACAGAACGCATCCGGGGCGGGGCCGTTGCCGCCGCAGCCGGGCGAGTTGGTCACGCTGGAGAAGCTGGAGGACGCGCACATCCGCAAGGTGCTGGAGCGGACCGGTAGTGTGGCCGAAGCAGCACGGGTGCTGGGGATAGATCAGGCCACCATTTATCGAAAGCGCAAGAAAATGGGCGTGGAGCCGATTCGCGAACTTCAGATGGCGTAGGGCATAGCAACGGGCAGATTGCGGCGAGTGGATGTGGAATTCCATGCAAATTGCCCGGTTGCATTAGGATGGGGGATCTCCGCATTGTCTTTAAGTGCCTTGAAATCAAATGCTTCCATCCATGCGCGGGATGCGGCACGGAATGAGCTTCCATATCTGTCGGCACGAATTGCCGGTGGCGAAATGAGATTGGAGAACCCACGCAACATATCCGCATTTATGAAAACTCTCGAAAATCTCTTATTGGATCAATTGGCCGAGATGTACGGGGCCGAGCAGGAAATCGCCAGGGGGCTTTCCAGAATGGCCAGGCTCGCTTCGAACCCCGAACTACAGAAGGCCCTCAAAGCCCATTCCTACGAAAGTGTGGGGCACATATCGAAGGTCGCGCGAATTTTCGAGTGCTTTGGCGAGCCAACGGCTGAGATGAAGGGCAGCGCCATCGGCGGGTTGCTGGCGGAGGCCGAGGCGCTGGTGGTCCAGCACGAAAAGTCCCCGGCGAACGACGCGGCCATCATCACCGCCGCGCAGAAACTGGAACATTTCGAAATTGCCACCTACAGTTGCCTGCGGGATTGGGCCATGGTGCTCAACAACCATGAAGCGGCGATGTTCTTGCAGGAGATCCTGGACGAAGAGAAGGCCGGCGACCATAAATTGACCGATCTGGCCCACATAAGGAACATGGATGGGCTGGGAGATGTGGAATGGCACCGCGAGACGGTGAGCGGGGAGGAGGAGGCTCTGGCCCACCATGGAAACGGGCATGGCGCATGGCATCACTGCTCCTAGTGAGGACATCTTGGGGGCGAAGCAATCGAGGAAACCGATCCCGCTGACCCGCCGCAGGAATCAGGCCGGCTCACGGTTTGCAAATTGCCAGAGAACGGCCCGGAGTTTTCGCATTTTGCGAGTGAGTTTTGGCGCCGGCTCCTGTGTTTCAAACGCCTGCAATTTGCAAAAGTCCCGCATTTTGCGTGGCTTATCAGAACTTCGACTGGAAAACACTTGGGATGGCACGGGAAATGTTAAGTCTTTTCAGCTTGTTTTCTTGTACTTTTAATATGAGGCGTCTTTACGCGTACTCTCCTTTGGCTGCGAGCCGGTCGTCCGCCCCGCCCGTTAACCGTCATTCCCCTCGATCCCCATGAAAAAATCCGATCTTCTCCGCCCGCCGTTTCGCAAAGACACTTTGCTGTCCACTCTGACTCCGCCAAACGGATCGAATGCATCGCGCTCCGCGAAAAGGAACCGCGGGGCCGGGGTTTTGGCGCCGGAAATGCCGGCCAAATCTCCGCATTCCGCCAACGGCGACATTGATTCGCGGCAATTGCTCATCGCCCTGACCGCGCTGAAGAAGGGTGATTTCACCGTCCGCCTTCCCCTCGACTGGGATGGGACGGCCGGGAAGATCGCCGACGCCTTTAATGATGTGGTGGAACGAAACGAGCGGATGGCCAACGAACTGGAGCACCTCAGCCGGGTAGTCGGCAAGGAAGGGAAGATCAGCGAACGCGCTTCCATCGGTGAAGTGACCGGTTCGTGGGCGGATGCGGTGGAGTCGGTCAATACGCTGATCGGCGACCTGGTGCATCCGACCAGCGAAACCGCCCGCGTCATTGGCGCCGTGGCCAAGGGCGACCTTTCCCAGACCATGGCCCTGGAAATCGAAGGCCGCCCGCTGGAAGGCGAGTTCCTCCGCACCGCCAAGACTGTCAATACGATGGTGAACCAACTCAGCTCCTTCGCCTCGGAAGTGACCCGCGTGGCCCGCGAAGTCGGCACCGAGGGAAAACTGGGCGGCCAGGCCAAGGTCAAGGGCGTGGCCGGCACCTGGAAAGACCTGACTGACAGCGTCAATTCCATGGCCGGCAACCTGACCGGCCAGGTGCGCAACATCGCTGCCGTCACCACCGCCGTGGCCAACGGCGATCTTTCCAAGAAAATCACCGTGGACGTGCGCGGGGAGATTCTGGAATTGAAAAACACGATCAATACGATGGTGGACCAACTCCGTTCTTTCGCCTCCGAGGTGACCCGCGTGGCGCGCGAAGTCGGCACCGAAGGAAAACTGGGCGGCCAGGCCGAGGTCAAAGGCGTGGCCGGCACCTGGAAAGACCTGACCGACAACGTCAATTCCATGGCCCGCAACCTGACCGGCCAGGTGCGCAACATCGCCGCCGTCACCACCGCCGTGGCCAATGGCGACCTTTCCAAGAAAATCACGGTGGACGTGAAGGGGGAGATTCTGGAATTGAAGAACACCATCAACACGATGGTGGACCAACTCAGTTCCTTTGCCGCCGAAGTGACCCGCGTGGCCCGCGAAGTGGGCACCGAAGGAAAGCTGGGCGGACAGGCCGAGGTTAAGGGCGTGGCCGGCACTTGGAAAGACCTGACGGACAACGTCAACTTCATGGCCGGCAACCTGACCGGCCAGGTGCGCAACATTGCCGCCGTCACCACCGCCGTGGCCAACGGCGACCTTTCCAAGAAAATCACGGTGGACGTGCGCGGCGAAATTCTGGAACTGAAAGACACCATCAACACCATGGTGGACCAGCTTCGCTCCTTCGCCTCGGAAGTGACCCGCGTGGCCCGCGAAGTCGGCACCGAAGGAAAACTGGGCGGCCAGGCCGACGTCAAAGGCGTCGCCGGAACGTGGAAGGACTTGACGGACAATGTGAATTTGATGGCCGGCAATCTGACTTCCCAAGTCCGCAACATCGCCGCCGTCACCACCGCCGTGGCCAACGGCGATCTTTCCAAGAAAATCACGGTGGACGTCAAGGGGGAAATTCTGGAAATGAAAAACACCATCAACACGCTGGTGGATCAACTCAGTTCCTTCGCCTCCGAGGTGACCCGCGTGGCCCGCGAAGTCGGCACCGAGGGAAAACTGGGCGGGCAGGCCGAGGTCAAAGGCGTGGCCGGCACCTGGAAAGACTTGACCGACTCGGTGAACTCCATGGCCGGCAACCTGACCGCGCAAGTCCGCAATATCGCCGACGTGACCACCGCTGTGGCCAACGGCGACCTTTCCAAGAAAATCACGGTGGACGTCAAGGGGGAAATTCTGGAGTTGAAAAACACCATCAACACCATGGTGGACCAACTCAGCTCCTTTGCCGCCGAAGTAACCCGCGTGGCGCGCGAAGTGGGCACCGAGGGCGAACTGGGCGGGCAGGCCGAGGTAAAAGGGGTGGCCGGCACCTGGAAGGACCTGACCGACTCGGTCAATTCCATGGCCGGCAATCTCACGGCCCAGGTGCGCAACATCGCCGCCGTGACCACGGCGGTTGCCAACGGCGACCTTTCCAAAAAAATCACCGTGGACGTGCGCGGCGAGATTCTGGAGTTGAAGGACACCATCAACACCATGGTGGACCAGCTTAACTCCTTTGCCTCCGAGGTGACGCGCGTGGCCCGCGAAGTCGGCACCGAAGGAAAGCTGGGCGGACAGGCCGATGTCAAAGGCGTCGGCGGAACGTGGAAGGACCTGACGGACAACGTCAATTTCATGGCCGGCAACCTCACCTCCCAAGTGCGCAACATCGCGGCAGTCACCACGGCCGTCGCCAAGGGGGACTTGTCCAAGAAAATCACGGTGGACGTGAAAGGGGAGATTCTGGAATTGAAAAACACCATCAACACGATGGTGGACCAACTCAGTTCCTTCGCCGCGGAGGTGACGCGCGTGGCCCGCGAAGTGGGCACGGAAGGCAAGCTGGGCGGGCAGGCCGACGTGCGCGGCGTGGCCGGCACCTGGAAGGACTTGACCGATTCGGTGAACTCGATGGCCGGCAACCTGACCGGCCAGGTGCGCAACATCGCGGCCGTGACCACCGCCGTGGCCAACGGCGACCTCTCCAAGAAAATCACCGTGGACGTGAAAGGGGAGATTTTGGAACTGAAGAACACCATCAACACCATGGTGGACCAGTTGAATTCCTTTGCCTCCGAAGTCACGCGCGTGGCCCGCGAAGTCGGCACCGAAGGAAAACTGGGCGGACAAGCCGACGTGCGCGGCGTGGCGGGCACCTGGAAGGACTTAACCGATTCGGTGAACTCGATGGCGGGCAACCTGACCGGCCAGGTGCGCAACATCGCGGCGGTGACGACCGCCGTGGCCAACGGCGACCTCTCCAAAAAAATCACCGTCACGGTGCGCGGCGAAATTCTGGAGTTGAAGGACACCATCAATACGATGGTGGACCAACTCAGTTCCTTTGCCGCCGAAGTCACACGGGTGGCGCGCGAGGTGGGCACGGAAGGAAAGCTGGGCGGGCAGGCCGAAGTCAAGGGCGTGGCCGGCACCTGGAAAGACCTGACCGACAACGTCAATTTCATGGCCGGCAATCTGACCTCCCAAGTCCGCAACATTGCCGCCGTCACCACCGCCGTAGCCAATGGCGACCTTTCCAAGAAGATCACGGTGGACGTGAAAGGGGAGATTCTGGAATTGAAAAACACCATCAACACCATGGTGGACCAACTCAGCTCTTTTGCCTCCGAAGTCACGCGTGTGGCCCGTGAAGTCGGCACCGAAGGAAAACTGGGCGGACAAGCTGAAGTGCGCGGCGTGGGCGGAACGTGGAAAGACCTGACCGACAACGTCAATTTCATGGCCGGCAATCTGACCTCCCAGGTGCGCAACATCGCGGCCGTGACCACCGCCGTGGCCAACGGAGACCTTTCCAAGAAGATCACGGTGGACGTGCGGGGCGAAATTCTGGAATTGAAAGACACCATCAATACGATGGTGGACCAGCTACGGTCGTTTGCCTCCGAGGTCACCCGCGTGGCGCGCGAAGTGGGCACCGAAGGAAAGCTGGGCGGACAGGCTGATGTCAAAGGCGTCGCCGGAACCTGGAAGGACTTGACGGACAACGTGAATCTCATGGCCGGCAATTTGACCAACCAGGTGCGCGGCATCGCCATCGTCGTGACCGCCGTGGCCAACGGCAACTTGAAACGCAAACTGACAGTGGAAGCCAAAGGCGAAATCGCGGAGCTGGCTGAAACGATCAACAACATGACCGACACCCTGGCGACATTCGCCGATCAAGTGACTACCGTGGCGCGCGAAGTCGGTGTGGAGGGGAAGCTGGGCGGCCAGGCCAGCGTGCCGGGCGCCGCCGGAACATGGAAGGACCTGACCGATAACGTCAACCAACTCGCCGCCAACCTGACCACGCAAGTGCGCGCCATTGCCGAAGTGGCCACCGCCGTGACCAAGGGCGACCTGACGCGCTCCATCACAGTGGAGGCGCTGGGCGAAGTGGCGGCCTTGAAGGACAACATCAACGAAATGATCCGCAACCTCAAGGACACCACGCTGAAAAACAGCGAACAAGACTGGCTCAAAACCAACCTGGCCAAGTTCTCCCGCATGTTGCAAGGGCAGAAAGACCTCCTGCAAGTGGGCCGGCTGATCCTTTCCGAACTGGCCCCGGTGGTTTCCGCGCAGCAGGGCGTATTTTACACCATGGATGCCGCCGCGGAAGGCGATGCCTACCTGAAGCTTCTGGCCAGTTACGCCCATCGCGAGCGCAAGAACGTGGACAACCGGTTCAAGCTGGGGGAGGGCCTCGTCGGACAATGCGCTTTGGAAAAGGAAAAAATTCTCCTGACCAGCGTCCCGAAAGACTATATCTCCATTTCCTCCGGTTTGGGCGAAGCCAAGCCGCTGAACGTGCTGGTTCTCCCCGTGGTTTTTGAAGGCCATGTCAAAGCGGTCATCGAACTGGCCTCCTTTGACCGGTTCAGTCCGGCGCACCAGGCCTTTCTTGATCAGTTGACGGAAAGCATCGGCATCGTGCTAAACACCATCGAGGCCAATACGCGCACGGAAGATTTGCTCAAGCAGTCGCAGTCCCTGGCCAAGGAATTGCAAAGCCAGCAGCAGGAATTGCAGCAGACCAACCAGCAGCTTGGAGAGAAGGCGAAACTGCTGGCCGACCAAAACGTCGAGGTCGAGCGCAAGAATCGCGAAGTGGAGCAAGCGCGCCAGGCGCTGGAGGAAAAGGCAAAACAACTGGCCCTGACTTCCAAGTACAAGTCGGAATTCCTGGCCAACATGTCGCACGAGCTGCGCACGCCCTTGAACAGTCTGTTGATCCTGTCCGATGAGCTTTCCAAGAACAAGGACACCAATCTGACGCCCAAGCAGGTCGAGTTTGCCAAGACGATTCACGCTTCCGGCAACGATTTGCTGGCCTTGATCAACGACATCCTGGACCTCTCCAAGATCGAATCGGGAACGGTCATCGTGGACGTGGCCGAAGTTTCGATGCGGGACTTGCACGATTACGTGGAGCGCACCTTCCGGCACGTTGCCGAGGCCAAGAAACTGGACTTCGACGTGGAACGCCCGTCGAACGTCCGGGCCATTCAAACCGACGCCAAGCGACTGCAGCAAGTCCTCAAGAACCTGCTCTCCAACGCCTTTAAATTCACCGAGAAAGGCAGAGTCTCGCTTACCATGGGGGCTGTCTCCTCGGGATGGAACATGGATAATCAGGTTCTGAACCGTGCCCGGTCGGTGCTGGCATTTTCGGTGAGCGACACGGGAATTGGAATCCCGCCGGACAAACAACAAATCATCTTTGAGGCATTCCAACAGGCCGACGGCAGCACCAGCCGCAAATACGGCGGCACGGGCCTGGGGCTGGCCATTAGCCGGGAAATCGCGCGCCTGCTCGGCGGAGAAATCCATCTCGTCAGCGCCCCGGGCGAAGGCAGCGCCTTCACACTGTATCTGCCTCAAAATTACACCCCCATCAAACCAGCCCGCGTCCAGGCCCCGCCTTCGCCTCTCGCGGACGTGTTGATGCCCGGCGACCTGGGCCTCCCGCCCGTCGAGCCGGCGGAGCCGCTGCCGCCGCCCGCGCCGCAATACGTGGATGACAGCGACCGGATCGAAACGGGGGACAAGACGCTGTTGATCGTGGAAAACGATACGGGCTTTGCCCAAATCCTGCTGGAAATGGCCCACGAGCATGGATTCAAGGGCCTCATCGCCACCCGCGGGGCTGATGCCCTGGGGATCGTGCGCCAGCGCAAGATTGATGCCATCACCCTGGACATCAACCTCCACGATATTGACGGGTGGAGAGTTCTGGCCCGCTTGAAGGATGACGGCGAGAGCCGGCACATTCCGGTGCATATCATCACGACCGAGGAAGAGAGAACGCGGGGTTTGAGAATGGGCGCCATCGGCGCGCTGTCCAAGCCCTTGAAATCCAGGGAGTCCCTCGGGGAGGTCTTCGCCCGCATTGAGGCCGCCGCGGTCCAGCGCGTCCGCCACGTTTTGGTGGTGAACAAGGATGAAGCCGCGCGCAGCCAGGTCACCGGTCTGCTGCTGGATCAGGACATCCAATTCGAGACCCTGGGCACCGGGAAGGAGGCTTTGGAAAAGCTGAGGGACCGCAACATAGACATGGCGGTGATTGATCTGGACTTGCCCGACATGACGGGCTTCGAGTTGATCGAGGAAATCAAGAAGGACGCCCATCTGGAGTCGTTGCCGGTGATAGTTTATCACACCAAGGATCTGTCGAAGAAGGACGAGGCGTATCTCAAACGCCTGGGCCAGACGATGAATCTAAAGGAAGTCCGCTCGCTGGAGCGGCTCCTGGATGAAACAGCCTTGTTTCTGCACTGGGATTTGGCCGTGCTCCCCCAGGCCATACGGTCGGCCATCCAAAAAATCCATCAGACCGAGGCCGTGCTCAAGGACAAAAAGATTTTGATAGTGGATGACGACATCCGCAACATTTTCGCCATGACCAGCCTGTTGGAACGCTACCAGATGCAGATTATTTCCGCCGAAACAGGCAAATCGGCGCTGGAGAAGTTGCAGGCCAGTCCGGACGTGGATGTGGTCTTGATGGACATCATGATGCCGGACATGGACGGTTACGACACGATCCGCGCCATCCGCAAGTTTGGCAAATTCCGCGCGCTGCCCGTCATCGCGCTCACGGCCAAGGCGATGAAAGGGGACCGGGAGAAGTGCATTGACGCCGGGGCGTCGGATTATATAGCCAAGCCGGTGGCAGGCTCGGAGTTGCTCTCCATGCTGCGGCTTTGGCTGTATCGTTAGCCGGGTGATCAACCATGACAGAGCCACCCACTTCAGCCGAACATGCGGCCATTCCGCCGGCGCCCGCGCCGCTGCCCGACGCGCCCGGGTCTTCCGAGACAGAGATTGTGCTGGCGCGCGCCGCCGGGGAGCGGGTCAACATTCTGCTGGTGGATGACCGGCCCGACAAGGCGCTGGCCATGCAGACCGTGCTTGCGAGCCTGGGGCAGAATGTAATCCAGGCCAATTCCGGCAAAGAGGCGCTGCGCTGCCTGTTGGAAAAGGATTTCGCGGTAATCCTTTTGGATGTCAACATGCCCGGCCTGGATGGATTCGAAACGGCCCACTTGATACGGCAACGCCAGAGCACGGAACATACCCCGATTATTTTCATCACGGGGATCAGCGATACGGAGACGCACATGAGCCGCGGCTATTCGCTGGGGGCGGTGGACTATATCTTGACGCCGGTGCTCCCGGACGTTCTGCGCACCAAGGTTTCGGTCTTTGTTGATTTGTTCAAGATGAACCGGCAATTAAAACGGCAGGCTGAACGGTTGCGCTTGGCCCATGACCAATCGGAAATACGCGTCCAGGAACGCACCCTGGAATTGGCCGCCGCCAACCAAAAGCTGCGGTTGGAAATTGCCGAACGCCAGCGCGCCGAGGAAAACATCCGCCAGACCGCCGCCGCCCTGGAGCAGCGGGTCCTGGACCGCACCGCCGAACTGGCGGCCGCCAATCAGGAACTGGAAGCTTTCACTTACTCGGTGGCCCACGACTTGCAGGCCCCGCTGCGCAACATCCTCAGCTACACCGAGCTCCTGCAGGGGGAATCCGCCTCCCTTTTGCCGCCCGAGAGCGCCCAGTACCTGCAGCGCATCGCCTCCCGCGGAAAATACATGGAACAATTGATTTCCCATCTGCTGAACCTTTCCATTATCGGAAAACAGGGCTTGCAGCGAACGGCGGTTGATCTCAACGCCCTGGTTGACGAAGTGGTCGCGTCGCTCAAAGCCGAAACCAATGGCCGCCGCATTGAGTGGAAGACGCAGCCCCTGCCCACCGAGGAATGCGATGCCAGCCTGGTGAAGCAGGTCTTTGCCAATCTGCTCTCCAACGCTGTCAAATACACCCAGCCCCGCTCCCGGGTTCTCATCGAGGTGGGCCAGTTGAAGGTGGATGGCGAGACCGCCATCTTCGTGCGGGACAATGGCGTCGGCTTTGACATGAAATATGCCGGCAAATTGTTCGGCGTTTTCCAGCGCCTGCATCCGGCTGGGGCGTTTGAGGGAACGGGCGTCGGGCTGGCCACAGTGGCCCGCATCATCCACAGGCATGGGGGACGCATTTGGGCGGACGCCGTGGAGAACAAGGGCGCCACGTTTTATTTTACCATTGGGCGGGGGCGTGTTTCGTCCGCCTGAAACACCCCGACCGTTCCGGAGGAACCCGGCCTTCCCAAAATGGCAAAGGAAACCTACACCGTTCTGTTGGCGGACGATTCGGAGGACGACCGTCTGCTCCTCCGGCGGGCCTTGCGCAAAAAACCGAGGTTCGCGCTGGTGGGCGAGGTGTATGACGGGGAAGCCGCAATCGCATGGCTGGCCGGCCAGGGAGATTACAAAGACCGGGAAAAATTTCCATTCCCGGATGTTCTCATGCTGGATTTAAAAATGCCCCGGATGACGGGGCATGAAGTTCTGGCCTGGTTGCAGACCCGGACATTTTCGAACTTGCGCGTGGTGGTTGTATCCGGCTCGTTTTTGCCGCGGGACATTGCCCGCAGCCGGGAACTGGGAGCGGACGCTTATTTCAAGAAGGAGGCCCAGGAAGAACAGCAGTACGCCATGCTCTCGGATATCGAGGAATTGCTCGACCATGCATGCTGAACCGGCCGGGTCAGTCTTTGCCGGCAAGCCGGGTCTCGATTTCAGAATGGAGATGAGCCTGGCATTCCGGGCATATTCCGTGGGTGAATTCGGCCAGGGTGTGCTCGGCGATGTAGGACTCCAGTTGGTTCCAATAGCCCTGGTCGTCGCGGATTTTCTTGCAGGAGGCGCAGATGGGCAACAAGCCGCGCAAGGTCTTGACGTTGGCCAGGGAGCGCGAAAGTTCCTGGTTCAAGTGCAACCACTCTCCTTCCTCCAGTCTTTGCGCGCTGATGTCGCGCTCAATGGCGGAAATGCCGATGATCCTTCCCTGGCTGTCCTTGACGGGCGAGCGCGTGAAGGAAACCGGAATGGTGGCGCCATCTTTGCAAAGACGCATGCCTTCCTGGCGGTCCACCGTCTTTCCCTCCAAAATCTGCAGGTAACTGTTGAGGGGTTCTCCCGGACTGGACGACGGGATCAAAAAACCGATGGAGCGCCCCTTCGCCTCCTCCGCCGTAAAGCCATACATCAGGGTCGCCCCCTGGTTCCAAGACAGGATGTTGGCCTTCAGATCAGTGCCGATGATGGCCTCCTCGGAAGATTCCACGATCGCCCCCAGGAAAGCCACAGCCCGCTCATACTTCTTCCGGTCCGTGATGTCCCGCACAAACCAACGGGAACGGATGAACTTGCCGTCGTCCCAAAGCGCGTTGGCATTGATCCCCGCCTCCTTGATCGTCCCGTCTTTGCCGCGGAGCTGGCTCTCATAATCTTCGATCACTTTTCCGTCGCGCAACCGCTGGAGCAAGTCTTCGGCTTCGCCAGGGTCCACAAAAAACTGCTGGAGGTTGTGCCCCAGATATTCCGGCGGCCCATAACCCAGCATCTCCAGTTCCGCTCCGTTGACGCGCATGATAAGTCCGTCCGGCCCCGCCCAATGCAGGCCGAAGGGGGCGTGCTCGAAGAAGTCGTTCAAGTCATATTGGCTGCGGCGCAAGGCCTTCTCCGCCTGGCGTCCCACCCGGCGATTGGCCGCTTCCCGCACCTCGCGTTCGACCGATGGCACCAGGCGGCCCAGGGCGTTCTTCATCACGTAATCGTTGGCCCCCGCCTTCATCGCCTGCACGGCCACATCCTCCCCGATCACGCCTGACAGGATGATAAAGGGAATGTCATACTGCCGGCGTTTGAGCAATTCCAGCGCATGGAAGCTGGTGAACCCCTGCATGGCATGATCGCACAGAATCACGTCCCAGACCTGCCGGTCCAGCGCCGCCGTCAGGCGTGACAATGTATCCACGCGCTCGTATTCGGGTTGGAAATCGCCGCGTTTCAACTCCTGCAACGCAAAAAACATGTCATCCTCGGAATCCTCCACCATGAGCACCCGCAATTGTTTCGGCATATAATACCCTTCTTGTTCGATTGTCTCGTGTCCGCTATGTGTCTGCATTGCCCTGCAAGAAAAATGCCAAAAGCGCGCGACGTTGATTTTCAACCACTTGCGCGCGCCAAGCTCGGGACCATCAACTTGGTTGTTGCAATTAGCCAGAGTGCGCGCTTGTTCAACTGCATTTTGCGAATATCCTCCTGCACCTGCGGAGGGTTGAGTTTCTTTTGGCAAATCGCCGGACATCAATCCCCGGCCCCTTGCGAATCGCAAAAGCGGCTTGCAGAAACCGGCAGGTGGGTTAGGTTTTCCTCATTGATTGCGCCGGGTGCGTCGCAGCCTCCGCCCATCATGTAACCGTCAGAAAAAATGGCGCCCAAAATTGCAGCCACCATGGTCACGGATTGCCTTCTGGTTGTTGATGACCAGGAGGACAATGTTCAGGCTTTGCAATTGATGTTGGGCAGGCTGGGGTTCGAGATTCTGCCCGCCGCCACCGGCGCCCAAGCCTTGCAATGGCTGGCCCTCCGCCGGCCTGACCTCATTCTGCTGGATTTGCTCATGCCCGGCCTGGATGGATTCGCGGTTTGCAAACAGATCCAGCAAAACCCGGAATGGGCGGATATTCCCATTATCTTCCTCTCCGCGTCGGACGATAAGAATTTGATCGCCCGCGCTCTCGAAATGGGCGGCGTGGATTACCTGACCAAACCCTTTCACAAGCCAGAACTGCTGTCGCGCGTGCGGACTCATTTGATGCTGAAAACAACACGAGATCATCTCAAACAGTTCGCCGAAGACAAGGAGGAGTTATTGGGAATGATTTCACACCATCTGCAGAATCGTCTGTCTGGATTGGAGATGAGCGCCCAGCTTCTGCTCGACCGCACCCGGTCGAAAGACGATCCCAAAGTCCGTTTGCTCGCCGAAAACATCCGCGGCACAGCCAGCCAGATGCATGCTTTCATCAAAGCCTTGCTTGCCAATGCCACCGCCGACCGCGGCATCGCCGTCAAGATGGAGCCGGTCCATTTTCCCGGAGCCGCGATCCGCGCCGTCGCCCGCTATGAGGACGCCGCCCGCAGCAAGGAATTGGTTCTCCGCGCCAACCTCCCCAACGATGGCATCGTCATCCAGGCCGATCCCGGCGCATTGGATCAGGTGCTGGACAACCTTCTTTCCAACGCCGTCAAGTTTTCGCCACCGGGCAGGGAAATTTCCATTTCCATGCAAAAAGGGAACGCCCATGCGGAATGCCACATTCAGGATCAGGGACCGGGTTTCACCGAGGAAGACACGACCCGCCTCTACCAGCGTTATGCGCGGCTGTCCGCCCGCCCCACCGGCGGCGAACCGTCCACCGGCCTGGGACTGAGCATCGCCCGAAAACTGGTTCACGCCATGCAGGGCGAGTTGTCCTGCATCAGCGCGCCGGGCCGCGGAGCCACCTTCGTATTGCGCTTTCCCACCAGCCCTTCCACCCATTGATCCTGCCATCAAGCTGCTCCCATGGATTTTCTGGTTGTAGATGACGACAAGATCTTTCGGGACGCGGCCTGTTTGCTCATCGAGGAGGAGGGGCACAGGGCGCGGCCAGCCGGGTCCGATTCGGCAGCCTTGGCGGAATTGGAGAAGGATGATTTTGACGCGGTGTTATTGGATGTGAAATTGGGCGGGGAGGACGGGTTGGATTTGCTGCCGCGTGTATTGCGCGGGCGCGCCAACCTGCCGGTGGTGATGTTGACGGCGCAAGGGCATGTGGACACCGCCGTGGAGGCGATGCGGCGGGGAGCGGTGGATTTTCTGGAAAAACCGTTCCTGCGCGAACAATTCCACCGCGCGCTGGCGCGGGTGCAGCGGTTCCATCAGATGAGCCGAACCATCGGGCGCCTGGAACAGGAGGCCCGCGACACCCAATCCCAAAATCCCGAGCTGCTCCTGGATTTTGCCTCGCCGCAAATGCGGAAAATCATGGAAGTGCTTGTCCGCGCGGCGCGAAGCCCCGCCTCCATCCTCCTTTTGGGAGAAAGCGGCACCGGCAAGAGCGCCCTGGCCCGCGTGGCGCATCAGCAGAGCCGTTTGCGGGACAAGCCGTTCGTCACCGTCAGTTGTCCGAGCCTCTCCAGGGAACTGTTGGAAAGCGAAC
>Ga0326728_10011103_pt1 | contig 20730 bp, 15 predicted proteins | sample MB3enrmetagenome_FD_207602 | JGI IMG/M metagenome (GOLD analysis project Ga0326728, IMG submission 207602) | Lab enriched peat soil microbial communities from McLean, Ithaca, NY, United States - MB31MN | ecosystem: Environmental > Terrestrial > Soil > Wetlands > Peat | place: USA: New York... | reverse complement strand
TTATCCCATCTTCAGAAACAGCCGGCAGTTTTTGAAGGTGGCAAATATCCGTGCTGAATCTGCAATTATTTTGAAAGCCAAAACGATCGTCCGAAATAAGACTCATATGTTGCTGCCGGCACCCCTGCCCCATCGGGGAACTAAGCCTGTGTATCCCCGATGGCAGGGTTGTCAACAAAATCAAATACTAGGCGAACCCATTTGGGCCGGTGTGGTGGCCCGGTAATATGCGCCCTGGCGAGTTGCGTCTTGTCTGTCCGCATCTCTCGCCGACACGCTGTCCGCCTCTGTTGAGCCGCAGTGGAAGCCGCAAACAGAGGGAAAGTGCCAGTTGCAGGGAGAGAGAAAAGAAAGGTTCCAGTTGCAAGGAGCGAGGGCGGAAAGGTTCCAGTTGCAAGGAGAGATGCTGGACAGACAGCCACCACCGCAATCTGCCTGTGCGGCGAAAAAGCCGCCGCTGAAAAGGATCAGCGAAAACGCGATTCCAATAATCAGTTTTTTGTTCATTTTGATCTCCTTAAAATCCCAAATTGTGTTAAATGCAGAGTCTAAGATCACATTCCCTTTCATTTGAACTTCTTATCGGTTTCTTTGTGTGATGCCATTTGCCCTCCCGTATTTTGCCGGATAAATATTCCGGTACTTTGATAAATCCTGGCTTGAAGTAACGAATTGCGAACCATCCTGCCTGTTGCTTTAGGCAAGTTCTGTGCCCGGGGGGGATCGAGGACTGTCGAGTTCTCCTTTTAGATAATCTATTTGGATACCTAGGGAAGAAGCGAGTAGCGCCCAAAGAGGTGGACTTGAATAGAAAAAGCGTTGCATGCAACAGGGATGTTGCATTTCTTTGATGTCATATGTAACATTTCAAGGCCAGGGAGTATCTTTTGGGCCGAAATGGATCAGGCGGAGAGCAGCCTCCGCGCCGCTCAGACCACAGGGGCTTGAATTCGGGTTTCCAGAAGTGCCGCAATGGGAAGTTGCCAGAAACGAGGCTCCGTTTTAACAGGAGATGCGGGCATCACCCATTCCTCCAATGCAACCAGTTGTTGAATTTAGGGCTCTTCGGACGGACTCTGAAGGGTCATCTCACTGCAGATCATCCAGAGACCGTAGCGCCGCTGTTGGACGCAACCAAAATCTTAAAAAGATTTCAAGGCATCAAACGTGAGCGGTGTTGAGAAGTTGAAATTGTTCATAATCATGTCGGGTCTTTCCGCTGCTCAATGCAGCCTACTGTCTGGTACGGTGCCAACTTGTTTATGATTGGTTCGATAGTGCTTTCCCAGCCTTTTTCAAGCATTGGTTTTAGTAAACTTCCAGCCTCACTTCTCTGGCGGCCAATCAGGTGCTGATGGCTGTTTAGCTTCACTTTGCCGCTGCGATCCGCCGGCCGTGGTGGATCACTGCTTTTTCTCCAGCCACTTTCTAATAACTTCCCGAAGCCTGTTTCTCCATCGAGAGACATCTATAGTTTTTATGTGCGGTGACGTCTGCGTCCACACCTGGAACGTGCAGTTGCCCAAACCCGAAACTGGAAACGCCAAACTCGGAACTCTAACTTGATGTTTTGCGCAGCATTGACCAGGAACGATCGGGAATAGGCGGCCCATGACTCCTTGACAGCCAACCGGGTGGATATTATCGACAAACGGAGATTCTTGATACATTGACCCATAGAGGCAGAATGTCGATCCATGATGACAAAAGTTGAGCACGCAATTGAAGTCGAGAATCTGACGAAGTGTTACGGGAACTTGGTGGCGGTCAACGACATATCGTTCAAGGTCAGGCAAGGCGAGGTTTTCGCATTTCTGGGCCCGAACGGCGCAGGCAAGACCACCACCGTCGAGATAGCCGACACGATCCGTAGGCCCACATCGGGAAAAGTGCGCATTCTCGGGATGGACGTCACGAAGGAAAAACGCGGCATAGTCGCCCGCATCGGGGTCCTCCCGCAGGCGTTCAGCTCGTTCGACAGGATAACGGTCAGGGAGACCATGCAGTACTATTCGAGGCTTTTCTGCTGCAGAGACGCCGATATCGACGGGCTAATAGAGCTAGTGAACCTCAAGGACAAGGCCAAAGAGCAATACATGAAACTCTCCGGGGGCTTGAAGCAGCGCCTCGGAATCGCAATTGCGCTCGTGAACGACCCCGAGGTCGTGTTTCTCGACGAGCCGACGACAGGTCTTGACCCCCGTGCCAGGTGCGAGGTGCGAGAAGTCCTGCTGGGTCTGAAGAAAGAGGGAAAGACGGTATTTCTCACCACTCACTACATTGAGGAAGCTGAGCTTCTTGCAGACACTGTCGCAATCATCTCCAGGGGGAAGATCATCGCCATGGACTCTCTCGCACACATCATAGAAAGCAACGCGGATCACCTGGTCCTCACGCTGCAGGCCGACGATGAAAAAGCCTTTGAAGTCCTTGGGAAGATGGGCTTCGAGCCGGAGATAAACAACCACAAGAGCATCAATGTGAGGGTGGAGCGCACAGACGACATCCGGAGGATACTGAACGCCATGAACGACGCCGGGGCATCGTTGCGCAGCTTGGACGTTCGCAAGCCCAACCTCGAACAGGTTTTCCTCAAGCTTACCGGCGAGGCGCTCCACGAAAGCGACTCAGGGAGAAAGGGGGCGGAATGAACCTGCGTGTCGTCGGCGCAAACCTAGCCGTGAGCATCAAGACCTTCTACCGCGAGAAGAGCACTATGTTCTTCACGATTACCTTCCCGATACTGCTGATACTCGTATTCGGCACCATTTTCAAGGATCAGGGCAATGAAAACTTCAACCTTTGCGTGCAGGACCTCGACCAAACCGAAACCTCGGCGGAGATTGCCAAGTCGCTCGCCCTCACCGGGAGGTTCAAGATAACGAGGGTCGCCCCATCCATCGACGTCACGCAGTACGCCAGGAACCACAAGGTGAACCTTGTCCTCATTATTCCCAAAGACTATGAAAGATCTTACACACAGTATTTGCAATTCGACGACCCCAACGCCTTCGTTACCATCACGTATATCTACGACCCGGGCTCCAGTTCGGTGATTACGAAGCTGCAGATCCTGAACATGGTATTCGCGAAGATGAACCAGGGGCTGTCCGGAAAACCGGCGTTCATCAGGACGGCGGAAATGTCGATACACACCAGGGAATACCGGTTCATCGACTTCTTTATCCCCGGAATTATCGCGATGGCGGTAATGACCGCAAGCCTGTTCGGCACGGTAAACCTGAACACGGAGCTGCGGCAGAAGGGCATCATCAGGAAGCTGTCCACCACGCCCATCACCCGTACCGAGTGGATACTGTCGAACATACTGTACCAGTTCGTTCTCGCGGTCATATCCACCACCGCAATGCTGCTGGTGAGCTACGCCGTGTTTGACGTTAGATTGCAGATAAATGCCTGGCTCCCTCTGTTCGTTGTGCTTGACGTCTTTACGTTCGTCGGAATCGGGATGATGCTCACCCGGGTCGTGAAAGAGGCGCAGAGCGCCGCCGCAGCAGCCAACGCCATCATATTCCCGATGATGTTCCTCTCGGGGAGCTTTTTCCCTCTCGAGCTGATGCCGCGCTACTTGCAGACGTTCGCCAGGACGCTGCCTCTGTACTATGTCAACGAGGGCCTCCGGGCATCCATGGTGTTGCACGACAATGTGACCGCACTGAGTGACTCCGCGATAATAGGGACATTCGCAGCCATGGTCTTCATCTTGGGCGTAACGGCCACCAAATGGGAAGAGGGCAAGTGATGGTTTTTCATGAAAAAAGCCCGGATCTTTGGTAGTTTGCGTTATTTTTCAATCCTTAAGTTTTGAATGACATCACAGACATCTCGTATATCAGAGGGGAGCGGATTCTTGTAGAAGAGCCCCAAGTGAAGAAACAGCGCGCCGTTTCGCGTCGTTCACCTTTTGCAGGGTTTCCAGTTCCGGGACCAGGCGCAACGCTTCAACATCAGGGGGTATCCTCAGTGAGGTTGTATCTTTTCATTTTCCGGTAGAGGGTCACGCGATCAATGCCCAGCGACCGGGCTGCTTTTGCTTTGTTCCATGCGGTCTTATCCAGGGCTTCGAGAATTGCGCGAGAATCGATCTCCTGCGTTTCGGCGGGAGAGCGGCGCTCGATTCCCGGAGCGCTCATGAAGTCAGGCGGCAGATGATCGAAGGTGATGATGTTTTGGCTGCAAAGGACGAAGGCATGCTCCATGGTATGCTCGAGCTCCCGCACATTGCCGGGCCAGGGATACTTGAGGAAGGCTTTCGACACGTCATTGGATATCGCTTCGATGGTTTTCTTGAATTTAGCGTTGAACCTGTTGCGAAAGTGTTCAACCAGAAGAGGGATGTCTTCGCGTCTTTCCCTTAAGGGCGGCAACCTGATCTCGACCACCTTCAGCCGGTAATAGAGGTCTTCTCTCAGTTCGCCAAGGCTGACTTTCTCCATGAGGTTTTTGTTCGTTGCAGTGATCAACCGAACGTCAACCCTGGTTGGAGTGGAGCTCCCGACTCGTTCGAATTCCCTCTCTTCAAGGACTCGCAACAGCTTCAGTTGTATCATCGGCGAGATGTCACCAATCTCATCCAGGAAAATGGTGCCGCCATCCGCTCTGTGGAAACGACCCACATTGTCTCTGACAGCGCCTGTAAACGCTCCCTTGACATGGCCGAAGAGTTCGCTTTCAAGGAGACTTTCAGGCAATGCCGAGCAGTTCACCTTGACCAGCGGTTTGTTGTTGCGTTCTCCGGCACGATGCAGCGCCTCGGCCACCAGTCCTTTACCCGTCCCACTTTCTCCAGTGATGAGAACAGTTGTTTGAACACGGGCCAAAGTTTGTATGAGGGAATAAACCTTCTGCATAGGCTCGCTTCTGCCTACGAAGCGATGGAACTGCCGGTGCTCTTCGAGCTCCCTTTCGAGGTCGGCCACGTGCGTATCATCCCTCAACACCATAACGACGCCCGAGAGCATGCCCGGAGCACCAAGCAGAGGATATGTCCTTACGCTAATGACCTTCCTTGTACCTTTGGCAGGTCGGCACTCGATACGGTCCACCTCGACAGGCTCTCCACTCTTGATTGCTTCCCCGAGAATCTCCGCGCATCTCCCGTTGCATATTTCGGGAAGAGAGCTAAAGGGTTTTCCTATGTCATCGAGCGAATATCCACACATGGTCATGGCTGTCTCATTGAGCTCGATCACAACCGATTCTTTATCCACGGTGATGATCGCATCCCTGACACTCCTGAAGATAGCCTCGAGGTTCGTACGGTATTTTTCCTTTTCCTCATTTACGGCCTTATACTTCAAGGCCGTTCGGGCGGCATGCAGCAATGATTCCTGGTTTATGGGCTTGGGGATGTAATCGAACGCACCCAGGCGAATGGAGTCGGCAGCGGTCTCGACACCCGGATCTCCCGTGATCATGATCACCGGGCAGCTCAGTCCCTTTTCCTTGATCTCGCGCAAGATATCGATTCCCGTCCCGTCCCCCAGAATGATGTCTGCAAATACCACATCAAAGCTCGTCTCGTTTATTCGGGCCAAAGCTTCGCTGCGGCTTTCAGCAGTCGCCACGATATACCCCGCAGTCCTGAGGAACCTTTCGAAGGTAAACCTGATCGACACCTCATCATCGATTACAAGAATTCTCGCACTCATTTTTCACCCCGTTACCGCTCTGAATAGCCGGTAAATCGATTATGACCCTGGTAAATTCCCCTTTGGTACTCTCGAAGCTGATCTGCCCGCCGTGATCCGTGATGATCTTTTGAGTGATGTTCAATCCAAGACCGGTCCCTTTCCCGAACGGCTTTGTGGAAAAAAACGGCTTCGTCACGATGGAGAGTTCGTGGGCGCAAATTCCCACCCCTTGATCGTAAAATACGATCCGCACATATGGGCGATCGTGGATAATCACTTTCTCGCCTGTGATCTCGAAGCGTTTATTTTTGTGCCTCCCGGGATACTTCTCGTTCAAGGCGTAGCGCGCGTTGTTTATGATATTTATAAAACCCTGCTGGATCTGCTGAAAGTTTGCATCCACTTCGGGAAGGCCGTCGGGAAAGTCTATCTTTAGATCGATGCTCTCCTTCCGGATTTGCGCCTGGGTTAAGATTATGGATTCTTCGAGAACGGCGGGGACGCGAGTTGGCTTCTTCTCTTCTCGCCCATCGCGCGCATAGGAGAGCAGGGTCTTTACGATGCGGCCGATACGTTCGCCTTCCTTGACGATGCGCTCTCCAATGTCCTTTTCCATGCTCCCCGAGGTGCACTCATTTATCAGTATTTGACCATAGTTTATAATGCCGGTGATGGGATTGTTGATTTCATGAGCAACCCCGGCGGCCAACTCCCCCAGTGAGGCCATATGACCCGCCTGCATCGCTTCCGCCTGCATCGCCATCTTTTCGGTAATATCGCTCACCAGCAGGAGCACGCTGCCGACCCTGTCAGCCTCTTTGATTGGAAATGCCCTTATGTCAAGTACCGCCCCATTGTGGGTTACGACTGAGACTTCCTTTTCAGCCGTATCGAAACACCTTTTGATTGGGCAGTCCTCACCGAGGGCAGAACGATCATGTAATAATCTATAACAATATTGCCCTACCGGATCGGATACCGTCTCATTCAACTCCAAAGCATTGCCGTCGTTTGTCCACAATACTTCCATTTCGGGAGAGAGCAGTATTAACGTATCGCTGATAGCGTTGAGAAGAGTCTGGAATTCCTGTGAGAGTTTTCTAAACTTCCTTTCGTTCTCACTCAGATCGGCCGTGCGTTCCTCAACCCTTTTTTCAAGCGTGTCCCGGACCCTGATGAGCTCCTTTTCGACCTCCTTCCTGATAGTTATATCCGTTACCGAGGTCCTGCATAACTCGGCGCCGTCGGCATTCAGCACTCTGATACTGTCTAATTGTACATAACGATCCGAGCCGCTTCGCCTTTTCAGCCTAAGTTCGAAGGTTCGCCGCTTGGTGGTCCTAAAAACCTGATCGAGGTGCGACCGAAACTTGCTTCTCTCCGGCTCTGCCGCGTAAAGCCAAAGGGGGGTATTGATCAGGCGGCCTCTTTCAATGCCAAGCTGCCCGGCAAAGGTGAGGTTTGCTTCCAGGATGAGTCCCTCTCTATTCGAAGTGACGTAGCCGACCGGCGCAAAGTCATAGAGGTCCGAGTATCTTGCCAATGATTCGCCGAGTTGCTTCTGGGCCTCACGCAACTCCTCGTTCTGCATCTCCAACTCAATCTGATGAACCTGCAATTCCTGAATCAGGCCCTGGTAGCCTTGTTCGGCGGTTGTTCGAGCGATCCGGGTTTCACTTTCTTTACTGCGCTCCTCCGCAAGGTGGCGCAACCTCGCAGTGCGATCCTCTCCGGATTTATACTTCGACATGTTTGCACCCTCAGTTCGTGAGTTTTGTGGTCTTCTCGGCAATGAGCGATCAGAGCGTCGTTGTCCTCTTTGAACCGCTTTACTACTTCAACCACAGGAACTCCCCAGTATTGAAGTGTAGCCTACGGCATTGAAACAATGCTACATTTTTGTTGCATGCAACACCTCTTTGGTTCAAGTTAATACCCTCGGATAGCTCCAGCCATACCGCAAGCAGGAAGCAAGAAACAGGAAGCGTGAAGCAGGGAGAAAAACATTTTCCTGCTTCCTGCTCCCATCTTTAATTAAATCTCGACCATACTCTCCTGCAGCAGGTCCACGTCCTCAATTTCCTCTTCGAGGAAAATCTTCAGCTTCTTTTTGAGACGGCTTTCGATCTGGCGCACGCGCTCGCGGCTGATCCCGAACTTATCTCCGATTTCCTGGAGCGTCATGGGAGTTTCGCTCAGGAGTCTCTTTGCGAATATTACGGCCTCTTTGCCTTTGATCTGAGCTTTGAAAAGCGTCAGCTTGTCATGGAGAATAGCCTTGGCTTCCAGGTCGGCGATCTGATCGTCAACGGGCAGGTCGTCCGAAGGCAGAAAAGATTTGTGCGTCTCATCGGAGTCTTCTTTCAGCGGGCTGTCGAGCGACGTCTCCCAACTGTTGAGCCTCTGGTCCATTTCGATGATCTCGGATTCCTTTACATCGAGCCGGTGGCTGAGCAGCTTGGGGGACGCTTCGATGCCCTGGCCTTCCAGTCTTTCCTTTTCCTTGCGCAGGTTGAAAAAGAGTTTCCGTTGGGCCTGGGTCGTTCCGATTTTGACGAGCTTCCAGTTGTCCATTATAAACTTGATTATGTAGGCCTTGATCCAAAACGATGCGTAGTAAGAAAACTTGTAGCCCTTGTAAGGATCGAATTTCTTTACCGCCTTCATCAGTCCGACATTGCCCTCCTGGATGAGATCCATCAGGTTCTGCATCCAATATCGCTGAAAATCCATGGCAATCTTGACCACAAGCCTGAGATTTGCGCTGATAAGCTTATAGGCTGATTCAATATCGCCCTTTTCGCGATACCGGATCGCCAGGTCCCTTTCATCCTCCCTGCTGAGCAGCGGATAGCGCTTGATCTCGTCCAGGTATAGACGTAATGGATCGAAGGAAACCGGCTGATATCTGTCCTGAATGTTTGCCGACTTTGGTTCCTCGTATTCTCCCGGGACTTCGGCAGAGGTTTCCCGCTCAGCGGTTGAGAAGTTCCTGATTTTGGTTTTGAACATGGATCGTTATCCTTTTACAATGCGGACATGTCGCAATACTTGCCGGGCAGTTCCCAGCCTTTGGGAACTATTCGATTACATTTTATTCGTATTGATATACTCGCACCCACTAAACCGCGGGTGGAAAAGGGAGAGCGACTTTTTCGCCGGCATCCTTGAATCAGTTCCAGATCATTCTTTTTGTCACGGGGAAACTATCTTCAACTCATTGTTTACCTTGACAACACCCTTTACGTTCCGGACTTTCTGCTCTACCATTGCCTTCTCTTCACTGTTATGCACCCTGCCGGCGAGGGTAATCACACCTTGTGTCGTACTCACTTCGATGTCGGTCAATGTCCCCAGGCGAACATCTTTCGCCAACTCAGCCTTCACGGTAGTAGTAATGACGGTATCATCCAGCACGTCCCCCGGTGACTCAGAGGAGGCTGCGGACAAGCCCGCCAATATGGCAAAGCCAAGAAGCAACACAATGGACATAAGAGTTTTATTCATGTGCGTCTCCTTACAAGTTAGAATCATTACAGTTAAAGATAAGCTGCAAATTTAGGAATTCTCCTTTTCAGTTGTTTCGAATTGGTGCTGGTTTTCATTATCCCGGAGTATTCGTATTACCGGCTCTATTTGACTCATTGCTGCAATGCCTTGTTTACTGAGTTAAGCAGCCCTTCCTGTTTCAGGGGCTTAACGAGGTAATCGACGGCGTGCATGCGAACACCTTCTTGAGCTGTTTCCCTACTGGGATATGCCGTCATGATGATCACTCGAGTTTGAAGGTTCCTCTGGATTACCTCCTGTAAAATATCGATCCCACATCCATCCTGCAGAAAAATATCAGTGAGTATCAGTTTGAATTCGGTTTCATCCATTCTTGCCAGTGCTTCCCGGTAACCTTCGGCAGTGACCACGTTATGCCCTTCGGTTGCGAGGAACCTGCTAAAGCTGAACCTGATGCTCTCTTCATCATCGATAACGAGAATGTTCACCCTCATCCAATCTCCATGTGAGAGGTCTCCCTCTTTCAGATCAGAAGAAATCCGGTATTCCCCGGTTCTTCTTCAGGATCGTCAACCGCCCATTGCCTGATGGTGATCGCTGTGCAATATGTGGGAATGACGATCCAATATGCTTCGAAATTTGAAAAATTGGATTGAGCAAAATCGGTGCCGAAAAGGTGTAGAATATCATGTATCCGGTATTGCCCGGTATAACGGGAGCTTAACGCTGATTTCGCAGTGTTCCGGCCGATAGCCGGCAGGAAAATAAGTGTTGCATGCAACGGAAGCGTTGCATGATTCCTGTGTTTCACATGTAACACTTCGACTCTCAGTTTTTGAGTTTTGTGGTCTCGTGGTAATGCTCCGAGCATCATTGCCATTCGAGCCGCTTTGTAGACCGCGGGGACTCCCGGTATTGAAATGGTGCAAGTGACACTTAAAAAATGCAACGCTTATGTTGCACGCAACACTTCTTCGGTTGAAGTTAACATCCTTTGATGGCTCCAGTCTTACCCTAAGTGTCTATATCCTCTAGCTAAAGCGTGAACCTGAAGCCTCTCGTCCGGCGGGCATAAAACTTGCTCAAAGACAATGCAGCATGGTTCATTTAGCTCATCCTGATTCCTTCTTTTTGTTCCGCATTCGAAAGGGGCAACAGGCTCCTTGAGTTGAAAGAAGCGAATAAGGACATGCCGACTGTAAACACCGAACTTCTCCAAGAGAAGGAGCAAATCATGAGATGGGGTCAAATCGCTGAGAACTGGAATGGACAGGTGGGGAAACTCTACAACTGGTCCATCAAACGATTGGCAGGCGCTGCGGACAGGACGGACTGCCGGCTGCCGTCAATCAAAGCCCGCAAGCACGCGGGGCGGGAGGAATACCATGAAATCCAGCACGAAGGACCAGACGGAAGGCAAGTTTCATAAAGTGAGGGGTAAGGTCAGGGAAATCGTTGGGAGACTCAGCATGAAACCCAAATTGAAGGCCGAAGGCAAAGACGAACAAACAGCCGGCAAAGTGCAGGAAAAGATCGGTCAGGTTGAGAATTTCCTTGGGAAGTAGGAGGGTAGCATATCCTACGCCGCATTGCCCCGCGGTCCGCTGTCGAGGTCACGCGGGGCACTTATTCCATGAACCCCTGCGATGTGCAGAATTATCTTTACACATCCACTATCGAAAAATCGATGAGAGGGAAGGTATGAAAAGAATTGCCTTTGTTTTGATGACAGCAATCCTGCTGGCTGGGGGCGCAGTCGCGGCCATGTCTACATCCTCTTATGCTCAGGCCTACGAGTATCCGCCTCCGCCCCAGGACCCCCTTGCTTCACCTTGGGTGGGGCCTGATACGCCGTGGGTCTATTACAACGGGGATTGGTTTTTGAATGGCATCCTGTACTATTTTTACGGCCCTGATTACGGTTGGGCCCCATATTACGCTTATGCTCCCAGCTATATTGTCAGACCCGAAACCTGGTATGCTCCGAGATGGCTGGGGTGGTATGAGGGGCGGCCTCAATACTGGGAGAGTTTTCACCGGGAGTATCCTTATTGGCGTGAACACCGACAGGGTCAGCATTATGGTCAGGAATTTTTTGAGCAACACCATGCCGGACAGGGCGGTGGGTGGCAAAAAGGATTCAAGGGCGGCACCGCTGTTACATCCCATCCCGAGGGACGCAAACCAGGTCCGGTTCAAGTAGCCCCCCCTGAAAAGCAGCAGCCTGCTGTGAAGCACGAGGTTCAACCACAACAGCAGCACCCTGCCGTGCAGCAGAAGCCTCAACCACAACAGCAGCACCCTGCCATGCAGCAGAAGCCTCAACCACAACAACAGCACCAACAGCAACAACCGCAAAAGCAAGGTGAAGCTAAAGAGAAACAAAAACAGACAGGGCACGAACAATAACAGTTTCCGCCGTGTTTTGTACCTTAACTAACGTATTGCATGTGCAACAGGAAGGGGGAAACATCATGAAAATCAATAAATTTCTTGGCCGATCTTTGATCGGGTTACTCGTTGTGATGATGGTCCCGTTTGGGGCGCTTTCACAAGAGACAACAACCTCAGGCAAGGCATTCAGCGAAGCAGAGCTTGACCAGATGCTTGCGCCGATTGCGCTATATCCGGATTCGCTGCTCGCTCAAATCCTGGTGGCTGCGGCCTTTCCGGATCAGGTCGCGGAAGCGAACACCTGGTTGAAGGCAAATCCGGACCTTAAGGGGGATGCGCTCAATGCAGCCCTCGATAAAATGAACTGGGACCTGAGCGTGAAGGCGTTGGCGCCATTCCCGCAGGTACTCGCGATGATGGTTGAGCAGACGGCGTGGACGCAAAAGCTGGGTGAAGCTTTTACGGCCCAGGAGTCCGATGTTATAGCCTCCGTTCAGAGACTGCGCTCGAAAGCGTACGCTGCAGGCAATCTCAAATCGAGCGCCGAGCAGAAGGTGGTTGTCAAAGGTGATACGTACTCGGTCGAGCCTTCTAATCCTGAAGAAGTCTATGTGCCCCGTTACGACCCGTCGGTTGTCTACGGGGCCTGGGGGTATCCAGCGTATCCTCCCTTCGCATATTACCCCGTTTGGCCGGGAGTAGGCATTGGCCTTGGCCTCGGAGTGTTCGGGTTTTGGGGGGGTATAGGCGTGGGACCTGCCTGGGGCTGGGGCTGGGGGTCCTGGAACTGGGGCGGCGGAAGTATGAATGTCAATGTCAATCGAAACATTAATATCAATAGCAGGAATGCCAATATCAATAGAAACTTCAGAACCGCAAACGCCAGTAGTGTCGCGGGCCGGGGAGCCGCTGGTCGAGGGACCGCCGGCGTTGGCCGTGGCGGTGCAGGAGGCAGACCAAGCGCAGCCTCCTTCGAAAGTGGACTTAAGAGCGGAGGGTCGCGTGGCGCTGCCGGAAACGTTTCGCGTAGCGGCTCGCGTGGCACGGGCGGTCGCAGCGCCGGTAACGTCAGTCGCGGCGGCTCACGCAGCGGCGCATCTCGTGGAAGCGCATCTCGCAGCAGTGCATCTCGCAGCGGGGGTGGATCCCGTAGCGCCGGCGCAGCGCGTGGCGGCGCCTCACGTGGTGGTGGCGGTCATGGCGGTGGTGGTCATGGCGGTGGCGGCGGTCATGGCGGTGGCGGCGGTCATGGCGGTGGTGGCGGTCATGGCGGTGGTGGTCATAAATAAATATGGCATTAATAAAACATTGGCGAGCAGAGCTTGCGGTCAATGGGAAGCCCTTTAACAGCGTTTTATTATCCCCCCTGTCCTCTTTCATTTGGGCATGGGGGATTTTGTTCTCATGAGGTTAACCCCGATGAACATTGCATCAAAAGCCGGACACACTGAGACAGGGGCGGTGGAGTGAACTGCTCGCGGCACAACAGGACCAGATTGAGATCTTGAGGATGACGGAGTTGTCCTGAAAGCATTGGGACAAAGGAGAAATGTAATGGCAAAAAAAAAGGATGAAGATTTCGGTCTGGTGCATAAGATCAGTGATCGTATAAAGGGTTTGGGAACGGGTGCTCCGAACCAGGCCGACCCAGCTCGTAAAAGAGTGCACTTTTCCATATGGTATTATCTCATCGTGGGCACGATGATATTTTTCTGGTTCCAGAGTTACACAGAGAGCCAGCGGAGCGAAACAATTTCCTATTCGGATTTCAAACAGTGGGCTGGGCAGGGAAAGGTGGAAAATCTGGTCGTCGGCCCCGAACAGATAAAAGGCAGCCTGAAAGCAGACGAGGGCAAGCCGGAAAGACCATTCGTCACCGTTCGGATTGAAGATCCGGGACTCGTCGGGCAGCTTGAGCAAAAAGGGATCAAGTTCAGCGGCTATGTTGAGAACAAAATGCTCGGGGCGATGGTTTCCTGGCTGCTGCCTCTCGGACTCTTCGTTTTCGTCTGGTTTTTTCTGATTAAACGTATGAGCCGAGGTCAGCAGGGTGTCCTGTCCCTGGGTAAGGCACGAGTGAAAGTCTATGGCGAGAAGGATGTAAAGGTCAGCTTTAATGATGTGGCCGGCATTGATGAAGCCAAAGGTGAGCTTGAGGAAGTCGTCCAATTCCTCAAAGATCCGGAGAAATCTCAACGCCTTGGGGGACGTATTCCCAGAGGGGTCCTCCTTGTGGGGGCGCCGGGGACCGGCAAGACCCTGCTCGCAAGAGCCGTTGCGGGGGAAGCCGGCGTGATGTTTTTCAGCATGAGCGGCTCCGAGTTCGTGGAGATGATCGTGGGAGTGGGAGCAGCCCGTATCAGGGACCTTTTTAAACAAGCCAGGGAGCACGCTCCCTGCATTATCTTTCTGGATGAGATGGATGCGCTGGGAAAGGCGCGCGGCCTGAATCCCATGGTCGGGCATGATGAGCGGGAGCAGACCTTGAACCAGCTTCTCGTTGAGATGGATGGTTTTGACCCGAGGGCGGGGGTGATCATCCTGGCCGCTACAAACCGCCCCGATATACTGGATCCCGCTCTGTTGCGCCCGGGCCGGTTCGACCGTCATGTGGCAATTGACAAGCCCGACATTCGAGGCAGGGAGGCTATTCTCAAAATTCACGCAAAGGATGTGGAAATCGGTCCGGATGTGGATCTCAAGAAAGTCGCCGCCATGACTCCCGGTTTTGTCGGCGCCGATCTGGCGAATCTGATCAATGAAGCTGCCCTGATCGCGGCTCGGGGGGATGCGGAGGAAGTGACCATGATTAACTTCCGGGAGGCAGCGGAGCGCATCATCGGAGGTCTCGAGAAGAAAAACAGGGCTATGAGCCCGAAGGAAAAGGAAATCGTGGCCTACCATGAATCAGGCCATGCGCTTGTAGCGATGCTTCTACCCGGTACAGATCCGGTCAGTAAGGTTTCCATCATTCCGAGAGGCATCGCTGCATTGGGCTACACTCAGCAGCTTCCAACCGAAGACCGTTACCTCATGACACGCGATGAACTCTTGGATCGCTTGCAGGTGCTCCTGGGGGGGCGGGCGGCGGAGGAGGTGATTTTTGGAGATATTTCAACCGGGGCTCAGAACGACCTGGAGCGTGCAAGCGATATTGCCCGCAGTATGGTGATGGAGTATGGGATGAGTGAGCGCCTCGGACTTTTGACTTACACCCATCAGCAGTCACGATACCTCGACATGGGATTGGGTCCGAGGGAAAGAGAATACAGCGAACAGACAGCACAGGAGATCGATCAGGAGAAGAACAGGATAATCGGTGAAGCGCACCGGAAAGTGCTCCTTAAGCTGAAGGATTATGGAGAGTCCCTTAGGAAGTTGGCCGGCATCTTACTCGAGAAAGAATCCATCGATGGTGATGAACTGAGGAAGTTCGCCGAGGAAATAAGGATCCGGGCCGTTGCCGCCGGAAAGCCAACCGCAGTCATGTCGTGACACCAAATGTTCAGAGGGGACCTTTCATGCCAATCATACCCTCTGCAAGACTGAGCCCCCTTTTGGCAAATTCCCGTCACGGCATCTCTTTGTTGTTCCGGGTATCACCTGTCTCTCTTTGCGGTGCGTGCTTTATGCGGTTCGATGTTCCTTGATTGCAGATGACAAAAGGAGTCCTGACTTATGGACCGTTTTGTTTGTATCCATGGGCATTTTTATCAGCCTCCAAGGGAAAGCCCCTGGCTGGAGGCCATTGAGATCCAGGATTCGGCGTTCCCTTACCACGACTGGAACGAGCGGATTGCTGCCGAATGCTACGCTGCCAACGCCGTGTCGAGAATCTGGGATACGGAAGGGCGAATCGCCCAACTGGTGAACAATTATGCCGGTATAAGCTTCGACTTCGGCCCAACCGTCTTGCTCTGGATGCAGAAATACGCCACTGACGCCTATGAGGCAATCCTGGAGGCTGACAGGCAGAGCCTGGAGAGATTTTCCGGTCATGGAAATGCTTTGGCCCAAGCCTACAATCACATGATCCTGCCGCTGGCCAACAGTCGCGACAAGAACACCCAGATTGTCTGGGGGATAAAAGATTTTGAATATCGCTTTGGACGCAAGCCCGAAGGGCTGTGGCTCCCGGAGACGGCGGTAGACCTTGAGAGCCTGGACATCATGGCACAACACGGCATCGGCTTTGCCATCCTTGCCCCCAGGCAGGCAAGCCGGGTTTGGCCCGTTGATGGTAATAAATGGCAGGATGTGAGTGGTGGAAGAATTGACCCCGGCATGGCCTACCGGGTGTCGCTGCCGTCCGGCCGCGCAATGAACCTGTTCTTTTACGACGGCCCCATTTCACAGGCCCTGGCATTTGAAGGATTGCTCAACAACGGAGAGACCTTCGCCAACAGGCTGCTGTCCGCGTTTCCCGACGACTCTCCCCGCCTCGTCCACATCGCCACGGACGGCGAAAGCTATGGGCACCATCATCGCGGGGGCGACATGGCCCTGGCGCATGCGCTCCGTTACATCGAATCCAACGGGCTCGCACAGGTGACGAATTATGGCCGGTACCTGGAGCATCATCCACCGGCGTATTCAGTGGAGATCTTTGAAAACAGCTCATGGAGTTGCGAGCACGGCATAGAACGCTGGAGATCCGACTGCGGGTGCAACAGCGGCGGGCACCCAGGCTGGAACCAGGCCTGGCGAGCCCCCCTGCGTGCGGCCCTGGACTGGCTCCGCGATGCCGTGAATCCGGCTTTTGAACAAACGGCCGGACAGTTTCTGACCGACCCCTGGGCGGCTCGAGACGACTACATCGACATCATCGTGGACCGATCACCCGAGCGAATCAACGCATTTATGAACCGCCACGCAATCCGCCCCTTAAACTCCAGGGACGAGATCACGGTCCTGAAGCTCATGGAACTCCAACGCAACGCCATGCTCATGTACACGAGTTGCGGCTGGTTTTTTGACGAGCTTTCCGGAATCGAGACGGTCCAGGTCATACAATATGCCGGCAGGGTCCTGCAACTTGCCGATCAGCTTTTTAGCGACTCCTTCGAACCTGGATTTCTCGAACATCTTGAACGCGCCCGGAGCAACATACCTGAACACCGTGACGGCCGCACCGTTTATGAGAAATTTGTCAGGCCTGCCATGCTCGATATGAAAGATGTGGGCGCCCACTATGCCTTAAGCTCTCTGTTTCAGGATATTGGTGAACGTAGCTCGATCTACGCGTATTCCGCCACGCGGGAGGACTATCGAAGCTTTCAGGTAGGGAGCTCAAAGCTGGTAATCGGACGGGCCACGGTCACTTCAGAGGTCACGCACGAATCCTCCAGCTTGTGCTTTGGCGTTCTGCATCTTGGTGATCACAGCATAGCCTGCGGCACCGGTGAATATCAGGGCGCGCAAAAATATGAAGCGCTGGCCAAAGAGATTTCGGCGGCTTTCGCCGGGGCCGACTTCCCCAAGACAATACTTCTGCTGGGCAAGTATTTCGGGACGTCCACGTATTCTCTGACCTCGCTTTTTGCAGATGAGCGGCGAAAAGTGCTGAACATCATCATGGGGCCGACTCTTAGAGAAGCTGAAGCTGCATATGGTTCGATTTATGAGCATCATGCTCCCCTGATTCGATTTCTGACCGGGTCCGGCACGCCACGGCCCCAACTCCTGACTGTGGCCGCGGACTTGTGCCTGAACGCCAAGCTTCGCAGGGTGCTTCAAGGGGAGGGGCTTGACCCCGAAGTCGTAAGACCTCTTCTGGAAGAAGCCCGTCTGGCCGGCGCGACTCTGGATGCGACTGCTCTGGGATTGTTACTGGCAGCCAATATCGAACATCTGGCCGAACAACTTCTCGAACAACCTGACGACCTTTCCCGCGTAGAGAGGTTGAATAAGGCTGCACAACTGGTTCGGACCTTGCCGTTCGAGGTCAATCTCTGGAAAATCCGGAACATCTGCTACAAGATCCTTCAAGCCTATTGTCCCAGCTTCAGTGAGAGGGCCGCCCTAGGCGACCAAAACGCGAAAGAATGTCTGCGCCATTACACGGTCTTGGCCGAGAATTTTTTGCTGCGGGTGCCCGTGTGCCCCCCGAATAGCAAACCCACAAACGGATAGAAAGCCGGGAGGTCTCGCATGAATATGCCAACCGCGACCTATCGGATTCAATTGAGTCCCGCGTTCGGCTTTGAGGCGGCGCGGACAGTCATTTCCTATCTGGCGGAACTTGGCATATCCGATCTGTACGCTTCTCCCATATTCAAGGCCGTCAAGGGCAGTCTCCACGGCTACGACGTGGTTGACCCCAATCACCTGAATCCCGAGTTGGGACGGCTCTCTGATTTGGAGGGGCTGGCCGCAGAGCTGAGAACGTACAATATGGGGTGGATTCAGGATATCGTCCCGAATCATATGGCGATAGATTCGGAAAACCGGCTGTTGATGGATATTTTGGAGAATGGTCCCAGCTCCAGGTACTTTCAGTTTTTCGACGTCGATTGGGATTATCCGGCTGCCGGCCTCAACAAGAGAATTCTGGCGCCGTTTCTTGGCAGGTTCTATGGGGAGTGTCTAGAAGATAGAGACATCGCCCTCCAATACGGTCCTGATGGCTTTAGGGCCGCTTACTACAACCTCGCTTTCCCCTTACGAATCGAATCTTATCAGAATCTTTTCAACAACCTGCCCCAGTTAAAAAAGAAACTTGACGAAGACGATCCCGACTTTATCAAACTTCTAGGAATCCTGTATGTCTTGAAGTCGCTCCCTTCGAGCGATGAGCCGGAGGAGCGCAATAACCAGATAAAATTTATCCAGCACACTATGTGGGAAACCTACAACAGCAACGCCGTAATAAAGGCATTTATTGATGAAACTCTGAGGACATTCAACGGTGAGAAGGGGAAAGCGGAGAGTTTCAATTTTCTGGATGACCTTCTTTCCCAACAAGTCTTCAGACTTTCATTTTGGAAAGTGGCGGCGGAAGAAATAAACTATCGCCGCTTTTTTTGCGTTAATGGGCTGATTTCACTCAAAGTCGAAGATGATCACGTTCTAGACTACACGCACGGCCTGATTTTCGATCTGATTAAGAAACGAGTTGTCACAGGTTTAAGAATCGATCATGTCGATGGGCTCTACGATCCTGCAAGCTATCTACAAAAAGTGAGAGGCAGGGCGCCGGCAACCTATATCCTCGTTGAAAAAATACTAAATCTCAAAGAAGATCTCCCTCCCTCCTGGCCGGTCCAGGGAACCACCGGCTATGATTTTACAAATTATGTCAATGAGTTGTTTTGCCAAAAGGAAAATGAGCGAGCATTTGGCAGAATCTATGCCGGCGTAGCCGGCTTGAAGAATTCTTATGAAGATGTCGTGCGCTACAACAAAAAGCAGATGATCCAGGAAGATATGGCGAGCGACGTCCACAACCTTGCCCAGCTCCTGAAAAATATCTCCAGCCGGGACCGTCATGGAAGCGACATAACTCTCACTGCGCTGCAAAGAGCCTTGACCGAAGTCCTGGCAGTATTTCCCGTATACAGGACCTACATCAGCCGGACCGTGGTCTCGGAAGATGACAGAAAATACATATTGACGGCCTTGGACCGGGCCGGAGCCAATTTCCCCGCCCTATTGCATGGATTTACATTTGTACGAAGATTCCTTCTTCTGGACTTTCCCGATTATGTCTCCGAGGAAGAGAAGCGGGATTGGCTTCACTTTACCATGAGGTTTCAGCAACTTAGCGGGCCTGTAATGGCCAAGGGAGTCGAAGATACCACACATTATGTGTACAACCGGCTCCTGTCACTCAATGAGGTAGGTGGACGGCCGGGTCACTTCGGCTGCTCGATCGAAGAATTCCACCACTTCAACACGAAGAGAAGAGACTTGTGGCCGGATTCCTTGAATGCAACTTCGACCCACGATACTAAAAGGGGCGAAGATACGCGCGCCAGAATAAATGTATTGTCCGAAATGCCGGATGAGTGGCTAAAAAAACTCCGGACCTGGATCAGGATAAACAGGGGCAAGAAGAAGCGCGTCCAAGGCTTGGCCGTCCCGGATAGAAACGACGAGTATTTTCTATACCAGACGCTGATTGGCGCCTGGCCGTTTTCAGATGCCGAGTATCCCGAGTTCATTGAAAGGATCAAGAGATATATTGTCAAAGCTGTCCGGGAAGCCAAAGTACATACCGCGTGGCTAAAACCCGATATTGAGTATGAAAACGCTTACGTCTCATTCGTTGAAAAAATCCTGGCCCGCTCGGAAGCCAACGAGTTTCTGAGCGAATTTATCCCGTTTTGCCGGAAAATTTCTCACTACGGATTACTCAACTCACTCTCGCAGACACTGATCAAGATCACCTCACCCGGTGTGCCTGATTTCTATCAGGGATCTGAACTATGGGACCTGAGCCTGGTGGATCCTGACAATCGCCGGCCGGTAGATTTTGAAAAAAGGCGCGCCATGTTGGCCGACATCCGTGAGCAGGGTGCCGATATTGCCGGACTGCTCCAGGATCTCCTTTCGACGAGAGAGGATGGTAGGATTAAACTCTTTCTCATTTATCGGGCGCTAAAAGCAAAAAAAGCAAATCAAGTGATCTTCCGTTCCGGGGCTTATCTCCCCCTTGAGTCGGCGGGTAGATTCAAAAGCCATGTCATCGCCTTTGCCTGGAGGTATCAGTGGCAATGGGCACTGGTCATTGCTCCGCGGTTTCTCAGCCGCCTGGTTCAAGAGGGAGATTTTCCTCTTGGAAGACAAATATGGCAGGACACAGAGGTGACGTTACCCGGCGGGGCGCCTGCCGCCTGGCGGAATGCTATAACAGATGAGGTGCTCTGCGCGGACAAGGGACTGCGCGTCGGGGATACAATACTCAGTTTTCCAGTGGCGTTGCTCATGGGCGAAGGAAAGAAACAGTAAACTCTTGAGCGTTAGCGCCATGACGGTGTTCCGGATGGCAAAGGATCATGCCGGCAGCTTTACCTGAGCGATCATGCAAAGGCTGAAAGAGGACCGGCGCCTTCCAGCCAAAACATATTTAATACGAAATCGCATTCAAGCGCTCACTGTGTGGACCCTCACTACGTGTCGGGTCTGCGCTATACGTACCGCCTCGATGTAATGCGTATAGTCCAGCGCCCGA
>Ga0326728_10011102_pt1 | contig 20730 bp, 18 predicted proteins | sample MB3enrmetagenome_FD_207602 | JGI IMG/M metagenome (GOLD analysis project Ga0326728, IMG submission 207602) | Lab enriched peat soil microbial communities from McLean, Ithaca, NY, United States - MB31MN | ecosystem: Environmental > Terrestrial > Soil > Wetlands > Peat | place: USA: New York... | reverse complement strand
TGGAAGAAAAGGGACGCCCATTCTACTTTTACACCGAGGCGTCCATCGACCTGGCCGACGACCCCCGGCTCATGGAGCTCATGGTCAGGGCCGGGTTCGAGGAAGTCTTTATCGGCATCGAGACCCCTTACGAGGAGAGCCACGCCGAGAGCGGCAAGGTGCAGAATAGGAACCGCGACCTGCTGGCATCAGTCAAGTGCATCCAGAGGGCCGGCCTGCAGGTGCATGGGGGATTTGTCGTCGGCTTCGACAGTGACCCACTATCGATCTTCGACAAGCAGATACTCTTCATACAGGAGAGCGGCATCGTCACTGCCATGGTTGGTCTGCTTTCCGCCATTCGAGGGACCAGGCTCCATAAGCGCCTGGATCGGGAGGGGAGACTTCTGGGGGAAGGCACCGGCAACAACACTGCCGTCGACCTCAACTTTGTCCCGAGGATGAAGGCCGATACGCTCATAGGCGGCTACCGGACCATCCTCAACACCATCTACTCACCCAAAAACTACTATAAACGGGTGATCAAGCTCCTCAGGGAGTACCGGCCGCTGCATCTGGGGAAATTTCACCTCCAGCCGGGGTATGTCGGCGCACTCTTTAAATCAATCGTGTTCCTGGGTGTGATCGGCAAAGAGAGGCTCTACTTCTGGAAGCTCTTCTTTTGGTCTCTCATCAGAAAGCCGCGGCTCTTTCCGCTGGCCATAACCTATGCCGTCTACGGGTTTCACTTCAGGAAGGTCGCAGAAAAGATCAGAGGGAGCGGGATGTTCGATGGTGACGGTGCAAAACCCTATTAAATTACTCTCGGTTGCTGCTCCTTTTTTTGTGTTCTCCGCGTGTGCATCAAGTAGGGTTCCCCCGGGATTCTTTCAGCCAGCTTTCAAAGCGTTCTCTCGTACCCTTAGATAAAATCCGACCGAAGGCTTCCTGATCGTAGAGGAACAGACAGTGTCTGATCGAGGTGTAGGGGCTAAAGGTTTTGTCAGGGTTTTCCGCCGTTAAATGGTCACGATAATCTTTGATGATTTTCAAATTCTCGTCCAGGCATTTATGCAGGTCCGACTTTTGAAAGCCACTGTCCAGCTTCAGAATGTCATGAACGAATCCATCGACTTTGTAGTCTTCGAATTCGAAATCCCTGAAAAAATGGCCCGCAATCCGTAGGAAATCAAAGGCATTTACGGTTTTTGCGCCGGTCGCCGTTGCTGCAAGACCAGCAGTCTCACTGGCATCTTCGAGCGGATCGCTGATCGGCGCCACTGTCGCCTGCTGCATCAGTTCCGTGGTGGCGTTGCGAATTTCCTTGAATTCCCGGTCGGCCAGCTCAAACAGAGCAGAGAGAACATTGATCCTGCGCTTGAGATCTACGGGGATCGATTTTTTGTATTTGATCTTGTGGTCCAGCACACTCCAGGCATCCTGGATCAAGGACCTGATCTGCACTTCGAAGGAATAGTCCGCATACGGCAGGTACTTAGGCAGTGAAGCCATCTCATCGTTCAGGGCCAGATCCATGTGCAGCCCCTTGTAGCCAAAGGAATCCTCGGTACTCTCCACAGACGATATCTTGTCAGTGACGTCTAGGATCTTGAAGTGTTGTTGCAACATCTCCGACAGCACGGAGATCTGGTCTTCATAGAGGCAAACGATCCGTATGCCGATCAGGTCGGAAATGTAGTCCTTGATTTCGTAGGGTTGTTCATCGGCTTCAAGCTTGCTCTGGTATTTACGGTGAAATTTCTTGATGCACTCCTCTTTATCCTTGACCCGACCTTCGATTTTTGTCACCTCGCCTACATTAGACTGCTTGATCAGTGAACTGATGATGCGGATATAGGCATTCTTGGCATCGTTGAAATGCTTCCGGTTGCTTTCGTAAAATTTTCTGAAGGCGCTTTTTTCCTGTTCAAAATCCAGAGAGGCCATAGTTGTTCCTTTTCCAGCAAAGTGTTGCGTAGACTTGGTGTCTTTCAATTGCATTCACGTGACGCGTGTTTTCGTGGATACGTGCAGGCAGTTAGTGCACCTTAGTGTTTTAAATACTTCATCTTTGTCATGTACAACTGATCATCTGGTTTAGAAAAGCCCACGTGAAGGGCAAGCCCCGGTCATCCCATGTGGCTATTTACTTAAAAGGATGGCGATCAGGAGCCTGTTCTGGCACTGGAAGTACGGCCAGGATGCTTGGGATCGCGAGGTTCAGGGCAAAGCTCCGGTGACGCAGATAGCCGTATGTCGCTTGAGCCTTGGCGCCGATCTGGGCCTTCGGTCCCAAGGCCGTGCGGCCCATTACGAAACGCACCGCTCGCATATCGATTGCCTGCGCCACACCCGCATAAATCAGGGACATATACAGAGGAAGGCCTCTGGCCGCCAAAGCCTTGTCGAAGCCGATATAGTAGCCAAAAGCACTGTCCCCGTCCCGAATGAGCGTAACGAAGCCGAGGATTTTGCCGCCCTCCTTGGGGCGGGCCACCACAGTGCGAAAATCGCTTTGGTAATGCCGTGCAAGAGCGGGAATCCAATTTTCTCCGATAGTCGCCAGGCGCAGCTTCTTGCGATCATGCACCTGGTGGTAGAGCCCGTAGATTTCGGCGGCAGCGGCCTCCACCTGCTCCGGGCCAAGGCGCTCGAGCACGATCCCCGATTCATCCAGGTTTTGCAAGGTCTTCCTTATCCTGCTCCTATAGTCTGACTTCATGTCATTGAGGTAATCGTCGAAGCTTTCCCAGGAAGGATTCAGCTGAAGGATCATGTTCGGCTCCATATCGAAGCGGCGGAAGCTTGACTTCCGCAAGGCTGCCCCCGCCCCGGTCTGCTCGTCAGTCAGGTCCTTGATCATCACCATGTCCGACTCGCGGAAGATTGTGCTGGACCTCCTTATACGGTAAAGCGCTTCTACCACCGCAGGCCAAAGCCTAGCCGGGTCTTCGCCCTCGGCGAAGGCAACTCCGTGCGGGCCCGTCGAGAACAGGTTCCCGCAGATTAAAAAGCGCAAGCGGACCCACGCCACCGGGAGCTCGGCAGCACGCTCCGCGGTCTTCAACAGGTTCCGAAATAGGTGCCAGAGGTCCGAGGCCACGTCGGACCACAGCTCCCCTGGGACGACCGCTGGCTCAGCTTCATCGCGAAAGGGCCACAGCAAGAGGTTGTCGTATAGCAGGACCCGCTTGCGAGTCCGACTGATAGAGCGCCGCGACGCTTCACTCAGGGATTGCCAAAAACGGGGCGCCATTTCGGGAAGGTTTCCAGATGATAGGTCCGCAACCCGAATCTCCAGGCTTTGAGCAACCACTGTAGCAACTGGCCGGTCTCCTGCATAAGCGATAGCGTAGTGCGTGCTTAGGTTGCTTGGCAGGTGCTGCTCCAGAAGCCGAAGGAATGGACGCGACATGAACAGGCCGGAACGCGCCGCCACGCGGTCCCAGTGATCGGGGTTCAGAAAATCAATGGAATCGGCAAGTGCATAGCGGAATTCGGCGGGGCCCATGAACTTGGGCGTACTTTGCGATCCGTTTTCTGTGATGACCCCTTTAACTCCGGAGGTAACTATTGTGGTCATGCCAGGCATAACTTCGCAACCGATGCACGGGCGAGTCCCCCGCTTATATCAGGGACAATACTTAGTTCCAGAGCTGTCAATCCGACAAGATCGACAGCATAATCTTCTATTTCCAAGGTATTATGCGGAGAGCTAAAGTTATACTGCTGACGCACAATCTCCCGGTAAGATTGGCCGCCATCTGAGGACCACCGCAACACGAACTCATGAGTGCGATCCTGCTCATCTTCTTGAAAAACTAGACGAATACGCCTGACCCGCAACGGTTTGTCAAACAGCAGGCGGACTAACTGCTGACCGACTTCTGATGCCCGCCAGCCAGGTCCTTCGCTGTGCTTTAACGCCGACTCGATCGGGTGTGACGCATCCTCGGACGTGAGTTCCGCCTCAGCCAGATTTTCCAGGTCCAGCCAGTTTTGATCGGGGGGTATGACATCATGAGTGCATTGGGTGATTATACGTTTACGCATTTGATTGCCTCCTATTAGCCCCAACTGACCATAACATCTTTACTCAGCAGAGTCAGCAATTACGGCGCATTCTGCTTCATGATCACTCTGTTAGTGCTTAACATTGTGGGACTGAAAATATCACCGCCAATTCCTACTAATTTTTATTATAACAGTAATAATATTTTTTTAAATTTCCGCAGATGATTCCATTACGGCCCCAGATCTTTCTAATGGGATAATACGTCTTATCGCTTTGAGGGGAAGACAAGTGCTAAGGCCTTTAAATGCTATAATCATTAATGTGGTAGGATGACAAAATTAATTAAGAGGTGTACTTTATGTCCATGTTAGGAGATAGCTGGTGCACTATTGAGGAAGTAGAATCAAAATTCGGCGTAAGCAAGGATCTTGTCCTCGAGTGGGTAAGGGAAGGTATTGTGCGGAGCGAGGAACAGGACGGAAAGGTTTTTAGGGTCAATATCGATGACCTGGGACTGAAAATCGAGGAAGACCTAGGATGAGGAGATGAATAAAGATTTGTTTTTTGGGGTAACTGAATCTGTCAAGAACTTTGAGACTGAGGCGGGACAGAAACTGATGATATCGTGTGGATGTGCCCGGTTTGTGGAGATCGTGGGTATAAGCCACTGGAGGGGGACAAGATGGGATATGAACAATGCAGAGGGGTCCCACCGAAATTCATGGCGTATGAACCCAGTTTTCATACTTCGCTGGTGATGTTGATAAGGGGAGCATTATGAGCAAAAGAAGTGAAATTGAATGGTTATTAGAACCTGAAGAAAAAGTTTATGCAGCAGCAGAGTCCTATCTTTCCCTATTATATAAAAGTCAACAGGTTAAAGAAATTGTGGCTAAGCTGCGAAAACATTCAATGACGAAATTCAAGGCTAAGGACATTTTCAGAGCATCCGGTCTATCCCTCTTGGGGGTCAGCAACTACCATGTTGAAAAAGACCGAAAAAACATACAAGACGGCAACTCCTTATCGCCTATTCTCCTGGTTAGAGACCAGCAAAGCGGAAAAGTTATCATTGCAGACGGTTATCATCGATTGTGTGCTGTTTATTCGTTTAACGAAGATGAATTGATACCTTGCAAAATAGTTTAAACAGCGACAATTTTTCTGGGCAACTTCAAGAAGAACGTAGATACCCCATCCATAAACTTTGCCTCTGCTGTCCCTTAGTTTATAAAGCGACACCAGTAATGGGTTTGGTGTAATTTGGTGGGGGTGAAAGGAGCATCTAAGACACCCCGCGAAAAAAACATGCATTTTAACAAGGATATACCTGATTGAAAATCTTTTAAACCCGAAGTGATGAAACGCGGAGTATATCATCATAAGCGATGCAACAAAGATCACGGGCATGGGGGCGAGCCCTCACACGGGGGGAGTCGTGTTTCACATGTGGGCGCCCTATGCAGAGCGAGTATCCGTAATAGGATCGTTCAACGGATGGGACAGCGACAAACATCCCATGCAAGCCGAGGAGAAAGGCTACTGGTATGCTGATGTGGCAGAGGCTCATGTCGGTGATTAGTACAAGTTCCTGCTGACCACGGAGAAGGGTACGTTCAAACGCATCGACCGTATGCCCGTGTTTGCCGAACTTAAACGACCTGTTGCGGACTATAAGATAGCAGAAAGAAGTAGTAGCTTGCCGTAATATATCGTTTTAGCTGCCATTATGAATTACAATTTAGTTGATGGTAGTATGGGTTCGATTCCCATCTGCTTCCGCCAGTATTCTTTAATGATTACGGGTATTGGAACTCCGACAAGGCATCAGCGATACTTGCCACCCCGACATATACAAAAAGGATTCACCCATAACGGCCATTTGAGCGCTCTGACCACTTTATAAGGAATAATCCGAAAAAGGCAGTCCCCGAAGAAGCGGTTTTTCCCGCTTATCACCACGCGTTGACAAGTCATCATCGTGATTTATACCAAAATTTCAGTGAAGGTAAAATTTCGCAGTAAACGGAAAGGAGAAAGCATCATGTTAAAACTGCATCGCATTATGAAATTTTTGGCCTGCTTCGTACTAATGACCTCATTCATGGGGTGCGCATCCACACGGACACAGGAAAGCACCGGCCAGTATGTCGATGACTCAACAATCACAACCAAGGTAAAAGCCGCAATCTTTGACGAACCATCGCTGAAAACGTTACAGATCAATGTCAAGACGTTCAAAGGGGAAGTTCAGTTAAGCGGTTTTGTCGATTCGGCGCAGAGCGCTGCAAAGGCAGGAGAGGTTGCCCGCAGCGTTAATGGTGTCGTATCGGTGAAAAACGACCTGGTTGTAAAATAGCAGCGTAACCCCAGTTGAATTTACTGCCCGCGCCGGCAGGTTTTGTCGATTCTGTCAGACGCTTAACAGGGTGCCGAAACAACATTGGCTAACATTACTGACACTCGCCGTTAATGAGGAGAAAGTTATGCTTTGGACAATTTGCGTGGTCCTGATAATACTGTGGCTGTTAGGCATGGCTACTTCACATACCATGGGCGGTCTGATCCATATTCTGCTTGTAATTGCTATTATAGTGGTACTGGTACGCGTAATTCAAGGGAGGAAGGTCCTGTAGATGCGGAATCCCAGCATGTAACAACTCAATTCAATTTATAAAGGCGTGCAGGGATACGTCCTTTTTTATTGTGCGACAGTCATGTCGCGTAGCGCGAAAACGCCTTTCGGTTAACTGTGACGGTTAACCGATGACTTGAGTGTGCAAATCCCTTACGGACCCTGAAGGTGGAAACCGTTAGCCGAACAGCAAGGGTGTCAGTCGTGAGGCGGTATCTGAAGGAAGCTGTATGCAAAGTCCTGAACCGTACACAAGGCTGCCGCATCTGGGCGATAAGGCCATAAGATTCAAAGCCCAATAACCATCCGGAAGGTGTGGAAGTAGATGCGGCGAGTATATGGGATGAAGGTCACGCGCATTACCCTGGAAGGTCTGTCAACCTGCCATGTGCCACCGTTGTAAGAGGCGTCGGGATGGGTTGCCAGAAGTCATCAGAGGCCATACAAGTCGGCCTGACCAGCTGAACCTGACAGAGCGTCCAAGATGGATATTCTGATTGTTTTGGGCAGAAGCCTCATAAGAGGGCTTGATAAGCCAGTAAGATGCGCGGACGGAATCCGCGTGGCAGGGTGGGGTGCTGATAGGACATCATGGATGGCAATAAATAGCAGAACAATCTGTTACGGAATCGTACTCACGGTAGTGTGGGAGGACGCCGGGGGTGACCCCGCCTCTCCTACCCGATCATATGCTCAAAATGAGGATAAAACAGGCGGACCACGGAGTAGAGGATCGTTTAATAGCCCGCTCCTTGAAAATGATTACTCTACCGCAGCCTCGAACTCGACCCGGCTCCCGAGTTCCCCTCCCTTCTCCGGTGCCCTGTAAATGTCCCCACTCTTCTGGAAGACCCGCGCTGAATCTATTTTCCCCTGCTTGACGAGAAATGCCCTGACCCCGGCAGCCCTGGCTTCGGCAAGGCTCCACAGCTGCTGCTCGCCCACAACGGTGTTCGCCAGAATCAGCTTCTTCATCTCCGCATTGGGGAGCGCCTTGATCATCCCGAAGATGTTCCGCGGCTTTGGGAATTCCTCCTTGGCGTAGACCGCCTTCAGGTATCTGGTGTACTCGCTGGGGGCGATCTGCACCGTCTCGGGAGAATCGCCAGGCTGGTTCTTTTTCTCTTTCACCATGTCGAGGAACTTCTCAGCGCGCATCTTTTTCAGGAGTAGCTCGTTCCGGTACCCTTCATCGTCACGTTCCCTGTCCACAAAACCGACAACCCCGATCTTCAGCGCCGGCCTGTCGTTAAGCACCGTCGCCAGCTTCTGGAGCTTTTCCCTTTCGCCAGAGGAAAGCTCGTATGAGCCATAGGCGAAGCCGACGCTGCCCAAATCCTCCTTTTCGCCAAACATTGACTGGAGCAGGGCGAACGGGGATTTCGCCGCCCTAACGAGGAGGTTCTTCAGGATCTCACGCACCACGCGCCAGACACTGAACTGCGGGTCGTCGGTCCGTCCCGTCACCGGGAGGTCGAGGCGGATCTCCCCCTTCCGGTCCTTGAGGAGCGCAACGGCAAGGCGGACAGGGAGGTTGGTTGCCTTGTCGCTTTCGATGCGCTTGCCGAATTGAAGCTGATCAATGAATACCTTGTTCTCAGAATCGAGCTTCCGGTTCTCGATCCGGTATCTGGAGTCGACGAACAGTTTCCCTTGGTCCACCGCATAGCCAAGGTAGGTCCCCGAATAGGGGGTCATGGGCGAGAGCTCGATATCGGTGAAGCGCACCTTGAGATCAGCGAAGAGGTCGGCGCGCAACGGGTTGATCCGCCCGGTAATCCTGAGAGGAGATTGGTTTTCCAGGTTGCCGCGCAGGTCCACGTCGGCAAACCGGTTATCCTCAGAGGAGAGGCCACTGATCCGTCCCCCCAGATTGAAGAGGGTCGTCGTGTATCCCCCCATCACATGGTGGTCGGTGAAGGCAAGGGTGCCGTCCTGCATGGTAGCTGTGCCGATCCGGACCATTCTCCTCTTCCCTCCGGCTGCTGTTTTCTTCCCTTCCCTCTCCGGTTCACGGCTGTAGAGGTTCTGGAGGTTGAGGCTTCCGTCCTTTTCAGCTACGATCCGGGAATAGAACCGGGTGAGGGCCACATCCCCGATATCGAGGACAAAGGGGTCAAGGCTACCCTTCATCTTGTCCAACTGGAGGCTTTCCCACTTCAGAAGGTCCTCCCCCTCGGCGTCGAGACAGTATAAGGAACGGATGCCGGCCGACCCGCTGAACGTGCCGGTAAGGCGGTCCCTTCTGGCGGCCAGGGAGACGGCAAGACTTGTATCGACCTTGCCATCAGCCACAACCATTTTGAGGTTCGCCGGGAGGTAGGAGTCGAAGTCGGTAAAAGGAATCCGCTGCGCAGCCATCATCCCTTTAAGTTTCCAGGGGGCCGGACTGACACTGCCTGAAGCTCTGAAAGAGCCCTCTTTCCCGTATGCCCCTGCCACCCTGAAAGGGATCGGGCCGAAGGGCGGGCCGGTGATCTTCTCCAGGGAGAAGGTAATATTATTGAAAGCGAAGCTCGGCCGCTCGGCCGGTATCTCATCCGTAAAAACGGCGCTCATTCCCGACCCGGAGATGCGTCCGATCCGGTAGCGAAGCGGCGGTGTCGCCGCTTTCTTCCCATTCGCCACTCCCTTTCCTCCTTCGTATAGAAGAGTCAGAAGCAGGAGGTCCCCCCTCCGGTCGCGGGAGCATCGGAAATCGCCATCCCTGAGGGTGACATCCGCCACCTCCAGCTGATTCTTCTTCCGGCTAAACTTCCCACCGTCGAGGAAGAGCGATGCCAGTGTTATCCCCTCCCTCTTCCCAAACGGCATTGAAAGCTGCCGCCCCTGGATGGAGACCTTTTCCAGCCTCAGCCCCTCCGGTCCACCGAAGTCCAGATTGGCGGTGACATCGAGCCTTCCCTGCATCCTGGCGGGCAGGACCGAAGCAAGGTAGGGGTAGTACGCTTCTAACGCTACGCCAACAAGATCTATCGACGAAGAGGTCGCCAGCGGTATTGGAGAAAACTCACCTTTCAGGCTCCCCTTCTCCCCGCGCAATGTTGTAAAGGAGAGGGCATAGCTCGCCCGCTTTCCCGGTGAGGTCGAGTAGTCTTGCATGTCGGCGGTTATCCCTTCCAGGTCGGCAGCAAAGCCGTCGGGAGGGAGGCTGTCAATGAAGTGGAACCTTCCGTTTCTGAGCCGCGCCTCCTTTACGCTGACGAGTGCTTTCCTGCGCGGGGCGGTACCAGGGGAAGCCTCGCCGGCAAGCCGGCTGTGGCTCCAGACCCCCTTTTTGTCGTGTGACAGGAAGACTTTCAGCCCATCGGCAGAAATTGAAGAGAGATCGAACACCCCCTCCAGGAACCGGGCGCGGACTATCTCCGCGTCGAGCCGCTTTAGATCCAGGAAGGAGGCCCCGGTCCGGTCGGCTAACTTCATGCCGGCCAAGGTCACGCTGCCGCTGAGTGCCAGCTCCGGGTTTTCCGTCTGTGCTGCCCGGTATGTCAATGCCACTTTCGCCGACACCTTACCCGATTCGACCCGGACAGGGAGCTCTACGGGAACGTAGGCAAGGTAATAGGGGAGAGAGATATCCTTCAGATCCATGGCTACGTAGGCTTCAACAGCCCTGGGGAATGGCCTGAGCTTCCCCTCCGCATGAAGCGGCGAGCCGTTCACCACGGCGCTGAAGCGGGGGATGATGTACCGGTCTGCAAGATAAGGAATGTTAGTGACGAAAGGGACGGCAAGCTCTACCTTGCGCAGCTCATGCCGCTTCTCGACGGGAAGCCCTTGGTCGATGAAGTCAACTGAACCGTTTATTATCGTGAGGTTGTTGAGGGATAAACGGAGATGCCGGGGATACCACTTCAGGAGGTCCGAGAAATTGTAGCTGTTCGCCCCGACCCTGACAATGCGTAGATGGGGAGAGGTTATACGGGCCGAAGCGATGATCGGCGCTCTCCGGTAGAGGGATAAAGGGCTCACGGCGATTCTGGCGCTGCTGAACTCAGCGAAGGTCTGCCCTCTCCCCATCTCGGAGAAGCGGAGATCACTGACCTCAATCGTCCAGGCAAAGGGGTTGATTGACATCCCGCCGATGGCAAGCTTTCTGCCGGTCGCCACCTCCACCCTCTGCATTGCCTGTCTTTTGACGATGCCGGGGAGCACGAACGCGACTAAACCGGCCAAGAGAAGCACAATACCGACTATAATGAGCGCAGTTTTCTTCCATCGCTTCATTATCTATCTCTTGAACAGGTGCAATTCTGGGTACAGCTGGTTGTGCAAACCAAAGAGAAAGGCTCATCATAATTATACCTGCGAAATAACATGCTACAATTGTGAATCGGTTATTTACGGACACTTGTTGTGTATACCCCAATAAACCGATCTGCGGAGATGTTTTACATCCAATGGGAAAATAAGTGCGCAAACGCCTCCTTGATTTTTTGCCATAAAGGCCTTTTTCCCCACTTATCCCATTGGATCTGGTCGGATTCCGCAATATCCTTGTCAAACATCTTCTCCATTTCGACAGCAAAGTCGTGACCAAGGATAACCGCATTAACCTCGTCATCACTTAAAAGGCTCCAGTAGTCCAGGTTTGTAGAGCCTACTGTCGACAACACACCGTCAATCACCGCGGTTTTCGCATGCAGGAAGGCGTTGCGGCGTTCGTATATCTTAACCCCCGCTTTCAAAAGCTCGGAATAATTATACCGCGCTGCATATAAAGCCATCGAAGAATCGCTGGTTGAGGGAAGAATAATCTTGACATCAACACCACGCCTGGCAGCATCAGTGATGGCATCTAGTATCTGGTCGTCGGGGATTAAATAGGCATTCGTCAGATGGACCGAATGCTCTGCAAAAGTGATGGCTGACACATAGACGATAAAAGTGATTCTGTTGCTCTGTCCAGGTGTGCTGCCGACCACCCGCACCAAGGCATTACCCGCTTCTTTCAGATCAGGGTAATATTTCCTTTCAGAGAGTTTCGGACCATTCTGCTTCTGCCAGGTGTCAAGAAAGAGTTTTTGAAATTCAGCCACCGCAGAGCCTTCAATTTGAACGTCGGTGTCACGCACGGGCAGTGGCGCTCCTTTGGCTTGTCTCCTTCCGGAAAGCCTGATTGAATAATCCGAAGTGATATTGATACCCCCTGCAATGGCGACTTTGCCGTCGATGATCAAAATCTTGCGGTGGTCCGGATGTTCCAGAAGCCAGTGCCCGTGGGCCTTCAGCGGATTTACGGGATTGAATTCAACCACCTTGATTCCCCTGTCCCGCATGCGCTGGAAAAAAGGGGCAGGAGTACTGTAACTGCCCACGCTGTCAAAGATGAGATTTACCTGCACACCTTCAGCCTGTTTTTGCATTAACAGAACAGAAAATTTGCGGCCTACTGCATCATCTTCAATGATAAAGGTTTCAAGGTTGATATGGTTATTGGCATTCCGTATGGCTTCGAACATCGCGGCATAAGCAGCCTGACCATCAGTAAGTAGAGTGACTTTGTTCCCCTTGGTCAGCGGGCTTTCGGTAACCGATTCTATCACGGTAGTGTAACGTACCAGAATATCCGTCGGGTTGACTGAGCTCTTCAGCCGCTCCCTGATAGCTTTGCTCTTTTGGGGAGATAACAGTCCTTTGGACGAAACGATTTGACGAGGTTCCTGGGCAGTCGGCGCCTCATTAATCATTTCAGAGACTTCCGGCAAGGTCGCACATCCATTGCTAAGGCTCAAGATGGTTAATAACAGAAAGAGCAAAAATAAAGGTTTAATGAATGTCATATACATAATTTTATCAAGAAATAATCTCCTTCACCATAAATATTAATGCAACGTACCTTTCTCAAGTCCAGCTATGGTTACATTTAGTTTGTATCAATTCGCAGGGTTGAATCATGTTATAATAAAATAGATGGAAGGTTTCATTGCCATAGAAGGGAGAGATGCCAGATGAAAAAATCAATTTTGGTCAAACTGGCGATTGTGCTTCTGGCAACATCGACGCTTTCGGGTTGTTTCTGGAGAGCAGAAGAGGAGGGGAATAGCCGTGGAGATTATCATGAAAGAGACCATGCTGATTATCACGGAGAACATCATGAAGATAATGGTGATAATAACTAATGGTGACGTGATTTTCGGCAACCCTGAGAAGAGATTACGCGTCTGTCACAAAAGCGTTTTACCCCCATTGACCGGCGGTGAATCAAGCCGCAACTCATCCTTGATTGACCTTGGAGAATCGATATCATCCGCCTAATGGACATGTACAAAGTTTGGACTAAAATTATAGTAAGCTCTTTCCGTAAATACGGATATGGAATAGAGAAGGGTTGTCAGTGCCGGACAGATCAATGCTTTGTGAAGAGGGACGATGATTTCTATCGTTGAAAATTCGGCGGATTCCGATGAGCGGATGTCGAACTTATCTCTTCCGGTTATCGCCTGCCGCGAATGCGACCTGCTCCAGCGCGAGATCACGCTATCTCCCGGTGGATCAGCGCGATGCAGCCGCTGTGGGGCGCTGCTCTATCGCGACATTGGGAACAGTATCGACCAGACTGTCGCGTTCCTGCTCGCCGCCGCTGTACTGTATCTTATCGCCAATATCTATCCGATCGTCGGACTCGAAGTTCAGGGAATCCGTAACACTACGACCCTATCCGGTGCCGTGCACGCGCTCCTGAATCAGGGTTTTCCGTCTGTTGCCTTTCTGGTGTTCGTTACCACCATCCTAGCCCCTGCGGTTGAGATCGCCGCCATGCTCTACCTCCTCCTGCCGATCAGGCTGGGACGTATCCCCGTGGGCTTTGCCGTGATACTCCTCGCCGTGCAGGTGGTGAAGCGGTGGAACATGGTCGAAGTGTTCATGCTTGCTCTGCTTGTGTCAGTGGTGAAACTTTCAAGTTTTGCAAGTGTGGTGCCAGACCTGGCACTCTGGTCATTCGGGGGGCTTACCCTCCTGATGGCCGCAGCGGCGGCATCATTCGACTCCCACGAAATCCGGGCTTGCGCGGAAAAGGCAATAGGGACGGAGATGACCTTATGAGCGAAAGTGCCCCAACCGCTATGGAGTTCGGACTTATCCCCTGTCATGCATGCGGCATGGTGTCGAGACCGGCCCGCGTGTCCGGTGTCGCGCACTGTCCACGTTGCGACGCCAGGCTTCATCTTCGCATACCGAACAGCGTGACTCGCTGCTGGGCGTTTCTGATTGCGGCCTACATCCTGTATCTTCCCGCCAATCTCCTGCCGATCTTAGAGACGAGCTCGTTGTCAGGCACGAGGAAGGACACCATTATGAGCGGCATAATGACCCTGTGGGACTCAGGTTCCTGGGGGATCGCCATTATCGTCTTTATCACCAGCATCACGGTGCCGCTCTTCAAGCTGATCGCGCTCACCCTCCTCCTGATTTCGGTACGAGGCCGCTCCTCCGTTTGGCGACCGGAACAGCGAACGCGGCTCTACCGTCTGATCAGGATGGTCGGCCGCTGGTCGATGCTCGATATATATGTCGCGGCGATCTACACCAAACTGGTGCAATTCAGTTTCCTGGCAACTTCCAATGTCGGACCGGCAGCGCTTCCTTTTGCTGCAGTCGTGGTGCTCACAATGATTGCCGCGATGATGTTCGACCCGCGACTGATCTGGGATTCGTCGCGACAAGAGAGGGATAAACATGAGTGACGCACCCCCCGAGCCCGATATTTCTGGCATTCCCGAGGCGGTTGTGGTACCGAAACGGCGCTACTCCATCCAACTGGTCTGGATTATCCCGATAATTGCAGCGCTCATCGGCGGCACCCTTGCAGTCAGGGCCTTCCTTGAACGCGGGCGGATAATCACCATCACGTTCAAGACCGGCGAGGGATTGGAGGCGGGCAAGACGGAAATAAAGTACAAGGATGTAGAGATTGGCAAGGTGAAGAATATAGCCATTGCTGAAGATCGCTCCCACGTGATAGTGACCGCCCGAATGGCCTGGGAAAGCAAAGGCTTCCTCGTCGAAGATACCCGCTTTTGGGTCGTACGTCCACGGATACAGGGCGGTTATATATCCGGCCTGAGCACACTGATGGGAGGCACTTATATCGGGATGGACGTAGGCATATCTGCGAAGCCGTCGCGTACATTCAAAGGCCTGGAAGTGCCGCCGGTCGTTACTAGGGATGTGCCGGGAACTACCTTCTTCCTACATGCCACCGATCTCGGTTCGGTGGACATCACATCGCCGATCTATTTCCGTCGTCTGCAGGTCGGGCAGGTTACCGCCTACAACCTTAACAGGGACGGCAGGGGGGTGACCTTCGCTATCTTCATCAACTCCCCTTATGACCAGTATGTCAGGTCAAACACCCTTTTTTGGAAAGCAAGCGGCATAGACCTCACGCTCAATGCCAACGGCCTCAAGGTCAACACCGAATCGCTCGTTTCCATCCTGTTGGGAGGCCTTGCCTTTCAGGTGCCGGAGGACAAAAGCGGTTCGCCAAGGGCTCTCCCCAATTCCAACTTCAACCTGTTTGCCAACAAGGAAGAAGCAATGAGGTTCGGAGAGACCGCAAGGCCTTTCCGTCTAGTTTTCAGGGAATCGGTGCGCGGCTTGTCTATTGATTCGCCAGTGGAATTCCAAGGAGTCCCCCTTGGAGAAGTTAGCAATATCAAGCTGGAGTTCGATCCCCGTATGAGGAAGCCTTACATTGCAGTGGAGATCATGCTCTATCCAGAACGCTTGCACGGCCCAGGGGTGAGTAGATCGAGTTCTGAGGGAGATTCGCATGCACTTATCAACGAGCTTGTCGACCGCGGTCTGCGTGCGCGGCTTGGCAGCGGGAACCTGCTGACCGGGCAACGATACATCGCTCTCGAAATTTTTCCTAAGGCGCCTAAGGTGAAGATAAACTGGAGCCAGCGGCCTCCGGAATTACCGACGACCAGGGCAGGGGAGGAAGAGCTCCAGGAGTCGCTAGCACGAATTGCCAGGAAAATAGAGAAAATGCCGCTTGAGGAGATTGCGGCGGAGGTGCGGCAAGCGGCACGGAGCCTGGATCAATCACTGCAGAGCGCTGACAGGCTTCTTAAACAGGTTGACGCCGAAATCGTACCTGAGGCGCGTGCCGTGCTGGATGAGGCGCGCAAAACGCTTGGTGACGCCAGGGGGGTCCTCTCCACAGATGCGCCGCTGCTGAACGACCTGCGTGAAACGTTGCGCGAACTTTCCCGTGCCGCCTGGTCAGTGCGGGTAATCGTTGACTACTTGGAGCTCTATCCGGAGTCGCTCATCCGCGGTAAGAAGGGGGATTAGCAATGACGATGCGCCGCATAGTCACAAAAATGGTGATTTTAATCTGCATGGTCGCCACCTCCGGGTGCGGCAGATCACCTGGCGTGAACTTCTATACATTAGCCGCCATTGCGCCGGAGGCCACCTCTCCCGCCACCGCCCCCCACGCGGTAGCTATCGGTCCGGTCACGTTGCCGGAGCTGGTCGATCGGCCACAGCTTGTGATACGGTATGACGCCAACAGAGTGGACATTATTGAAACACATCGCTGGGCCGAGCCATTGAAGAGCGAGATCACCCGTATCCTCGCGGAAAATCTCGCCCGCCTTCTGCGCCCCTCGCGAGTGTCAGCCTATAACCAGAGTGCAAGCCTTGATGCGGAATACCGCGTGCTGGTGGATATCCAGCGCTTTGAATCGGTACCGGGAGAAGGTGTGACAATAGACGCACTTTGGGCGGTGCGATGCAGCGTGGTCGGCGCCGCCCCGAGAAAAGGGCACTCGCTGGTGCACGAGCCAGCCATTGGCACGGGATATGAGGCGCTGGTCGCCGCCCACGGCCGCGCCCTTGCCGCGATCAGCAGCGACATCGCTCAAGCCTTGCGGAAGGAGGAAGAATAATCTCTCACAAGGACTACGGCAACGATTCGTTAGTTGTACTATACTGGCGGGATGATTTAACCGTAATTATAAATAGGGTTCTTCCGCAGTATTTATGGGTAAGTAGGCATCATTTATGGAGGTCTGAGCTGCTATCCGGTTGATGAAAATAGAGCATCCCGTCTTCAAATCTGGCATTATGGTTTTCGACCAAGAAATCCAATACCAGAAAGAAGATCGGGATGCTACTTAATACTATCCTAAATCGAGTGCAAAAGCATAATGGTTTCGTGTGCGGCGCTGTAGTTTTGGTTGAAAAGGCAGCGCAACTGCTCCTTGAAATCGAAATTAAGCCACGAAAGGGAAGCCTTCCTGTATGTTCGGTTTGCGATCCCCCTAGCCCCGGTTATGACACCTTGCCGGTACGGCGCTTTGAGTTTGTTCCGTTTTGGGACATTCTCGTGTTTTTCATCTACGCTATGCGGCGGATTGACTGCCCTCGCTGCGGTATAAAGGTGGAGCGGGTTCCCTGGGCCGAGGGCAAGAATCACCTGACCACTACCTATGCCTGGTATATTGCCAAATGGGCAAAGCGTCTTTCCTGGAAGGAGTGCGCGGAGGCATTTAATACCACTTGGGACAACGTCTATCGCTCTGTAAAGATGGCCGTGGCTTGGGGGCTTGCCCACCGTAACCTGGAGAACATAATCGCAATTGGCATCGACGAAATCTGTTGGAAGAAGATAGGCTCCAAGTTTCTGACCCTAGTCTACCAGATAGATGGCGACTGCAAAAGGCTTCTCTGGATTGGTAAAGATCGCAAGAAGCAAACCTTGATGGACTTCTTCGATGAGTTCGGCCCGGAGCGCTCTTCAAAGCTGCATTTCGTCTTCACCGATATGTGGAAACCATACCTCGATGTTATTGCCGAGAAGGCAGCTCAGGCCCTTAACATTCTTGATCGATTCCACATCATGAGCCACATGAACAAGGCAATTGATAAAGTAAGGGCGACAGAAGCCAGAACCCTTAAAGCCAAAGGTAAGAAACCGATCCTTACCGGCAGTCGATGGTGTTTCCTCAAGCGGCCCGAAAACTGTACGGAAAAACAGGTCGTCAAACTCCAAGAGCTGGTCGCCATCAACCATATAAGAGCTTCAAAGTAATAGAACTTGCGTTATATCATACACTTGGGAAACTGCCTGAACCGGAGGTCACCCATAAATTCTGCTAGACAAAGTGGAAGTCTTTGGCAAATTTGATTCGTTGCTCAGGTGGAACACTTTGGCCTATAGCCGGTGAACTTGTGGTTATCTGGAGATAAATTACATGAGCTGTTTTGTTCTTTTGATACATCCTAAGACCCCATGATGAAACGGCAACTACCAGTAGTAGAATCCAAACTAAAGAGGTTTTCATTTGATTATCCCGGATCAGCTATTACATTGTGATTGTTTATAATCTAATTATCATCCCTTCTAAAGTTTCTTCTAAAAAATCCGATATTATTATCAGCTAAATTCTCTTTAGCTTGCTGAGGGAGAGTTTTGCTGATTGTTTTTCTTCAATAAAGCGGTGGGGTTAGTCCAATTTCTTAAGCTTAGCCTTGTATCAGACTTCCTGATGAAAGCATGTAAATACGTGCAATTACCCACGGAGGAATTATGGTAGAGAGAAGACAATTTAACCGGGTAACATGTGAAGAGAAGGTTTTGATTAATTTCGATGGCAGCATAATCAGAGCTAAACTGTTAGATATTTCCCTCAAGGGAGCTATGGTGGAGTTTGAGAACGATGTCACTTTCCAACATGGAGATGTATTTAACATCACGTTGTCTTTGGATAATTCAGACATTGTACTTCAATTCGGATCGAAAGTAATGCATCGAAGTCATAATGTGGTCGGTGTAAAGTTTATCCATATAGATTTGGATTCTATGATTCATCTGCGCAGCTTTATTGAGGTTAGGAGTCCTGATCCAGAGCAGGTAGCTAAGGAGTTTGAGTACTTCTAATTTAATGGCGGTCTGGCGCAGTCAAGAGTCAACAGTATCCTTCTTCAGAGGTTCAAATTTGATAAAATCTTCTCGGGCTTTCAGGGCCATCGTAATGTCCCCCTTGACCTCTTATAGAGTCATAATCTAATCGTACCCATTTGCCATAGCTTCGAAAAGCAAGAATCCTTTTTGATTTTATCATTGTTTCAAGTTCGGATGGACTAGTGCAATGTGGATTGCACTTTTCCCCTTGATGAACCCTATAACCTGTGACACGGAGTATTTCGGTGGAATCTCTATCAAAACATGTACATGATCGGGCTGCAGATGCCCTTCTAATATCTTGCATTCCTTCTGGACTGCCAGATCATGCAGCAATTCGCCAAGATATTTCCGCATTTGCCCACAAAGCACCTTGCGACGGTACTTGGGAATCCAGATCACATGGTACCATTCCCACTTCGTGTGACATAAACTATTACTGTTGTCCATGAAACCTCCTTTTCTGGTGACTTTGAGCGGTCCACAGATTTGGAGGTTTCTTTATATTCCCGGAATTGTCAAACTTTGATAATCCCCCGGCACAGCCCTAATCCTTACCCTTTATTTTCGCTGAACACCGGAGATATGGGACGAGGGGGGGGATGCCCGAGAAGGGAGATCATGACCTTCCACATTTCGGTTATGTCGTCCAACCTCTGCAAGCCAAGCCAGACGGTTTGGGTGCCTGGTTCGCCATCACCCTTTCGGGCCAGAAAGCCTCCGAGAATGGCGACCATCTGGATCGCTTCTCGCAGCGTCGGTGGCTTATTGGCAGGAATCGGATTTTTGGTAACAAAAGTGGTCAGGGCTTTCCACTCTGATTCTTCAAAGTATACCGAGCAGGGGACATCAGGTGTTTCCCTGCCCAGTTTGGTGAGGTGATGGATCCGCCATGCTACGACCAGATCGATAGCCAGGCATGCTTCCAGGCGATCGGCGTTCCCCAGCTGTCGGTTTTCTATCTGGAAACCGCTTTTCAGTGTGCGGTGAAATACTTCTATGGTCCACCGTTGGGAATACCAGGATAGGTGCTTACAGGCATCTTCAAAGCTGTTGGTCGGCGCTGTAGTTAAAAGCATCCATCTGAGTGGTTCAATCCCCTCCGGTGGTTCTTTCTCTTCGGCAAGAATTGCCCAGATGGAGATGGGCGCGTTGTCCTCCTTGTTAATTGGAGGAGCAAGCACCACCTTGCTGTAGCGAATACTGAGCTGAGCGGTGCGGGCCGGGCGCTTACCTTTTCTGGGGATGATGATTTCCTGAACGCCTGCTTCAGGACACCCGTTCAGATGTTCTGATAAACGGCCCTGTTCTTCTAAAAGCTTACGGTCGTGCTGGGCACGCACCAGCAGTAAGGGAGCATTCGGGGTTTGATCGGCAAGGGCGAAGAGCTCATAGATATCAGCTTCGCGATCCCCCACGCTGACAACTGTGGTATCGGGACATGCTGCGGCAGTAGCAGTTGCCGCTTTAAAACTGGTCAACCATTTATAGCTTTCCTTCTCTTCTATGGGAAGGTTATGGCGCTTGGCTTTTTTGCCGAATTCTTTGGGATCACGCGCCCAGCACTGAGCAGCGAGAAGTCCTAAGGGGGTGCCTTCGCTATTGACCGCCAGGGTGCCATGCAGTATCAGACCGACAACGCCGCTGGGAATGTTCGTAATAGGGCCGAGGTTCTCCGTGGCAGGATGGGTGCCGTAGTTCAGGCTGGTGGTGTCCTGTATGGCCAACACAACTTTTTCCTTGGCTACACGCTTGGTGGTGGCCTCAATATGTGGTGCGAGAAGATTCTGCAAGGTTGCCCTTTCATGATCTAAAAACCGATAGGCGGCCTTGGTCTTGGACCGACTGCCGCAGGTTTGGGGAATGCTCGCATGGGGACGAGCATATCGATCACGCCCCAAGGTTAAAAGGCGCTGAACAAGACGGGCATCTCCCAAAGAGGCACGGCCCCATTCTTCTTCAGCCCAATCGCCGGGATGAGGAGGCTTCTCCTTGATGTAACCGCCCAGAAGTTCCCGCCACCTTCGATGGAGAGGATAGACGTACATCTCCTTGGGTGGCAATGTCGATTGATGCTGGCTGTCCTGTCTGCCTCGACCGGCAGTCGTACCGACATGAATCCAGTTGGCAGCGCGATAGCTGGTCCCGGTAAAACGGTTTTGTTCAACAAAAGTCTCTACC